>Ga0208991_1000168_pt1 | contig 13807 bp, 10 predicted proteins | sample MedBloCAOM3_M2_FD_187855 | JGI IMG/M metagenome (GOLD analysis project Ga0208991, IMG submission 187855) | Forest soil microbial communities from El Dorado National Forest, California, USA - Mediterranean Blodgett CA OM3_M2 (SPAdes) (version 2) | ecosystem: Environmental > Terrestrial > Soil >...
GGCGTTCTGGATCACCATCAACCGGCCGGACAAGCGCAATGCCATCAATGGCGACGTGGTGGCCGGCATCGCCAAAGGCTATCGCGACGCGCATGACGATAAGTCCGTACGCGTGATCGTCCTGACCGGCGCAGGCGACAAGGCGTTTTGCGCCGGCGCCGACCTGCAGAACAGCGGCGCCGCGTTCGCGATGGATTATGCCAAGCCGAATGTCGATTACGCCGATCTGTTGCGGCTGTCACAGAATGCCACCAAGCCGGCGATCGCGCGGGTCGGCGGCGTCTGCATGGCCGGCGGCATGGGGCTGCTCTGCATGACCGACATGGCGGTGGCCGCCGACCACGTGATGTTCGGATTGCCGGAAGTGAAGGTCGGTGTGTTCCCGATGCAGGTGATGGCCTTGCTGCAATCGGTCGCGCCGCGGCGCCTGGTCAACGAATGGGCGCTGACCGGCGAACCCTTCGACGCGCGAACCGCGCAGGCCGCCGGCCTCTTGAACTATGTGGTGCCGGCAAGCGAACTCGATGCCAAGCTCGACTGGCTGATCAGCCGGATCGTCGACAAGTCGCCGACCGCGATCCGGCGCGGCAAATACGCCATGCGCGCGATCGCGTCGATGTCGTTCGATGAAAGCATCGCCTACGCCGAAAGCCAGATCGCCTTGCTGGCGATGACGGAGGACGCCAAGGAAGGCCTCAAGGCGTTCGGCGAAAAGCGCAAGCCGTCATGGCCGGGGAAGTGATTCCAGCGCAGTCGTCCCGGCGTTCGCCGGGACGACGTTGAAGATGCGACTGTGCAATGGCTACCTACCCTGCGTTCGCCTTCAAACCAGCGGCCTCGATGCCCGCGATCGCACAGGCCTCGTCATTGTCGGAGGTGTCGCCGCTGATTCCGACGGCACCGAGCAGAACGCCGCCGTCCTGGATCAGCACGCCGCCGGGCACCGGCACCATCCGGCCCTGCGCCAGCGTATTCACCGCGCCGATGAAATAGGCCTGCTCCTGCGCACGCTGGAACAGCGCCCTCGATCCCATGCCCAATGCCAGCGCGCCGTAGGCCTTGCCATGGGCAACCTCGCCGCGCATCAGGCTGGTGCCGTCCTGCGCCGCGGAGGCTTTGACGCAGCCGCGCGCATCGAGAACGGTAACGACGAGGGGTTTCAGTTTCTTCTCGATGCTTTTGGCAAGCGCGACGTCGAGAATCTTGCGGGCGACGTCGAGGGTCAGTTCAGCCATGGATGGATTCCTTTGCGATAGGGGAGGGAGTTGGGTTGGATCGCGCGTTGTCGAGGCTCATCGCCAGCACGCGCGCGACGTGAAGGGCGCCGCGCTGGGCGCCATCCTTGATCTGGTGCCGACACGAGGTGCCGTCGGCGACGATCAGCGTCGCAGCATCCGCGCGCTTGACGGCTGGCAGTAGCGAGAGTTCGGCCATGTCCATTGAGGCCTGATAGGTATCTGCGCCGTAGCCGAAGGCGCCGGCCATGCCGCAGCAGCTCGACTCGATGGTTTCGACATTCAAATCGGGAACCAGCCGAAGCACCTGCTCGACCGGTTTGAACGCGCCGAACGATTTTTGATGACAGTGGCCGTGCACCAAAGCTTTCCCGGCGACAGGACCGAGCGGCAGCCGCAGGCGGCCGGCCTCGGCCTCGCGGACCAGAAACTCCTCGAACAACAGTGCGTGTGCGCTGATGCTTTTCGCTGTCGCGTCGGAGCGCAGCGACAGAAGCTCGTCGCGAAGCGTCAACAGACAACTCGGCTCCAGACCGACGATTGGCACGCCACGCGAGGCGAACGGCGCGTAAGTAGTGACCAGCCGGTCGAGCTCAGTGCGTGCGTGATCAACCAGGCCCGCCGAAAGAAACGTCCGCCCGCAGCACAACGGCCTGCCTTTATCCGCCGGCTTTGGAATGTGGACACGGTATCCGCCCTCGACCAGCACGCGTATCGCGGCGTCGAGGTTTTCACGCTCGTAGGCGCGGTTAAAGGTGTCGGCGAACAGCACGACCTCGCGGCCATCGACCGGGCCTGTCGCCTCGACGTCAGACTTGAACACATCGCGCCGCCACTCCGGCAACGCGCGCCGCGCGCTGATGCCGGCCACTCTTTCGAACAGCCTTCGTAACAAGGGGCTGTTGTTGCGCCAATTGGCGAGCGGGGTAAAGCGCGACGCCAGCGCCGCATAGCGGGGGAGATAGCCCACCAGCCGATCGCGCAGCGAAAGCCCGTGCTTCGTTACTCGCGCGGCGAGAACTTCGATCTTCATCTTGGCCATGTCGACGCCGGTAGGGCATTCGTGGCGGCAGGCCTTGCAGGACACGCAGAGCTTTAGCGTCTCCGCCATTTCATCTGACGCCAACGCGTCTGGGCCCAACTGGCCGGAGATCGCAAGCCGCAGCGTATTGGCCCGTCCGCGCGTCACGTCTTTCTCGTTGCGGGTGGCGCGATAGGACGGACACATCACGCCGCCTTCAAGTTTGCGGCATGCGCCATTGTTGTTGCACATCTCGACCGCGCCCTGGAAGCCGCCGCCGGCGCCGGGATAAGCCGACCAGTCGAGTGCCGTTTTCAATTCGCCGACGCGGTAGCCCGGCGGATAGCGAAACAGCGAGCGATCGTCCATCTTGGGCGCGTCGACGATCTTGCCGGGATTGAGCACGTTGCCCGGATCGAAGCGGTGCTTGACCTCCCTGAAATCGTTGATGATGCGCGGGCCGAACATCGCCTCGTGAAACTCCGATCGCACAATGCCGTCGCCGTGCTCGCCGGAATGTGACCCCTTGTACTCGCGCACTATCGCGAAGGTTTCCTCGGCGATGGCGCGCATCGCCTTGACGTCCTTTTCGAGTTTCAGGTTAAGCACCGGCCGCACATGCAGGCAGCCTTCCGAGGCGTGCGCATACATGGTGCCGCTTGTGCCGTGCCTGGCAAAGATGCCGTTGAGCCGCTCGGTATAGTCTGCAAGATGCGGCAGCGGCACCGCGCAATCCTCGACGAACGAGACCGGCTTGCCCTCCTGCTTCATCGACATCATGACGTTGAGACCCGCGGCGCGAAACTCGGCGATCCCGGTCTGCAGCGCGGGCTCTGTTATCTCGACCACGCCGCCCCATTTGCGCTGCGGATGGTCCCAGCCGAAGCCAAGGTCGGCCATCACCTCGCCAAGCTGCTTCAATCGCCTGACGTTTTCGGCCTGATCCTCCTCGGCAAACTCGACGATCAGGACAGCATCGGGATCGCCGCGCACCGCTGTAGCAATGATGGACTGAAACATCGCAATCTCGCGGCCGAGTGCCAGCATGGTACGATCCACCAGCTCCACGGCGATCGGGCGAAGCTTTACCAGATGCTGCGCGGCATCCATCGCCTCGTAGAAGCTGCCGAAGTGGCAGACGCCCAGGACCTTGTTGCGGATAACCGGCCACAGCTTCAGCTCAACCTGTGTAGTGAAGGCAAGCGTCCCCTCCGACCCCACCAGCAGATGCGCCATGTTATTGGCGGCATTGCGCGGCACCAGCGCATCGAGATTGTAGCCACCGACGCGGCGCTGCACTTTTGGAAATTTCTCGGCGATCTCGATCGCCTCGCGCTCGCCGAGATCAAGCATGTCGCGAAACAGACCGAGTCCGCTGTTGCTCGAATTCACTTGCGCGAGATCGCGCGGCACCTCGCCGAAATGCAGCAGGGTGCCGTCGGCTAGTGCTGCGTCCATCGACAGCGTGTTGTCGCGCATGGTGCCGTAGCGCAACGAGCGTCCGCCGCAGGAATTGTTGCCGGCCATGCCGCCGATGGTGGCGCGCGAGGCGGTGGAAACATCGACCGGAAACCACAGGCCATGTTTCTTAAGCTGCCGGTTGAGGTCGTCGAGCACGATCCCCGGTTCGACTACGCAGGTACGATTTTCGACGTCAAGCGAGACGATGCGGTTCAGGTGTTTGGAAAGATCGATGACGATGCCGTCATTGACGGTCTGGCCGCATTGCGACGTCCCGCCGCCGCGCGGCGTGACGATCCTGCCTTCGTCACGGGCGATGCTGAGCGCCCGCAGCGCCTCGTCCATGGTCCGGGGGACCACCACGCCGAGCGGCAACATCTGATAGAACGAGGCGTCGGTCGCATATCGGCCGCGGTTGAACGGATCGAAGAAGACGTCGCCGGTGATATTCGACCGGAGCCGCTGTTCAAGCCGCGGGAAGCCTGAATTCGTCATCTGGAACCCCAGTCAGCCGCGACAAAGACTTGCGTTTCTGCTCCCTAATTCGAAAGGATGCGAAATGCAATTATTTTTGGACTTTTCAAATTTTTGAATTCAAATTTGAGTGTTATGCCGAGGACGATCGCGGATCACGCCGGAACGGGCGGGGAGAGAGCGGCATCTGTTTTGGTTAAATGCTCGATCGCGGCGGTCTGCTTGTTGCGCAGATGGTGGAAGAGGATGTCGCTGAGCTCGCTGCCTGCGCGCCGTCGCAGCGCATCCAAGATCATTTCATGCTCGCGCATCGCTTCGCCCCAGCGCTCGCGTTTGCGGGCAAAATTGGCGGAGTAGCGAATCCGGCGTATCCGCCCGGCGAAGTTGGCATAAGCCGCCAACAATATAGCGTTGCGGGAGGCCTCGACAATTTTCTGATGGATGAGCTGGTTGATCTGGAAGTAGCCGTGCATGTCGCGATGCAGGTAGAAGCCGTACATTTCGTAATGCAGGCGCTCGATTTCGGCAATTTCCTCATCAGCGATGTTTTCGCATGCCAGGCGTCCGGCAAGACCCTCCAGTCCGCCCATGACATCAAAGAGCTCGCGCAGCTCGTGCTCGCTCAATTGCCTGACGCGCGCTCCCCGGTTGGGCAGCAGATCGACCAGTCCTTCCGATGCCAGGACTTTCAAAGCCTCGCGTAACGGCGTGCGGGAGATCCCGAACATGGCGCACAGCTGACGCTCGGGCACGCGGCCGCCGTCTGGGATGTTGCCCTCCACGATGTAGTCCCGCAATCGCGCGAGAATCTCGTCGTGTAACGAGGATTCCTCGCGGCCCGCATCGGCGACGGCCTCGGGTCGGACCGGCAGGGAGGTCGGATCGCTTGGAATCACAGGTTTCATGAAACGAACAATAATGTGCAAAAGCAGGGACGTCGACGGTAAAGTTGAACGCAATAAATTGATTGTATCGGTAGAAATTGAATGCAATATGATCCTAACACCCGCTACTCGGGGACGGAGGAAATTATGACCAAGCATCAGGGACGCCACTTCCTTCAGATTCCCGGTCCGAGCCCCGTTCCGGATCGCGTGCTCCGGGCCATGGACATGCCTGTGATCGATCACCGCAGTTCGGAATTTGCCGAACTGGCAAAAGCGGTTTTCGAAGGCAGCCAGAAGATCTTCAAGACGGCCGGACCGGTCATCATCTTTCCATCCTCGGGCACGGGCGCCTGGGAGGCCGCGATCGTCAACACGCTCTCGCCGGGCGACAAGGTATTGATGGTCGAGACCGGCCATTTCGCCACCCTGTGGCAGCAGATGGCAGCGCGTTGGGGCATCGAGGTGGACTTCATGCCCGGCGACTGGCGCCACGGCGCTGATCCCGCGGCAATCGAGGCCAGGCTGGCGCAGGATTCGTCGCATTCGATCAAGGCGGTCATGGTGGTGCACAACGAAACTTCCACTGGCGTGACCAGTCGCGTCGGCGACATCCGCGCTGCGATGGACAAGGTGGGCCATCCCGCGCTGCTGCTTGTCGATACGATCTCCTCGCTGGGCTCGGTCGATTACCGGCACGACGAGTGGAAAGTCGACGTCACCGTAAGCTGTTCGCAAAAAGGCTTCATGCTCCCGCCGGGGCTCGGCTTCAACGCGATCTCGGAGAAGGCCCGCGCCGCGGCCAAGACCAACAAGATGCCCCGGTCTTATTGGGACTGGGAGGAAATGCTGAAGCCCAATGCAAACGGCTTCTTTCCTTACACGCCTGCCACCAATCTGCTTTACGGACTTCGCGAAGCCATCGCGATGCTGCTTGAGGAAGGGCTGGACGCGGTATTCGCCCGTCATCAGCGCCTCGCGGCTGCCACCCGCGCGGCGGTGCGGCATTGGGGCCTGGAAGTGCTGTGTCTGGAGCCTTCGGAGTATTCTCCGGTTCTGACGGCCGTGCTGATGCCACCCGGACACGACGCCGACCAATTTCGCAAAACTGTCCTCGACAATTACAACATGTCGCTCGGTTCCGGGCTGACGAAGCTCGCCGGCAAAGTGTTTCGCATCGGTCATCTCGGTGAGTGCAACGAACTCACGCTGTTAGGCGCGCTGACCGGTGTCGAAATGGGATTGTCCCTCGCCGGCGTACCGCATCGCGCCGGTGGCGTGGCGGCGGCGATGACGTTCCTTGAGGAGCGCACCCAGTCCAACACGTCGGCGCATCTCAAGGTGATATCGAACTGAGCAAGGTGGTCACGCGGGTTCGGTTCACAAGCAGATCCGAACCATAGGCGGACTGTCCGGGAGTTAGAACATGCGGCTTCGTTTCAAGGCCACCCATGTCGTGCTGGCGATGCTGTGCGTCATGTACTTCATCACCTATATCGATCGGGTAAATATCGGCACTGCGGCCAGCGAAATTCAAAAGGAATTGGGTCTCAGCAATACGCAGCTTGGCCTGGTGTTTTCAGCCTTTGCCTATCCCTATTTGCTGTTCCAGGTCATCGGCGGTTGGGTCGGTGACCGTTTCGGACCGCGCCGAACGCTGTTTTGGTGCGGCATGATCTGGGCGGTTGCCACCATCATGACCGGCTTTGTGCACGGGCTCCTGACGTTGTTTATCGCTCGTGTCGCCCTTGGGTTCGGCGAAGGAGCGACCTTCCCAACCGCCACGCGGGCTATGCAATACTGGACCCCCGCGGCCAAGCGCGGTTTCGCGCAGGGCCTCACCCACGCCTTCGCGCGACTCGGCAACGCAATCACGCCGCCGTTGATCGCCGCGCTGATGGCTTGGCTGACCTGGCGCGGTTCGTTCATCGCGCTTGGACTGGTAAGCCTGGTCTGGGGCGTGGTCTGGGCTTGGTATTTCCGCAACGAGCCCAAAGATCATCCTGGCATCACCGAGGCCGAACTGGCGTCGCTTCCGCCGCGTCCTGCCAATATGAGGCCGCAGGTGCCATGGGGGCCGCTGCTGCGCCGGATGTGGCCAGTCACACTCACGTACTTTTGCTACGGTTGGTGTTTGTGGCTGTATCTCAACTGGCTGCCGCTGTTCTTCAAGAATAGCTACCATATGGACATCAAGAACTCGGCGCTGTTCGCCTCGGGCGTTTTCTTCGCCGGGGTCGTCGGCGACAGCCTTGGCGGCATCCTTTCGGACGGGATTTTCCGCCGTACCGGCAATGTGCGATTTGCGCGGCTCAGCGTGATAATCCTCGGTTTTGCCGGTGCCTTCCTGTCGTTGCTGCCGATGCTTTTCGTGCACGACATCACCGTCGTCGCGTTGTGCCTGTCGAGCGGCTTCTTCTTTGCGGAGCTGGTGATTGGCCCGATATGGTCCGTGCCGATGGATATTGCGTCAAAGTATTCCGGGACGGCGGCCGGCCTGATGAACTCAGGCTCGGCGCTGGCGGCGATCGTTTCGCCGCTGGTGGCCGGTTACGTGATCGATGTCACCGGCAACTGGTACCTGCCGTTCCTGATGTCGATGGGGCTGCTGCTCGTCGGGGGCTTCTCGGCGTTCCTGATGCATCCCGAAAAGCCGTTCGAAGACCTCGGTCCCGCTCCGGTCGGCCAGCCGGTCACGGTGGGGTGAGTGGCGGCGGTCCCGGAACAATCGCGGGGCCGCGGACTCAGGCTCCTCTCAGACAAGGGGACAAGGCTGTCAAAAAGTGTTATCGGGGCCCCGCGATCGCAAGGATTCTCGGGGGAAGGACGCTATATGACTGTGCATACTGGAAGGCATTTTCTCCAGATTCCAGGACCGACCAATATACCCGACCGGGTGCTCCGGGCGATGGACATGCCCACCATGGATCATCGCGGTGCCGAATTCGCCCAGCTTGGCTTTGACGTGCTGGCGGCCTCGCAGCGCGTTTTCCGCACCAAGCAGCCGGTGATCATCTATCCGTCGTCGGGGACCGGTGCGTGGGAAGCCGCGATCGTGAATACGTTGTCGCCTGGCGACAAAGTGCTGATGGCCGAGACTGGCCAATTTGCAGTGCTGTGGTGCGGCATCGCCGATAAATTCAAGCTGGACGTCGATTTCCTGCCGGGCAACTGGCGGCGCGGGGCCGACGTGGAGCAGATCGAGGCGAGGCTTGCAGCCGATCGCCAGCATCTGATCAAGGCAGTGATGGTCGTGCACAACGAGACATCGACCGGCTGCGTCACCCATCCGCTCGATGTCCGCAAGGCTATGGATCGCGTCAGGCACCCGGCGCTCTTGATGGTCGATACCATTTCCGGTCTCGGTTCTCTGGAATACGAGCATGACGCCTGGGGCATCGATGTGTCCGTCGCCGGTTCGCAAAAGGGGATGATGCTGCCGCCGGGCCTCGGCTTCAACGCGGTGTCGGAAAAGGCGCTGGCGGTGGCGCAGGCCAACCCGTCGATGCGATCATATTGGGATTGGCAGGAAGTCGTTGCGATCAACAAGGTGGGCACGTGGCCCTACACCCCGGCGGTCAACATGCTGTTTGGACTGAAAGAAGCCATTGCGATGCTCGAGGAAGAGGGGCTCGACAACGTCTTCGCGCGGCACAAGCGCCACAGCGCGGCGACGCGCGCGGCGGTGAAAGCGTGGGGACTGGAAACTCAATGCCAGGATCCACATGCGCATTCGCCTGCGCTGACCGGCGTGGTGATGCCGGAAGGCCATGACGCCGACAATTTCCGTAAAGTGGTGCTTGAGAATTTCGACATGTCGTTGGGTACGGGCCTGAACAAGATCAAGGGCAAGGTGTTCCGGATCGGCCATATCGGGCATTTCAACGATTTGATGCTGATGGGCACGCTGTCGGGCATCGAGATGGGCCTCGATCTCGCCAAAGTGCCGCATCGCAGCGGCGGAGTGCTGGCCGCCATGGAAGTCCTGAAAGGGCGCGACATAGTGCCGATGCCGAAATCAAAGTCCGCCGTTGCTTAAGGCCAGTATGAAAATCTTTCCGAAGCGCGCGCAGGGTCACGCGCTTCGGACGCGGTCCTGCCAATGGTACGAACCCCTCGCCAGAAGAGAAAGAGCGTGCAAATGAACGCCCCCGTAACCGCAACTGAAGACTTGATCTATGATGTCGGTGATGGCATCGCCCGGCTGACCTTCAACCGTCCGCAAGCGCGCAACGCGCTGACGTTTGCGATGTACGAACGGATGGCGGCCATCTGCGAAACCGTGAACGCCGATCGCTCGATCAAGGCGATGATCCTCACCGGCGCCGGCGACAAGGCGTTCGCATCCGGCACCGACATCTCGCAATTCCGCGCCTTCAAGACTTCGCAGGATGCGCTCGACTATGAGGCGCGGATCGATCGCGTGCTGGGTGCGCTGGAACGGGTCAGGGTGCCGACCATCGCGGCCATCGCCGGAGCCTGCACCGGCGGCGGGGCGGGGATCGCCGCCTGTTGCGACATCCGGATCGGCACAGCGGCGACGCGGATCGGCTTTCCCATCGCGCGGACGCTCGGCAATTGCCTGTCGATGTCCAACATCAGCCGGCTCACTTCACTGATCGGGCCGGCGCGGACCAAGGATTTGATTTTTACAGCCAGGCTGATCGAGGCTCCCGAAGCGCTCGCGCTAGGGCTGCTCAACGAAGTGGTGCCTGACGTGGAGACGCTGCAGCGCCGCGCCGGCGAAACCGCAAAGCTTGTTTCCGGCCATGCGCCGATCACGCTTGAAGTCACGAAAGAGGCGGTGCGCCGTATCCGGCGGACATTGTCGCGCGAGGAGGGCGAGGATTTGATCCTTCGCGCTTATATGAGCGAGGATTTTCGCGAGGGGATGGATGCCTTCCTCAACAAGCGCACGCCGAACTGGAAGGGCAAATAGGGTTCTGACGTTCGAGCTCCTGTTCACTCCAAATCCGTACTGCTATTCGAGCGACGCCGCGAAATAAAATCGCCAGCGCGATTGCACAAATTTGATTCAAGTTATTCCAGAAGGATCGCTATTGATTCTCTGGGTTTTATACATGCCGCCGTGCGCAGCGTGCACTTTGACGTAACGACGACCTCAGGAGTATGATCGCCTAGGTTGCAATGACCGTCGCATATTTTCCGCCGAGGCATTGTGAGGAATTGCGTCTAACTTCGTCGTGACCGATCATGTCGCAACCGCAAGTCAACGGATTGTACCGCGACGGCGACCCATCAGTCCCGTTGGGTCTTCCGCGACCATGATGCCCCTTCATCCAGGTGCCGGAAGGGCAAGATGGGCCGCGCTAACGGCTTGCAATTTAATACGAAAGCCGTAAGCAATGCGGTCGAGGCCTGCTTGAACTCAGATCATTAATCTGCACAATGGCGGCCAACAAAAACAAGCCCGGCAATGCCCGGGTCTGAACGAGCGACATGGGGGAGAAACACGTGCGAGATATCATAAGAGCCGGAGCCGCGGTGGCGGCCATGCTGGCGAGCGCGCCGGCGATCGCCGCCTGGGAGCCGACCAAGCCCGTTGAAATTGTGGTCGCGGCCGGGGCCGGCGGCGCCTCTGACCAGATGGCGCGGATGATGCAGGCCGCGATCCAGAAAAACAATCTGATGAAGCAGCCGATGGTGGTGTCGCTGAAGGGCGGAGCCTCCGGCGCCGAAGCGCTGATGTACATGAAATCCAGCGACGGCGACGCCAACAAGGTGCTGATCGCCTATTCGCTGATCTATATGCTGCCGCTGTCGGCGAAAATTCCGTTCAATTGGCGCGAGCTGACCCCGGTGTCGGTGGTTGCGCTGGACCAGTTCGTGCTGTGGGACAATGTCGCCGGACCGAAGACCGTGAAGGAATTCATTGAGGCCGCGAAGACCGCCAGTTCACCGTTCAAGATGGGCGGCACCGGATCGAAGCGCGAGGATCACGTACTCACCGTGTTCATGGAAAAGAAGACCGGCGCGAAATTCTCCTATCTGCCCTACAAGTCCGGCGGCGAGGCGGCGACGCAACTGGTAGGCAATCACACCGAATCCAACGTCAACAACCCCAGCGAAAATCTCGAGGTCTGGCGCGCCGGCCAGGTCCGCGCGCTCTGCGTGTTCGACAAGGAACGGATATCCTACAAGACCAAGGTGACCGATACGCAGTCGTGGAACGATATCCCGACCTGCAAGGAACAGGGCCTCGACGTACAATATCTGATGTTGCGCGCCATGTTCCTGCCGGGCAAGGTCACTCCGGAGCAGCAGGCGTTCTACGTGGATTTGTTTCACAAGGTGACGCAAACGCCCGAATACAAGGACTACATGGAAAAGCAGGCGCTGAAGCCGATCTTCCTCACCGGCAACGACATGCTGAAATTCCTCGAGGAAGACGATGCACTCAACACCTCGCTGATGACCGAGGCGGGGTTTGTGGCGAAATAGATGATGCTGTCATGCCCCGCGAAAGCGGGGCATCCAGTACTCCGGGCCTTCGCGATACAACTGGCGATACGGAATACTGGATCATCCGCGTTCGCGGATGATGGCGGTGATTTTTGACACTGCTACACTAAATAATCGCCGAACCCAGACCAACGAAGATGCCCATGTCCGAATCCGAAATTGAAATTGTTGTCGAGGATCCGACCGCGCCGGAGGCCGATTCGCCTGCAGTAACCGATACCCGCGTCGTCGACGTCACGGTTTCGCTGCTGCTGCTGGCGCTGGCGCTGACGCTCGGTTTCGACAACTGGCGCACCGGCATCGCGTGGGATTCGACTGGCCCGCAAGCCGGCTATTTCCCGTTTTATCTGTCGGTAATCCTCGCCGGCGGCAGCCTCTATGGCCTCGTTACCGCGTTCCTGGCGCGCAAGGAGGTTTCGGAAACCTTCGTCACACGTGCGCAACTCCGGCGCGTCATGGCGGTGTTCGTTCCGACGCTGTTGTTCTGTCTCGCTATGCAATTTCTTGGGCTTTATGTCGCGAGCTTTCTGCTGATCTCCGCCTTCATGCGAATGGTCGGCCGGATCGCGCTATGGAAATCGCTGCTTACCGCCTTCCTCTTCACCGCGATCATGTTCGTGACCTTCGATATCGCGTTTGACGTCATCATGCCGAAGGGACCGCTCGAAGCGGCCTTCGGCTACTAGCGCATGCGGAAACCAGGATAGATCTTCGATGGAAGCCTTTGGTTTATTGATGCACGGCTTCGCCGTCCTGCTGACGTGGAAAACGCTTCTCCTGATGATGGTCGGGCTCGTGCTCGGCATTTTCGTCGGCGTGCTGCCGGGGCTCGGTGGCCCGAACGGCGTAGCGATCCTGCTGCCGCTGACGTTCACCATGGACCCGACCTCCGCCATCGTGATGCTGTCGTGCATCTACTGGGGCGCATTGTTCGGCGGCGCCATCACCTCCATCCTGTTCAATATCCCGGGGGAGGCGTGGTCGGTTGCGACCACTTTCGACGGCTATCCAATGGCGCAGCAGGGCAGGGCCGCCGAAGCGCTGACCGCGGCGTTCACCTCGTCGTTTATCGGCTCGCTGGTCGCGGTGCTCCTGATCACATTTTTGGCGCCGCTGATCTCGTCGTTCGCGCTCAAATTCGGGCCGCCGGAATTCTTCGCGGTCTACTTGCTGACGTTCTGCTCCTTTGTCGGCCTCGGTCGCGAGGCCAAGCACAAGACCCTCATTTCGATGTCGCTCGGCCTGCTGTTGGCCGGCGTCGGCATGGACACAGTGTCGGGCCAGTTGCGCATGACCTTCGGTTCCAACGAACTGCTGCGCGGCATCAACTTTCTGGTGGCGGTGATCGGCCTGTTTGGAATCAGCGAAATCCTGCTCACCATGGAAGAACGTCTCGCGTTGCGCGGTCATGCCGCCAGCATCAGCCTGCGCGTGGTGCTGAGCGTCTGGAAAGATCTGCCGAAATACTGGGTAACCCTGGTGCGTTCGTCGTTCATCGGCTGCTGGCTTGGCATTACGCCGGGCGGCGCGATCGCCGCCTCATTCATGGGCTACAACCTCGCCAAGCGCTTTTCCAAGGATCCGGAGAGCTTCGGCAAGGGCCGCATCGAGGGCGTGTTCGCGCCGGAAACCGCAGCCCACGCTTCCGGCACGTCGGCGCTGTTGCCGATGCTGGCGCTGGGTATTCCGGGCTCCGGCACCGCGGCGATCCTGCTCGGCGGGTTGATGGTATGGGGCCTCAACCCCGGCCCGCTGCTGTTCGTCGAGCATAAGGATTTCGTGTGGGGCCTGATCGCCTCGATGTATCTCGGCAATGTCGTTGGCCTCGTGCTTGTGCTGACGACGGTGCCGATTTTTGCCTCCATCCTGCGGGTGCCGTTCGCCGCCGTTGCGCCGATGATCGTGGTGTCCTGCGCGATCGGCGCATATGCGATTCAGAATGCGATGTTCGACATCTGGCTGATGCTGGGATTCGGCGTTGTCGGTTATGTCTTCAAGAAGATCGGCATCCCCTTGGCCCCGTTCACCTTGGCGCTGGTGCTTGGCAACCGCGCCGAGGACGCGTTCCGGCTGTCGATGATCGGGTCCGGCGGTGACATGAAGGTGTTCTGGTCGAACGGTCTGGTCGGCTCGATCACGACGGTGGCGATTCTGCTACTGTTCTGGCCGGTGATCGACAAGGCGTTCGGCAGCGTGGGGCGGCTGTGGCGACCCGCGAAGGCGGCCGGCTAAGCGAACTGCTAGCTTTC
>Ga0208991_1000169_pt1 | contig 13807 bp, 17 predicted proteins | sample MedBloCAOM3_M2_FD_187855 | JGI IMG/M metagenome (GOLD analysis project Ga0208991, IMG submission 187855) | Forest soil microbial communities from El Dorado National Forest, California, USA - Mediterranean Blodgett CA OM3_M2 (SPAdes) (version 2) | ecosystem: Environmental > Terrestrial > Soil >...
TGGTACGGCCAAAGTCAAAACGGTTGTACTCGAGGCCGAGCCGGAGATAAATCGAGTCTTTGATCCGAAACAGGTGGTAGTACTCGAACTTGCTTTGAAAAGAATCCTGTTTTCCAAAGCTCATGCCACCGTGCACGAGGTCGCTTTCGAAAACATAACCGCCCTCGATATTAAAGACGTCGAGAGGAACTTTTCCCGCCGATTTGTCCTCCGATCGCACGTACTCCGATTCTGCGCCGCCGAACGCGCTTACGATTGATAAACTTGCGAGAAGAGAAAGCAGGGGCCCGGAGAGCTTCATGTCGATCTTGTTTAAACGATTCGTGCCTCTTGCGCAACGTGGATTCTATTTTTCTGAACTCAGGAAGAAGGTAGAGCAATTTTCTCGCCAATCTTCATAACGCGCAGCTCGGCTTTCACATCGCGCTTTTTTAATTCGCGACCGAATTCCTCGGGTGTTCCCGTCAAAACTGGAAACGTCCCGTAGTGCATCGGAATTACTTGGCCGGGATTGACCAGTTTTACCGCGTCGGCTGCGCGTTTGGGCCCCATCGTGAAATGATCGCCGATGCATACCAGCATGATGTCGATCTCATTGTAGCGCGATACGAGCGCCATGTCGGAAAACAAATCCGTGTCGCCCGTGTGATAAAACGTCGGCCCGTCCCGCAGGGCGATAATCATCCCGCTCGGTTGTCCGGCGTAGACCGGCGTCGATTCATCGTCCTTTCCCAGGCCGGAACCATGAAAGGCGGGCACCAGAGTCACCGTTAGTTCGCCATCGAGCAGTTTGACTTCGCCTCCAAAAAGCGGTGTCGTGTCCATCTCGGCTTGTTTGCCGGGAAATTCGAGCACGGTTGTCATGGCTGTCGCCAAATCCAAACCGGCGACAAGTTTCGCGCCGCTTTTCTTGGCAATTTCCACCGCGTTACCCACGTGGTCGGAATGTCCGTGCGTCACCAGGATCAAATCGACTTGCTTTAAGTTCGCCAGATCATCTTTGCCGTTTGGGTTCTTGGGATTCGTGATCCAGGGGTCGATCAATAGAACGTGGCCGCCCGGCGTCGTGATTTTAAAGGCGGACTGACCGTACCAAATTAATTGCGTTTGTGCCATATCGTCCACGAAAGCGAAAACATTTCGTCAGGCAAGAACAATGACGAAGCACGAATGTCGAATAACAAAGGAATGACGAAACCCGAAAGTCGAAAACAGGATCGACATCTCCTTCTGGCATTCGACATTGTTTCGACATTCGTCATTCGGATTTCGTCATTTAAAGTTAAGATCGACATATGGAGCATGACATCGCACATCGACACATCGCGGCGAGCGATCCGCGCGTGGCGGAGCTGATTGCGCGCTCAATTCGTTACAACATCGCGCCCGGCAAGTCGGTTCGACCCTTCGATGCGCTGGCCGAGTCGATTGCTTACCAGCAACTGAGCGGCAAAGCCGCCGCCACCATCTGGGGCCGCGTTCGCAAACTCTTTCCCGGCAAACATCTCGATCCGAAACTTGTTTTGAAAATGCCGGATAAGAAACTGCGCGCCGCCGGGCTCTCGCGTAGCAAGGTCGCTGCGATCAAGGATCTGGCGGCGAAAACGCTCGACGGCACTGTCCCGAGCGCGCGGCTGCTCGCGAAAATGAACGACGAAGAGATTGTCGAGCGCCTCATTACCGTACGCGGCATTGGCCGCTGGACGGCTGAGATGTTGTTACTCTTCGATCTTGGCCGGCCGGATGTTTGGCCGGTAGATGATTACGGTGTGCGCAAAGGTTTCGCGAAAACGTTCGGTCGTCGAAAGCTTCCCACGCCCAAGCAGTTGCGGAAGCTCGGTGAGAAATGGCGACCTTATCGTTCCGTGGCTGCCTGGTATTTCTGGCGCGCACTCGACGCTCCCGAGAAGAAGAATCGGTTCGACTGAGGCGATCGTTCAAGCGTTGTAGAGTTAAAGCGATGAAGCGTTCCCGCCGCTTCAACCGTTCAACGCTTTAACGCGCGGCAGAAGCCGCATTGACTTCACCTTCCTGAATCACTAAAACGCCAGTTATGGCGACGATTCACGTTACTCGCGGGACCACCGGCCTCGGAACATTTTCGGAAGAAGAAGTGCGCGAGGGACTTCGCATCGGACGTTTCATTTCCACTGACCTGGGCTGGCGCGAAGGAATGTCGACTTGGGAGCAACTTTCGAAGTTCCCGGAATTCGCCACTGGCGCAACGCCGCCACCGCCACCATCTGAGGCAGGATCGACAATTACCCCGGTTGGCCCTGCGGCCGACACTCCTGCGCCGCGCAGCGGTTTGCCGTGGGATAACCGTGCCGGGCGGCCATTCTTCAATGCGTTCATTGAGACGCTGCAAATGGTCTTGAGCCGGCCGGCGGTCGCCTTCACCGCCATGAAACGTGAAGGCGGCCTGGCCGATCCGCTCATTTACGCGCTTATCGGAGAGTGCTTTGGGCTCGTGTTCTATTTCGTCTACAGCATGCTCTTTCGATCGTTCGGTGGTCTGGCGGAGAGAAACAATCCCGTCTCTCATCTCGCCGCCATGGGCATCGGATGGGTCCTGCTCCTGATTCTGGCGCCGATCTTTGTCGTCATTGGCATATTTGTCGGCTCGGCCATCCTTCACGTCTGCTTAATGATCGTCGGGGGCGCGAAACAAGGTTTTGAAACAACCTTTCGTGTCGTCTGTTACGCTGGTGGGTCCGTCGGACCGTTGCTCGTGGTTCCATTCTGTGGCGGGGTAATCGCGGGAGTCTGGAGAATTGTCCTCAACTGTATCGGTTTGGCGCGCGCCCATGAAACTGATACCGGCCGCGCCGTTCTCGCCGTTTTCCTTCCCTTAATCGTGTGTTGCGGCGCTGGGATTCTTATAGCCATCTTGTTTCCGGCGCTGCTGGTTTGGAGTCACCACCAATAATCGAGCGCCATTCGCACGTCTTCCTGACTTTGGCGGTGCAACTAATCGGCTATGCGTTTGATCGTTCGTCGCCTCGAGCCGGGTGAACTGAACCACGAGTTGCTGTGGCTGGGCGTTTCGGTCGGTGCGCTCGCGCTCGCTGTCATTTGGTTTTTGCTTGGTTTGCCCTGGCCGATTTGCGTATTTCATACGCTGACCGGCCATCCATGCGCCACTTGTGGCGCGACGCGCTCGGCCATCGCGTTTTTCCACGGACAATTTTTCAGCGCATGGAAATGGAATCCGCTCGCCTTCATCGGTTACTGCACATTGTCGATCTTCAATGCCTATGCTGCGACTGTGCTTGTCAGCGGTGCGCCGCGATTGCGACTCGCGCATATCAAGACGAATGAAAAGAAATTCCTCCGCGTCTTTGTTATCGCGCTGCTCGCATTGAACTGGATTTACCTCTGGAACGCGAATCAGCCCGTTTGAATTCGATGTTGAATGTTGGCGTTGAGCATTGGGCGTTTTCTGCTCGCCGTCTAATAAGGCGGCCGTCCGACGTCGTCGAGCGGCGCACCGCGATGTTGTTCGATGAACGCCGTCGGATTGAGCCAGCCGCGCGTATCGTCACGATACCCCGGCCCGATGAATGGCGTAACGAACTCGCGCATCTCGAAATGGAGATGCGCAAAATATCGCCCATTGGCTGTCCCAACCGTGGCGATCTGTTGACCGCGTCGCACGTTCTCGCCCGCATGCACCAGCACTTGATCGACATGTCCGTAATACGACTCCACATACGTACGCGTGCCATTGTTGATGTAGGCATGCAGCACGATGATGACGTTGCCCCATCCCGGGCCACCATCGCGCGCGAGCAAAACGTATCCATCCGCGACGCAATAAATCGGATCGCCCAGATCGCTGTCTTCGCCGCCGATGCCGTTGAGATCGTCGCCGAGATGTTTGTTCTCAGTGAAACGTTGTGCGTTGTAAGCGAGCGCACCGTTTTCGCTCCCAAGGGGGAAATCGAAACGCGTCGCGGTCGGGATCGAAGCCAGCTCAAGCGCTGATGGAATCTGAAAAGCAAGATCGACCCGCTTCGGTCGCGTCAGCTCCGGCCAAAGCTTGACTGCAGCTGTCCCGAGGAATCCGATTAAGAACGCGATAATGCCTCCAAAGATGACTCGTTTCATTGCTTAACCACGAAGATCACGAAGAACACGAAGTTTGGATGGAAAATACAACAAGGCACAAAGTTTGATAATTTTCTTCGTGCACTTCGTGTCCTTCGTGGTTGAACTTCTGATCGAATGAGAATTCTGGTCACCGGCGGTGCGGGTTTCATCGGCTCCCATCTTGTCGAAAAATTACTCGCGGGCGGGCACAGCGTCGCCATCCTCGACGACTTCAACGATTTTTACGATCCGCAAATCAAACGCGCAAATATCGCCGCTCTCTCCAAGGACGTCCCGGTCCATCATGTCGACCTTCGTGAAAACGCGGCTGTGCGAAACTTGTTTCACCGTGAAAAATTCGATACCATCGCGCATCTGGCGGCGCGCGCGGGCGTGCGTCCATCCATTCAACATCCACAGCTCTATTACGACACCAACGTCACCGGCACCCTTCACCTTCTCGATGCGGCGCGCGCGACCGGCGTTGAGCGCTTCATTTTCGCTTCCAGCTCATCTGTCTACGGCGTTTCAAAAACTGTTCCGTTTTCGGAGGAGCAGCATCTTACCCAAACCATCAGTCCCTACGCTGCGACCAAGCTCGCCGCCGAATTCCTATGTTCGACCTATTCACATCTTTACAAACTGCGCGTCGTCGCGCTGCGTTATTTCACCGTTTACGGCCCGCGCCAGCGCCCCGATCTGGCCATTCACCAATTCACAAAAAAAATCCACGCCGGCCAGCCGATCGACCAATTCGGTGATGGCACCACCCGCCGCGATTACACTTATATCGACGACATCATTCAAGGCACCATGGCCGCACTCACATATAACGGACCGTTGTTTGATATTTTTAATCTGGGCGAAAGCGAAACAATTCAGCTCAAGGATTTGATCGAGAAAATCGAGAAGGCGCTTGGCAAAAAGGCCAAGATAAATCAATTGCCCGAGCAGCCGGGCGATGTTCCGTTGACTTGTGCTGACATTTCTAAAGCGAGAAAATTGCTCGGCTACAATCCGACCACGCAACTGAGCGAAGGTCTGCCGCATTTTATCGAGTGGTTCATGCAGCGTGCGAGTTGAACATGTCGATCTTGCCGTTCGCGCAACGCGCATGTTTCATCGCCGGCCAGGCGAAATCCGGAACCACACTGCTGGCCGCGCTGCTCGACAATCATCCGGAGTTGCTCGTGTTACCGGAAGAGACGGCATATTTCCCGACTGTTCTCACCAAATACGCGCCGCGTGGTCGCCGTATGCAGTTCGATTATCTCACGTGCGAATCGCGCTCGAACGTGCTCTTTGCCGGGCCGAGCGTGCGCGGCAAGCGCGATTACGCCGATTTTCCGCGTACCGAATTTCTCCAAAGATTCGAGCGCGCCGCTTTCGACTCCGCCAGGGCCGACAACGACCTGTTGGTCCTGATGGTCGAATCCTATGCCGCGACTTTGGGCATTCCGCTCGATCGAATTAAGCGTTGGGTGGAAAAAACGCCGGCCAATCGCGATCACATCGCGACGATCCTTTCACGATTTTCGAGCGCGAAAATCCTTGTCACAATGCGCGATCCGCGCGCGATTTTGGCCGCGCAAATCGCAATCACTGAAAAAAGGGCGAGAAAAGACTTTTCGATCTACTACGTTATCGCGCACTGGCGCGTCGCTGCCGAACTTGCCCGGCGCATCCTCAATGGCGAGATCGGCGGGCTCTTTGTCCGCTACGAACAACTCGCGACCGATCCATCGACGACGATGAAGAAGGTCTGCGACTATCTCGAAATCGCCTTTGATCCGAAAGTTGTCTTGAATCCGACAAAGGTTGGCCGTTCCTGGTCTGGAAATTCGGCTGCGCAAACCGATTTTTCCGAGATCAGCCGTGAGCCGGTGTCGCGATGGGAGCGGGAATTATCGGACGATGAAATCGGCTGGATTGAATGGCATTGCCGCGATCTCATGCCGGAGTTTGGGTACGAACCGCGCCTCAAACGGCATGCCTTACGCCATTGGACAAAGCCGATTCGCGGAGAGCGTTTTCTCGAATACCTGAAGTCGCGCGCTTACTCGCTGCGCGACGATTGGATCCGCCGCTAATGTGAATGGTTCGCGCGCGCGTCACCCAGACGGTGACGACCGCAGCGCGCCCATTTCCTTCTGCTTGCAATCGCCCGGGTCTTGCGTAATACTCAACCCCAGATGTCGGGAATCTTGTTCGATTCCGTCTGCTTTTAACGACGATTCAGATTTCTGTGATTATGATGCGAACCTTTGCATCCTCCCTGCTTCGTTGGCTGACTGTAGAGATTTACGGTTCGAGACAAATCCATTCCCGCCATAACCGGACGGAGTTTCCGATGGCGTCGCAGAATGCTTGTGATGGTTCGCGCGCCGGAAGTTGTGCATCGATCGATGCGCTCCGACCATTTAATAATTCGGCTAAATTCAAGAATAACTATGAGATCTCATTCACCCGGGAGACGTTCGCGGCACTCGCGCGGCGGATCCCGACGAAGGGGCGATCGTCCGCGTCATCAAGGCGCGCCTACGAAAGCTCCGCAGAAAACATTCTGGCAACGATTGGCGGCGTTTTTCGCAGGAAACGGCAAGAGCGGACAACAAAGACCGGCCCAGCCGGCGCGCAATGGCTCCGAGCCTTTGCGTCCGGCGCGTAAAGTAGAATCGGTTGAAGTCACTTCGCCGCGTCTTTACGTCGGCAATTTGTCGTTCGACGCGACGGAGAGCGATCTCTTCGAGTTGTTTAACGGTGTCGGCCACGTGCAAAACGCCGAGGTCGTGAGCTATCGGCACAACCAGCGCTCCAAAGGGTTCGCCTTCGTGTCCATGCAAACGATCGACGAAGCGAAACGCGCGGTGGAGGAATTACACGACAAGGAATTCCTCGGTCGCAAGCTCGTCGTGAGCGGCGCCAAATCGAGCGAGCACCACGTGCACGAATAAACCAGGATAGAAGTTTCAATCGGGAGATGTTGCGCGTTGAGCGGGCATCTCCCGATTTTGTTTTTGGTGTAGAGGCGCGTGTCCCCACGCGCAGTGTGAAGATTTGCGGCTGAGGACAGCCGCCACTACACCTGTCACTGGTGAAAGAGACCTTTTTCATCGTGGGTCCGACCGCCGTCGGAAAATCCGAGCTCGCCGCCGATGTGGCGAGCCGGATTGATGCGGAGATAATTAGTGCTGACGCATTTCAGATCTATCGCGGGTTTGATCTTCTCACCGCGAAGCCGGACGCCGCTACTCTCGCCAAAGTTCCGCATCATCTCATCGGGACGATGTCGATCTTGCAGGAAATGAACGCGGCAAAATTCCGCCAATTCGCGCTTCGCGCCATCGGTGAAATTCACGCCCGGGGCAAGTTGGTCATCGTCGTTGGGGGCAGCGGTCTTTACATCAAAGCGCTCACTCACGGATTAGACGCCGCGCCGTCCGCTGATCCCGTGCTGCGCGCCCAGTTGAACGAGCTCACATCCGATCAATTACGGGAAAAGCTTGTCGATCTTGATCCGGAAACCGCACGCAAGATCGACATGAAAAACCGGCGTCGAGTCGCTCGCGCTTTGGAAATTTGTCTTAGCGCGATGCGCCCTCACCTCAATCCTCTCGGCGCTCCGCCCAGTCGCGAGCCCAGGGAGGACGCGAAGCGCCAGGTGAGGGTCCTGCCGAGAGTGGTTACAACAGGCGTGTTTGTTTTTCGAGACCGCGCCGAGTTGCATGAGCGAATCAAGCAGCGCGTTGAAGCGATGTTTGAAAACGAAGTGATCGGCGAAGTGCGCGCAATCGATGAAATCGGAGCTACCGCCGCCAAGATGATCGGGTTACGCGAGATTCGCGAGCACCTCGAAGGGAAGATGTCGATCTTGCGATGCATGGAAAAGATTCAGGGGGCGACACGGCAATATGCCAAAAGGCAATTGACCTGGTTCCGCCACCAAACTAGTTTTGAACCGCTGAACTTATCGCTTCTCACTCACAAAGAAGCCGTTGAACGGATTTCGCAGCGCGCGTCGTTGCTCGGCCGCGCGAAGGGATGATCGAGACACGTCCGAAAAGAAACCACGAGCGCGCAATCCTGATTGGTCTGGAGCAGGAAGGGGTTTCGAAATGGGACCTGCGCGATTCGATGGAGGAGCTTGCTGAACTCGCCAATTCCGCTGGCGCGGAAGTGGTCGACACCATTACGCAAAAATTGCAGAAGCCGACCGCGCCTTATTACATCGGCAAAGGCAAAGCCGAATTGATCAAGGATTCTTTGCAAGATCGACAAGTGACGTCGGTGATCTTTAATGACGAGCTTTCGCCAGCGCAGGGGCGCAATTTGGAGAACTTGCTCGCGCGCAAGGTCCTCGATCGCACGCAACTGATTCTCGACATTTTTGCGCAACGCGCGCGCAGTCGCGAAGGCCGTTTGCAAATCGAACTGGCGCAGTTGCAATATCTTTTGCCGCGCCTGACTGGCATGTGGGAACACCTTTCTCGTCAAACCGGCGGAATCGGCATGCGCGGTCCTGGTGAAACACAGTTGGAAGTCGATCGCCGTCGCGTGCAGGAACGGATCGCCCGGCTCGAACGTGAACTTGAATCAGTGCGCAAGACGCGCGCCGTGCAGCGACAGGGCCGCAAACGCCATCAATGGCCGGTCGCGTCAGTTGTCGGTTACACAAATGCGGGTAAATCGACGTTGCTGAATTTGCTCACCGGCGCGGACGTTGTCGCGGAAAACAGGCTTTTCGCGACGCTCGACCCGACGACGCGCAGTTTCACTTTGCCAAATAAGCAACGTTTGTTGCTTACCGATACCGTCGGTTTTCTGCGAAAACTTCCGCACACCTTGATCGAATCATTCAAAGCTACGCTGGAGGAAGTAAGCGAGGCTGATCTGCTCATTCATGTTGTCGATCTTAGCCACGCGCGCGTCGACGAGCAGATGGAAGCGGTCGATAAAGTGACCAAGGAACTCGACGCCTATGGGAAGCAAACGCTGATCGTTTTTAACAAAATCGACAATCTCGCGGACAGAGAGCTGGCCGAGACTTACGTGAAGAGATTTTCCGGCAGCGTCGCAATTTCCGCGCGCACCGGCGAAGGCGTGAACAAACTTGTGCAGGCGCTGCAGGAAGCGCTCAGCTCCTGGCGATTGCGTTTACACTTTCGCATTCCAACAAAGGAATCGGCGCTCCTTGCCGAAATTCATCGGGTCGGTCACGTCCTCGAATTGAAATATGAAGGCGACGATGCCGTGATCGTGGCGCACGTTCCACCGCATCTCGAAGCGAAGCTTTCTCGATTGTCGCAATAGCGAATTGCGCGCGGCGAAGCAGTCTGCATCTTGGCTCGATGAAAAAGATCGAGCCGATTCTCGAGCGCACCGGGCTCGGTCGCGGATCGCCCGTGCGCAAGATCATCATCGCGATCATTGGAACAACGGTTCTCGTTATCGGGATCGTTTTGATCGTTCTGCCCGGACCGGCGTTCATCGTCATCCCAATTGGATTGGCGATTCTGCCCAGCGAATTTATTTGGGCGCGGCGTCTGATCGAGCGCGGCCGCGCATTCATAAACAAACTTAGAGGTCGCGGGAAAGAACCAGCGCCATGACGGCTCGCGAGCGTGTCACAGAGTTGGTGAAAGTGCTTCCGAAGGTTTATCCGAATGCGCACACCGAATTGAATTTCAAAACACCGCTCGAGTTGTTGATTGCGACGATTCTTTCGGCGCAATGCACAGACAAACGCGTGAACCTGGTCACACCCGCGCTCTTCAAGAGATACCGGACGGCGGCGGATTATGCGAATGCGCCGGCGGCTGAACTCGAGAAAGCGATTCAGTCGACCGGTTTTTTTCGCAACAAGACCAAGAGCATTCGCGCGGCGACATCGACAATCGTGAACAAGCACAACGGAAAAGTTCCCGACACGATGGCAGAGTTGCGTGAATTACCGGGGGTTGGTCGTAAGACGGCGAACGTGGTTTTGGGAAATGCTTTCCACAAAGATGAGGGGATTGTGGTCGACACGCACGTAGTGCGACTGTCCAGGCGGCTGCGACTGACCAAGCATGACGATCCGGAAAAAATCGAGCGTGATCTGATGAAGCTCGTCCCGCGCGAACATTGGACGAACTGGAGTCACTGGCTCATCTGGCATGGTCGCCGTCGCTGCTTCGCGCGCAAACCGGATTGCGCGAACTGCGAAATCTTGCGACTCTGTCCGAGCGGAAAGATTTTTTTGAGGACCGGTCAGGCGCGCACGTCCGCGTAAGTCAGTTTTCTTGCTCCACTTCTTCCGGCATCTGGTGCCGGCGATTAACTCCGTGATTCTCGGCTTTCTCGCGCAAGAGCCGGAACTGTTCCTCCAGTTTTTTCAGTTCCTCATCGGAAAGTTCTTCAAGATCGACCAGTTCATTTCGCGCGCCTTTGATCGCGCGGATGATCTCATCGAGCTTCAGATGCACGGCCTTGGCGTCACGGTTCTGCGTATTTTGAATGATAAAGACCATCAGAAAGGTAACGATGGTCGTGCCGGTGTTGATGATGAGCTGCCACGTGTCGGAGAAATGGAAAGTAGGCCCGGTTGCAGCCCACACCACAATGACAAGGATTGCCATAACGAATGCCCAGGGACTTCCCAACACGTCGGAGGATCGACGTGCGAAGACACGGAAGGCGTCGGACACGACACAAAAGAAATCCCGCGCTGCTTCTTGTTCCTTTAGTTTTTGCGTTTGCGTTTCCATCATAAAGCTCATTCTAACTTCGCCCGAGAGCCCGAAATTGCGTGCATAAGTATCTCAACCTCGATGATGGCTGGTTCGATCCGCCAGCCCGCCTGCCGACGCTCGAGGCGCGCGAGTGGGGACCGCAACTGCGTTTCTCCGCGCCGCGGCGCGTCGTCGAAGAATTTTATCGCGAATACGAATCGCACCTTGCTCCATTCCTGCTTTACGGCTCCGGCGATTTTCACTACCTGACCGCGCTCTGGGTTCGTCACGTCATGCAGCCGCTGGTTCTCATTTCATTTGATAATCATCCCGACTGGGATGTTCGCCCGCCGAAGTGGAGTTGCGGCGGCTGGGTCAGTCGGGCGCTTGAACTACCCAATGTGAAGCGGGTGAGCGTGTGGGGCTGCGGGAACTTTGAATGTTGGTGGCCGCACCAGATTTTCGGGAACCTTCGGGCCGAACGTTCCGGCAAACTCGATGTGCATCCGTGGGCCGACGATCGCCCGATGAAAGATCGACAACGGCGCGGCGCGATCTTGCGCGGGGATTGGGAGCAAAAGTTTGAGGCGTTCGCGAAAGGTCTGCGGGGCGCGGATGTGTATGTGACAATCGATCTCGATTGTCTGCGCGTCGAAGAGGCGGTGACGAACTGGGAAAGCGGCCGCTTTACGATTGTCGATCTTGCCTGGGCGTTAGCGAAGCTGCGGGAATCCTGCCGCATCATCGCGGGCGACATTTGCGGCGCCTACTCGCCACCAGTCTACGCGCGTTGGAAACAGCGCTTCGCCGGAAATTTTGATCATCCGAAGCTGAAGCTGCCCGGGGTTGATGAAATTCGCCGCATCAATTCCGCGGCCGTCGCGAAAATTTGGCCCGTATTGGCGGCGGCATCATTGTAGGGCAAGCGCCTCGCTTGCCCTACAATTTCTAGCTCAGTGACACCAGGATAATGCCGGCGCTGATGAGCAGCGCACCAATCGTCAATTGGACCGTAAGTTTTTCGCGCAACACAATCGCGGCGGCAAGGCTAATAATAATCACGCTCAGGCCCTGAAACGGATAAACGTAGCTAAGATCGAGATGGGCCAGAAGACCAAGGGTCACGAAGAAGTGGATGGTCATTGAAAGAACTCCCGAGCAGAGAAAAAAAATGACTTTGTGATCCCGAAGTCCTGTCGCGGTTGAAGATTCCATCGCGCGCTTTAGAAAAAGCTGACCGGCTACAAAAGCGACTAGCGCGACAAGAATAAGAATGAACGCAAGCCAGGTCATAATTTTTCTTCCAGGCGTGCAACCGGTTTAGCGACGAGGGCCAGCCCGATAACTACTAAGGAAATGCCGAGCCAGCGGCGCGGAGAAATGTGTTCACCGAGAATAAGCCAGCAGCTCAACGGGATAAGGACATCGACAACACGTGACAATGGAAAGGCGATGGAAAGGGGGATGTATCGCAAAACATAAAGCCAACTAAGCAAACTGATGATCATAAGAACCATCGCCAGCCAGACGAGCGGCGAGGCGAGCGCAGTTATGCCCGTCCACGACCAACTTTCTGAGAGATTCGCTGTTTCCGTTGCACCGCGTTTCTGAAGCAATTCGTAGATGAGAACACAAACCACACTCAGCCAGAGCTGAAGCCAGGGATTGGCAACACCGGAAGGTCGGTCGCGCATCAGCTGATCAAGCTAACAATTCGTGTGCATTTGGAAAACGGCGCAGAACCGGATCGTGTCGCGTCGGTTCCAGATATTTTAGCGCGCGCCGGAAGATCGGATTGAGGAAGGCAGTTGTATGCATGACGTAGAGGTCGAGCGGCATGAGCTCGCAACCGAGGTGCAGTTTCGGATCGTAGTTCAACGGACCGCTAACGTATTCGTCGAGTCCTTGCTCCATCGCCCACGTCAGGACGTCACGTAGCGTGTAAAAGTAAAGGTGTAAGTCGAGCGCGACATTGTAATCGAGCCCGAGACATTCGTCGTAAATCTTGCCGTCGTGCACGAGACAACAACTGAACGCGATGATCCGCCTTTGCTCGGCTTCGGCGTGACAAGTCCTGCCCTCGCTTCGCCAAATAAAGAATCGCACCCGGTCCGGCATTTGTTGACTGAGGCTGCGGAAATAATCTCTGCTCAGGTGTTCGAATTTCATCGGCGAGCGTTCGTGAACCTGGAGATAGAGCGGATAGATCTCCTCGACGTACGGTGTGATGTCGGTGATCACCTCCATGTCGATTTTGGCGGCCCGTTCCGTCTTCCGGAATTTTCGCCGCAAACTTTTGCGCGTAATGTAGCCGAGGGTGGAGAGATAATCATCGAAGCTCGCGTGCTTTAAAGAAAGCCGTGTCATCGGCATGCTCGGCACGCGCGCGTAACCGTTGCGAGAAAAGTTTTCGAGAGTGCGGCGATAACGCGCCGAAAAATCTTTTAGGACGACGAGTGAAGCGCGGTTTTGTCGCGCGTAAATTTTCAGACAAGCGTGCAAGGCGCCTGCCACCCATGATTCATCCTCGCGCACGCATGCTCCAAGCTGGCCTTCGCCCGCCGCGCAGCCAACCATCAAAACGCGCATGGTCAGAAAACGCGGAAACTTCTTTCGGATAAGATCGACAATCGCTCGCAGTTTGGCCGGTACGCCTTCGACGAGATTTTGCCGGACGAAAAAGATTGGCTGGATTGCGCGAACAATGCCGGCCGAATCTTTCAGAACGGCGTAATGAAAATCGAAATCGTTGTCTAAAGTTTGTTCGACCAGCTCGTAATAGCGATGGTCCTTGCACTTGTCTTTGAAAGCCTGTTTCCAAGAGTCGCGACCGTGCAACTCCGCGCGCGTCACGATTCGGGCGACGCCGTTCGGAACGGGAATGGTGGTGCCTACTTGCATGAAAAAGAGGGCGGCTCGGGAGGGACGAATCTACCATATCCAGAAGATGGGCAACCGATGCCGAGAAACGATCGGCTATTCTCGATCAAGCCGAGGACGGCGGG
>Ga0208991_1000170_pt1 | contig 13787 bp, 11 predicted proteins | sample MedBloCAOM3_M2_FD_187855 | JGI IMG/M metagenome (GOLD analysis project Ga0208991, IMG submission 187855) | Forest soil microbial communities from El Dorado National Forest, California, USA - Mediterranean Blodgett CA OM3_M2 (SPAdes) (version 2) | ecosystem: Environmental > Terrestrial > Soil >...
CTCGCGAGGCGCGGCGTCCCATTGCGGGCGTTCATTCGGGAATTTGCACCAGCTTTGCGGGCCCGTTGGTAGATGTCCTTGAGATCATCCAGCAAATGAAAGGCGTCTTTGAATTGCCTGAAATTGTAATCCGGCCGTAAGGCGCTGATGCGTCCGCGTTCCGCGTGGGCTTCCTTGATTCGTCCGGCAGCCGCCAGCGTCAGCGCTGAGATTGCATGGGCGTGAACATGAGCGTTCGGCAGCCGTCCAGCACGAATGGCAAAATCAGCAGCCTCCTGGACCTTGCCGAGCCGCAGCAATGCGAACGTCCGCGTCCCATGCATCGCAAACAGCATCGGATCAAGCGGGCTGAGATGATTTGCGGTGTCAGCTGCCTCTATCGCGCGCGCGGGATCGCCGGTCTGACAGTGCACAAATGCGAGGGCGTAGTGTGCCATCGCATAGCTGGGACTTAAACGAACGGATCGATCCAGCTCGTCAACGGCGCCGTCGTGCTCGCCCCGAAGCCACAGCGCTCGACCCATCGCCCAATGCGCTGCGGGGTCGCTCGGATCGGCCTCCAGTCCTTGTCCGGCAGTCTCGAATGCCAAGGCAATCTCGCGTTCGCGCTCGCGCGCTTGCAGCAGGAATGCGTTTTGAAAATGCGTGAACGACAACCCCGCATAGCTTCGCGAGAAGGTCGGGTCGAGGGCGATCGCTCTGGTGAAGAACTGCTCCGCCTCACGATTGCCGCCGCTGGTAAACCGGTACATGAGGGCGAGCCCGCGGTGGTACGCCTGCCACGCATCGAGCGAGGCGGGAGGCGTAAGCAGCGCCCGGTTGCGTTCGATGAAGTGAATTTCCGCATCAAGACCTGCGACGATCCGCGCGGTCAACAGGGGTGGCGCGGAAAAGGAATCGACGGCGTCACAGTAGAGCTCGTCCGCCCAAAAGATGCGAGCGCTCCTTGGATCGCTGAGTTCGACCGAAACAAGATATTTCTTGCCATCGCGCCGCAAATGGCCAGAGACGACATATTGCGCATTCACCAGGGCAGCCGCGGCTGCGGGCGTCTGGCCGCGCAACGAAAAAGCCGTGCCACGGGCAATGATGCTGATGCTTCGCAGTTTGGCGACACCAAAGATAATGTCGCTCGTCAGGCTGTCTGCAACATCCTCCGGTGTCGCTGCCGCGAACGGCATTATCAGGATCGTCGGCCCGCGTGTGCGCGCCACTTGTTGGGCGGACGGACTGTCGAGATGGGTGATGTCGACCAAACTCATTCTGGCCGGCTTGGAAACCGACCGTTGTGCTGCCGCAAAAGCAGCCTTGAGCGATGTAGGGTCAATGCCTTCGCTCTGAAAGAGCGTTACAGATGCAGCGATCTGGTGCTCGGCCTCGGCATAAAGCGCGCGGAGCAGCAGCGTGCGAACGAGCTCAATGTGAGCCACTTCATCGAAGGGTGCAACTTCGATGCACTCACGCAGCACTTCAAGACGATCATCGCTCTCCGGCGGCAAGACGGCGCCAAGTCGCTCGAGCAGCAGTTGCCGCCATTGACCAAAGCGGTGCCGTTGGCCTGACAGCCAGTTGTCGAACAGTGGAGCCCTGTCGACGGAGAGACCTTCGAGAAAGTCGCCACGGAACAATGCTCTTAGCGACTGAAGATCCCGCAGCGATCCGCTGGTCAGCGTCGTCTGCGCGTTGCGCGCAAGCGAGATGGCATCGATGTCGAGCGAACTGGTGTCGATCCGGACCCGCTCACGGTCGGCGATGAGCCGGGTCGCTGTGGGCCCGTTGACCAGTGGCCGCAGCTTGGAAAGGCACCAGCGCAACTCGCTTTTCGGGTCATCGGCGACATCCCAAAATAGCTCACAGAGCTTTTCGCGGGTGACTGGGCGCGGCGCCATCGCGAGATAAGCGAGGAGCGCGCGGGCCTTACGCGAGCGCGGCAGCGGCAGTTGGGCTTCGTTCCGAATGACTTGGAACGGTCCCAGCAAGAGCACGCGGTCCGCCGGCGGGCTCGCCATTTCCATGCTCGCTCCAACGTTTGCTCCAACGCAGGCCGCGTATGGCTTCCGAACAGGGAGGCCGGTCTCAGGCATCGCCGGGCTCCTTCCGAAAGGTAACACAGCAACGAGAAGGACCCGAGGAGAAGGTCATGAACGCAACCAGCACCTTTGCCACTCCCCCGGTCGCCCGGTCCGATTTTTCGACCCACACGGCGCGGCAACAGGCCGCCTGAAACTCAGGCAACCCTGCTGTGACTGGAACAACGACCGAGCGCGCTGCTTTGTTCAGCCTGTTCTGCCTCCTCCGGCGCAACAGCTCCTGCCGGAAGGTGAAAACCCCATTTGGCCGGCAGTCGGGCCCTGGAAATCCGACCCTGAGTAAGCGCATTCCGCCGGTGCCCGACCTCGCTCTGCCGTCACACAGCACAGGAGCAAAGCCGTGAATCGTCTCGTCAACGTCCTGAGCAGGCTTGGGCTGCTCACGGAGGACATCGACTACCACCTGATCCGCGCATCGATGGTCCTCATCTTTCTGTCGTTCGGCTACCAGAAGTGGTTTGCGTATGAGGCCCAGGTGCTGATTCCCTATATCAGCCACGGCCCGCTGATTTTCTGGCTGTATCCGGTGTTCGGCATCCGCGGCGCCAGCTGGTTTCTGGGCGTTTCCGAGTGGCTGTTCGGGGCGCTGCTGTTCCTCGGGTTCTGGGACAAGCGGCTCGGCATCCTTGGCGCGCTTGGCTCGACCGCCACGTTCATCATGACGGTCACGATCATTCCGTTCATGCCGAACGGATGGGATCCGGCGGCGGGATTTCCAGCCATGGCCGGCAACGTTCCGTTCCTGATGAAGGACGTGGTGCTGCTGGCGGCGTCGATCTATTTGCTCAAGCAGGACGTGACGCGGGTGGCGCTGTCGGCGCGCCACGGCGGCGCCGCGCTGCAACCCCGTTAGCACTTCCGCGCGTCGTTCTTTCATCGAGCGCGGCCCCTCCAACCTGAAAGGAGTGCTTCATGGCGATGTCCCAGACGATGAATAACAAGCTGGTGGCGCCGGCGGAAATCCAGTGGGGAACAGGCCCGGCTATTCTTCCTGCAGGCATACAAGGCGCCATCCTTTATGGCGATCCGACCAAGGACGGTCTGTTCTCGATGCGGTTCAAGCTGCCGAAGGGCTACCGCGTCGCGCCGCATACGCTTTCAAAGGCAGGGCTTTTCACCGTGATCTCGGGGAACTTCCGTATCGGGATGGGTGAGAAGGCCGATCCGAGCAAGGCGAGAGCCATGCCGGTGGGAAGCTTCATCGCGCTTGCGCCTGATACCCCGCACTTCGTGTCCGTGGACGAGGAGACGGTGGTTCAGCTCAACAATATCGGCCCGTGGGTAATCACCTACATCGACCCGAAGGACGACCCGCGCCAAGGAGGCCCGGACAAATGACCAAGATCGCTTACCGGCGAATAGCCGTCGACAGCATCGACATCTTCTACAGGGAGGCCGGTCGCTCGAACGCTTCCGCACTCCTTCTGCTGCATGGCTTTCCAACTGCGAGCCACATGTTCCGCAATCTCATTCCGCAGATCGCGGACCGATTTCATGTCATTGCGCCCGATCTGCCCGGGTTTGGCCAATCGGACATGCCGGACCGGACCAAGTTCAGCTACACCTTCGACAACATCGCGGGGGCTATCGACCGCTTCACTGAAGTGATCGGACTCGACCGCTTCGCCATCTATGTCTTCGACTATGGTGCGCCGACTGGTTTCCGCCTCGCGGTGAGGCACCCCGAGCGCATCACGGCCATCATCTCGCAGAATGGCAATGCGTATGTCGAGGGCCTCAGCGACGGCTGGAACCCGATCCGCGCATACTGGCAGGATCCGTCGCAAGCAAACCGCACACCTCTCCGCGCCTTTCTTTCACCCGCGACAACGGTCTGGCAATACACCCACGGCGTCGCCGACACGTCCGCGGTTTCTCCGGACGGGTATTCGCTCGACAACTTCTATCTCGCTCGACCTGGCGCTGATGAAGTGCAGCTCGACCTCTTCGGCGACTACAAGAGCAACGTCGCGCTCTATCCCGAATTCCAGGCCTATTTTCGCAAGCACAAGCCGCCGTTTCTGGCAGCTTGGGGCAAGAACGATCCGTTTTTCCTGCCGGCGGGCGCAGAGGCGTTCAAGCGTGACATTCCAGAGGCTGACGTGCGCTTCTTCGACACCGGGCACTTCGCCCTCGAGACGCACTGTGACGAGATCGCTGCGGCAATCCGCAATTTCCTGTCGCGCTCCAAGTGACGCTGGCAGTTCACCGACGTTCGGCTCGCAAAGGACCTCTAAATGCTTCTCCGCCAGAACGACCGACACTTGCCCTTCGCGGAGGTCGACCCGGCCTTTCGGTACGATGTGCTCAACGGTCTCTCGATCCGACCACGGGCGATCCCGGCGCGTTGGCTCTATGATCGCTCGGGCGCCGAGCTTTTTGAGGCGATCACGACGTTACCCGAGTATTACCCGACCCGGACTGAGCACGCGATCCTGTCCAAGGCGGCGAGCGAGATCGCCGCCTTGACCGGCCCCGTACATGCGGTTGTCGAGTTCGGTTCGGGATCATCCGCCAAGACGCCGGTCTTGCTCTCGGCGGTAAACCCATCTGCATATGTGCCGATCGATATCTGTATCGACTGCCTTTGGCGATCGGTACAGCGGCTCTCGGAGACGTTTCCAAATCTGGGCATCTATCCTGTCGAGGGAGACTTTACCGGCGCGTTACGGCTCCCCGCAGCGATCAAAAGCATGCGGCGGCTCGGCTTCTTTCCCGGATCAACGATCGGAAATTTGCTGGTGCCGGCCGCCGTCGATCTGTTGCGCAGCATGGCCGCGACGTTGGGCGCGGGTTCGATGCTGCTGATCGGCATTGATCGCCTCAAAGATGCAAATGTGCTCCTGCCTGCATATGACGACGCGCAGGGGATCACGGCAGCGTTCAATCTCAATCTCCTGCATCGGATCAACCGCGAGCTCGCGGGTTCCGCGCCCGTGGATGCGTTCCGCCATGTCGTTCGTTGGAACGATGCCGAGGCGCGCATCGAAATGCATCTCGAGGCTGCTCGCGACGTCCGCTTTGCGGTCCACGGCCAGCACTTCCTGATCGCGAAGGGCGAGACGATTCACACCGAGAACAGCCTCAAATACGGGCCGCGTGACGCCGGCGTGCTCCTGCGAGCCAGCGGTTGGACTCCGGTAGCGGATTGGACCGACCACGATGAACTCTTCTCCGTGATCCTGGCGAGAGAGGGAGCCGCATAGTCGGCATCCTCATCTCCCTCAGAAGGCAAAAGGTCTTGAGAACCATGAGATGCCGTAACGCCAACGCGAGGAGGTCCGCATGAACAGTGTGGTCTCCGTCAATGTTGGGCTGCCGAAGGATGTGGAATGGCGGGGGACGCTTGTCAGCGTCGTGCTCGTCCATGGCGCGTGGGCTGATGGTTCCAGCTGGAGCGACATCATCAAGCCGCTGCAGTCCAGGGGACTGAAGGCCATGGCGGCTCCGATCCCGCTAACGTCATTATCAGATGACGTCGCCGCGCTTGAACGTGCGCTGGAGCGGACCGACGGGCCGGTGGTGCTTGTTGCCCATGCCTATGCGGGGGCGGTGATAGGCGCGAGCGTCAACGAAAGAGTTCGCTCGCTCGTCTTTATTGCGGCACTTGCACCTGACGAAGGCGAGACAGTCGGCGAAATATTCTATCGCGAAAAGCCGCATCCGGAGGCGCCGCAACTGGCTCCTGACAGGCATGGTTTCATCTGGATGCCCGATGATCGATTTGGCGCAGCCTTCTGTCAGCACGCCTCAGCCGAGCAGGCCGCTCTCCTCGCCGCCACCCAGCGTCCGATTGCCCTTGCATGCATTCAAGAAAGGGCGCCGAGGCCGGCGTGGAAGACGAGGTCCTCCTGGTATCTCGTGGCGCAGGAGGATCGGATGATCAACCCGGCGACACAGCTGTTCCTGGCACGACGGATGGGCGCGCGGACCCGATCGGAAAGGATCGACCACGCACCGCTGGTGACCGCACCAGAATTGGTCGTCGAAATGATCCTTGAGGCTGTAACCAGTGTGACGGCTCGTCCGAACACATAGAAGTCCGGCGGGCGGCAACGTCGTTGCGCTCACCCCGGTTCCGGCGGACACCCCGCGCTTGGTCGGCCGACGCGTGCCGGCCAAGCGAACAATCAGTTCGCGCCGGCGGCGGCCTCGGTCGTCGTCGCCGCCGAGCCGAGCTCCACCGGTGCCGATTGCCGGCGCCCGCTCATGCCGGCCACGCTGACGCGGTGGGTGAAGTCGCAATAGGCAAAGCCGAAGCCGGACACCGAGCCGCGAAAGCTGCGGTTGTCCATCTTGTCCAGATTGAAGCATGGCTCGAACGGGATGCCCTGGAGCGACGCGCACACGGACTCGCCGCGGACCCGCAGCGTTCCCGCAGGGAGCCATACCTGTTTCATCGGCCCCGCGCCGCGGAACTGGACGTTACCGATGACCGAGCCGTCGCCGTAGATCCGGCCGGCGCCGCGCGAGCCATCGAAGCAATTGAACGCAAACAGCTTGCCCGACACGAAGCGGCGCGCCGCATCGGCGGTGAGTGTTTCGGCGAAGGCCGAACCGGTCGTGAGCAAGGTCACAACCACAATCGCGAACCGCGCAATCATCTCGATCCCCTCCCCTTACCGCCGCCGCGGCAGTCATAACCGAGCATTAACCATAAGAATCTGGCGCGATCTTGCCGGATCATGGTCAACAAATTCTGAACGCGCTTACCCTACCCTGACCGCGAGCCGTCCCCGAACGCGACCGGCGACGATGTTCCGGGCCGCCTCGATCGCCTCGGCAAGCCCGATGTCGCTCGTCATGGCCGCAAGCTTTCCCCGATCGAGCTCGCCGTCCAAACGGGTCCACGCCGTTCGCCGATCGGCCATCGGACGCATGACGGAATCAATGCCGAGCAGCGAAACACCACGCAGGATAAATGGCGCAACGGAAGTCGGCAAATCCATGCCGCCCGCCAGTCCACAGGCCGCCACGGTTCCGCCATAGCGCGTCATCGACAGAACATTGGCGAGCGTGGTCGAGCCGACGGTATCGATACCGCCGGCCCAGCGCTCTTTTGCCAATGGTTTCGGGGGTCCGGCGAGTTCCTTGCGTTCGATGATCTCGCTCGCGCCCAATTTCTTCAGGTAGTCGGCCTCCTCCGCGCGGCCGGTCGAGGCTGTGACCTGAAAGCCACGCTGGGAAAGAATTGCAATTGCAACCGAGCCAACGCCGCCGGCGGCCCCGGTAACGAGCACCGGCCCGCTCATGGGCGTGAGGCCGCGCCCCTCGAGCGCCATCACCGCCAGCATGGCGGTGTAGCCCGCGGTTCCGATCGCCATGGCCTCGCGCGCGCTCATGCTCGGCGGAAGCCGCACCAGCCAATTTCCGTTCACCCGCGCCTTCTCGCCGTAGCCGCCCAGGTGGGTCTCCCCGCAGCCCCAGCCGTTGAGGATCACCTTGTCTCCGGCTTTCCATTCGGCGTGGGTCGAGGTCTCGACCGTGCCGGCGAAATCGATTCCCGGGATCATCGGAAAGCGGCGCACCACCGGAGCCTTGCCGGTCATCGCCAGGCCATCCTTGTAATTGAGCGTCGACCATTCGACCCGGACGGTGACGTCACCCTCCATCAGATCGCGCTCGTCGAAATCGGCGAGGCCGGCCTTCGGCCCGGCCTCGGTCTTCTCGATCACGATCGCCTTGAACGTCGTCATATGGTTCTCCCGAGCTGAGATGGAATTGTTTGGGTCAAGACGACGAAGCGCGCACGACGGATCGTTCTTTTCGTCCGTCGTCTGACTCCGTTCAGGCCGTCGCGAGCCGCACCACCGGCTTCTCGACGATCGGCAGATTGATCACCGCGGACACCACGCCGAACAGCACGCCGAGCCACCAGATGATGTCGTAGGAGCCGGTGCGCTCATACAGCAGGCCGCCGAGATAGACACCGAGGAAGCCGCCGACCTGATGGCTGAAGAACGCGATGCCGAACAGCATGGCCATCCAGCGCGTGCCGAACATCACGGCGACGAGGCCGGCGGTCGGCGGCACCGACGACAGCCATAGCAGGCCGGTCACCGCGCCGTAGATCAAGGCCACGGTCGGGCTCGCCGGCATGGTGATGAGAAACACCACCGCCAGCGCACGGGAGAAATAGATCACGGCCAGGATGTAGCGCTTGGGCATGCGGCCGCCGAGCCAGCCCGACAGCATCGCGCCCACGATATTGAAGAGCCCGATCACGCCCAGCGTCCAGCCGCCGACCTGGGCGGAGAGGCCGCGATCGATCAGATACGACGGCAGGTGCAGGGTGACGAAACCGAGCTGGAAGCCGCAGGTGAAGAAGCCCAGCACCAGCAGGATGTAGGAGCGGTGCCCCAGCGCCTCGGCCAAGGCCTGCTTGTAGGTCTGGATCTGCTGCGCGCTCGGCGCGGTTTCGCTTGTGCGTACATTTGTCGGCGAGGAGTCCCGCTGGCGCAGACTACGTACACTTGTCTGGTCGGATTCATGCGGGCGCAGACTGCGTATACTTGTCTGCGCAGTGTCATTCTCGCGCAGACTGCGTACACTTGTCTGCGGTGCATCGGAGCGCGGGGTGGCGATTGCAAAGGCGAGCGGGACGATCAGCAGCAGGAGACCGGCGAAGACCTCGAGCGTGGTCCGCCAGCCCAGCGTGTCGATCAGCCCCACGGCGAGCGGAGAGAACAGGAACTGGCCGAACGATCCCGACGCCGTGCCGGCGCCGAAGGCGAGCGAACGCCAGCTTTCCGGCAACAGCTTGCCGAACGACGAGATCACCAGATTGAACGAGCAGCCGGACAGGCCGAAGCCGATCAGCACGCCGCTGGAGAGAAACAGCGTTTCGGGCGTCGCGGCATGCGCCATCATGAAGATGCCGGCGGCATACAGCAGCGTCCCGGCAATGATAACGCGCACGGTCCCGAAGCGGTCGGCGATGGCGCCGGAAAACGGCTGGGCCGCGCCGTAGAGCAGCGTCTGGATCGCGACCGAGAGCGCGAACACCTCGCGTCCCCAGCCCTGGTCGCTGGACATCGGTGTGAGAAAGAAGCCGAGCGTCGAGCGTGGCCCGAAGCCGACCATGGAGATGAGGCAGCCGCAGATCAGGACGACCGCGGGCGTACGCCACGAGTCCGGACGCCAATCGGCGGAGGATAGCGGACGGACACTCCCGCTCGCGGGTCTGTTTTCTTGCTGCACCGCTGCCCCTTGTGTCGTCGTCCGCTTTTCAAGCCGGCGCGGCCACCGGGCGGACGACGGGCTTCTCCACAATCGGCAGATTGATTGCCGCTGACAAGAGGCCGAGCAGGATCGAGAGCCACCAGACCGCGTCGTAGGAGCCGGTGCGCTCGAACAGCAGGCCGCCGAGCCATACCCCGAGGAATCCGCCGACCTGGTGGCTGAAGAAGGCGAAGCCGAACAGCATGGCGAGCCAGCGCGTACCGAACATCAAGGCGACGAGCCCGGACGTGGGCGGCACCGTCGACAGCCACAGCAAGCCCAGCACCGCGGAGAAGACCAGCGTGGTGAGGGAGCTCGGCGGCAGCAAGATGTAGACGAGGATCGCCACCGAACGCCCGAAATAGATCAGCGACAGGAGATAACGCTTGGGCATCAGGTTGGAAATCCAGCCGGCGCTGATGGCGCCGACGATATTGAACAGGCCGATGGTGGCGATCGCCCAGCCGCCGATCTCGGCGGGGAGACCGCGGTCGACCAGATAGGCCGGCAGATGCACGGCGATGAAGAAGATCTGGAAGCCGCAGGTGAAGAAACCGAGCACGAGCAGCACGTAGCTCGTGTGCCCGAACGCTTCGGTGAGTGCCTGCGTCACCGATTGCCGCGGCGAGGCGGTTTGCGCCGCGACCGCGCCCGTTCCCCGCGGCGCAGCGAGCGCGAGCGACAGCGGCAGGATGAGAAGGACGACGGCAGCGAAAATGAGCAGCGTGTCCTGCCAGCCGAAACGATCGATGAGCGCCACCGCAAGGGGAGAGAACAGAAACTGCCCGAACGAACCGGCCGCCGTTCCGACCCCGAACGCGACCGACCGCCACTCCGGCGGCATCAGCTTGCCGAACGCGCCGATGACGATGGTGAAGGACGCACCGGCAAGCCCGAAGCCGATGATCAGGCCGGCGGTCAGGTGGAGCATCGGCGGCGTGTCGGCGTAGGCCATCGACGCCAATCCGAGAGAGTAGAGGATGGCGCCCACGCTCAGCACCGGCACGGCGCCGAAACGATCGGCCATCGCACCCGCGAACGGCTGGGCGGCGCCCCACAGCAGCATCTGGATTGCGAGCGCGAGCGCGAATACGTCGCGACCCCAGCCGTACGCGCTCGACATCGGCGTGAGGAAAAATGCCAGCCCCGATCGCGGCCCGAAGCCGAGCACGCCGATCAGGCAACCACATACCAGGATCACCGCGGGCGTGCGCCAGGACACCGGGCGACGCGCGACGGACGACGAAGCCTTGTTGTCTTCCTGCACGGTGCTCTTGCGTCCTTCGTCCCTGTGCTCGGTGTTCAAGCCGGAGCAGCAGCGAGGCGCTGCACCGGCTTCTCCACGATCGGCAGGTTGATCACCGCCGAGAGCAAGCCGAACAGAACCGACAGCCACCAGACCGCATCGTACGAGCCGGTGTTCACGAACACGACGCCGCCGAGCCACACGCCGAGAAAGCCGCCGACCTGATGGCTGAAGAACGCCAGGCCGGCGAGCGTGGCGAGCCAGCGTGTGCCGAACATCAAGGCGATGATCCCATTGGTTGGAGCGACGGTGGACAGCCAGAGGAGGCCCATCACGGCGCCGAACAGGATCGCTGACACCGGCGTAACGGGCAACGAAATGAAGGCGAGCACGGCGGCGGCGCGTCCGAAATAGATGAACGAAAGGATGTAGCGCTTCGGCATGAGATCGCCGAGCCAGCCGGCGGTGAGCGAGCCGACGATGTTGAACAGTCCGATCACGGCGATGGTCCAGCCGCCAACCTGGACGGACAGACCTTTGTCCACCAGATAGGCCGGCATGTGCACGGTGATGAATGCGAGCTGGAAACCGCAGGTGAAGAAGCCGAGCACGAGCAGCATATAGGATCGGTGACCGAGCGCTTCCGACAGTGCCTGCCGCAGCGATTGGGTCGGCACCCCATGGACTGCTCCCGTTCCGGCGGGCGCCGTCGCAATCGCAAGCGACAGCGGCAGCACCATCAGCATGCCTACACCGAAGACCACGAGCGCGGTCTGCCAGCCGAACACATCCATCAGCGACACCGCGAGCGGAGAATAGAGAAACTGACCGAAGGAGCCCGCCGCCGTGCCGGCGCCGAAGGCAAGCGAACGCCAGCGCGCCGGCAGGAGCTTGCCGAACGCGCCGAGCACGACGGAGAACGAACAGCCGGCGAGGCCGAAGCCGACGAAGACGCCGGCCCCGAGGTCGAGCATCCCGGGCGTCGTCGAATACGCCATCAGGATAAGACCGATGGCGTAGAACACGCCGCCGGCGCACAGCACGCGCATCGTGCCGTAGCGATCGGCAATCGCGCCGGCAAACGGCTGACCTACCCCCCACAGGATGTTCTGTATTGCCAGCGCCAACCCGAACACGTCGCGATCCCAGCCGTTGGCCTGGGACATCGGCGTGAGAAAGAAACCGAGCGACGCGCGCGGACCGAAGCTCAACAGCGAAATCATACAGCCGCACGCCACGATCACGGCAGGCGTGCGCCAACCGATGCTGGCGGCGCGGGGAAGGTAAGGCAACAAAATCGCCATGGCAGAACCTGTGTGAGCCGGAGCCAGCCCGGCAGCTCAAGTCAGGGATCGCACTCGTGCGGTGGATTTGAACCGACGCTAAACGTTGCCGCTCGAATCGGGCGACGGACCGCGCGGCGATTAGCGTGTGCCGATTGTTGTTGTCGAGCCGATTTCTTTCCTCGGCGTGCTTTTACGGCCTCCCGTCATCGCTCCCAAATGAATCTTGTTCAAGCCTGCATCCATCCGGCGCATGGCAGCCGGTCGGGGCGGGGCTGGAAATTTCCCCATCCGGCTGCTATATCTGATTTGCTCGATTTGAGGATAATACCGGGCAGATCAGGCCGGCTCCGCCGGATGTTTTTCGCCCGCCGTTATGCTCAATATGAGTATAATAGCGATCGGGAGGTTGCCATGCCGATCCTGCAAGCCTTCGGTCCGCCTGCCGGGCGTGCGCCTGTGCCTCCACCCATTGCGGGCGCCTCCGCCGCGGCCCGTCGCTACGGCCTGCTGCCGGTGCCTTCGCTCGAATGGAATACCCGGATCGAGCGCGAGACCGCTTACCTCTACGACCGGGTAAAGAGCGTCATTCCCGCGGTCGAATGGCCGTTTTTCGCGCCCTACGTCAAAGCGATCAACGCGCTCAAGAAGCAGCGCAACGCGGTCATCCTGGCGCACAATTACCAGACGCCGGAGATCTACAACTGCGTCGCCGATTTCGTCGGCGACTCGCTCCAGCTCGCGCGCGAGGCGACAAAGGTCGATGCCGACATCATCGTCCAGTGCGGCGTGCATTTCATGGCCGAGACCTCGAAGATCCTCAACCCGGACAAGACCGTGCTGATCCCCGACCTCAAGGCCGGCTGCTCGCTCGCGGCTTCGATCACCGGCGAGGACGTGCGGCTGTTGCGGGCGAAATTCCCGGGCGTGCCGGTCGTCGCCTATGTCAACACCTCGGCCGAGGTGAAGGCCGAGGTCGACATCTGCTGCACCTCCTCGAATGCCATCGAAGTGGTAGAGAGCCTCGGCAGCGATACCGTCATCTTCCTGCCCGACCAGTATCTGGCGAAATACGTCGCCGGGCACACCAAGGTGAAGATCATTTCCTGGCAGGGCGCCTGCGAGGTGCACGAGCGCTTCACCGCCGAAGAGCTTCGAAACTATCGCGCGGGTGATCCCTCCCTGCAGATCATCGCGCATCCGGAATGCCCACCCGACGTGATCGAAGAGGCGGACTATACCGGCTCGACCGCCGGCATGATCGAATGGGTGCGCAAGAACCGCCCGCGCCGGGTGGTCATGGTCACGGAGTGCTCGATGGCCGACAACGTGCAGGCCGAATTGCCTGACGTCGAGTTCGTGCGTCCATGCAATCTGTGCCCCCACATGAAGCGGATCACGCTGCCGAAGATCCTCGACAGCCTGGTCTACCTCAAGGAAGAGGTGGTGATCGATCCCGCCATTACAGCGAAAGCGCGGCGCTCGGTCGAGGCGATGGTGAATCTGAAAAGATAGACCACCGCGGTGTGCGCCCCTCCCCCGCTGCGTCTCCCGCGAGCGGGGAAGGACCTGATCCAGTCAGTCGCACCAATCTCCATCGCAATTTGGTAGTGTCGTTTTGATCCAGTCCAACGGACGGCGCCTTGTCATGACCACGTCCCTCCTCTGTCCCGATGCCTTTCTCTCGCCCCTCGAGATCGATGCCGTGGTCACGCGCGCATTGGCCGAGGATCTCGGCCGTGCCGGCGACGTCACCTCGATCGCGACCATTCCCGAGGACACGCCCGCACGCGCGATCGTGATCGCGCGCAAGCCTGGCGTGATCTCCGGATTGCCGCTGGTCGCCGCGACATTTGAAAAGCTCGCGCCCGGTATCAAGATCGCGGCGAATGGCCGTGACGGCATGGGCGCAGCGGCCAAGACCGCGCTGATGACGGTCGAAGGACC
>Ga0208991_1000171_pt1 | contig 13751 bp, 14 predicted proteins | sample MedBloCAOM3_M2_FD_187855 | JGI IMG/M metagenome (GOLD analysis project Ga0208991, IMG submission 187855) | Forest soil microbial communities from El Dorado National Forest, California, USA - Mediterranean Blodgett CA OM3_M2 (SPAdes) (version 2) | ecosystem: Environmental > Terrestrial > Soil >...
TGGCGCCGCGCCGCCCCTGGGCGGTCGGCCGCGCTTTGCGCTGGCCGAGCAACCTCGGCATCCTGGTGGCGGATGTGCTGGCGGTGCGCCTGCTGCTCCCCACGGCGGCCGCGGGCGTCGCGCTGGTGGCGGCCGAGCGCGGCTTCGGCCTTTTTCACGTGATCGGGCTGCCGTTCTGGCTCGCCGCGCCGATCGGCTTTTTGGCGCTCGACCTCGTCATCTACGGCCAGCATGTCATGTTCCATCACGTGCCGTGGCTGTGGCGGCTCCACCGCATGCACCATGCGGACCTCGACATCGACGTGACCACGGGCGTGCGCTTTCACCCGGTCGAGATCCTGCTCTCCCTGGTGATCAAGATCGCGACGGTCGCGCTGCTCGGAATTCCGGCGGCGGCGGTCGTCTGTTTCGAGGTCGTGCTCAACGCCACCTCGATGTTCAATCATGCGAATGCGAGCCTGCCGCGATGGCTCGACCGCGTCGCGCGGCTGATGCTGGTGACGCCCGACATGCACCGCGTCCACCATTCGGTCCTGCGCCAGGAGACCGACAGCAATTTCGGCTTCAATCTGCCCTGGTGGGACCGCCTGTTCGGCACCTACCGGGCCGAGCCGCGCGCCGGGCATGACGGCATGACGATCGGGTTGCCGGTCTTTCGCGATCCTGGCGAGCTGCGTCTCGATCGCCTGCTCACCCAGCCGTTCCGACAACCAATGGACGTTGAGACAAAAGCTCAATCTTCCGTCAAGCATCAGTCGGGCAATGTATCCTGAATGGCTCGGAGACTTTGATGCCGGGTTTCCTGTTTCGACGTTCCGTCTTGCGATCGCTGCCGCGCGCGCACGGGCATGGCAAAAGCGAGTGACCCTCGCGCTGGCTTCGGTCGCCTGCGCCCTGATGACTTTCGTTTTTTCGCTCTTTGCCGGGGTCGGCCTTTCCCTGATGACGGGCTTTCCACCGGCCTTGGCCGAACTCATCACCGGCGCAACCGCCGGCCTCGTCTTGTTATGCGTCGCGCTCGGGGAGCTGTGGCGGTCGCGTCGGACCGCTACGACATGACGAATTGCGGGGAGGGCCGTGGCCCACCTTTCCTATGCTTTTCTTTGGCATGTCGGCTAAAAGGACGGCGAGCAGCCGCCCCGGCGCCAGGAACGACGAGCCAAGACATATGAGCGAAAGCAAGCCCGAGGACATCATTGCCGGCAAGAATCGGCCGTTCACCGGCAAGGAATATCTCGAGAGCCTGCGCGACGGCCGCGAGGTCTACATTCAGGGCGAGCGGGTCGCCGACGTCACCACCCATCCGGCCTTCCGCAATTCCGCGCGCTCGATCGCGCGGCTCTACGACGCGCTGCATGATCCCGCCAGCCAGGGCGTGCTGACCTGCCCGACAGACTCCGGCACGGGCGGCTTCACCCACAAATTCTTCCGCGTGGCGAAATCTCGCGAGGAGGTCGTCGGCCAGCGCGAGGCGATCGCCGCCTGGGCGCGCATGACCTATGGCTGGATGGGGCGCACGCCCGACTACAAGGCGTCGCTGATGAATACGCTCGGCGCCAATTACGAGTTCTACGGCAAGTTCGCCGACAACGCGAAGCGCTGGTACCGGCGCGCCCAGGACAACGTCCTGTTCATGAACCATGCCATCGTCAATCCACCGGTCGACCGCGCCAAGGCCGCCGAGCAGGTGAAGGACGTGTTCATCACCATCCAGAAGGAGACCGACGCCGGGGTCTATGTGTCGGGCGCCAAGGTGGTGGCGACCTCCTCGGCGATCACGCATTACAACTTTCTCGGCCAGAACGCCGCCATGCCGATCCACGATCCCGACCTGGCGGTGATGTTCATCGCGCCGATGAACGCGCCCGGCGTGAAGCTGATCTGCCGCACCTCCTACGAGATGACGGCGAACGCCGTCGGCACGCCCTTCGACTATCCGCTGTCCTCGCGCTTCGACGAAAATGACGCGATCTTCGTTTTCGACAACGTGCTGGTGCCGTGGGAGAACGTGCTGCTCCACCGCGACATCGAGAAGATCAAGACCTTCTACCCGCGCTCGGGCTTTCTCGCCGGCTACCAGTTCCAGGGCTGCACGCGGCTCGCGGTCAAGCTCGATTTCATGGTGGGCATCATCGCCAAGGCGTTGCGCGCGACCGGCGCCGACGAATTCCGCGGCAATCAGGCGATGCTCGGCGAGATCATCGCCTGGCGCAATCTGTTCTGGGCGCTGTCCGACGCGATGGCGATGAATCCGGTGCCGTGGGTCGGCGACACGGTGCTGCCCAACGCCCAGTCGGGGTCGAGCTACCGGGTGTTCGCCGGCGACGCCTATGGGCGCATCAAGGAGATCGTCGAGAAGATCATCGCTTCCGCGCTGATCTATCTGCCGTCCTCGGCAAAGGACTTCAAGAATCCGGACATCGACAAGTATCTCGCCCGCTATGTGCGCGGCTCCTACGGGATCGATTACAAGGAGCGCATCAAGATCATGAAGCTGTTGTGGGATGCGATCGGCACCGAGTTCGGCGCGCGCCACGAGCTCTACGAGCGCAACTATGCGGGCAACCACGAGGATGTCCGCATCCAGGCGATGTGGAACGCGCGCTCCACCGGCGCGCTCGACCGCATGATCGGGCTGGCCGAGGATTGCATGGCCGATTACGACGAGAATGGCTGGACCAATCCGACCTGGCTCAATCCGGACGACGCGCTCCCGGCGCCCCGCCACGGCGGCGCCGCGAAGTCCAATCCGGCATGAGCGCGCGGCCGCAGCCGATGACCGGCCCGGATCTTGCTGCTATGTTGCGGGTGCGGCGCGCCGCGCCGGACCACGCACGCAATCGACGGCACGCATGAGCTGGATCGATCAACGCCCCGACGATGCGATGGCCGGCGCCTTCGAGGCGGTCGGTCCCGATCCCATCGCGACCGTCGACCCGCACCTGTTTCGCGAGGCGATGAGCCGCCTCGGCGCGGCCGTGCATGTGGTGACGACGGCGGGACCGGCCGGCAAGACCGGCTTCACCGCGACCGCGGTGTGCTCGGTGTCGGATGCGCCGCCGACGCTCCTCGTCTGTCTCAACCGCAAGAGCGCGGGCGGGCCGATGATGCGCGAGAACGGCGTGTTCTGCATCAACACCCTCGGAGCCGACGCCGAGGCGATCGCCGACATGTTCGCGGGCCGCACCGGCGCGCAGTCCGAGGCTCGCTTTCAGCTCGGGGCGTGGGGCACGCTCACGACCGGCGCGCCGGTGCTCACCACCGCCGTGGTGGCGCTCGACTGCCGCATCCTCGAGATCAAGGCGGTGGCGAGCCACAACGTGATCTTCGGCGCCATCGAGGCCATCCACATGGGCCCCGCCGGGCCGGCGCTCGTCTATCACGACCGCGCCTATAAGCGGGTGTGAGGCAGTTCGGTTCGCTGCGTGCGGCCGCGCCCGGCGTATTGTCGTGAAAATCCAGCGGATTGCCGTCGTGAGCGAGCCCAAATTATGAGCACGCTTGCCGGGCAGGCGCGGTCATAACACTATGAAATCGCACTTCTTTTCCGCCTTTTGTAGCCCGGAACGATCCCTGTGGGCGGGCGTTATCTCGTTGGGTGGGCTCATCGGGAGACGAAAATACATGAACCAGAATCAGCAGAATCCGAACCAGAACCAACAGGGCGGGCAGCAGAAACCCGGTCAGCAGCAGGGCGGTGGTCAGAAGCCCGGTCAGCAGAACCAGCAACCCGGTCAGGGCGGTCAGCAGCCCGGTCAGGGCGGCCAGCAAGGTGGCCAGGGCGGACAGCAGGGCAACCAGAGCGGCAATCGCTGATTTCCGTCGTCGCGCTTAAAAAGTGTTGTTGAGAAGGACCCCGCTCGTCGAGCGGGGTCTTTTTTTGCGCTTACGCCGCAAGCGCTCGCGGTATCCACGCCGCCGCAACATGCGCTAAGCTTCGCGCATGCCGCTCGCCCTCCCGCTGTTCCATCTCTACGGCGATCCGCCGGACGATCAGGCATTCGATTTCATCCATGTCGAGACGATTTCCTCGCGCTCGTCGGTGCACGACTGGACCATCCGCGCCCATCGCCACCGCAACCTCTTTCAGATTCTTCTGATCGAGCGCGGCGGCGGCCAAATGACGGTCGAAGCCTCGACGCTCCCTTTCGCGGCGCCCGCCGCCATCCTGATGCCGGCGACCGTCGCGCATGGCTACCGCTTCACGCCGCACGAGACCGAAGGCTGGGTGGTGAGCTTCACGGAGGACGTCACGCACGGGCTCGGCGAGCGCTCCGGCGAAGCGATCGCGCGGCTGCGCGCGCTCGCCTCCGAACCGGTCGTGCCGCTCGCCCCCGCCGAGGCCGAGCGCCTCGCCGCGATCTGCGCCGATCTTCATGAGGAGCGTTTTCTGGCGCGCGAAGGTTTTCGTCTCGCCATGCGCGGCCATCTGGCGCTGCTCGCCATCGCGGCCGCACGGCTGGCCGCAAGCCGCGCCCGTACCGGAACGGTGACGCTGCGGCCTGCCGATCCGACCGTCGAGGCGCTGCGCGGATTGCTGGAGGAGCATTTCCGCAAGGAGCGGCAGCTCGGCTTCTATGCCGAAAAGCTCGCGATGACGCCCGACCGCCTCAACGACATCGTCAAGCGCGCGACCGGCGTCACGGCGGGCCACCTGATCCGCCAGCGCGTGCTCACCGAGGCGAAGCGCCAGCTCGTTTTCACCAGCCTGGCGATCCACGAGATCTCCTACGATCTGACCTTCGCGGATCCCTCGCATTTCGCGCGCTTCTTCCGTAAGCAGACCGGCACCACCCCGCAGACTTTCCGCGAGCAGGGCGGGGGATAGCTGCCACCTCATGGCGGACCGATGATCGCTCGCAGGTCCGACACATAGGCCGCGAAGGCACGCTTCCCGCTCGGCGACAGCGAGTAGTTCGTCTGGACTCGGTCTTTGATGACCATCCGGCTGTGCAGGTAGCCGGCAGCACTGAGCTTGCGAAGATGGGCGTCGAGGTTCCCGTCCGTCACACCCAGCCTCGTCTTCAGCTCGGCGAAGCTGCAGGCGCCTGCATCGAGCAGGCTGCCGAGACGCGTCCGCACGGTCTGATGGAAGATCGGGTCGAGGAGCGGCGGGTTCGGCATCGGTCAGCGCTGCGCGACCTGGAGGCGCCCGGCCGACTCGTTCCACCGCCAGATCGGCTTGCCGTTGGTCAGATGAACGCCGCCCAGCCAGCAGTCGATATCCCTGAAGTCGGATGCGTCCGCCTCGTTCGCCAGGACCCGCCGTCCGGACTCCGTCAGCGACAATTCCTGCTGGCGAAATTCCTCGGTCGAGAGAGCCGGATCCAGTGGGCCGCGGAATGCGCCGCGGGGCTTGGCGCTCAAGAGCGGCTGTCTGGCGTTGCATAAATCTTCGATGTGCCGATAGATTCCCCAGTCTCCGAGAAACAGCGTCGTCTCGAGAGCCGTATTGTTCGCGAAGAGACGGCCGGGACGCACGACGCCCTCGGACACCAGCCGCATGAGCTGCCGGTCCGTGCGTCCAAGCCCGTTCGACGTCGATGGAAACTCCTGCAAATGGCGGGCGAGCGCGGCCCGCAAATAGGGGAGCGCTTGAAGGTCCTGCGTCAAAAACGTTTCGATGTCGCGCGGATCGGGCGATCGAAATGCCGCCCAGCCGGCTCTCGCCAGAATCAACTGTTGGGCCGTCACGGCCGACGCCTTGTCGCGCAATGTCGCCATCTGGGTCGGATCGAGCTGGCCCAGGCCGCGGAACGGATCGACCCCCGGAAACGAATTGATGCAGATCATGCTCAGCCGCGTGTCGGCGAATTCGGCGGATGCGAGCCGGTCGAGGATCTGGAGGATCTGAAGCTGATCGAGCAGATCGTGCTCGAACCAGAGCGTGATCTCGCGATAGCGCGATGCGGACGCGAGATGCTCGTCCCTGAGGCGGAAGTCGCGCAGCACCTGGTCATATTCGAGGTTCGGCCCGGCCAGATGGGCGGCTCTCAGTTGCGATGTCGCCGCCAAATCGAGCCCGGCGGGAAACGGGCCGTCGACCATCGGGTCGCGCCACGGTAGCACGTCATCGTCGGCGAACAATTGCCCGAGCGTTTCCGCAGCGACGTCGCCATTCGTCACATGCAGGCGCGGACGCATAGCCTATTCCCGTTTCCTCTGCGGTACAGAGTCACTCTGTAATGCAGAGTTGTAGGCTACGTCAACGGGCCGCGAGCGGTCGGGCACGCATGGGGCTCACGTGGTCTTGCCAAGCTCCGCGATGATGTCGCCGGCTTCCTTGAAGGCGTGGTTGCCGGCCGGCGCCCCGCAATAGACGGTCTGCTGCAGGATGATCTCCTTGATGTCGTCGGTCGCGAATCCGCCCTCCGTGAGCGCGGCGCGCACATGCAGGCGGAACTCGTCCCATTTTCCCAGCGCCATCATGGTGCCGATCACCAGCACGCGGCGGGTGCGCTCGTCGTAATGCGGGCGCGTCCAGATCTCGGCCCAGACATTGCGCGTGATCATGTCCTGGAATTCGGCGTTGAACGCGGTCTTGCCGGCATTCGCCTTGTCGACCCAGGCGTTGCCCAGCACCTTGCGGCGCACGCTCATGCCGCGCGCGTGGCGTTCCTTGTCGTCCATGGCTTCGTTCCTTGTTGTCGGCGGCGTTACGATGTGAGGAAGCGCAGCACCGTGTCGGCATAGACCTGCGGCTGCTCGACGTTGGAAATATGGGCGGCGTCGAGCGCCGCGAGCTTGGCGCCCTTGATGCGCCGCTGAATCTCCTCGCCGGCGGCCGGCGGGGTGGCGGGGTCCTTCAGGCCGACGATCACCAGCGTCGGCGCGCTGATGCGCGCATGGGTGTCGCGCAGGTCCATGTCGCGGACCGCGGCGCAGCATCCGAGAAATCCCTCGGCCGGCGTCTTGAGAAACATCTCGCGCATGCGGGCGATCTGGTCGGGCGCGCTTTCGCGGAATTCCTTGCTGAACCAGCGCTCCATGGTGGGATCGGCGGCCGGCCCCAGGCCCTTCTCGCGCACGGGCTTCATGCGGGCCTCCCATATGGCCTTGTCGGGATAATAGCTCTGGGTGTTGGACAGGATGAGCTTGCCGATGCGCTCGGGCGCGTTGGCGCCAAGCCATTGGCCGACCATGCCGCCCATCGACAGGCCGCACCAGTTCACAGTCTTGAGGCCGAGCCCGTCCATGACGGCGAGCGCGTCGCGGCCGAGCATCTCCATCGTGTAGGGACCTTTCGGCGCCCCCGACTTGCCGTGGCCGCGCCGGTCGTAGCGCACCAGCCGGAAGTGTTTGGCGAAGGCGGGCGCCTGGGCGTCCCACATGTGCAGATCGGTGCCGAGCGAGTTGCACAGCATCAGCACCGGCGCGTTCGCCGCCCCCTCGGTCTCGACGTTGATCGGGCAGCCCTGGGACTGGATCACCGGCATTCTGGATTCTCCGCACGCTGTGGAATCACGTGAAGGCGCTCACCGCCGCGGCAGGCGCGCCTGGGCAGAGGCGACGAGCCGCTCGATGAAGGTCTGGGCGACACCCTGGAATGTCGGGGGCTCGAACAGCCGGGCGACCTCGCCGGGATTCATCAGCAGCGTCACCCGCTCGTCCTCGCCCAGCACCTCCTGCAGGTGACGTTTTTCCGCCACCGCTTTCTGGATCGCTTCCTCGACCACCTGATGGGCGACCGGCTTGCCGAGCTTGCCGGCGAGCGCGACCAGCACCGACTCCGCCATGATCAGCCCGTGCGTCGCGTCCAGGTTGCCGCGCATGCGCTCGTTGTCGATCTCGAGCCCTTCGCCGATCGCGACGACGCCGGCGAGCGCGCCCGAGACCACGAGCAGCAGCGACGGGAAGGCCGGCCACTCGACCTGCCAGGCGCCGGTCGCGCCCTCGTGCTCGTGGGATTCCGCAGTCATGATGGTGGCGGCGAGCTGGGGCGCCATGGTGGCGCAGGCGAGCGCGGCCGATGCCGCCGTCGGGCTGCGCAGATGCGGCATGCTGCGCCCGGGCGCCGCGGGCTCGAAGGCTTCGGCGATCTCGGTCTGCATCAAGAGCGTCACGTCGCGCGCGATCTTGCCGCAGGTGCCGGCGAGGATCGCGAGCGCGGCGGCGACCTCGGCAAGGCGGTCGCGATGGCTGTGCCAGGGCGCGTCCGGCATCGGCAGGTCGAGCAATGCCGCGAGGCGTTCATAGACGTCGAAGCCGCGTTCGCCGAACGAGGCCAGCGTGCCGGCCGCGCCGCCGAACTGCATGATCAGCGCCTCCTTGCGCAGCCACTTCAAGCGCTCGCGCGAGCGCGCCAGCGCCCCCGCATAGCCGGCGACCTTCAAGCCGAACGGGATCGGCAGGGAATGCCGCAGCGAGTTCCGCGCCACCGTGGCGGTGCGCCGGTGGCGGCCGGCGAGCCCCACATAGGCGGCGACGGCGCGGTCGAGGTCGGCGATCAGGGCATCGAGGCCGTCGCGCAATTCGAGCACCAGGGCGGTGTCGATCACGTCCTGCGCGCTGGCGCCCCAATGCACGAAGCCGGCCGCGTCCTTGTTCTGCTTGGCGACCTCGGCGGTGAGCGCCGCCACCAGTGGAACGAGGATATTGCCGGCGGCGGGCGCCGCGTTGGCGATGGCCGCGAGGTCGAAACGCTCGATCTTGGCGGCAGCCGCGATCGCATCGATCACCTCATGCGGGATGACCCCGACCGCCGCCTCGGCGCGCGCCAGCGCGGCCTCGAAGTCGAGCATGCGCTGGAGGCGCGCGCGGTCGTCCACGATCGCGCGCATGGCGGCGCTCGAGAACATGGGCATCAGCAGGGGGGAGGGAGCGAGGGGCTCGGACATGGCTCGGTTGAGGGGGGAGGCGACTTGGAAGTTTCCTGGCACGACAACCCTTTAAGCATTTTCCGGGGAAGTGGATACCGCCTCTCGGCAAAAAGTGCGACCGCAACAAGCCACGGGGTCCGCGGGTCGGCCGCCCAATCCTGGCGCCGGGCGGGGGCGCAGGGCACCGTTTCGGGAGCCAATGAGCGGGATTTCGCCCCTTTCCAGCCGGACCGGAAGGCATTAAGCACCGATGGCCGATCGCCCGCCGAATGGATGCGTTGGAATAAGGAGTAGCCGCAATGGCCATGACGATGAACGGAGAAGTTCAGCTCAATGCGACGCGCGAGGCGGTGTGGGCCAAGCTCAATGACGCCGAGGTGCTGAAGGCCTGCATCCCTGGTTGCGAGCAGCTCGACAAGACCTCCGACACCGAATTCCAGGCGATCGCGGTCACCAAGATCGGGCCTGTCAAGGCGAAGTGGAAAGGCAAGGTGCATCTCACCGACCTTGATCCGCCCAACGGCTACAAGATTTCCGGCGAGGGCGAGGGCGGCATTGCGGGCTTCGCCAAAGGCGGCGCCGTCGTGGCGTTGTCGCCCAAGGACGGCGGCACGCTGCTCACCTACAATGTCGAGGCCCAGATCGGCGGCAAGCTCGCCCAGCTCGGCCAGCGGCTCATCGCGGGCGCCGCCAAGAAAATGGCGGATGATTTCTTCGCCAAATTCGCCGCCGCGGTCGCGGCCGGCTAGGAGGCTTTGCGGCAAAGCGGCGCCTGCCGGCACCCTTGACCCGATGGGGCAGGGGGATAAGACTTGTTCTTGTTCTAACCGGCGAAATGAGGCAAAAACGCCCCGATTTCGCCCGTGAGCATCGCCGGGGTCGCCGGCGAGCGCGAAAACAAGGCTCTTAGTCCGAATCTGGGGAGAAGCTCGATGCCCGCCGTGAAGCTGACGGTGAACGGCAAGCCCGTCACCGCCGATGTCGACCCGCGCACCCTCCTGGTGCAATTCCTGCGCGAGAACCTGCGGCTGACCGGCACGCATGTGGGCTGCGACACGTCGCAATGCGGCGCCTGCGTGGTGCACGTCAACGGCAAGGCGGTGAAGTCCTGCACGCTGCTGGTGCTCACCGCCGACGGCGCCGATGTCCGCACCATCGAGAGCCTGGCGCACGGCGACACGCTCCATCCCATGCAGGAGGCGTTCCGCGAGAACCACGGCCTGCAATGCGGCTTCTGCACCCCCGGCATGATCATGACGGCGGTCGACATCGTGAACCGCAAGGGCAACGAGCTCGACGAGAAGACCATCCGCGAGGAGCTCGAGGGCAATCTTTGCCGCTGCACCGGCTATCACAACATCGTCAAGGCGATCGCGGCCGGCGCCAGGGCCATGGGCACGGGGGCGCAGTCGCAGGCCGCCGAGTAAGAGCGGCCACAGCGCCACCAGGGAGTTGCGACCAGGGAGACCGCCATGAACGCGACCGGTATCGGCGCGGCGGTGCGCCGCAAGGAAGACTTCCGTTTCGTCACCGGCAAGGGCCAGTTTACCGACGACATCGACCGGCCGGGCCAGACCCACATCCATTTTCTGCGCTCGCCGCATGCCCACGCCAAGATCAGGAAGATCGACACCGCGGCGGCGCGCGCGCTGCCCGGCGTGCTCGCCGTGCTGACCGGCGCCGAGCTTGCGGCCGACAAGATCGGCAATCTGATCTGCGGCTGGATGATCCATTCGAAGGACGGCTCGCCGATGAAGATGGCGCCGCATCCGGCCATCGCGCACGGCAAGGCCTGCTATGTCGGCGATCCGGTCGCGGTGGTGATCGCGGAGACGCTCGACCAGGCCGAGGACGCGGCCGAGAAGATCGCGGTCGACTACGAGGTGCTGCCCGCGATCGCCGATCCCGCCAAGGCGCAACAGAAGGGCGCGCCGCAGATCCACGATGTGGCGCCCGCCAACACGATCTACCAATGGCATCTCGGCGACGCCAAGGCGGTCGCGGCCGCCTTTGCGTCGGCGAAGCACGTCACCCGGCTGCATATCGTCAACAACCGTCTGGTGCCGAACGCGATGGAGCCGCGCGCGGCGATCGGCGACTATGACGCCGGCAACGACAGCTTCACCTTGTGGAACACGACGCAGAATCCGCATGTCGCGCGCCTCGTGATCTCGGCCTTCATCGGCATGGCGCCCGAGCACAAGCTGCGGGTGATCGCGCCCGACGTGGGCGGCGGCTTCGGCTCGAAGATCTTCATCTACCCCGAGGAAGTCGTGTGCCTGTGGGCGTCCAAGAAGGTCCGGCGGCCGGTGAAATGGGTTTCCGGTCGCACCGAGGCGTTTCTCGCCGACGCGCATGGCCGCGACCATGTCACCGATGCCGAGATGGCCTTCGACGCCGACCACAGGATCACGGCCATCAAGGCCAAGACCGTCGCCAATCTCGGCGCCTATATGTCGACCTTCTCGTCGTCGGTGCCGACCTATCTCTACGCGACGCTGCTCTCGGGCCAGTATGACGTGCCGCAGATCTATTGCGAGGTCGACGCGGTCTACACCAATACGGTGCCGGTCGACGCCTATCGGGGCGCGGGGCGTCCCGAGGCGACCTTCGTGGTCGAGCGGCTGGTGGAGGTCGCGGCGCGCGAGCTCGGCGTGGATCCGGCCGAGCTGCGCCGGAAGAACTTCATCAAGCAGTTTCCGCACCAGACGCCGGTGATCATGAATTACGACGCCGGCGATTATCTGGCGTCGCTCAAGAAGGCGCTCGAGCTTGCCGACCACAAGGGCTTCGCCAAGCGCAAGCGCGAGTCCGAGCGGCACGGCAAGCTGCGCGGCATCGGCTTGTCGACCTATATCGAGGCCTGCGGGATCGCGCCCAGCCAGGCGGTCGGCTCGCTCGGCGCCGGCGTGGGCTTATGGGAATCCGCCGAGGTGCGGGTGAACCCCACCGGCTCGGTCGAGGTGCTCACCGGCTCGCACAGCCACGGCCAGGGACACGAGACCACCTTCGCGCAGCTCGTGAGCGAGCGGCTCGGCATTCCGATCGAGAACATCGCGATCGTTCATGGCGACACCGACAAGGTGCAGTTCGGCATGGGCAGCTACGGGTCGCGTTCCGGCGCGGTCGGCATGTCGGCGATCGTCAAGGCGCTCGACAAGGTCGAGGCCAAGGCCAAGAAGGTGGCCTCGCATCTGCTCGAGGCGGCCGAGAGCGACATCGTGTTCAAGGACGGCAAGTTCACGGTCGCCGGCACCGACAAGTCGGCGGCCTGGGGCGAGGTCTCGCTGCATGCCTATATCGCGCACAAGTTCACCGGCGCGCAGCTCGAGCCCGGCCTGAAGGAAGGGGCCTTCTACGACCCGACCAATTTCACCTTTCCGGCCGGATGCCATGTGTGCGAGGTCGAGATCGATCCCGAGACCGGCATCACGTCGATCGCCCACTGGACCGCGGTCGACGACTTCGGCACCGTGGTCAATCCGATGATCGTCGAGGGCCAGGTGCATGGCGGCATCGCGCAGGGGATCGGCCAGGCGATGCTCGAGAATGCGATCTACAGCGGCGACGGCCAGCTCGTGACCAGCTCGCTGATGGACTACACCATGCCGCGCGCCAACGACCTGCCGTCCTTCACGGTCGGCACCACGATGACCTTCTGCCCCGGCAACCCGCTCGGCATCAAGGGGTGCGGCGAGGCGGGCGCGATCGCGTCGCCGGCCGCGGTCATCAACGCGATCACCGACGCGATCGGCAGCGAGGAACTGGCCATGCCGGCGACACCGCAGGCGGTGTGGGCGGCGATCGAGAAACACAAACTGAGCCACAAGGCAGCGTAAAAACACAAAGGAAGCCGCAAGGTAGCCTAGAAACACGAACTGAGCCGCAAGGCGGCCCAGAAACGCAAACTCAAGCCGCCAGGCGGCGTAGTGACGGAGAGCCCTGATGTATAACTTCACCTATCATCGCGCGAGCGGGCTGCGGCAGGCGCAAAACCTGCTCGGCAAGCTCGAGGATCCAAAGCTGCTCGCCGGCGGCATGACGCTCTTGCCTACCATGAAGATGCGGCTCGCCTCGCCCGCCAACCTGATCGATCTCGACCGGGTCGAAGGGCTCGACGGCATCGAGGTGAAGGGCCGCTCGCTGGTGATCGGCGCGCTCGCGCGCCATGCCGAGGTGGCGAATTCCGCCACGGTCGGCGAAGCGATCCCGGCGCTGGCCGAGCTCGCCGGCATGATCGGCGATCCGGCGGTGCGTCATCGCGGCACGCTCGGGGGCTCGGTCGCCAACAACGATCCCAACGCGGATTATCCGGCGGCCTGTCTGGCGCTGGCGGCGACCATCATCACCACCAAGCGCAAGATCCCGGCCGACGAATTCTTCAAGGGCCTGTTCGAGACCGCGCTCGAGCCCGACGAGATCGTCACCAAGGTGAGCTTCCCGATCCCCAAGAAGGCGGCCTATCAGAAATTCCGCAATCCGGCGTCGCGCTACGCGCTGGTCGGCGTGTTCGTGGCGAAGCGTCCGTCGGAGATCCGCGTCGCCGTCACCGGCGCGGGCGGCTCGGGCGTCTTCCGCGTCACCGCCTTCGAGGAGGCGCTCAAGAAGCGCTTCTCGCCCAAGGTGCTGGAAGGCCTCTCGGTGCCGGCGGACGGCATGAGCAGCGACATCCACGGCAGCGCCGAATATCGCGCCCACTTGATCGGCGTGCTGGCGCGCCGCGCGGTCGCGGCGGCGAACGAGAAGCCGGACGCGCCTGGGGGGGAAGCAACCGCGTAAGCGCGCTGGATCGTTGCGGCGATCTTCTCGGCGCACAAGCTTTCCGCTGAGCTCGGCGCCAGGACGCCGCCATGGGGTCACGCAGAAGCAACCGCGTCATCAACCTGCCCGCGCCCTATCTGCGGCGGGTATGGCTCGATGCGTCGCGGGTCA
>Ga0208991_1000173_pt1 | contig 13701 bp, 11 predicted proteins | sample MedBloCAOM3_M2_FD_187855 | JGI IMG/M metagenome (GOLD analysis project Ga0208991, IMG submission 187855) | Forest soil microbial communities from El Dorado National Forest, California, USA - Mediterranean Blodgett CA OM3_M2 (SPAdes) (version 2) | ecosystem: Environmental > Terrestrial > Soil >...
TGTCAAGAAGGTCCACTACAGAAACGGCCGGAAGCCGGAGAAGCCGCCGCTGTTCAACGGCACCGTGTCCTACGGCAACCTGCTGTTCATCGCCGGCGTCGGCTATCACACCGAAGGCGATATCAAGGTGCACACCAAAGGAGTGCTCGATCAGATCCAGCAGCAGCTCGAGAGCGCTGGATCCTCGATGGACAAGGTGTTGAAGTGCAACGTGTACTTGAACGACCTGAAGGACTACGCCGGGATGAATGAGATGTTCCAGGGCCGCTTCGGCGCCGAGCCTCCGGTGCGGACCACGATTGCGGCGGCCGGCGGCATTCTGTTTCTTGGTGAGTCGATTACGGTGCGACTTCTGTTCGCATCGGTTGCTGTCCTCGGTGGCATCGCGCTTGTCGTTATGGAAAAACGCCGCGCCTTCGCGCCTGTTAAATAGGGCGGCTCGAAATCGCAACGCTACAGACTCGTCAAATCGCGGCCGCGTCGCTGGGCCATACGACCGCGTGAATTTGGACGGGGCGGTCGAAGCCTTTGAGAGGGACTTCGCCTAGGGCGCGGAACTTCAGCCCCTTCCCAATGCACAATTCGGCAACGACGTTCGATACCAAGATTTCTTTCGGCTGTGCGTGGGAGCAGAGCCGGGCGGCCAACTGAATGGTGCATCCAAAAAGATCGTCATGATGCTCGACGGGTTCTCCAGCGGCGCCGCCGATCCGAACTTTGATCTGGTGCTCGCTGCGCTCCTGCTCACGCCGAGCCAACTCGCGCTGAATCTGAGCGGCGCAGCGCACCGCAGCCGCTGCCGATACAAAGGACGCCATGATCCCGTCCCCGGTATGCTTGACCTCGCGTCCGTGGGCCGCCGCCACGGCGTCCCGCACTATCGTGTCGTGGACGTGGAGAAATTCCATGGCCATCTCGTCCCCAAGGCGTTGCGTCAACGTCGTCGAGCCGACGATGTCCGTAAACAAAACCGTTCGGATTCCGGGATCTCGTGCATCGGCTCCGCCACCCGGAATCAGGGCTGCCCCGAACGCGTTCACTTCACCACCGCCAAGAAAACCTTCCGCGAGCTCCGGTTGTACCTCAATAATCTTCTCGGCGACCATGCCGTGGGCTTCACGGTGAACGTGGTTCGCTGCCTCCGCATTTGGCGCATTAACGAGACAGAAAGCCTTGCCGCAACTGTCGTTAACCCAATACTTGAGGTAACTAACACCGTACTTCTCCTGCACTTCCAGATCGGACGCGTGCGCCTTGGCGACAGCTTCTGCGGTCATCCCGTGAACCTCGTGAATGTCCATGTAGGTTGGCATAGAGACTTTGTGGGGCGGCAAATTTACCGCGGCGTAACACGACGCACAACTTCGATCTTGGCCGGGTGATTAAGCGTCTGGTAAACGACACAATACCGCTCGGTTAGACGGAGCAGCGTAGCGAGCTGCTCTTCGCTGGCGTCAGTGTCCAAATCGAAGTGCAATCGAATCTGCTGGAATCCGACGTCCACATCTTTAGACACTCCCAAAGTGCCGCGGAAGTCGAGATCGCCCTCGGCGCGAACGGTTGCGTCCCGTAATTGGATGTCCAGAGCAGTGGCCACTGCGCGCAAGGTGACACCGGCACAGGCCACCAATGCCTCGAGCAACATATTGCCCGAGCATGCGCTGAGTCCATCGCCTCCGGTCGCAGGATGCAGTCCTGCTTCGACGAGCGCTTTGCCCGTTTCTACTTTGCAAGTGACACCCTCACCAATGCGCCCTTCTGCTCGGAGAGTGACCAGTGCGGTGTCCGGACGCTGTCGATAGCGCTCCTTGAGAGGCGCCTGCAAAGATCTGATCCCATCAGCGTTCATCCATTCTCCTTCGCGTGATTTAGTTGCCGCCGGCTAATGAGAATAAGATTGCAATCGCTTTTAGTCTAAAGTTTCCACCTGCAAAAAGCGGAGTTAAGCGGAAAACTGTTTCTGACTTTTCTTTGGTGAGCTTACCATTCTGATTCACCCGAAAGAAGCTCTTAGGATCGTATTTTAACCGGATGGCTCGCACGAGCGAGCGCGGTGCCGGGGGATGAGCTTAAGGCGCGCGATTTTATCTTGACGAATTTTCGGTCGTGGATCGATGCTTAAAACCCATCGACATCGCCCAGGAAGGATTCATGACTGCGGCTTCCAGTTCCGTACTGACCCAACCGCTTCTAGACCGGTGCCGCGAGCGCGCGCCCGGCTACGATCGCGACAACACATTCTGCCTGGAGGACTTCAACGAGCTGAAGGCCGCCGGCTATCTCAAGATGGCCATCCCGAAGGAGTTCGGCGGGTTGGCCATGACGCTCGCGCAGTTGTCGCGCGAAACACGTCTGCTCGCGCAGTACGCGCCGGCGACCGCGCTTTGCATCAACATGCACAACTACTGGGTCGGCAACGCGGCGGACCTCTGGCGGGGGGGCGACAAGTCCTGCGAGTGGATCCTGAAAGATGCCGCGGCTGGCGAAGTGTTCGCGGCGGGCCACGCTGAACACGGCAACGACATCCCGGGGTTGCTCTCCGCGACGAAAGCGGAGCGCGTCGATGGCGGCTACAAGCTGACCGGCCGGAAAGCGTTCGGCAGCCTTACGCCTGTGTGGACGCGGCTGGGTGGGCACGCCATGGACACGAGCGATCCGAAGACGCCGAAGATTGTCCACTTCTTTCTGCCGCGCGACGCGAAAGGTTACACGATCAAGGAGACATGGGACGTGATGGGGATGCGGGCAACGCGCAGCGACGACACGGTGCTCGAAGGCGCGTTTGTGCCCGACAAGTACATCGCGCGCGTGCTCCCCGCGGGCGCGGCCGGCGCCGACATGTTCGTCATCGGATTTTTCACGTGGGGGCTCGTCAACTTTGCGAACATCTATTATGCGATCGGGTTGCGCACCCGCGAGGTGCTCATCGAACAGCTGAAGACGAAAACGTCCATTGCGCTGACGCGGCCGATGATCTACCACCCGGAGGTGCAACACGGCATCGCCGAGATCACGATGGATCTCGAGACGATGGGGCCGCACGTCGAAGCGATCGCCACCGACTGGTCCGAAGGCCGCGTCGGGCCGGACTGGTTGATGCGGCTCTTTGCGGCCAAGCATCGGACTGTGGAAGCGGCGTTCCACGTCGTCGATCGGGCGCTCGATCTTTCGGGCGGCTTCGGCATGTTCAAGAAGAGCGAGCTCGAGCGGCTGTTCCGCGACTGCCGCGCCGGCCGGTTCCATCCGGCGAATCCGCTGCTCACGCACGAGCTCGTCGGTAAGATCTCACTTGGGATTAGCCCGGACGAGCAGCCTCGCTGGGGATAACTCGTTGGTGAATTGGGTGGCTGGATAATTGGCTGATCTGGTATACGTCGGCCACGTCCGCACAACGCGCCTTGCTTGCGCCCGCCAGGAAAAATAGTGGCGACCCTAACGGGATTCGAACCCGTGTTACCGCCGTGAAAGGGCGATGTCCTAGGCCTCTAGACGATAGGGTCACAAAAGCCGGGCAATATCGAATTGGCTCTTCTTGTTGCAAGCTATTTGCCGCGACCTTGTCCAACTCCTCAGCGTTGCAGCGCATTGCGATCGAAAGTGTTGAAAAAATCCCGGAATCGCATCGGCGCTGCTCAGTTCACTGATCCACTCGATTTCAAACTTGTTACCAATTTGGCTGTGCGGGTTGTTGCTCCGCCATGCGTCGCTAGAACTCGCTGCGCATTTGCCACAAGACGCGCACGCGCTCCGGAGTCGCGCAACAGCGCGATTATCCTCGCTTCGAGCGACTCCGCGTCCGGCACTTCAATTGCGCCTTCGCTCATCACCAGCCCTCGAGCAAGCGTGGAGAAATTCTCCATGTGCGGCCCGAAAAGTATCGGCTTTCCCGCCAGGATCGGCTCAACCGGATTTTGGCCGCCGTGGGCCGTGAGGCTCTTACCCATGAACACAATCGTCGCTACGTTGTACCAATCCCGAAGCTCTCCCGTGCTGTCGAGCACCACGCAATCGCGCAACGGTCCCTGCGCCGGACTAATCTCGCTCCGCAACGCGACCGCGAGACCAAGTTGTTCGAGTTTTGTCCGAACTTCTCGCGCGCGTTCAGCATGGCGCGGCGCGATAATCAAAAACAGTTCCGGAAATTCCTGACGCAGATTGCGAAAGGTCTTTCCCAGTATTTCCTCCTCGCCGGGATGCGTGCTCCCGCCGAGAATAATTAGTCGGCTCCGGTCGATCTTAAGCTCAGCCAAAAATCTTTCGGCAACACTTGGATCGACATCTACATTTTCCGGATCGGACTTGATGCTGCCGACATGACGAATGCGTGCGCGGTCAACGCCGAGTGCGGCCCATCGCTCAATGTCGTCGGAGTCTTGCACGCAAACGAGATCGAGCCGTGCAAAAATCGGAGCGACCACAAAATGAAAATGCCGGAATCTTCTTTCCGATCGGGGAGATAATCGCGCATTGACCAACGCGACTGGAATTTGGCGGGCATGCGCTTCTGCCACAAGGTTCGGCCAGACCTCGGCCTCGACGAGAACAACCTTTGATGGGCAAATCACGCGCAAGGCCCGCCGCATGATCGGCCAAAAATCCAGTGGCGTGTACATGACTTCAATCCAGTCCGGAGCATTTTTGTTTGCGAGCGCAAACCCAGTTGTGGTGGTTGTCGTCAACACGCATGGCTGATCCGGTTCGAACGCGCGCAACCGGGCGGCTAGCTTGAGCGCGATAGCCACTTCGCCCACGCTGACCGCATGCAACCATATCGATCTTCGTTTCCGCAAGCGGCTGCGAAGATCGACATCGTACCATCCGAGGCGCTGTCCGAATTTTTCCCGGTAACCGCCGCGGCGGATCATCTTCACGATATAGCCGGGCAAAAAGAGCAAGAGACCGAGCGGCCAGAGCAGGTTGTAAACGAAACGCATCACGGCGCGTCTGCCTTCATTTCTCCCGGTCGCAAAAACAAAACCTCCGTTGCGCCATATCGCTTCGCGCGAACGATCTCCCAAGGTCCTGTCTCAGAAACATTTTCCCCTGGTCGCTTTTCCAGAACAAAAATTCCGTTCCTTTTGAGCAATTGCACCAAGATTTCGTTCGACAAAAGCTTCTCCGTGTAACATTCCCCCGATCCAGTTCTTTCGTAGGGCGGATCGGCGAAAATGATTTCGAATTTTTCTGCCGAAGAAAAGCGCTTTAGAAACTCAAACACGTCTTGCTCGCGGACGCGGGCCTGGAACTTCGTCTTGGCCAGGTTCTTCTCGATCACCGCGGTAGATTGTCGATCTTCATCGACGAAAAGAACAGAAGTTGCGCCGCGGCTCAGCGCTTCAATTCCGAGCCCGCCGCTTCCCGCAAAAAGATCGAGAACGTGTGCGCCGATAACCACATCACCTAAACTGGAGAAGATCGCGGCCTTTACCCGATCCATCGTTGGCCGGACGCCGCGCTTGGGGACGCTCAATTGAATTCCGCCGGCTGAGCCAGCGATCACCCTCATGGCGATGGGGCCGTGGTCGGCTGCGGTTGCGGCACAGTCGGCGACGGCACCGGCGTCTCGGACGGCTTTTGCTTTTTCGAACGATCGCTCTTGCCCCCCCCGAGGAAGCTGTTGATTACGCTCCCAAAATCCTTGAGATCGCGTCCGACGACTTTCTCGACCAGATTCGATTTGGGCCGATCGATTGTTCCGCTCACTTGGAAATCAACCGCGAAATAACCAGGCTCACCCGTCGGCTGGAAATTGGCGCGAATCGGTTTGAAAAGCTGACCGCGAATCTTCTCATTGATGGCGAGCTGCGAAGCCAGTTGCAATTTCCCATCAAACGCAATCGTGCCCTTGGCCGAGAGGCGAGTATTGGGCGAACGCAAAATCAGGTCATCGACGGTGACTACTCCGGATTCGACGTGATATTTTCCCTCGGCCTGTTCGAGATGGAGTTGGGTCAGTTCTTCAATTTGCAGGATTTGGCCGAGCGCCACCAGCAGGCTGTATTGCCGCAACTGCCCATCACGCAGTAAGATTTCACCGGTTCCGCGAAGAGCACTTGGATCGGTAATTTTTCCGACCGCTTCAAAGCTTCCTTCGAGCTTGCCTTGCACCATGCCGGTAGGTCCGCCCGCTTCCGTGATGATTCGGTCGGCCTGGACATTGCGAAATTTAATAGCCACGCTGAAAGGCGAATCCTCCGATTCCGGTTCCATGGCAAAGCGGCCGGAAAGATCGCCGCCACCAGCGTGGGCGGACATTTGCGGCAGATCGAGCTGGGTCGGGTCATAGCGAAGAGTTGATCGCATTTGCTGGAGGAAAAACCGGTCGCGCAACGAAATCTTGGCCACGCTCGCATTGCCCTCGAGCGTGACCGCATTGCGAAAGTTCGAACGAAACTGCAAACCCTCAAAAGCAGCCACGAAATTTCCCGATTCATCGAGAAATCTGAAATTACCGCCGGATACTTTGATTCGTCGAATCTCAGGAACGAACTGAACCGAGGTGTGCTCATCTCCCTTTTCACGATTTGGGCTCATGTCTGGAACAGGCGCGGATGAGAGAGAAGGCAATAGAGACTGCGCCGCCTCTGTTGTCGCGTCATCTTCACTCGCCGAAACAATTGAATCTTCCCGTTGCGTCGATCCCGGCAATCTCCATTTGCCGTCCGAGTTTTGTAGCCAAATCACGTCCGGCTCGACCAGTAATATCTCCTTGATGACCAAGCGTCGTGAGAAAAGCGACAGGAAACGAATGCGGAGCCGAAAGGCTTTGGCATTGAGAAAATTGCCCGATGCACGTCCCGAGACTTGCGGGATGGTCAGCCCGCTCAGCTTGAGCCCGCCCCAGGGGGTGACGCTGATTCGGCGAATGGTAAGCGGCGTGCCCAGACGCTGGCTGAGTTCCTGCTGGATTCTTGTTTGTGTCCCTTGCGATTGCACATACAAATTGACCCCGAGCAAAACGATTGCCGCCAAAGCCAAGAACACTCCGAGGACAATCAGGAGGAATCGTCTGAACCTTTGCACGCGGAGACGTTACGCAGACCAACTTTGAAGAAAAGATCAAAGCCTCTTGGCACCCGAAAATGAACAACACGCTGGTTATTCTCAACCCCGCCGCGCGCGGCGATCGCGCGCGGCGGCAGCGCGCGCGTGTTGAGACAATTGCTCACGGCAGCGTGATATGCCCGACCTCGCGTTCGGGCGAAGCAGAGACGCTCGCCCGCCGCGCCGCCGATGAAGGATTCGAAAGAATCGTCGCCGCCGGCGGCGACGGTACGATTCACGAAGTCGTCAACGGCCTCGCTGGGACTGAGGCCGCCCTTGGCCTTTTGCCGATGGGAACCATGAACGTCTTTGCCACGGAACTCGGTCTGCCGATACATGATCTGGGACTTTGCTGGGATATCATTAAGAATGGAAACACACGCCTGGTCGATCTTCCGAACGCCAACGAAAAATACTTTGCGCAACTCGCTGGGGTGGGACTCGATGCGCAAGTAGTCAAGGAAACGAGCCTCGCGCTCAAACGAAGTTTTGGTCCTCTGAGTTATCTCATTCAGGCGGCCCAAATCGCCGCCCGCGTCCCGCCGCGTCTTTCCATCGAATCGGAAAATGCTTCCATCGACGAAGGCTCCTTTGTCCTGGTCGGCAACGGACGGCTCTATGGCGGCCCATTTCCGTTTTTCAAACATGCCGTTAACAATGATGGGTTGCTTGACGTGATCGTCTTCAAGCGCCTGGGTTATCTGGAGATCATCAGATATCTTCAGAACGTCTTGTTTAGCTCCGAGATAAACGCACCGGAGGTCGAATACTTTCAGACGTCGCGTCTGCGCGTGACCAGCGACCAGCCGGTCCCGGTCGAGCTTGATGGGGAACTGGTCGGAACCTCTCCGGTCGAATTCGGCGTGCAGAAACAGCGCCTTCGCGTCCTCGCCCCGGTCGAAAAGATCGACAATCACGACGCGTTGCGATAGTCTTTTGCAATGCGTCTGTCTGGGGGAAAGCCGTTATCCTTCACACGACGCTGGACGCAGCAGCCGCGCCCTGTTCTCCTAAGCTTAATCGGCCTGAACGTGGCCGTTTTTGTCGCGCAGCTTTTCCTCGAGGCCTACGAGCCCGGTTTCGTTCGCGACTATCTTGCCATGACCGAACATGGCGTGCGCGACGCTTATTCGTGGCAATTCGTTACCGCCGCTTTCCTTCACCAGGGGCCGTGGCATTTATCCGCGAACATGCTCGTCCTTTATTTTCTTGGCCGGGATCTCGAAACCATCCTGGGTCAACGCCATTTTCTTTATCTTTATCTCTCCGGAGCATTCGCCGGTGAACTCGGACATCTCTTTCTCATGCCGTCCGATTGCATTTTGTTCGCCGCTTCCGGTGGGGTGGCTGCGCTTCTGTTCGCTTATGCCACAATCCTTCCGGAACTGGAATTGGTGTCGATGCGTTTTAAAGCAAAGTACATGGCTTACGGGACGATGGCCGTCGCGCTCGTACTGATTTGCATCCAGCGCTCTGGCGCAGTTGCTCATAGCGCCTGCCTCGGCGGTCTCGCCATGGGATGGCTTTATGCACATCTTCTCGGCTTCGGACGCACGTCCTTCTTGCAACGATTCCTCACGCGTCGTCGTGCCGTCGCCGAACGTTTCCGCCACATGGATGCCGAGCAATTTATTGCCGAGGAGATCGATCCGTTGCTCGAAAAAATTTCGCGGGCCGGCGTCACCAGTTTAACGCGTGCGGAACGGCGGATTCTTGCTCAAGCGCGCGAAAAAATTCTCGAAGCGCAGAGGCGCTAATCGCGCCTAAGTCTCGTGGCACGGGCTTCCAGCCCGTGATCTATGATCATCGGCAGATGCCGATGCCACGATCCGCAAGATCGACAATTCGTCGTCTGCGCGCATCTTTCGCATTGATGGATCGCGATGCGCGCTGGGTTCGAAAAAAAGCTGCTACGTCGTGCCATCCGCCGCAGGTCGAAAGCGCGCTCTTTCAACTTCATGAAGTCTGGCCGAATACCGCACCGCCGATCGTCGATCTAATCGAAAATTTCCCGCTTGGCGAAGCTGCGTTATTGCATCTTCTCGCCTTGTCGAGCATTTGTGTGTCTCGCCTTGTGCGGGATCCTGAGACGTTGCTTTGGCTCGCGCAAAGCGATATTTGCGCCGAACGCCGCGGCCCGCGTCGAATGCTGGCTGACCTGCAAGCGTGGAGCAATGGTACGATTGCGGCCGACAATTTTCGCTCGTTACGGCGATGGAAAGGCCGCCAGATGACTCGAATCGCATTGCGCGAGCTCGCCGATGTCGCGCCTTTGGAGGAGACGACCCTTGAATTGTCATTGCTCGCGGAGATTTCTCTCGGTCAAGTTTTCGATCATTGGAACGCGGAACTTCGTCAACGCTTCGGTTCGCCGACGGCCGAATTCGCCATTCTCGCCCTGGGCAAACTTGGCGGCCACGAGCTCAACCATAGTTCCGATGTCGATCTTCTTTTCGTTTATAGCGAAGAGGGAGAACTTTCGCCGCGCGGTACCTATCACGAATGGTTCAATCGCCTTGGCAAAAAAATTCTCGAAACATTTGCCGCACCCCACGCCGAAGGCGCACTCTTTCGTGTCGATCTTCGCTTGCGACCAGAAGGTTCGGCCGGACCGCTCGCGCGCTCGCTCGCAAGCATGGAAAATTACTACGCTGGTTTCGGCGAAACGTGGGAGCGGCTTGCCTTAATCAAAGCGCGCGGAATCTGCGGCAGCCGCGAACTGACCTATGAATTTCTGAGAGAACATCAGCCTTTCATTTATCCGAAGAATCCAACACCCGATCTTCTCGGCGAAATCGCCAACCTCAAAAAAAGGATCGAACGTGATGTGGTCGGCGAGGAAAATCTTGAGCGCGACGTTAAGCTCGGGGTCGGTGGCATTCGTGAGATCGAATTCATCGTCCAGGCGCTTCAATTCATTCACGGCGCGCGGCATACTTTCTTGCAGGAGACGAGCACCCTGGAGGCGTTAAAGGGTCTGGCTGAGCTGGAATTGATTCCGCAACAGGAAGTTGTCGATCTTGACCGGGCTTATCGATTCTTGCGCCGGACGGAACATCGTTTGCAGATTGAAGCCGAGCAGCAAACGCACACCGTACCGGAAGACGCGGCGGCGTTACGTCGGCTCGCCCTCAGTCTTGGCTTCGCATCAAGTGCGCTATTCACGGCCGCGCTAAAGAAAGAAATGCAAAACGTCCGCTCGATCTTTGAGCGTGTCATTTCGGAAAGACCACAGGAATCGCACGTTGTCGATCTAAGCATTTTTGCGGATGAGAAGCGCGCGATCAAGGCGCTGAGCGATCTCGCCAAGGGAACGACAGCTTCCCATGTGGCGCCCCGCACCCGGCAAGTGTTTCGCAGACTTCGTCCGTTCTTACTGGCTTCCCTCGCCAAGACGGCCAATCCGGACGCGACGCTTAATCAATTCGTGCGTTTTGTCGAAACCTACGGACTGCGCAGTTTGCTTTTCGAACTCCTGGTCACAAATCCGCGCTTGCTCGAGTTGCTTGTAAAAACATTCGACGCCAGCCGTTTCGCCGGGGATCTGCTCATTCGACGCCCGGACCTACTGGAAGACGTCACGCGAGACGAGAGCATTGATGCTTCGCTTTCGCTGACGGACCACGTGCGCCGCCTTCGCGCATTAGGCGCAACCCGGGAAGCCCTCGATCCAGTTCGCGCCTATCGACAAACGCAGTTACTGCGCATTCTCTTGCGCGATGTTTTGGAACTGGTCGAGCCGGCTGCGCTTTTCGCCGAACTTTCCGCGCTGGCCGAGGCTTGCCTCCTTTTTCTGAATGATCTTGGCGGGGAGACTGATCTCACCATCATTGCGCTCGGAAAATTTGGCGGCCGCGAAATTACCTATGGGGCGGATCTCGACGTCCTCTTTGTCGGCGATGATAATCGGGCGGCGCAAAATCTTATGACGGCGATGGCGAAGCCAAGCGCAGAAGGAAACATCGCGGTGCTGGATGCGCGTCTTCGGCCAGATGGCGAGAAGGGGCCGCTTGTGTCTCCACTAGACAGTTACGAAACCTACTACCGGCGACGCGCCCATCTTTGGGAGATTCACGCGCTCACGCGCGCACGTCCCATTACTGGTCCGTTACAACAGTCGTACGTCGACATAGTGAAAAGCATTTGGAGCGACATTGGCCGCCAGCCCGACCTCTTTGAGAAGATCGACCATATGCTCATGCGGATCCGGCGTGATCGAAGTTCCGGCGCGGATTTCCTGGAGTTTAAAACTGGTGAAGGCGGATTGATCGAGGCCGAGTTTCTTGTGCAAGCGCTGCAAATGCGCGCCGGAATTTGGAATCCGAACTGGCGCGACGCGCTGGACGCACTGCGGGAGAATGGCGTGATTTCAAGTAATGAAGCGGCGGCGGCCGCGCGCAGCTATGAGTTTCTGCGGCGCTGTGAGTCTGCTCTTCGTCGTTGGGAAATGAAGAATGTTTCGACGTTGCCCGTAAATTCAGAGGAGCAAAGAAAGTTAGCGCTGCGACTCGGTTACGAAAACGCCGAGGCATTCGCGAAAGAATATGTCGATCTTAGACAGACGATCCATCGTCTTTACGATCGCCATGTAAAAGGCGCGACCAGCTAGCCTTTGCCGGCGAGCAATCTGCCGATCTCTTGCAGGACAAGAAAGCTCACGAGAAGTCCCCCGCACACGATCACGAAGAGCAGCGCGAGAATGACGATGACGAATATCCAATCGCTTTTGCGCGTGCGGTCCGGGACAGCAGAATGCTTCTTAAGAAGCTCGTAATTGCGCGCGTTCGATTTGAACCAAAACGAAAACGCATCGCCGATGCCCGGAATGATGCCGACGAGTTCGTTGATTAGAATGTTGAGGGACATCCGCGCGAGCAAAATTTTCGGGATGCCACGGCGCGCCGCGACGATGATGGCGAGCGCGGACACAATGGCGGAGGCGGTGTCGCCAATTCCCGGCAGCAAGCCGATGATGGGATCGAAACCAAATCTAAATTTCGTCCCGGGGACGCGCCAAAAATTGTCCATGATAATGGCGATCCATTTGAAGAGCGGCTCGAGCGAAGCGCGCTTCTCTTTTTCCTCCGGCGGGAGAAGCTCCCACTCCAGATCATGTCGATCTTTCATTGCGGTTTCGACGGCCCGAAAAGTGAAGGGTAATGCGAAAAAGCGTCGACGGACGCATAGAAGAATTCGCCAGCCAGGCGAGTGTCGATCTTACCGAAGCCAAACGTGCTTAGCCCGGAATCTCCTTCAACATCTGTGTGTTGGTGGGGAATTTCTTCACGAACATCAACAGGCGTTGGATAGCTTCTTCGGGTTTATGTCCGGCCAGTCCGCGACGAATCAAATTGATCTTCTCAAGTTCCCACGGTTGTAAAAGGAGTTCTTCCCGCCGCGTTCCGGACAAGAAAATATCAATCGCCGGATAGATGCGTTGATCGCTGATCTTTCGATCCAAAACCATTTCCATGTTTCCGGTGCCCTTGAATTCCTGGAAGATGAGCTCGTCCATGCGGCTGCCGGTTTCGATGAGCGCGGTTGCGACAATGGTGAGTGATCCTGCTTCCTCGGTGTTGCGTGCGGCTGCAAAAATCTTTCGCGGCGTTTCCATGGCACGCGCATCGATGCCGCCGCTCATGGTGCGGCCGCCACCGCTCATCGCGTTGTTAAAAGCGCGGGCCGTACGCGTGATCGAGTCGAGCAAGATGAAAACATGCTGACCGGCTTCGACGAGACGTTTCGCCCGTTCGGCCGCGAGCTGTGCGATACGAGTGTGGCTCTTAATGTCGCTGTCGTTGGAGCTGGCAATAATCTCAGCCTTAGGATGCGAACGCCGGAAATCGGTTACTTCTTCCGGCCGTTCGTCGACCAACAGAATAATCAACTTCATCTCCTGATGGTTCTTAACGACGGCGTCGGCGATGTGATGCAGCAAGGTAGTTTTTCCGGTGCGCGGCGGCGCGACGATGAGACCACGCTGGCCCATGCCGAGCGGCGTCATCAAATCCATGATGCGCGTTGTGTACCGGTCCGGCACGGTCTCGAGCTTGATCCGTTTGTTCGGATTGATCGTGGTGAGTTCCTCGAAGGGACGCAGTCCCTGGTACTTCGTCGGTTCTTCACCGTTAATTGTCAGCAGCTTGATTAACTGCGGGCCGCGATTACCGCGGCGTGTTTCTCCGTAGATCCACATTCCGTCGCGTAAACCAAAACGACGGACCGCTTCCGGCGTAACAAAAATGTCCTGAGGTGTCTGAATGAAATTACGCTTGGCATCACGTAGAAAACCGAAACCCTTCCCCGAAATCTCGATGATGCCTTCCCCAAACTCCGGTTCGCGCTGAGCGTCCGCGCCACCCTCTCCTTCAGGGGTCAATTGTCGATCTTGCGCTTCGGGATAGTCGAGCGTGAAATGCAGCCCACGGCTCTCCTTGCGGCTTAAAGCCGAATCCACGATCAACGCCGCGACGGTAGCCAGGTTCCGCAGCTCGAGCAGGTCCACTGACACCTTAAAATTCCAGTAAAACTCGCGGATTTCGCGCTGAAGATTGCGTAACCGCGCACTTGCCCGCTGCAGCCGCTTGTCCGTGCGCACGATGCCGACGTAGTCCCACATCAAGCGCCGGATCTCATCCCAATTGTGATAAATCACCA
>Ga0208991_1000178_pt1 | contig 13637 bp, 14 predicted proteins | sample MedBloCAOM3_M2_FD_187855 | JGI IMG/M metagenome (GOLD analysis project Ga0208991, IMG submission 187855) | Forest soil microbial communities from El Dorado National Forest, California, USA - Mediterranean Blodgett CA OM3_M2 (SPAdes) (version 2) | ecosystem: Environmental > Terrestrial > Soil >...
GGCTTTCGCGACTTCACCCGTATCGCGGCCTCCGACCCAATCATGTGGCGCGACGTGTTCCTGGCCAACAAGGACGCGGTGCTGGAGATGCTCGGCACCTTCAACGAGGACCTCTCCAAGCTGACGCGCGCGATCCGCCGCGGCGACGGCGAGGCGCTGTTCGAGCATTTCACCCGCACCCGCGCGATCCGCCGTGGCATCGTCGAGATCGGCCAGGATTCCGCAGCCCCCGACTTCGGCCGTCCGCACGCGCATTTGGTGAAGAAGCCCTAGCCGTCATTGCCGGACTTGATCCGGCAATCCATCTTCTTGCGAAGAGCGATGGATACGCGGGTCAAGCCCGCGTATGACGGCCTTTGCCCAGGGCGCCATTTCAATACAGCGGCGGGATCTGCCCCACCTTCAGCGGACCCAGAAACACCGTGCCGTCGACAAAGCGCAGCGGAAATGTCCGCGCCTTCTTGCCTTCCAGCACCGTTTCCTTGCCGAGCGCGTTGATGCCGGCGGCGACGCCGACATTGGCGTTCTGCTTGACCACCTTGCCAAGGCCGGGGATCGCGCGGTCCAGAGCGCCCAACAGATTGTTGACGTCGGAGGTTTTGACGCCGGGCGCGACGCGATCGAGGGTTGCCTGCGGCACGCCCTCATCCAGCATTTTTTCAATGCCCAACGCCGGAATCACCTTCTCCAGTCCGACGACCGTCATTTGCAATTCGCCATCGAGACGACCATTTGCGGTGAGGCCGAGCGTGCCGGCGGCGACCGCGACCAGATCGCCCTGCGCGATCCGCGACTGCACGATCTCGACATGGCCGCCGGCGGCCTGGATTTCGCGAAACCGCTGGGGCCAGGGCTTTGGCGAAAAATCTTTCAGACCGCTGAGCATCGTGCGCACATCGGCATCGAACGGCTGCGCGAGCAGCGGATGCACTTCCTGCACGCTGCCTCCTTCGATTTTCAGCACGGTCTCGATCGCGGGATGATCGGCCGGCGAGCCTTCGACAAGGCGGCCGTGCAGCTCGATATGTTTTGCACGGGCCAGTGGCGCCTGCATTGATCCATTGAAGCGGTTGACCTCGGGATCGTCGAAGACGATGGAGGCTCGCTGCGGGACGGCCGGAAGTCCCACCACGCTGCTGCGGGCTTTGCTCCAGTTCACCACCATTGAAGGCTGTTGGCCGCGATCGGAAATCGTTGCCGGTGCGGTAAATTCCGCGATCAGCAATTTCGGATCGTAGACCTGCGCCACCACAAGGATTTGGCCGAGTTCTGCTGTGATCGGTGCTTTCGTCGCAGCCTGCTCCGCCGTCTGCGAGTATAGCGACACGCTGGCGCCATCGCAGCGCACTTCAAGGCGGAACGGGAAGCCGGCCACCGAACGCCTGGCACAATCGTAGACCCGGCCGGATTTCGCCTCGCGCGCGCGCCAGGCATCGGCTGATACATCGACCTGGGAGGCGGCGTAGAACCAGAACGCGCTCCACGCCGCTGCGGCGATAACGAGCAATAGGGGCATGATGAAAAGGCGCCAAAGCGGGCGCCGGCGGAGCGCGAGGGTCATATCGGACATGCGGCGACCTTTGGCTGATGATTTTGTCAATTGTAAGCGACTAGCCCGGGCAACGAAAGACGCGGAATTTTGCTTCGCTTCGCTTTGCCGTTCTGATAGCCGTGCGCGCGATGCCAGCGAAAATCCTGTCCGAAGCGGAATTGTCCAAAGGCGACCTGTGGGTGTTCGGCTACGGCTCCCTGATGTGGCGGCCGGGCTTCAAGTTCATCGAGCAAGTCCCGGCGCGGCTGATCGGCGAGCATCGCGCGCTGTGCGTCTACTCCTTCGTGCATCGCGGAACGCCGGAAAAGCCCGGCCTCGTGCTCGGCCTCGACCGCGGCGGCGCCTGCCGCGGCATCGCGTTTCGGGTCGCGGAAAAGCACCGCTCCGCCACCGTCGCTTACTTGCGCGAGCGCGAACAGGTCACATCAGTCTATCGCGAGGTGATGCGGTCGGTGTGGCTGGAGAACGAGGCGCGGCAGCGCGTCAGCGCACTGGCTTACGTGGTCGATCGCGGTCATGTGCAATATGCCGGGCGGCTGTCATTGGCGGAGCAACTCCGTCACGTGCTGCAGGGGCACGGCCAGTCCGGCGCGAACCGCGAATACGTTCTCTCCACTGTGAAGGCGATCGAGGCAGAAGGGTTTCGAGATACGCAATTGCATCAACTCGCGGCGACGCTGCACAACGACACGTCGCTGCATCCTTACCCACCCCCGGAGCGGCTGGAGGGGGAGGGTAAGTAAGAGCCACGTTACCCTTTCATTGATGCCGAACCCGGCACGCGGCCGAACAATTGCGCCTGCTCCTGCCGCGCTGCCCTGACCAGCCGGTTGGTGGCGCCCTCGATCGACGCCCTGATCCGCTCGATGAAATCCCTGCGCGCGAGGCCTGGCGGCAACGGATCGAGGAATTCAACCACGAGGGTGCCGGGATAGCGCATGAAAGTCCGGCGCGGCCAGAACAGTCCGGAATTCAGCGCGACCGGAATGCAGGGCACACCGCTACTGACGTAGATCTGCCCCACTCCGGTCATATAGACCGGCGGCGCGCCGACCGGGGTCCGGGTGCCTTCAGGGAAAATGATCAACTGCCTGCCGCTGCGAATTTCCTTGGGCGCACGCCGCGCCATCTCCATTAGCGATCGCATGCCGCCGTCGCGATCAACGCCGATCATCTTCGACTTCATCAGATACCAGCCGAAGAAGGGAATCCAGGCCAGCTCGCGCTTGTAGATAAACAGCGGCGCATCGAAGAACTGCATCAGCGCGAAGGTTTCCCACATCGACTGATGTTTCGAGGCGACGATCAGCGGTCCCTTCGGAATCTTCTCAAGCCCGCGATATTCCACCTTGGTTTTGCAAATCACCCGCATCAGCCAGATGCTGCTGCGCGCCCAAGCCTTGGCGACCGTCATGAAGGCTCGCGGCGGCATCAGATAGGTAGGGATTGCGACGAGAATCCAGAACACCAACAGCGCATAGAACAGCACGTTGTAGACCAGCGAACGCAAGAAAATCGAAACCATGGAAAACCCGATCAGTTGGCTTGAGCCGTCGCCGGTCTGCGCCGCGCGAGGGATCCGGTCGGCTGGTCCGCAAGCTCGGGCATCAGTTCGAGACCGGCATCCGCCAGACGTACCCGCATTTCGGCGGCGACATATTTCACATATTCCGATAGCAGCAGCCGCAATGTCGCGCCACTCGTCCACCACGGTTCGTCGCGCCATTTGTCGCCAACTACCGCGAACGGAATCAGCGCGATATCGGGCATCGCATGCGACAATTCGACGATTGCCCGCGGCATGTGGTAATTCGATGTCACCACGATCAGCGATTTGAAGCCGCGCTCGCGCGTCCAGCGCCGCGTCTCCGCCGCATTGCTGCGGGTGTTGACGGCCGAGCGGTCGAGATCGACGCAGCAGCTCAGCAACGACTGATTATCGGACAGCGAACGTGAAATGTCGCTCGCCGCGTTGGTCGGGTGTACGCCTGAGATCAGCAGCCGCTTGCCGTAACCGCCGGCCAGCAATTCCATCGCATCGGAGACGCGCGATGAACCGCCGGTGAGCACCACGATGCCGTCGGCCTTGCGGTCAGGCTTGATTTCAGCACCGCGCAACTGCGAAAGAAATCCGACGAAGCCGATCGCCGCACCGACGAACACAATCGCCAGCGCCGCGACGACAGCTGCGCGCAGCCAGCCCCGCGGCGCATTGACCGGCGCGCCCGGCGCTTTCGGCGATTTATCGTTGGGCTGCAGACTCATGCTGTCTTGGCGATCCTTCTCCTCGCAAGTCTAGAACCTTTTTAAACGAAGTGGAGTCCGGCTGGCGCTGTATTCATGCGCCCAGCGTCAGTCGATATCGTCAAGCGTGGAGAACAGCGTTCGCCGCGATGCCCAGGCGGTGATGGCCGCGATCAATACGGCCTGCGCCGCCAGCACCAGATAGCCCGACGGGCGCAGCGAAAACGTCCCCAGCAATGCTGCGAATTGATCCCCGACCGGGGTGCCCGAGAACCAGCCGGCGATCGATTCGGAGAACCCGAAGGCCAGCATCGCGAAACCGCCGCCGATCACGCCGCCCTGCAGCCCGAGCCGCAGAAAATGCCGCAGGAACCGGTTGGCGATATAGCGGTCCCCTGCTCCAACGAAGTGCAGAACTTCGACAATCGGGCGGTTTGCCGCCATCGCGCCGCGCGTCGCGAACGATACCGAAATGATGGTCGCAATAATCACCAGCGCAAGGATGCCGATGCCGGCGAACACGGTAGCGCCGGTCATCGACCGCATCCGCTCGATCCAGGCGCGGTGATCGTCGACGCTGGCCGACGGCGCCACCTGCGTCACCCGGCTGCGCAGCGCGGCCAGATCGAGCTCGGTTCCGGGCTTGACCCGCGCGACAATGACGCGCGGTACCGGCAGGTCGTCGAGCGAAAGTCCGGTGCCAAGCCAGGGTTCCAGCAGTTTGGCGGACTCCTCTCTGGTGAAAGGCCTGATCTCGACGATACCGGGCTTCGCGCGCATCGCTTCAACTACCGCCGCCGCGTCACGGTTGATATCGCGCCCGGCCACGGGGCGCACCTGAATGGTGATCTCGCTCGCAACTTCCGACTGCCACTCCGCCGCCGACGCGCTGACCAGCAGCACGGCGCCGGTGGTGATCGATGCCAGGAACGTCATGATGGCGACAACGGCGACCAGCGCGCGGCCGGAGATCGAGGCACGCGGCACGATCGGCGACAGGTTGCGCGCCCTTGCCGGCACCTGCGGGCGCTCGTGCCCCAGATCCACCAACGGGCCATGCTGGTTGCCGGTTCTACTCATAGATATGCAACCGTCCCTGATGCAGCACCAGCCGCCGCGCCTCGTACTGATCCATCAGCGTGATATCGTGGGTCGCGATGATCACCGCGGTGCCGGACTTGTTCAGTTCGATGAACAGCCGCAACAATCGACGCCCCAGTGTCGGATCGACGTTGCCGGTCGGCTCATCCGCCAGCAGCAGCTGCGGCCGCGAGATCACGGCGCGGGCGATTGCCGCGCGCTGCTTCTCGCCGCCGGACAAGATCGGCGGCAGGGCATCCATCCGCTCGCCGAGACCGACCCATCTCAAGAGATCGATGACCTCCTTGCGATAGCTCGATTCCTCGCGGCCCATCACCCGGAACGGCAGCGCCACGTTTTCATAAGTGGTCATGTGATCGAGCAGGCGAAAGTCCTGCAGCACGATGCCGATCCGCTTGCGCAGATCGGCGATCTCATCCTTGCCGAGCAGCGAGACGTCTTGGCCGAACAGATTGACCAGGCCGCGCGTCGGCCGCAGCGATAGGAACAGCAACCGCAGCAACGAGGTCTTGCCGGCGCCGGACGGTCCGGTGAGGAACTGGAAGGAATGGGCGGGGATCAGGAAACTGAGGTCGCGCAGAATCTCCGGGCCAAGCCCGTAACGCAATCCGACATTTTCGAACCGAACCAAGCTCAGCTCCGTTCGATATGGGGGGCGACCGGAAGCAAACCGGCGACCCGGAACTCGTTGGCTTCGCCAGGACTGCGAACCAAACAAATTGGTTGTGCTTCGGTTATGGTTTCCGATTCGTTAACGGTCGGCTTGTAGCATCTCGGCAGCGTCATTGTGGAGATTGGCTCCATGCACATCATTTGCCCCCATTGTACAACGTCCTATGCCATTGATCTGGCGACCTTGGGCACGGCTGGCCGTACCGTCCGCTGCTCCCGTTGCAAGGAGGTCTGGCTGATGCGGCCGGAGGATGCGACCGAGATCGCAGCTCCTGTACCTGCAATGGCGGCAGCCAGCGAGCAGGCCGACGCCGCCGCGGAATGGGAGGCTCTCGCACGCGAAGACGACAGTCAGCAGCAGGAAACCCCTGTCGTCGACAGCCCCTCGATCGCAGGCGACTGGCCGGCTGGCGGTGAAGGCTCGCCGCAGGCTACTGAGACCGACTGGCCGTCGATAGCCCGGCATGATGTGCAGGACACGGAGACGGCGCGTCCGCAACGCCTGTCCCGGTTCCGGAAGCTTTTAAGACCTCCGGCGCTCTTCCGCGCGACGGGCAAACCCTTCGTCAGCCTCCCCACGGTCTGCGCCGCCATGGGCTCGCTGGTGCTGGCCCTGATCATCTGGCGCGTCGACGTGGTGCGGTTGCTGCCGCAGACCGCCGTGTTCTACAAAATGGTCGGCCTTGACGTGAATCTGCGCGGGCTGATGTTCAAGGACGTGAAAATCACCACCGAAACCGTGGACGGCAAACCGGTGCTGGTGATCGAGGGCGTGATCGTCGGCGAAACCCGCAAGCCGGTCGAATTGCCGCGGCTGCGCTTCAGCGTTCGCGACGCGCAGGGCGCCGAGATCTACGCCTGGAACGCGGTACTGGAGCAGCCCGTGCTGAAGCCGGGCGAAAGAGCCTGGTTCAAGTCGCGGCTGGCTTCGCCGCCCCCGGAAGGGCGCAATATCGATGTACGCTTCTTCAGCAAGCGGGATATCGCCAGCGGCAACGTATGAACAGAGTCACTTGGTCCCGCTCGCGAAAGATAGTGTTTCGATGCCGCGCGTGCTGATCGCCGACGATGAAGACTCCATGCGCGTGCTGGTGGCGCGCGCCATTGCCATGGACGGCCACGACACCATCACTGCGGAAGACGGCGCCGAGGCGCTGGAAATCCTGATGCGCGAACAGGGCGCCTTCGATCTGCTGCTTACCGATATCCAGATGCCTGTGATGGACGGGATCGCGCTGGCGCTGGCGGCGGCCCGCGATTTTCCTGACCTGACGATTCTATTGATGACCGGCTTTGCCGATCAGCGCGAACGCGCTCACGGCCTCAACGCCATCGCGCATGACGTCATCACCAAGCCGTTTTCGGTGGCCGATATCCGTGCTGCGGTAGCCGGTGCGCTGGCCGCGCGAAAAGCGGGTTAGCGGAGAAGCCGTCATACTCTGCGAAGGCGGAGTATCCAGTACGCCGCAGCCATGCGAGTCTATCACGGACGCTCTGGAATACTGGATCAACCGCTTTCGCGGGCGACGACATCAGCGCGGTACGCCGTCGGCAGCGAGGCCTCACACCCCTTCGAACTGCAGCCTCGCCAGGCGTGCATAGAGACCGTTGGCGGCGACCAGCGAGGCGTGGGTGCCTTGCTCGACGATGCGGCCCTGATCCATCACCATGATCCGGTCGCAGGACAATACGGTGGCGAGGCGATGCGCGATCACCAGCGTGGTGCGGTGACGCATCAATTCCTCCAGCGCGGTCTGCACCAGCGTCTCGGATTCCGCATCAAGCGATGACGTGGCCTCATCGAGCAGCAGCAACGGCGCGTCGCGCAGGATCGCACGCGCGATGGCGATACGCTGGCGCTGGCCGCCCGACAGCGTCACGCCGCGCTCGCCGAGCTGCGCCTCGAATCCGCCAGGCAGGCGGCGGATGAATTCGGTGGCGTGAGCAAGCTCCGCGGCGCGCTCGACCTCGGCATCATCAGCGTCGGGCCGGCCGAAGCGGATGTTTTCCCGCGCAGTCGCGGCGAACACCACCGACTCCTGCGGCACCAGGGCGATGCGGGAGCGCACCTCGCGCGGATCGGCCGCTCTGATTGGGACACCGTCGAACGAGATCACACCAGTCGCGGGATCGTAGAACCGCAGCAACAGGTGAAACAGCGTGCTCTTGCCCGCGCCCGATGGCCCGACGATCGCGACCTTCTCGCCGGCGCGTACCGCCAGCGAAACGCCATCGACCGCCAACGCGTCCGGCCGCGTCGGATAGGCAAAGCTGACGTTTTCGAAGCTGACGTCGCCGCGCGCCGGCACCGGCAAAGCGCGCGGCGATGACGGTGCTGTTATCGCCGATTTGACGCGAAGAATTTCGAACAAGCGCTCCGATGCGCCGGAGGCGGCCGAGACCTCGCCCCAGACCTCGCTGAGCTGGCCGAGGCCCGCCGCGGCAAAAGCCGCATACAATACGAACTGGCCGAGCCGGCCCGGACTGATGGAGCCGGTCAGCACATCGTGCGATCCGACCCAGAGGATCGCCACGACACTGGTAAAAACGACGAAGATGATAATTGCGGTGAGAACCGCGCGGGCGCGGGTCGAACTGCGCGCCGCTTCATAGGCCTGTTCGACTTCGCCGCCGAAGCGGGCATTGGCCAGCCGCTCGCTGGTATAGGCCTGCACGGTGCGGATCGCGCCGATCAGTTCGGAAGCGTATGCAGTCGCATCCGCCAGCGTGTCCTGGGCGTTGCGCGACAGCCGCCGCACCCAGCGCCCGAACGCCACCAGCGGAATTACGATCACCGGTATAGCCAGCAGCACAAAGCCCGAAAGCCGCGGGCTGGTGATCACCATCATCGTTGTCGCGCCGAGGAACAGCATGAGGTTGCGCAGCGCGATCGATACCGACGCGCCGACCGCTGATTTGATCTGGGTGGTGTCGGCGGTGAGGCGCGAGATCAGTTCGCCGCTGCGCGCGGAATCGAAGAATGCCGGCGACAGCGAAATCAGGTGAGCGAACACGTCGCGCCGCAAGTCCGCTACGATGCGTTCGCCGATGGTCATCACCAGATAGAACCGCGCCGCGCTGGCGCCGGCGAGCACCGCGACCACCGCGATCATCACGCTGAAGTAGCTGTTGATCAGGGCGATGCCTTCGGGTGTGAACCCGAAGTCGATCATCCGCCGCACCGCCACCGGCACCAGCAGCGTCGTAGTGGCGGCGATCGTCAGCGCGATCAATGCGAGAGATGCGCGTCCACGATAGCGTGCCACATAAGGCGCCAGCGCCAATAGCGGGCGCAGCCGCGCGCTGCCTTTGGCCGGCGACTGCGTCAGTTGCGCTTCGATGGAGGATGCCTCAACCGGCTCCACACCACGCCGCGGCGGCGTTTCGCCACGCCGGTCTTCTAGCCGTTCCACTACGCTCATGAGATCTGGACCAATCGCTATCTGCCTTCCCAGATAGGCCCCACCGCCACCAGAGGCAAATCCTTGGAAGATATCAATCCGGGAGGATACTTGGCTTGTTTTGGGGGGCTTGCTGCGTTATAGAGCGGCCCAAATCCGTCCCCACAGCCATCTTAAAGACAGGCGCCGGCGCGCCGAAGGATCTGCCATGAAAGCCGAAATTCACCCGGAATATCATATGATTACGGTCGTGATGACCGATGGCACGGAATACCAGACGCGCTCCACCTGGGGCAAGGAAGGCGACAAGCTGAACCTCGATATCGACTCCAAGTCACACCCGGCCTGGATCGGCGGCGCCCAGCAGCTGCTCGATCGTGGCGGCCGTGTGTCGCGGTTCCAGAAGAAGTTTTCGGGCTTCCTCAAGAAGGATTGAAGCCTCTCGACCTTCTCATTCGAGGCAAGATGTCAAAACGCCCCTGCTCGCGCCGGGGCGTTTTTATTTGGCGCGCGGTCACCTCCGTCATTGCTGTAGAGGTTCGATAATTCGTCGATCGGGGAAAGAGATAAAGCTTACTGCTCGAAGGCCGCCTTCAGGCGGTTGAGCTGAGGCACCAGCGGATTGCCGATCGCCGCGCGTTCGGCTGCCGGCGCGTGGATGGAGTTATCGAGGCGGCGGACTTTCGTCTGCAGGGTCATCGAGCGGACGATCAGGTCCTGCAATTGCTGCGGCAGTCTTTCGATTATGTCGTCCGGGCCGGGATCGGCGGCGCTGAGCTTGACCTTGGTCTTTTCGCGATTGGCCTGGATCAGCGTCATCTCGCCTTCCTTCACCGCGCGGTGCAGCAGCAGCCATGACGCCAACTGCATCAGGCGCGTGGTCAGCCGCATGCTTTCGGTCGCGTAGGTAAGGCTGACGGAGCGGTCGAGCGCCTTGGCCTCGGTGCGGCCGACCCCGTCAAGATAGGCGGCGGTCTCCTCGACCAGATCCATGCCTTCCCGGAACAAGGTGCCAAACGCCGCGGAATTGGTCAGCCGTTCGCTGAATTGCACGAGAGCGGTTTCGCCTTGCGAACGGTCCGACATGGTTAACGCCTCACGCCACTATTTACGCAGCCGGCGTTGCAAACCCGCCGGCTTATGATGAACAAATCATTGCGCGCCGGCGGCCGGGAGTCCAGCCGCAAGACTTTTTATGGTTTCCAGCTGGTGCGGTGATGGAACCGAAAGACGCCCAAAAAAGAGCCGCCGTTTCCGGCGGCTTTAAAGTTGATAACAGGGAGGCGTCAAACAGAGTGGACAGGAGCCACTCGATGTCCAAACAAGGACAAATCCAGTCATAGATGAGAAAGCTTAATCAATCGTAAACGAGCGATTTTTTTCACTCTTCGTTTGCCATGTCGGCCATTGGCCGAGTGCTGGACACGTGCCCCGGACGCGGCACCGCGCTGAGCCCCCTCACGATTTGAAGAAGCGGTCGGCGGCGTCTTTGGAAGCGCGCTTTTTGGTCATGGCTACTTGCAGCCGTTCGATTTCTGAAGTCATCAGCGCGATGCGCTCGGTAAGTTCCTCGACCGACAGCAACGAGAGGTCCTGCCCGATCTCGTGGGTGGTTTTCTTCCTCGGCTTGTCGTCGTCCTCAACGGCCATGTGTCCTCCTCCGGTCAGTGAAACGGTTGCCAGTCGGAGCGCGGCTGGCTAATCAGATGCCTCCTCAATTCTTGGCGTTTCGCAAGGACAAATCATGGAAAAGCTGCCCGCGCAAATGACCGTTATCGGCATCAGCAAGCCGGGCGGCCCAGAGGTGCTGTTGCCCGAAACCCGCGCGGTGCCGACGCCCGGCTCGGGCGAAATCCTGATCAAGGTCGCAGCCGCCGGCGTCAACCGTCCCGACGTCGCGCAACGATCCGGTTCCTATCCGCCGCCTCCCGGCGCCAGCGATTTGCCAGGGCTTGAAGTGGCGGGCGAAGTCGTCGGGGTCGGCTCCGGCGCGGCTAAACACAAGCTCGGCGACAAGGTGATGTCGCTGGTGGCCGGGGGCGGCTACGCCCAATATTGCATCGCGCAGGATGCCCAGGCCATGGCGGTGCCACCGGCGCTGTCGATGCTGGAGGCCGGCGCCGTCCCGGAAACGCTGATGACGGTCTGGCACAATGTGTTCGAGCGCGGCGCGCTTAAGGCTGGCGAGACGCTGCTGGTCCACGGCGGCTCATCCGGAATCGGCACCATGGCCATACAACTCGCCAAGGCCTTTGGCTCCAAAGTGATCGTCACCGTCGGATCGAAGGACAAGGCCGACGCCTGTCTAAAGCTCGGCGCTGACCGCGCGATCAACTACAAGACGGAAGATTTCGTCGCTGAGGTGAAGACGGCGACCGATGGCGCGGGCGCCAATGTCATTCTCGATATGGTCGGCGGCGATTACATCGAGCGCAATTACGACGCGGCAGCGATCGAGGGGCGCGTGGTCCAGATCGCGTTTCTCCGCGGACCCAAGGCAACTGTTAATTTCGCCAAGCTGATGGTGAAAAGGCTGCACCACACCGGTTCGACGCTGCGCCCCCGAAGCAATGCGGACAAGGCGGCGATGGTCGCAGCGATCGAGGCCAAGGTGATGCCGCTGCTGCGCGAGGGGCGCATCAAACCCCTGATCGACAGCACATTCCCGCTGGAAAAGGCCGCCGATGCGCATCGGCGCATGGAGACCAGCGAACATATTGGCAAAATTGTGTTGGCCGTTTAACGCTCGCGAACAAAGCGCGGGGGGAAACCCTTTGATTTCCCTCGCTTTCATGTCATTTATCGCTCAGCGTCGGGGCTCGCTTCGCCCGGAAACGTCGTTGATCGCGGAGAACTGAAATTGCGTCTGATCAGGTGCCTCGCGCCGCTCGCGCTGGGCCTCATGATTGTTGCCGCCGCGCCTCCGGCGCGCGCTATCGACGCGGTCAGCGTCCGCGGTGACGCGCCCGCGATCGACCTCACCGCGGTACTCGATCATCAGCGCAGCGACACTGACCGCATTCAGGTCTCCACCGCGCCGGGCACCGACGGCATCGTCCGCCGCATTGAAGTCCGCGCCCGCGAAGGCGGACAGAACTGGGTGGTGTTCGCGCTCGCCAACAACACCGACGACCAGCTCGACCGTCTGATTGTTGCACCTCACTATCGCATCGTGTCATCGGGGCTATTGTGGCCCGACCTTGGATTGTCGCGCATCGCGACCATCACGCCGTCGACCGGCGACCGTCCCGAGCGCCAGGAGAGCGCGACCGCGGATATTTTCCGGATCACGCTCGATCCCGGCGCCGTCATCACCTTTGTCGCCGAACTGCGAACCGACAAGCTGCCGCAGCTCTATCTGTGGGAGCCCGACGCCTACAAGGACAAGGTCAACTCGTTCACGCTGTACCAGGGCATCGTGATCGGCATTTCCGGATTGCTGGCGCTGGTGCTGACCATCCTGTTCGTGGTCAAGGGCAGCATCATGTTTCCGGCCGCCGCCGCGCTGGCGTGGGCGGTGCTGGTTTATATCGGCGTCGATTTCGGCTTCTGGGGCAAAGTGCTCGACATGTCGAATAATGCCGAGCGGGTGTGGCGCGCGGCGGGCGAAGCGATCCTGGCCGCGACACTGCTGGTGTTTTTGTTTGCCTATCTCAATCTCAGCCGCTGGCATGTGCGTTATTCCCATATCACCGTCGGCTGGCTGACCTTTCTCGGCTCGCTGGTGGCGCTGGCGTTGTTCGATCCCGCGGTCGCCTCGGGCATCGCGCGGATATCGCTGGTGCTGATCGCGTTCGCGGGCTTCGCGCTGATCGTCTATCTCTCGACCCACGGCTTCGACCGCGCGGTGCTGCTGATCCCGACCTGGTTCCTGCTGGTGGTCTGGGTGGTCGCGGCCGGCATGACGGTCGCCGGCAGCGTCACCAACGACATCGTCGGCCCCGCGCTGCTCGGCGGCCTGGTGCTGATCGTGATGCTGATTGGATTTACGGTGATGCAGCACGCCTTCGCGGGCGGCGGCGCCACCAATGGCGTCGTCTCCGACATCGAGCGCCGGGCGCTGGCGCTGACCGGCTCGGGCGACCTGATCTGGGACTGGGACGTTTCGGCCGACAAGGTATTCACCAGCCCCGAGACCGAGAGCCTGCTCGGCTTGAAACGCGGCACGCTGGAAGGTCCTGCCGCGAAATGGCTCGAGGTGCTGCATCCGCTCGATCAGGATCGTTTCCGCGCAGCGCTGGACAGCGTGCTCGACCAGCGCCGCGGCCGGCTGGTGCAGGATTTCCGGCTGCGCACGCCGGACGGCCACTTCATGTGGTTCGCGCTGAAAGCGCGCCCGGTGGTCGGTTCCGACGGCGAAGTGTCGCGCGTGGTGGGCACGCTGACCGACGTCACCGAAACCAAGAACGCCGAGGAACGCCTGCTGCACGACAGCGTGCATGACAATCTCACCGGCTTGCCGAACCGTAAATTGTTCATCGACCGGCTCGGCGCGGTCGCCAATTTCGCAAAAACCATGCCGAACCTGCGGCCGACGCTGATGGTGATCGATCTCGACCGCTTCAAGCAGGTCAACGATTCCGTCGGCATCGCGGTCGGCGATTCGATCCTGCTGACGCTGGCGCGGCGGCTGACGCGGATCCTGAAGCCGCAGGACACGCTGGCGC
>Ga0208991_1000180_pt1 | contig 13606 bp, 13 predicted proteins | sample MedBloCAOM3_M2_FD_187855 | JGI IMG/M metagenome (GOLD analysis project Ga0208991, IMG submission 187855) | Forest soil microbial communities from El Dorado National Forest, California, USA - Mediterranean Blodgett CA OM3_M2 (SPAdes) (version 2) | ecosystem: Environmental > Terrestrial > Soil >...
GCAGCGCTTTCCGTTCGACACCATCAAGATCGACCAGTCCTTCGTGCGCACCACCAGCCGCGGCACCCGGCCGGTGATCCTGAAGTCGATCATCGCGCTGGCGCACGACCTCGGCATGGACGTGGTCGCCGAAGGCGCGGAGACGGATTCAGACGCGGTGGAGCTTTATCAGTTGGGGTGCGAATACGCCCAGGGCTTCGCGTTCGGCGAGCCGATGGACGCCGATGCCGCGATGCGGCTATTGACCGAAGAGCGGCTCGAAGCGGCGAGCTAGGCGGCCACCGTGCGCGCCCCTACTTCATCCTCTTGAACCGCACGTTCTTCCCATCCGCGAGCCGGGTCGCGATGTAGCCCCCGGCGAGGCAGGCCTCGCGCTGCGGCATCTTCTCCTGCGGGCTGCGCAACGTTTCCCACCACGACGCGCGGTGCGCCGCGCGCGGCAGCGATGCGTCGATGATCTCCTCGATCTGCTCGAAGCTCAGCACGAATTCCGGGAGTTTCTGTTTTTTCAGATAATCGCGCAGCGTATCGTAGTCGTTCACGGGTGTCCTCAGTGGCGGAGTTGCTAGAAGCCGTCATGCCGTTTGCGCGGTATTTCGCCCGATGCCGGCAACCAATCGTTAACTCATTACCGCATCGTTGTCGTCACTTAAGCCGAAAGCAAGGATTCGGGGCGCATCCAGAGGCATCGGGAGCGAACGATGCGATTCGGACGGCGCGAGAACGTGGCCAACCGGCCCTGGCGGCTGTCTGCGAAGTTGCTGATCGCATCGTCTGTGGTGACGGTGATCGGCTTCTCCGCGATCTGCGCCAACGTCATGCTCGATATGCGCCACGGCGAGGAAGAACTGGCGCGCCAGACGCTTGAGAACCTTGCATCTAGTATCGACGCCGACATCAGCCGCAACGTCGAGCTTTACGACCTGTCGCTGCGCGCCGTCGTCAGCAGCATGGTGATGCCGGAGATCAAGGACGTCAGCAAGCCGATTCGGCATTTGATCCTGTTCGATCATGCCGCGACTGCGAAACATTTCGGCGCGATCCAGGTGTTCGACGCCGAAGGGCGACTGACCATCGACGCCTCGACGCTGGATCCGGTACCCGACAATCGCGGCGACGAGGAGTTCTTCCGGGTTCATCGCGACCAACCCGACGCGGGTCTGTTCATCAGCCGTCCGACGCTGCATCGCGGCGCTTATGCCATCGTGCTCAGCCGGCGTATTACCGGCGACGACGGAGCCTTTCTCGGCGTGGTCGCGGGCTCGATCCGCTTCAGTTATTTTCACGACCTGTTCGGCCGTCTGCAGCTCGGCCCGGACGAAACCATCACCGTCCTGAGCCGCGACGCCACCGTGATCATGCGGACGCCGTTCGACCTCGATGTGATCGGCAAGAGTCTCGGTCATGTGTCCGGCGTGATCCGGGTGCTGTCGGAACCGAGCGGATCATATTCAGGGATGGGCGCGCTGGATGGCGTGCCGCGGCTGCTCGTCTGGCGCGACGGCACCCGGCCGCTTGTCGTTCTGGTCGGAAAACCCTGGAGCAGCATTTTCAGCCTCTGGCGCACGGAGGCAACCCGCATCGGCGCGATCATGATGGGGATGATCTCATTCGTGCTCGGCGTGACGCTGTTCCTCGCGCGCGAAATCGGCCGCCGCGCGCTAGCCGAGGACAAGCTCGAGGAGCTTGCGACAACCGACGCGCTCACCGGGTTGAAAAACCGACGCAAGTTCGATGCCGAGATCGATGCCGAATGGCGGCGCGCAACGCGCCAGAAAATGCCGCTCGCACTGCTGATGATCGATGCCGACCATTTCAAATCCTACAACGACACATTCGGACATCAGGCCGGCGATCAGATGCTGGTCGGAATCGCCATCTGCATTTCAGATTCGGTACGGCGGGCCGGCGATTGCACCGCGCGTTACGGCGGCGAGGAATTTGCCGTGCTGTTGCCGGGGCTTTCGGCTGTGGAAGCGCTGGGGGTGGCCGAAACCATCCGGCTGAAAGTTCAGCAATGGTCCGATGGCCCAACGGTTACAACCGTCAGCATCGGCGTCGCGAGCCTGACGCCTGCCGCAGCCATGGAATGGTCGGTACTCGTGAAAGCCGCCGACAAGGCGCTTTACGCGGCCAAGGCCAACGGCCGCAACCAGTCCGTGCTGGCCAGCATCCCGAAGCTATCGCTGGTGGCCTAAGCCAAAGTGGCGCTGCGCCGTCATGCCCGCGAAAGCGGGCATCCAGTACGCCGTGACGTTTCAGATCAATCACCGGCGCCGCGGAGTACTGGATCATCCGCCTTCGCGGACGGACGTAGTTGAAAGCGCGCCGTCGATCTCACTTCTCCAGATACTTCTTCATCTCTGCGCGCAGACTGTCGCGCAAATCGGCGCGCGCCATGCCGAAGGCGATGTTGGCGCGGAGGAAACCCGCCTTCGAGCCGCAATCGTGCCGCTCGCCCTCGAACTCGACGCCGTAGAAGTTTTGCGTTTTCGAAAGGCCGATCATCGCATCGGTGAGCTGGATCTCGCCGCCGGCGCCGCGCTCCTGCGTCTCCAGGATTTTGAAGATTTCCGGCTGCAGGATGTAGCGCCCGGTGATCGAAAGATTCGATGGCGCGGTGCCCTTGGCCGGCTTTTCCACCATGCCGTCGACCTCGAACATGTTGCCGTGTTGGTGGCGCTTGCCGACGCCGCAGATGCCATACTGATGCGTGAGATGCGCGGGCACTTCTTCCACCGCAATCAGGTTGGATTTATCGCCGAGCTTGCCCGCGGCCTCGATCATCTGCGCAAGGCAGCCCGGCGTATTGAGCACCAGCTCGTCCGGCAGCACGACCGCGAACGGCTCGTTGCCGACGATGTCGCGGGCGCACCACACCGCGTGGCCGAGGCCGAGAGGCGCCTGCTGCCGCGTGAAACTCATGGCGCCGGCTTCGGGCTGGTCGTGCGCCAGAATTTCCATTTCGGCCTTCTTGCCGCGCGCGGCGAGCGTGGCGTCGAGTTCGAACACCCTGTCGAAATGGTCCTCGATCACGCCCTTGTTGCGGCCCGTGACGAAGATGAAATGCTCGATGCCGGCCTCTTTGGCCTCGTCAACCACATACTGGATCAGCGGCTTGTCGACGATGGTCAGCATTTCCTTCGGCATCGCCTTGGTCGCGGGCAGGACGCGGGTGCCGAGGCCGGCGATCGGGAAAACGGCTTTGCGAATTTTCATGGGGCTGTCGGAGTGCCTTTAAAAGAGCGTGCGGAGAGTGCGTTTGACCTCACGTTGCTAGCCGGTTTGCAGGCGGGAACAAAGGCGGATGTATGGAGGCTTTATCCTCCCTCCCAAGGGAAGGTAAGATTACCGACAACAAAATCTAGCCTTTGTTAATCTATTGGAAACCGTAAGGAGGCCTCCTGAAACCGGATATTTCAGGGTATTGCGGGTGGAACATGACGCGACGGGTAGGACTATTGGCGAAAAGGCGAAACAGCGCGGTCATCATTGCGGCCGTGCTGTTGCTGTGCGGCCCGGCGCGGGCGCAGTCGTCCAGCGGCGGCGGACCCTTGAATTTCTTCGACAACATCTTCACCGGCTCACTTTCCAAAGGCAGCCAGGCCGCTCCATCAGCACAGCGGCCCGGCGCCTCGGCGCAGGCGCAAGGCGCGCCCGCCGCTAGCAGCGCGCCACCGCCATGGAGCGGCGAGGACGGCGCCTCCGGCCATCCGCTGATGAGCGCGAACGCGATCCGCGAGGCGGCGGCGAATTTCGATAATTGTGTCGCCTCGATGTGGCCCGACGCCGCACGCCACAACATCTCGCAAGCTAACTTCCAGCGCTTTACCGCGGGACTTACTCCCGATCTGCGCATCATGGACTTGATGGATTCGCAGCCGGAATTCACCAAGTCGATCTGGGATTATCTCGACATTTTGGTGAACGATGTCAGACTCGCCAAGGGCCGCGAGATCCTGGCAAAATACAAACCGCAGTTTGATGCTGCGGAAAAAGCCTACGGCGTCGACCGCTATGTAATCGCGGCGATCTGGGGCATCGAATCGAATTACTCCAGCCAGATGGGCGATCGCAGCGTGCTGCAATCCACCGCAACGCTCGCCTGCATCGGCCGCCGCCAGAAATACTTCAAGGACGAATTCCTCTCGGCGCTGGAAATCCTGCACCACGGCGATTTGCGCCCCGAGCAGATGCGCGGCTCCTGGGCCGGCGCGTTCGGGCCCACGCAATTCATGCCGACCGCTTTCAAGCGCTACGCGGTCGATGCCGACGGCGATGGCCGCCGCGATGTGGTCGACGATCCAGCCGATCTGATCGCCTCCACCGCCAACAACCTGAAAAAGGACGGCTGGCAGACCGGCCAGACCTGGGGCTATGAGGTCGTGGTCCCCGCGGGCTTCAACTACATGCTGGCGGACCGCGCCAAGGCGATGACGATGGCGCAATGGGAGCATCTCGGCCTCAAGCGCGCCGGCCAGCCCTTCCCGCATCCCTCCGACAAGGCCTATCTGCTGGCCCCCGCCGGCGCCGAGGGGCCGAGTTTCCTGATGCTGCAGAATTTCCGGGTGATCATGAAATACAATCCGGCGGAAGCCTATGCGCTGGCGATCGGCCACTTCGCCGACCGTTTGCGCGGCGGCGCGCCGTTCGTGCAGCCATGGCCACGGCAGGAACGGGAATTGTCGCGCGCCGAGCGGCTGGAACTGCAGCAGCTTCTGGCGCAGCGCGGCTTCTATCGCGGCGTTCCGGACGGGCAGCTCGGCGGCTTGACACGGGAGGCCCTGCGCGGCTTCCAGGCGTCGATCGGGGCCCCCGCGGACGGATTTGCCTCCTCCGACGTGCTGGAGCGGCTAAGGGGGCGCTGAAACGCCGGTTCCAGTCCCGCCGCTAACCCTGAAAACGTGATTTTCGCGGCGCCCTTGACGGCAGCGGCAGATGGCCGATTTATGGTGGGAAATCCGCCCGCTTGCGGCCTGATTCCGCTATTATAGCGATTGCTGAACGATCCATTGCGACCGAGCGCATGCCAAAGCCAAAATCCTTTTTCCGGGTGTTCACCGAAAGCGGTCCGCTGATCGCGCTGGCCGTTGCTGTCGCGCTATTGGTCGGGATCGTCGGACCCGCATCCGCGCAATTTTTTAATTTCGGCGGACCGCCACGGCCGCAGCCGCCGCGCAGCAGCGGCGGTGGATTCGGCGGCGGCGGCTGGTTCGGCGGCGATCTGTTCGCACCATTCCAGCAGCAGGCCCCGAAGCGGATCATCGAGAATTTTTCCAAGGCGCCGCCGCCGGAAAAGCGCGAGACCGTGCCGGAGCGCAATGTGCTGGTGCTCGGCGACGGCATGGCGGACTGGCTCGCCTACGGTCTTGAGGACACCTATGCCGAACAGCCCGACATGGGCGTGATCCGCAAGCACAAGACCGTCTCCGGTTTGATCAAGTATCAGCCCAAGGGCGATCCGGCCGACTGGGCCGCGGCCGCCAAGGGCATCCTCGCCACCGAGAAGCCGGACGTCATCGTCATCATGCTCGGGCTCAACGACCGCGTGGCAATGCGCGAGCCGGCGGTCGAGAAATCCGACGGCAAATCCTCAGACAAAAAGAGCGACAAGAAAGACGTCCGCGCCAAACCGGGTACCAGGCCTGCAGACGCGAAATCCGGAGCGAAGCCGGATGGCGCAGCTGATGCCGCCGCGAAGCCCGAGGACAAAGCGGTCGATACCGAATTGTCCCCGGACGATGCCGCCGACAACAGCGATGCGCCGCCGACCATCGCGCCGGAGAAAAGCGCCCGCTCGCCGAGCGGCCTCTATGAGTTTCGCGAGGAACGCTGGATCGAGCTCTACAGCAAGAAAATCGAAGAGATGATCGGCGTCGTGAAATCCAAGGGCGTGCCGGTGTTGTGGGTCGGACTTCCCGCGGTGCGCGGTGCCAAGGCGACGGCGGACATGCTGTTCCTGGATACGCTGTATCGCGACGCCGCCGGCAAGGCCGGCATCACCTATGTCGACGTCTGGGACGGATTTGTCGACGAAGCCGGTCGCTTTTTGCAGCAAGGCCCGGACTTCGAGGGCCAGATCCGCCGGCTGCGCTCCTATGACGGCGTGTACTTCACCAGGCCCGGCGCGCGCAAGCTGGCGCATTATGTCGAGCGCGAGATCACGCGGCTGTTGGCCGCGCGTTCCGCGCCGATTGCACTGCCGAACGAACCGGCAACGCCCGACGCCGACGCGCTGCCCGGTCAGCCGACGCCGCGTCCACTGGCCGGACCGATCCTGCCGCTGGTGGCATCCTCGGTCGGCACTGATCAATTGCTCGGCGGCCCCGGGTCCCGCCCCGTAGCGGTCGATGCGCTCGCGGCGCGAACGCTGGTCAAGGGCGAGCCGCTGGCGCCGCCCGCCGGCCGCGCCGATGATTTTGTCTGGCCGCGCCGCGAAGTCGGACGCGAACAGGCCAAGGGCGAACCGCCGGTGGCATCCGTTTCACCTGATGGAACAGTGGCCGCTCCGGGCAAGCCGCCGAAGCCGAAAAAGCTTCCTCCGATTCAATCCGGCTCGCCGTCGCAGCGGGACTTTTTCGGATTTGGCAATGCACCGCGCCAGCCGCAGGCTCCGCATCCGCCTACCGTTCGCCCGCCGGGCAATGTCGGACGATCGGCGTGGGTACCGGGCTTCTTCACGCGCTGGTAATAGTCATTCGCAGCTGTGCAATTGCACATCGAAGCGCGCGCCAGCGCGAACCGGGACTCTGCTGAACTCGGGTAAACCCGAGTTCAGTTGGCGCATCCACGATGTGCAATTGCACATCGGGGAATGACTCGTGGAACGCCTCAATACCGCCAGCGCGGCGGCGGCCGGCGCGGCGGACGCGTCATCAACAGCGCCAGCGCAAAGCCGATGCCGCCCGCGATCAGCAGCGCGCCGAGCGGATTGTCCTTCACGCTCTTCGCCACGGCCTGCGAGCCGTCGCGAAAGGTCTCGCCGCTGTTCTCATAGGCGCCCTTCGCATAGCTGACGGCGGCATCAGTGGCGTCGCGCGCGGTGTCCTTGGCCTGGCCGTACAGGTTCTGCACCGTGCCTTCGGCCTCACGGGCGCGGCCCGCGGCCTGGGCTTGAGCATCGCCCGCGATATCGCCGACAGCGCCCTCGACTTTACCGGCGACATCCTTGGCCGAGCCGGCGATTCGATCCTTGTCCATCGCGCTCACTCCCTGAGATGATTGTCGGTGAGCTAACCGATAAGGGCCGTTCCGGTTCCGGCGCTACAGAATCAACCCGCCATCAGGCCCCTCAATCGCGACCGGCACCACGGAATCTTCTTTGCCAGCTGGCAGGTCGCATCGATCGACTTGATGGCAGGCCAAAGTGTCAGTGACGTCTCCGAACAGGTGTCAGCTATGTCCCCGGGCTGCGCATTTCGCAGGGCATGACGGGCGAAGCTCAGGCGTGCCCGGCTTCGTTCGACAGCATGCCCGGATCGATCCCGATCTTGCGCAGCGCCCGCAGGTATTTTTCCTCGACGTCGCCGCCGAAGATCAGATCCGGATCGGCATCGCAATGCAGCCAGCCATTATCCTGGATTTCGGTTTCCAGCTGTCCCGGCGCCCAGCCGGCATAACCGAGCGCGAGGATCGCGTGCTTCGGCCCGGCGCCCTTGGCGATCGCCTTGAGAATATCGACCGTCGCGGTCAGGCAAATTCCGTCGTCGATCTTCAGCGTCGCATCCTTGATGAAGAAATCGCTCGAATGCAGCACGAAGCCGCGGCCGGTCTCGACCGGGCCGCCTTTCAGCACTTTCATGGTCTCGGCGTTTTCCGGCAGCTTGATCTGGTCGGCCTTCTTGATGATGTCGAGCTGCACCAGCAATTCGGGGAAGTCGATACTGCCCGCCGGGCGATTGACGATGATGCCCATGGCGCCTTCGGATGAATGCGCGCAGAGATAAATCACCGAACGCTCGAAGCGCGGATCTCCCATCACCGGCATCGCGATCAACAACTGACCGTCGAGATACCCGCGATCGGACGAATTGTCGCCAACGCCGGCGGCTTTGCGGCGAACAATCCTCGGTCTTTTGCCTTCAGGGTCCATCCGCAAAGGACTCTCATTTTGATGCACATCCTGATATTGGGTGGAGGTTCTGTCAATCAAGCTTGTTGCCGTGTTCAGATCAGATCACATCACAAGCAATTCAATGGTTTACGACCTCGCTCGGCTATAAAGACGTCTCATGATTGTCACAGTTCCCATGCGGGCCGCGCTCGGCTTTGCCGCAACGATATGTGCGTCCTCGCTGGCGATCGAGGCGCACGCCCAGGATGCGTCGCCGTGGCAACGGGATGGACACTCCGCGGTCCGGCTGCTGGCGGGATCGCGGAGCGGCGCGGTGCTGCTGGGCGGCATCGCCTTTCAGCTCCAGCCGGGGTGGAAGACCTACTGGCGGACCCCCGGCGATTCCGGCGTGCCGCCGCGCTTCGACTTCTCCAAATCGGAAAATATCGAAGCCGTCACCGTTCTATGGCCGGCCCCGACGAAATTTGACGACGGCGCCGGTGGCCACTCGCTAGGGTATCACAACCAGGTCGTGCTGCCGTTGCGGATTGTCGCGAAAAATGCCGACAAGCCGGTGATACTTCGCGCCGCTATCAACTACGCGGTCTGCGAGAAGCTCTGCATTCCCGTGGAAGCCAATGCCGAGCTCGCCATCGCCAGCGTGGCGAGCACCGAAGATAGCGCGCTGTTCGCAGCCCTCGACACGGTGCCCAAGCCGGCCAATGTCGGCGATCCCAATCCGCTGACCATCCGCGACGTCAAGCGCGACGGCAAATCCACGGTACTGGTCGATGTGGTCAGCCCCGACGCCAGGGAGGTCAGCCTGTTTGTCGAAGGACCAACCCCGGACTGGGCGCTGCCGGTTCCGAAACTGCTCGAACATAGCCCGCCCGGGGTCAAGCGCTTCGCTTTCGAGCTTGATGGCCTGCCTCCGGGCACGAATCCCGATGGCGCCGCGCTCAAACTGACGCTGGTCGGCGACCGCTCCTACGAATTCAATATCAATCTGGACTAGGGTCTGCGTCCTTCCGGGATCCGCCAACCGAACTCGGGTTTACCCGAGTTCGGCGCTATCTATTGTCCAAGTCGGCAAAAGCCGACTTGGATGGCGCAGACCCGGAATTCCATACTCCCGCGGTCGCGGTTGGACTCCAGATTCGTTTCGCTTTGCTCACGCCCCGGAATGACGGCACTGGAAACGCACCGGCTTCGCCCCACCCAACCGAATCTTAACGAATAGTTGATAGGCCCGACCATCGCCGCACTCATGCGGATTCCTCGGGGGAACTCCCGCTGTGGCCGTGATGGACGCTGAATCCACAACAGCTCTGCCCACAGGCGTGATCGCGCGGCTGCGATCGATGCTTGGCGGTTCCAGCGAAGCGTCGGTGACCAAGCGCCTCGCCGGCACGATTTTCATCATCCGCGTCGTCAGCGCCGCGCTGGCCTATCTGTCGCAAATCCTGCTCGCGCGCTGGATGGGCGGCTCGGATTACGGCGTCTATGTCTATGTCTGGACCTGGGTGCTGCTGCTGGGCAGCATGATGGATTTCGGCGTCTCCGCGTCCGCGCAAAAAATCATTCCGGAATATCGCACCGGTAGCGAACACGCACTTCTGCGCGGTTTTCTCTCCGGCAGCCGCTGGATGACTTTCATCGTTTCCGCGGTGATTTCAATGCTGCTGGCGGGCGTGGTGAAACTGCTGTCGCCCTGGATCGACGCGAGCGCGATCGTTCCGCTTTACATCGGCTGCATCACGCTGCCGGCCTTCGTGGTCGCCAATACCCAGGACGGCATCGCGCGCTCGCACGACTGGATGCGGCTCGGATTGATGCCGCAATTCATCGTTCGGCAGTCGCTGATCATCGGCATCACCGCCGGTGCCTTCGCGCTCGGCTTCAATCTCGGCGCGACTGCCGCGATGCTCGCCAGCGCGGCCGCGGTCTGGATCGCCATGATCGGGCAGATGATGGTGCTGAATCGCCGCCTCCGCAGCCACATTGAGCCCGGCCCGAAGGCTTACGATTTCCGCGGATGGCTCGCGATCTCGCTGCCGATCCTGTTGGTCGAGGGTTTTTACTTGCTGCTGTCCTATACCGACGTGCTGGTGCTGCAGCAATTTCGCTCTTCGGAAGAGGTCGGCGTCTATTTCGCCGTGGTGAAGACGCTGGCTCTGGTATCGTTCATTCACTACGCGATGTCCGCGACGACGGCGCACCGTTTTGCCGAGTATCACGCCATCGGCGACAGAACGCGGTTGTCGGCCTATGTCGCGCATGCGATCAAATGGACGTTCTGGCCGTCACTTGCCGCAACTATCCTGCTGCTGGCTTTGGGCAAACCGCTGCTGTGGCTGTTCGGACCGCAATTCGTCGTCGGGTACGACATCATGTTCGTCGCGGCCATTGGCCTTGTGGTGCGCTCGGCGATCGGCCCGGTCGAGCGGCTGCTCAATATGCTCGGCCACCAGCATATCTGCGCGCTGGCCTATGCACTGGCCTTTGTCATGAACGTGACGCTCTGCATCGCGCTGGTGCCGCGGTTCGGCGGCCATGGCGCGGCGACTGCAACCTCGATCTCGCTTGTCTTCGAGACCGTGCTGCTGTTCTGGATCGTGCGGTGGCGGCTCGGGCTGCACGTGCTGGCGTTCGGGAAGCACGCGATTTGATCATTGTCATCACCTGCGCGAAAGCGGGTGATCCAGTAATCGCAATCGCCGAAATTCAACTCAATCGCCGCGGAGCACTGGATGCGCCGCTTCCGCGGGGCATGACGGTCCCCTACTCCGCGGTCCAGCCGCCGTCGATCGGGATATTGGCGCCGGTGATCTGCGCCGCGTCGTCGCCGCAAAGATACAACGCCAGCGCCGCGACCTGCTCCGAGGTGACGAACTCCTTGGTCGGCTGCGCCGCCAGCAGCACGTCGTGGATGACCTGCTCCTTGGTCATGTTACGTGCTTTCATGGTGTCGGGAATCTGCTTCTCGACCAGCGGCGTCCAGACATAACCAGGACTAATGCAGTTGCAGGTGATCTTGAAGGTCGCAAGCTCCAGCGCCACGGTCTTGGTGAGGCCGGCGATGCCATGCTTGGCCGACACATAGGCCGACTTGAACGGCGAGGCCACCAGCGAATGCGCCGAGGCCGTGTTGATGATGCGGCCCCAGCCGCGCTTCTTCATGCCAGGCACGACGGCGCGGATACCATGAAAGGCCGACGAAAGGTTGATCGCGATGATCGCGTCCCATTTGTCGATCGGGAATTCCTCGATCGGCGACACGAACTGGATGCCGGCATTGTTGACGAGAATGTCCACCGAGCCGAACGTCTTTTCTCCCAACGCGACCATGTCGGCGATCTCAGCAGGCTTGGTCATGTCGGCAGGCGAATGAACCGCCTTGACCTTGAAATCCGTCTCTATACCGGACCGCTCCTTCTCGATGTCGGCGGGCGCGCCCATTCCGTTGAGAACGATATTGGCGCCGGCGCCTGCAAAGGCACGCGCATACGCCAATCCGATGCCGCTGGTCGAGCCGGTGACCACCGCCGTTTTTCCTGTCAACGTACCCATTTGATTCACTCCTTTTTGCCGCCGGGGGCTTCGATATCTTCGCCCGTGAGATCGTAGGTCACCATGGTCTCGCCGGATTGCGGCCGTTCGAGCCATTCCTTGTGACGCATCGAGAGATGAACGTCGCGCTCGCCCGCACCCCAGTGCTCGACCATGCCAATGTGTGAAAAATCGTAGTCCTTGGAGGAGGATTCGTAATTCTTGCTGCGGTAGATCAGGTGCACCACGGTAACGGTATTTTCCTTGGCGGCTTCGCGCAGGAATTCAACCGACGGATCGTTCTTGAGATGATCGGGCAGTTTTCCGATCAGGTCGCGCACCGCCTTGCGGGCGTTGTGAATCTGCCTGTTCTTGTCGGTATTTATGCGGGTGCGGCTGGAAAAGCGGATGTCCTTCTCGCGCTCCGCGGCGTCAAGGAGCGAAACCGGCAGAGGGCCGCGCGCGCTGAACAAGTCGACCTGGAAGATCAGCAGGTCGTTGGTGATTTCTGCATCCAGCACAAAATCGAGCGGCGTGTTGGAGGCGACGCCACCATCCCAGAAATGTTCGCCTTCGATTACGATCGAAGGAAAGCCCGGCGGCAGCGCGCCGGACGCCATGATATGTTCCGGCCCGATCTTCTTGCCCAGCTTCTTGAACTCGAAATTATCGAAATATTTGAAGTTGCCGGTCGTCACACTCACCGCACCGACGCTGAGCCGGGTCTTGAGATCGTTGATCCGGTCGAAATCCACCAAACGCTCCAGCGTCGCGCGAAGCGGGGCGGTATCGTAATAGCTTTGCGACTGGCGGCTGCCCGGTGGCCAAAGTGCCGCAGGCGGGAAACGCGGCGTGAAAAACCCGGGAACGCCGAACGTCGCGATCAAGGCGGCACTGGTCTCGTTGAAAAGGGAACGCCCGCGGTCGCTCGACGTGACGGGATTCCAGGGCACTGGCGCAGAAACCATTTCCCAGAATTCCTTGAGGCGGCCGACCCGCTTTTCGCGCGGGTTACCGGCAATGATCGCGGCATTGATGGCGCCGATCGAGATGCCGGCAATCCATTCCGGCTCGAAATCGTGGTGACACAGCGCCTGATAGGCGCCGGCCTGGTAGGAACCGAGCGCGCCGCCGCCCTGCAAAACAAGCACACGCTGCGCCTTCGCAGGCGTGCTTGCTGGCGCTGGATTGAGGGTATCCATCATAACCGTCGATCAAATATAAAAAGGCGACTGCAGCGTGGCCTCAGTTCGAGATGGCGTCAATCAGCGAGGCTGACAACGGCGATCACGCCGCTGCTATCGCGCTTCCGATGATGCAAGAATGAGGGTCCAGAACACCTTGTACTTGGTATTTGGAGAAAAGCTCGCCGCGATGCCTAATTTTGTGACACCATTTTTCAGCATATTCGCCCGGTGCGGGGGCGAGTCGCGCCAGCCCGAAAACGCCTCGGCCAAGGTGTGATATCCGGCAGACACATTTTCCACCGCCAGCGTCGCGGGATATCCCGATGTATTCAGGCGTTTAGCCAGCGGCGCCTTGACGTCATGGTCGAGCTTATTGTGGCTTGCCATCGCCTGCGACTGCGATTCCGCGAGCTTCATGAGCTCGGGATCGACCACCACGCCGCCAAGGCCGTTGTTCTGCCGGTAGAGCGAAATCATCGAGGCCGCAGCCTCGGAGTCGAGCTTGGCGCCGGCATTGGCCATGCTGAGATACATGCTTGGCTGCTCGAGGGTGGGAACTTCCCCCGCGCAGCCGCCAAGCGCCAAAAGCCCGATGATCGCAACCGTGGCGCGCATGATTCGAGATTCCCCCAAAATTGATGGCGGTTGTTGCATACCAACCGTGGCTGAATGGTGAACGGCAGGGTCTTTTTAAACGCCACACGCCCGACGCCGTCATCCGCGAAGGCGGGTGTGCCTTCGTACATTCTAACGGAAGGAAGTCAGTCCTGTGCGGCGAAAATCCGGAACCGCCGGGGCTGCAACCCGACGATATCGC
>Ga0208991_1000181_pt1 | contig 13597 bp, 11 predicted proteins | sample MedBloCAOM3_M2_FD_187855 | JGI IMG/M metagenome (GOLD analysis project Ga0208991, IMG submission 187855) | Forest soil microbial communities from El Dorado National Forest, California, USA - Mediterranean Blodgett CA OM3_M2 (SPAdes) (version 2) | ecosystem: Environmental > Terrestrial > Soil >...
CGCAAATCCCGGCGTTTACGCGAGCGCTCGCGTAAACGCCGGGATTTGCGATGCGGCCACGCGCAATCGATGGTCGGCCATCGCTCCGGTGAGCGTGTAGCGATTTTCGACGACGTAGAGGCGATTCATTGCATCCTTGGCCGTGATTACCCTGCGGCGCGCACTGAATCCGCGCACCGATTCCAAGTCTCCCTGCCCGCAATCGAGAAAATCGCTGTCTAGCGCCAGAATGACGTCGGCACGATCGAGCCGTGGAACTAAACGCATTCGCTCGCCGAATCCGATTTGAGTGGCAAAAGCCTGCGCGCTGCTCAAGAGCGGATCGTACTCGCACCAACTCACCTTCGGGAAAACTTTTTGCAGTTCGTTCCGCAAACGGTCGCGCGTCGGCGAAAAATTCGGCTCCGCCAAGAATGCCAGCGTGCTCCCCTGATTCGCCATCCAATGGGAACGCGACTGTTCCAGATATTTTTCAAATGCGGCGCGGTCGGAAATCTTTCCTTTCTCCCGGAAATATTTCGAACGCGCCGGATCGTAAAGATCGAGAACCGACGCCTGCGCATGCGTGTCGGTCGCGCCACCGCTGGCCGGATGCAGCGGATTGCCATCGATCTTTGTCGGCCGTCCGTCATGCGTTGTGACCACGAGCGGAATTGCGCCGTTGCGACGCGGCATGGCAGTGGCGTAGAAGAGCGGCTTGCCCGGGATCGTCCACTCCGCGCTCTTCGTGAACGGAACCAGATGCGCTTCGGGCCGGCGACAACCATTCAAGCCGAATCCAGCCAATGCCATCGACGCGCCCATCAATTTCAAGAAACCGCGCCGCGACCATTCATCACCGTTTAGCTCGGACGCACCCGCTGGAAATTCATGCTCGAGCCACTGCCGAAATTCCGGCGTATCGCTCAATTCACCCAGACTGCGCCAATACTTCTTCTCGGTGACCGGTTCCGGCGGATGTTGGAAAACGCGTTTCATTTGATGTCGAAATGCTGTTTCATCGGTGGCACCCCTGGCAATTGGTCGGCGGTTTAACGTTCCAGCGTTCCTTCAGCGTTTGGCCGATCTCAGTTTGCGTAAGCTTTTTCTTCTTCGTGAAATCCTCGCTCGCGCCGCTCGGTTGCCCGTATTTCGCGACAAACTCCGCTGGCTTCACGTCGTCCGGTTTCCAATCGAGATTGTAGACCTGGTCGTCGGGTCGGAGAAAATTTTCCGGGTGCCGATGACATTCCAGACACCACGCCATGCTGTGCGGCTTGGCCTGATACATCACGGGCATGTGATTGACCTCGCCGTGGCAACTGAAACAGCTGATGCCGCGATTGACGTGGGCGGAATGATTGTAAAAAACGTAATCGGGCGTGCGATGGATCTGGACCCAAGTTACCGGCTCGCCGCTTTTCCAGCTCGCGCGCACCGGTTCGAGCTTCGGATTGTCCTTCTCCACCTGGGTGTGGCAATTCATACATGTTTGCGTGTTGGGCAGGTTGGAATGCGCCGCCACGTCGACAAAACTGTGGCAATAACGGCAATCCATGCCCAGCTGCGAGACGTGAATATCGTGCGGGAACGGCACCGGCTGGATTGGTTGATAACCGACGCGCGTATATTTTGGCGTCCCGTAGTACCAGGTCGCGGCCGTCAATCCGCAGACGATGATCACGCCGCAGATGGCGACCTTAAGCGGTATCCAATTGGTCCAGCGCGGGAAAAAGTTCGCCATAGACGATTAGTGGAGCGCCGCACCGCGCGGCCGCCACCTTGAATAGGTGAAGGACTGGATTTTAGGATGTTTTTCGTTCAGAAACGTCTCCGGTTGGTTTGGATCGCCGGCGGCCCAGGGCGAAGCGAAAAGTCTATGAATCGAGGTTGCATTGGTAAAACAAAATTCGCGGCTCAATTTCATGTCGATTCAAAACAAAAAGTCGCCAGGTCTTCATACGGAAAACCAAGCCCTTGGCAAAAAATGATCACGTCAAAAGTTCATCGAAGCGTCAAGTGAAAGAGCGCCCCTTTTTCATCTTCTTTCGCGGCGTTCTTATTTCCCTGCTTTGCTCTCTTCAGCAAATGAGTGGCGCGGACGATGCCGACCTGATCCTCGTCAATGGAAACATCTACACCGTTAACGAGCGTCAGCCGCACGCCGAAGCCAGCGCGATCAAAAAAGGTCGGATCGTCTTTGTCGGCTCGAATACAGACGCGAAGAAACTGGCCAACGACAAAACGCACGTTGTCGATCTTGCCGGAAAAACTGTTGTGCCCGGCCTGACCGATTCGCATTGCCACATCTTCGGGATTGGCGAACGCGAGATGAATCTCAATCTCGAAGGCACGAATACGCATGAAGATTTTCTCGCTAAAGTGAAAGAGCGCGTTGCCGGAGCGGAGCGCGGGAAATGGATCACCGGTCGCGGCTGGATAGAAACGTTTTGGAAACCGTCGCAATTTCCAACGCGGCAGGATTTGGATAAAATCGCGCCGGATAATCCCATCCTTCTCACACGCGCGGACGGTCATGCCGCTGTTGTAAATTCCGCTGCGCTCAAAATCGCCAAGATCGACAATAACACGACGGACCCTTTCGGCGGACAAATTCTAAAGACCGACGGCGAGCCTAACGGAATGCTGCTCGATAACGCGATGGATTTGGTCGAGAAAAACATTCCGAAGCCCACCGAAGGCGAGCGGGAACAAGCGTTGCTCCTCGGGATCGAACGCGAGATCAAGCTCGGCTGGTGCGAAATCCAAAATGCCGGCAGCCACAAAGACGATATCGATCTCATTAAGAAGGCGTTCGACGCCGACAAGGTGAAGCTGCGCATGATCAACACGGTTTACGGTCCAGGGGCAGATGCGGAGTGGTTCTTGAAGGAAGGATCGACCATCAACGCTTACGATCACCGCTTCATCCAACGCACTATCAAAGTTATCTTTGACGGCGCGCTCGGCTCGCGCGGCGCGGCTTTACTGAAGCCCTACTCCGACGCGCCCGATACTTTAGGGTATCTCACCGAGAAACCGGAAGACTTGAAGCCGATGTTCGAAGAAGCGTTACGTCGCGGCATTCAAGTCGAGACGCATGCGATTGGCGATCGTGCGAATCGATTGATTCTCGATCTTTACGAGCAAGCGTTCAAAGCTGTGCCGGTCGAACGACGAAAAGTTCGCGACGCCCGCTGGCGCGTCGAACATGCGCAGATTGTCGATCTGGCCGACCTCCCGCGCTTCGCCAAGCTCGGCGTCATTCCGTCTATGCAGCCGTCGCATGCGATCAGCGATTTGTTTTTTGCCCCCGCCCGATTGGGAATGGATCGACTGGCTGGCGCCTACGCGTGGCAAAGTTTTCTCAAATCCGGCGCGATCATTTGCGGCGGCTCGGACGCGCCAGTCGAGCGCGGGGAACCGATGATCGAGTTCTACGCCGCGATCGCGCGCAAAAGCATCAAAGGCGAATCGAGCAACGGTTGGCATCCCGAGCAAGCCGTCTCGCGCGAGCAAGCGCTCAAGATGTTTACGATTTGGCCGGCTTACGCAGCTTTTGAAGAAAACGACAAAGGCTCAATCGAAGCCGGCAAGCTCGCCGATTTCACCGTTCTCTCGCAAGACATCATGAAAATTCTCGGGCCGGAAATCTTAAACACGCGCTGCGCGATGACGATTGTTGGAGGTGAAATCGTTTACACATCAGCGCCGAAAGATAGACAGAATTAACAAGATTTATGGGATTGGTTTTTCTAAATCCGATTTAATCCTGTTAATCATGTCCGGTTATGTCCGGTGTTCATAATGAACGTCATCGGAGGCGAGATTGTCTCTGAAGATCGACAGTCGAAGTAAACCAATGGCCAAACTTCGCCTTACCGTTAACGGCGCGCCGAGCAACATCGATGTCGATGACGACACGCCTTTGCTTTGGATCTTGCGCGATCAACTCGGGCTTACGGGAACCAAGTTTGGCTGCGGTGTCGGTGTCTGCGGGGCGTGCACAATTTTGGAAAACGGGAAGGCCCTGCGCGCTTGCCAGATTCCAGCCGCGGAAGCCGCGTCCCGCAGTTTTGTGACAATCGAAGGTCTCTCGCCCGACGTGAGTCATCCGTGTCAACGGGCGTGGATCGAGGAAGACGTAGCGCAATGCGGCTATTGCCAGGCGGGAATGATCATGAGCGCTTGCGCGCTTCTGCGCGAACATCCGGAGCCAACCGACCAATTGATCGATTCCGTCATGTCCGATTCGGTGTGCCGTTGCGGAACTTATCCGCGAATTCGTAAAGCGATTCATCGCGTGGCTGCGGAAATGCGGGAGAAAAAAATCGCGCCATGAAAGTCTCGCGTCGAGATTTTGTGCGAACGGTTGCGCTCGGCACCGCGGGATTGGTTGTGGGCTTCAACAGCCGAAATATACTTGCCGGGGCGAGCGGCAGCCAATTTTCGCCGAACGGCTGGGTCAAGATCGACATCGACGGCACGATGACATTGACGATCGGCAAATCGGAAATGGGTCAGGGAGTAAGGACTTCTCTCGCGATGTTGTTGGCGGAAGAGCTCGAAGCTGATTGGACGCGCATCAAACTGGTGCAGGCGACGCCTTCGCCTGGCTCTGATCTGGGCACTGGCGGCAGCGATAGCATGAGGAGCAGTTGGAAGCCTTTGCGACAAGCCGGAGCGGCCGCCCGCGAGATGCTCGCTGCCGCCGCGGCGGCACGCTGGAAAGTCGATCGCGCCAGTTGCGAAGCTTCTCATGGTGCCATCGTTCATACTCCAAGCGGACGGCGTCTCGAGTACGGCGCTTTAGTCGCCGATGCCGCCAAATTGCCGGTGCCCGGCAACCCGCCACTGAAAAACGCGAACGATTTTAAAATAATCGGTCAACGCACCGCACGCATTGACGGCCCCGACATCGTCACCGGCAAGGCGCGCTACGGCATCGACGTCAGGGTTCCGGGAATGTTGCACGCGTCACTCGAACGGCCACCGTGGCAGGGCGCGAAAGTTAAGCGCATGCAAGAAGAGAAGGCCCGCGCTGTTACCGGCGTTCGCGCTGTTATCAAAATGTCGCGCGGAATCGCCGTCGTCGCCGACACCACTTGGGCCGCAATCAAGGGCCGGACGGCTCTCGCCGTGGAATGGGATGATCCGCCGAAAAACGCTTTCGATTCCGAAGCGCATCTCAAACGGCTCGAAGCCGCATCACGCGAGATTGGCTTTATTACCCGCAAAGAAGAACCACCGCCCGGCACCGCGGCCGTCACAAAAACGATCGAGGCGACCTACCGTTATCCTTTTTACGCGCACGCTCCGATCGAGACGATGAATTGCGTGGCCGATGTCCGCGGGGACCGCTGCATCGTGTGGGCTCCGACGCAGGCCCCGGAAAGATTACAGAAACAAGTGGCCGAATTGCTCGGCATCGCGCCAGCCAAGGTGGAAGTAAACATCACGCTAATCGGCGGCGGATTCGGGAGACGCCTCGCGGTCGATTACGCCCTTGAAGCCGCGGAGATTTCGGGCGCTGCCAAAGCACCCGTGCAACTTCTCTGGTCACGCTCTGACGACATGAAGCACGGTCATTTCCAGGCTGCATCGGTTCATTACCTTTCGGCGGGATTCGATGCGCAGGGAACACCTGTCGCGTGGAAGCACACAAAGGCCGGCTCATTTCACAACATCTCCCCGCTCGATCCCAAAGAAGTCCAGGACACGGCCTGGTACCAGGATTGGTCGTGGGGCGCGTATGACGTGCCCTATGCCTTTCCCGCGATTCAGACCGCCTATGTTACGGTTGATCTTCCAGTAAAACACGGGCCCTGGCGCGCTGTTTTCGCTCCCTCGAGCGTGTTCGCCCGCGAAGCGTTCATCGACGAAGTGGCCCATGCCCGCGAGTCCGATCCCATCGCGTTTCGTCTCGAAATGTTAAGAGGCACGGATGTCATCAAGGCCGGATCCACCACGATTGATCGCCGCCGTTTGCGACGAGTTCTTGAGACCGTCCGCGACAAATCCGGCTGGGACGGGCCTGTTCCAAAGGGTCACGGCCGCGGGGTGGCATGCAACGCGTACTTTGGTCACACCTACATTGCTTATGTCGCCGATGTTGTAATCGATAAAGAAGGCAACGTGCGCGTCGAGCGCGTCGTGGCCGCCGTTGATTGCGGCCTGGTTGTTAACCCGATCGGTGTCGAGCAACAAATGGAAGGCGGGATCATCTGGGGCGTTTCCTCGGCCCTGAAAGGCGAGATCACTTTTCGCGGAGGCGCCGCCCAGCAAAGCACCTTTGCCGATTATGAAGTCGCTCGAATGCGCGACACTCCGGAAATCGCCGTGCATATCGTACCGAGCGATTTGGCCGAGCCTTTCGGCATGGGCGAACCGCCCGTTCCACCGATTGTTCCCGCGATCGCTAATGCCGTTTTCGGCGCGACCGGCAAGCGCGTGCGTCGCTTGCCAATTCGTCCCAAAGATCTGGCGTAAGATCGACGTCGGGACCTTGGCCTGCTGAATTCAGCTTCGAATGAAGCGCGGGCAAGCTGGCAGGCACGATCTTTTAGTACGATGAAAACTCTCATTTCGATTATTTTCGCAGGCGCGATTTCGATCGGGAGCGCTCAGGCGCAAGGTGTAGGCGACAGGGCAGCCACGGCGGCCCAGGATACTGCCGACACCGCTAAGACTGTTGGGCGCAGCGTGGCGCGCGGAACCGAAAACACCGTCAACCCGATCACTGAAGCTCTCACCCCCGATTCGGACGCGCGCCGAGTTAACGTAACGATGAGCGAATATAAGTTCGACATGCCGTCGACGCTAAAGCCAGGCAAAACCGCATTCATCGTTAAGAACGCGGGCAAAAAGACACACAACATTGAGATCAAAGGCAATGGGATCGACCAGAAATTTGCTGCCAATCTGCGACCGGGCCAAAGCAGAGTTTTACACGTCGTCCTAAAACGCGGAACCTACGACGTCACGTGTCCGGTGGATTTTCACATGATGAAAGGCATGACCGCCAAGCTAACCGTTAAGTGATTGACCTGGATTACGAGTACAAATACTCGTCGTGATATTCGCGTTGCGGCGCGAACTGCACGTTCTCGTTTCCGGTCTCGGGATACTCGAAGATTTTTCCTTCGTAATTGCGGATCACGATCTTTTCGTTGTCGTGATACAAAATGTAACCTGGATTGATCGGCACTTTGCCGCCGCCGCCGGGCGCGTCGATCACGAATTGCGGAATGCCGTAACCGGTGGTGTGACCGCGCAGGCCTTCGATGATCTCGATCCCTTTGGCGACCGAAGTGCGCAGATGCGATGAGCCGCTGATCAGGTCGCACTGGTAGAGGTAATACGGGCGCACCCGGCACATAAGCAATTTGTGCACGAGCGTCTTCATCGTCTCCAAGTCGTCGTTCACACCGGCGAGCAGCACGCTTTGGTTGCCGAGCGGGATGCCCGCGTTAGCGAGACGTTCGAGGGCTTCTTTCACTTCGAGAGTGAGTTCGCGCGGATGATTGACATGCACGCTCATCCAAAGCGGATGATATTTCGCGAGCATCGCGCAAAGCTCCGGCGTGATGCGTTGCGGCAAAAAAATCGGAATACGTGTGCCGATGCGTAAAAACTCGATGTGCGGAATTGCGCGCAATCGGCTTAGCAATTTTTCCAGCTTCTCGTCACTGAAGAGCAGCGCGTCACCGCCACTCAAAAGGACGTCCCGCACTTCGGTGTGTTGTTCGAGATATTTGAAGGCTTCCTCGAAATCGGTGTGTAATTCCTGTTCGCCCACGCCGCTGACGACGCGGCTGCGCGTGCAATATCGACAATAAGCTGCGCAGCGATCGGTCACGAGAAAGAGCACACGGTCCGGATAACGATGCACCAAGCCCGGCACCGGCATGTGCGAATCTTCGCCACATGGATCGACCATGTCGTAAGGCGACGTCCAAGTTTCCTCGATCCGCGGAATGACCTGGCGCCGGATAGGATCGTCGGGGTTCTCGCGGGGGATCAGGTTAAAAAAGTGCGGCGTGACGGCAAGCGCGAGTTTGTCCCCGGAGAGGAGCACGCCGCTGCGTTCCTCTTCGCAAAGATCAATATGTTGCTCGAGTTGAGCGAGCGACGTGACCCGGTTTTTGAGCTGCCATTTCCAATCATTCCAGAGTTCCGCCGGTATCCCGCCATCGCGGGACCAATAACCCGGCGCGTGCGAGATGAACTCTTTTCCGTCCAATTTCCCTACCGCAGAAGCAAGCATTGTGAGTTGAGAGCAGAAATGTTAAGGCCATTAAGTAACGTGTCAACGCGGACACTTAGATGTGCCTAAGACCGCGTCGATAATTACTGTACGGTCACGAGCGTGCCGACCGGAATTTCGGCGAAGAGTTTGCGCGCGGCCTCGGACGGCAGGCGAATGCAGCCATGGGAAGCGGGATAGTTCGGCACGACCCCTGCGTGCATTCCAAAATCAAGACAGCTCAGCCGCATGAAATAAGGCATCTCGACTTTATAAATCGTCGACCAATGGTTCCGTTCCTTGTCCGTGATCACATACTTGCCGGCCTTCGTCGAATAGCCCTGCCGGCCGGTCGAGCAGGCAGTGCTGAAAACGGGCTTGCCATCTTTGAGTAAGTCGATGTGTTGCGACGCAAGAGAAATCTCAATGCGGAGCTGATCCGGCGAAGGTCCGCTGCCGAGAAGAATTTGCGTGCACCGCCATTCGCCGGCCTCCGCCGCCAGATAAAGCGCAAGCATCTTGGAACGCGTCGTGGCACGGTTGCGATCCGCGCCGGCCGCAAGCAGAGCAGTCACATAATGGGCCCGGCCGAGTCCAGCGGCCAGCATGAGAACGGTGATGCCTTTGTCGTCGGCCACGTAGCTGCGAAAAGAATTTCGCGGCAGGGAGGCGAGAAATTCCTTGTCGCATTTCGCAGGCAGGACCGTGTTGGGATCGGCGCCGCACATGAGAAGGGTCCGAAACAGAGAGACATCATTCGATGCGATGGCGTGAGCAAGTAGTGGCACGTTGCTGTCTGGCGGAGTAGGCGGCACGGAATGCTTGGCGAGCAAAAGCCGCACATGATTGTTATTTCCCTGGCGCAACGCCGTCGCAAGCGCGCGTCGCGCCTGGTTGGTCCACTGTGGACGGGTAGGATACCGATTCAAAATTGCTTCGATCACTTTCCAATTGCCGGTGTCGAAAGCCATCGCGAGAAGATCACGGCCGTCCGCGCACGGCTTGGCAAAATTTGGCGTCAACGGCAGCAAGATCTTGATCGCGTCTTGATTGCCGGATTCAACCGCGTAATGAAGCGCGGTTTTGCCGGTCCGGTCAGTTGCAGCGACATTTGTGGCCAGACCAACAAGCTGGTTGAGGATGTCGACCTTGCCGTTCATGGCTGCGGCCATGAGCGGCTTCACCCCATTCTCATCGCCAAGATCGACGCTCGCCCCGGCCTTTAACAGCCGTTGCACCGTCCCCCAATCCTTTTCCAACACTGCCGCCAAAATAAGCGGGCGACCCTGCGTCGTGCGCGCATTTGGATCGCGATGCTGATGCAAATATAAGTCGATGAGCGAGACACGCTTAGTCGTGATCGCCCGGGCGAATTCGTCCGCCGAAATCGGACTGTGCGCACGACGCTCCAGCGCGGTGCCGGCTATCCCGAGGATGACCAGGGCCGCGATTACGCTCGCAAAAACAATACGATTGTCGATCAAACGCACATTAGGGTGAAACGAGCTTATCATACACCACGGTCAAGCACTTCGTGGGCTATTTCGCGCTCTCCCGGGCGATTGGACGTATGCGCTTGAACATTGCACATTGGATGCTGTCCAAGTTCCAATTAATGCGCTCATTACCCATCTCAATTCTAGTCTGCGTGCTGAGTACGATGCCGATCTCGGCCGCGCCGCCCACAGCCCAGCCCGAAGCCACCCCCACCGTTCCAGCGGCCGCCGCGGAAGCGGGCAAAGACGTCGTTCACCAGCTCAACAATGCTTTCGCAAAGGTTTTCGAAATCATCGCGCCCAGCGTCGTCATTATCGAGATCTCGAAGAAGAACGACGGCAACGACGGCTCGACTCTCGACGATTTGTTTTTCCAAGCCCCGCCCGATGAAAACAACCCGCGCCGGAACCCTCGCCGGTCGCAACCCGTCCAAACCGAAGGCTCCGGTTTCATCGTTCGGCCCGACGGTTACATCTTCACGAATTTCCATGTCGTGGAAGGGGCCGATAAGATCAGTGTGAAACTGAAAGATGGCCGCGAATTTCAAGCGAAGATTGTCGGCACGGATGAGAAGACGGACGTCGCCGTGATCAAGATTGACGCCAAAGATTTGCCGGTCGCGCAATTCGGCGACAGCGACGCTGTGCGTGTCGGGCAGTTCGCGTTCGCAATCGGGGCGCCGTTCAAACTGGATTACACATTCACGTACGGCGTGGTCAGCGGAAAAGGCCGCAATAAACTGATCCCGACCGGCGGCTATGCGATTTCGGATTACCTCCAGACTGACGCGTCGATCAATCCCGGCAATAGCGGCGGCCCGCTCTGCGACATTGACGGCAAAGTGATTGGGATGAACACGCTCATCAATGGGTTGAATCGCGGACTCGGTTTCGCCATTCCGAGCAACCTGGCCAAAGAAATCGGGACTGAACTCATCGCCGGCCGCAAGATTACGCGGCCCTGGCTCGGGATTCGCATTGAGACACTCGGCGATGACTCCTCGATCCGCGATTTGTTCAAAGGACTCGAAAAAGGCGTGGTCGTGCGCACGATTGAAGCGGACGCGCCGGCCAACAAAAGCGATTTGCGGCCCTTCGACGTCATCACGCAGGTGGATGGCGCGCCGGTGGCGAGCGACACGCAACTTCAACACGAGATATTGAAAAAGAAGGTGGGGCAAAACGTCGATCTGACCGTTTGGCGCAAAGGTCAGACGATCAAGATTCCGGTCACAACCGGCGAACTGCCGAATGAAATTCAGCGCGCCTCAAACGAGCCGGTGCAGCCCAACCAACCAAAACAGGAAGATATCGGCAAATTCGGATTGCAGGTGCAGGATTTGACCAAGGAAGTTGCCGAGCGCCTTCATCTCAACGCCAAGCAAGGCGTTATCGTGACCGACGTGGCCGACAACAGTCTCGCCTCGCAGCAAGGGATCGACCGCGAAGATGTGATCACCGAAGTAGACGGCAAACCGGTGCCGGACGTGAAAGCTTTTCGCGAAGCGCTAACCAAAGCCGATCCGAAACGCGGCGTCCTCCTCTATCTCGATCGCAAGGGCAGCAAAACCTTCGCCGTCCTCAAAGCCGGCGGCTAAGATCGAGATCGCTCGCGATACCATTCCTGCGCGCGGCACGCGAAAGCCGCTAACTCTGTCGGTTGCCGACGATCACTAAGACGATCCCACCGACGAGACAGATCCCGCCTAAGACTGGCGGAAAGGGAATCGTTTTCTCCTTGTCCGCGCTTACTTGCAGCGGGCCAGCGTCGATCACTTTCTCGCGCTTCGTGTAAGTGATTCCGCCCCAGGCGAGCGCGACGATGCCAATGGCGATGAGGATGATACCGACGATGCCAGCAGGTTTCATAACTCAATCTTAGAGCGGACGGCGCCCTTGGATCAAGTTGATGATCAGCACGACCACCGCAATGACGAGCAGAATGTGAATGAATCCGCCCAGCGTGTAGGAGCTGACCAACCCAAGCAGCCACAGAATTAGAAGAATGACAAAGATAGTCCAGAGCATACAGGTTCCTTCCGATTGATTTTTCTATTTCTTCGCACCCCGGGGCTCATTTGCGCTTAGTCTTGATGAAGATTTTAACTGCGGAAATTTTAAGGCGCGCGCATAAAAATGGCAGCGATCCTCGGCTGCTCTCGTTCGGTTTACACAGGCCACCACCGCTTAGCGGTCGATCTTGTCGACGGCGGCGCGTAAATTCCAATCGTTCGTTTCCAAACGTTTTCGCGCTGTTTCGTAATCGCATCCCGCAATCTCGGCGACGAGACGAATCGCGCGATCGCGCAGCTTCGTGCTCAAGATTTGGAGATCGATCATCAAATTGCCGCGCACTTTCCCCAGCGCCACCATCGCGCCCGTGCTGATGATGTTTAGCGCGATCTTTGTCGCCGTACCGGCTTTTAGTCTGGTCGAACCGGTAAGGATCTCAGGCCCGGTCGCGAGATCGATGGTAAGATCGACATCTGGTGTAGAGGCGGCCGTGCCGGCCGGATTGCACGTGAGCAAGACCGTTTTCGCGCCGAGCGATTTTGCACGTCCGAGCGACCCCAGAACAAATGGCGTCCGCCCGCTCGCGGTGAGTCCGATAACAACATCACCATTCTTGATTCCGCGTTCGTCGATTGCCAGCGCGCCGTTGTCCGCTTCGTCCTCCGCGCCTTCCACGCTGCGTGAGAGCGCGGTCGCGCCACCGGCAATGATTCCTTGCACGAGCTCCGCCGACGCACCGAACGTGGGCGGGATTTCACTCGCATCGAGTACGCCGATGCGCCCGCTGCTTCCGGCCCCAACGTAAAACAAACGACCGCCTTTGCGCAGCGAAGTCGCCACCATTTCCACCGTTTTGGCAAGATCGACAATCGCTCCGCGCAACGCATCCTGAACAAACTTTTCTTCCTCCACAAAAAGCTCGACCAATTCGCGCGCGCTTAACTTTTCCAAGTTCTCCGAACGGGGGTTGCGTTGCTCGGTCAGCGCTGCCGCGAGATTGTCGATCTTGTCCTCGCGATCCAGGGCCTGAATTGTCGCGTGGTCGTCCATTTCCGCCGCCAACCAGGCCGCGCCCAGTTCCGGCGTTCGTTCCGCCGCAGCAACGCGCGCATCGGGAAGGTTCTTTTTCAGCTTTCGCCGGAAGGCGTGCGTGTAAATCGAGTCGCGATGAAACAGTCCACCGAGCAAGATGACTTTGGGCGCGAGCAGACGAAGGCGCGACGCAACCGCTTCGGTGTATTCGCACAAACAGAGCGCGCCTTCTTCGATGATTTCCATCACGCGCGTGTCGCCATTCGCGGCAGCTTCGAAAACGACCGGAACGAGCGTGGCCAGCTCCATTTTGTCGGCCGTTTGCGCCCAACGAACAAGTTCATCGAGATTGTTCAGGGAAAGCGCGCGCAGAACTTTTTCGGTAAACTGCACTTCGCCGCGATGCAGGTCGTATTCGCGCAGAATCAGCCGCAAGGCCTGCACGGAAAGAAAGTATCCGCCACCGGCATCGCCCAGAATGTGTCCCCAACCTCCCGCCTTCTCGATCTTGTCGCCGCGGCGACCGGTCACGGACGAACCACTGCCGGCGTTCACGGCGATTCCATCCGCGTGACCGAGCGCAGCGGCCAGACCGGAATCGCGATCGCTGCCCGTCACAATTTTCGCCGCCGGCCAGATTTCCGCGCAAAGGCGCGCCAGTGATTGTCGATCTTCCAGACCACAACCCGCCAGAAAAATTCCGGCGCGATCGATTTGCTTTGGCAGCTCGGAGAAAATCGCGCGCAATCGCTCCGGTGTGGTTAGACGAAAATTTGAGGGCGGGAGTTTTCCCTGATCGAGCACGCGCAGCTCTTCACCGTCGTGTTCCGCC
>Ga0208991_1000183_pt1 | contig 13553 bp, 13 predicted proteins | sample MedBloCAOM3_M2_FD_187855 | JGI IMG/M metagenome (GOLD analysis project Ga0208991, IMG submission 187855) | Forest soil microbial communities from El Dorado National Forest, California, USA - Mediterranean Blodgett CA OM3_M2 (SPAdes) (version 2) | ecosystem: Environmental > Terrestrial > Soil >...
GCCCGCTGCTTGATCCCAAAGGGCTCGCCTTGGCGAGCCCGTGCATGGATGCCGTGGATCAGTTCCGGCTGCGATCCACCAGCGCCCGCTGCTTGATCCACGGCATCATGGCGCGCAGCTTGGCGCCGATTTCTTCGATCGGATGCGCGGCCATCTTGGCGCGCATGGCCTTAAACGAGGTCTGGTTGACGCGGTTTTCCAGCATCCAGTTGCGGGTGAAGGTGCCGGACTGGATGTCGGCGAGAATGCGCTTCATCTCCGCGCGCGTCTCGTCGGTGACGACGCGCGGGCCGGAGACGTATTCGCCGTACTCGGCGGTGTTGGAGACGGAGTAGTTCATGGTGGCGATGCCGCCTTCGTAGATGAGGTCGACGATCAGCTTCACCTCGTGCACGCACTCGAAATAGGCCATTTCGGGCGCATAGCCGGCGTCCACCAGGGTCTCGTAGCCGGCCTTCATCAATTCGACGAGGCCGCCGCAGAGCACCGATTGCTCGCCGAACAGATCGGTCTCGCACTCTTCGCGAAACGTGGTCTCGATGATCCCGGCCCGTCCGCCACCGATGGCGGCCCCGTACGAGAGCGTGAGATCGTGGGCGTTGCCCGACACGTCCTTGTGCACCGCCATCAATACCGGAACGCCGGCACCGCGCTGGTACTCGGCGCGCACGGTGTGACCCGGCCCCTTGGGTGCGATCATCATGACGTCGAGATCTGCACGCGGCTCGATCAGGTTGAAATGGATATTGAGGCCATGGGCAAACATCAGCGCCGCGCCGTTCTTCATGTTGTCGACGAGGTGCTCGCGATAGATGTCGGCCTGCAGCTCGTCGGGCGTGAGCATCATCATCACGTCCGCCCATTTGGCGGCGGCGGTCACGTCCATGACCTTGAGCTTCTCGGCCTCGGCCTTCTTCACGCCCTGCGAGTCCTTGCGCAGCGCGACCGCGACGTCCTTGACGCCGGAGTCGCGCAGGTTGAGCGCATGGGCGTGACCCTGGCTGCCATAGCCGATGATGGCCACCTTCTTGCCCTTGATCAGATTGATGTCGGCGTCGCGGTCATAGTAAACGCGCATGGTCTTTACCTCTACTCCGGCCGGGTGGCCGCTGTTTTGCCGTGCTGCTTCTAGGTTCAATGCATCGCCTGGACAAGCCCGCGACGCGCAAAAGTGCTCACATCCCCTCCGACCCGCGCGCGATGGCGACGATGCCGGTGCGCGAAACCTCGACCAGGCCGAGCGGCAACATCAGCGCGACGAAGCTCTCGATCTTTTCGCTTGCGCCGGTGATCTCGAACACGAAGCTCTCGGTCGAAGCGTCGATCACCCGGGCGCGAAACGCGTCAGCGAGCCGCAGGGCTTCCATGCGGTGCTCGCCCTTGCCGCGCACCTTGACCATGGCGAGCTCGCGCTCGATGTGGGGCCCGGCGACGGTCATGTCGACAACGCGATGCACCGGCACCAGCCGATCGAGTTGGTTCTTGATCTGCTCGATCACCATCGGCGTGCCGCGCGTGACGATGGTGATGCGCGACAGGTGCTTCTCGTGCTCGGTCTCCGAAACGGTGAGCGAGTCGATATTGTAGCCGCGGCCGGAAAACAGGCCGATGACCCGCGCCAGCACGCCCGGCTCGTTGTCCACCAGGACCGACAAGGTATGGGTCTCGACCTGCTGCGCCACGGTGGGCGCGGGATAGTGAGTGGTGGTGTTCACGGCGATCGCCCCTAAGAAACAAGGCCAACGTCATTCACGGACTTCCCTTCCGCCCTCATCCTGAGAGGCCGCGCCGAGCGCGGCGTCTCGAAGGATGGGGGCGGCCGTGAGAAGTCCGTGCTTGACGGCTGCGAAGTCACACCATCACCTTGCCTTCCTCGGTGATGGCGTCCTCGATGCTCACGGCGGCGTCGCCCAACAGCATCTCGTTGTGGGCGCGGCCGGACGGGATCATCGGGAAACAGTTTTCGTTGGGATCGACCACGCAGTCGAAGATCACCGGCTTCTTCACGCCGATCATCTCGCGGATCGCGCCGTCGAGGTCACCCGGACGCTCGCAGCGGATGCCGACGGCGTGATAGGCCTCGGCAAGCTTCACGAAGTCGGGCAACGCTTCGGTATAGGAATGCGCGTAGCGCCCGCCGTGCAAGAGCTCCTGCCACTGGCGCACCATTCCCATATACTGGTTGTTGATGATGAAGATCTTGATCGGCAGGTCGTGCTGCACCGCCGTCGACATTTCCTGCATCGTCATCAGCACCGAGGCTTCACCGGCAATATCGATGACCAATGAGTCCGGATGCGCAAGCTGAACGCCGACCGCCGCCGGGAGACCGTAGCCCATGGTGCCGAGACCACCGGAGGTCATCCAGCGGTTCGGTTCCTCGAAGCGATAGAACTGCGCCGCCCACATCTGATGTTGGCCCACTTCGGTGGTGATGTAGGTGTCGCGACCCTTGGTCAGCTCGTAGAGGCGCTGAATAGCGTATTGCGGCTTGATGATCTCGTTCGAGTTCTTGTAGGCGAGCGATTTGCGCGCACGCCACGTCTCGATCTGCTTCCACCAGACGTCGAGCGCCTTCTTGTCCGCCTGCATCGCGCCGGCGCGCCATAGCCGCACCATATCCTCGAGCACGTGCGCGCAGTCGCCGATGATCGGGATGTCGACCTTGACGTTCTTGTTGATCGAGGATGGGTCGATGTCGACATGGATCTTCTTCGAGCCGGGCGAGAAGGCATCGAGCCGGCCGGTGATACGATCGTCGAAGCGCGCGCCAATGCAGATCATCACGTCGCAGTCGTGCATCGACAGGTTGGCTTCGTAGGTGCCGTGCATGCCGAGCATGCCGAGCCATTGCGGATCGGCGGCGGGGTAGGCGCCGAGCCCCATCAGCGTCGAGGTGATGGGAAAGCCGGTGAGCTTCACCAACTCGCGCAGGAAATGGCTCGCCTCCGGGCCGGAATTGATGATGCCGCCGCCGGTGTAGAACAGCGGACGCTTGGCATGCCGCATCAGTTCGATCGCAGCCTTGATGCGCTCGAGGTCGCCTTTGAGCTTCGGCCGGTACCCCTTGTGCTGGAATTCCTTGGGCCGGGAATAGAGGCCCTTGGCGAACTGGATGTCCTTCGGGATGTCGACGACTACTGGCCCCGGCCGGCCGCTCTTGGCGATGTGGAACGCCTCGTGCAGCACGCGCGGAAGGTCGGCGACGTTCTTCACCAGATAGTTGTGCTTGGTGCAGGGCCGAGTGATGCCGACGGTGTCGCATTCCTGGAACGCATCGTTGCCGATGAGGTGGGTCGGCACCTGGCCGGTGAGGCACACGACCGGGATGGAATCCATGAGCGCATCGGTCAGCCCGGTGACCGCATTGGTCGCGCCGGGGCCGGACGTCACCAGCACGCATCCGACCTTGCCGGTCGAGCGGGCATAGCCTTCGGCTGCGTGGACCGCGCCCTGCTCGTGCCGCACCAGGATGTGCCTGACTTTGTCCTGCTGAAACAGCGCATCGTAGATCGGCAGCACGGCCCCGCCCGGATAGCCGAAGAGATGTTCGGCCCCTTGGTCCGCGAGCGCCTCGATCACCATCTCGGCGCCGCTCATTTCTTTGCTCATTTGCCTACTCCAGATACCCAGACCCGTTCCTGCAAAGAAAAAGGGCCACAAGGGCCCCGTTGCACACCGCCAGTTCGCGGATGGCCTAGCCATCCCCGGCGGTGCGCGTTCCTACGATTACCAGCTCTTGAGCAATAAAATTGCGCACGAGACCGTCCTTTGCATCATTTCGTTGCGGCAACTTATATGGGTTGCCCTCATCGCAGTCAACTCCGCCGCCCCGCTGGATAGCGCACGATCTGTCGGGCCGAAAGCGACGAACAGCGGCGGAATTTTCATCCGGGTAATATTGACTTCTAATTTTACCCGGATAAAACCGCCCTCGAAACAAGGATATTCGTCATGCACGCCGGACTTCAAACCCACTGCACTGCGTTCAAGGGCGCGCGGTGCATCGCCGCCGGGGAACTCGCGGACGTCGCGCTGAAAGCCAAGACCGCGATCGACAAAGGCGAGCAGGTGCTGATCTTCGATGACACCACCAGCGAATCCATCGAGGTGGATTTCCGCGGATCCGCCGAGGACGTGTTGCAGCGGCTCGCGCAAACGGACAGCAAACAGGCTGCCGGGGTCTCCAACGCTCCGCGCGGCCCCGGCCGTCCGAAACTGGGCGTCGTCGCGCGCGAGATCACGCTGCTGCCGCGGCACTGGGATTGGCTCAACGCCCAGCCCGGAGGGGCATCGGTCGCGCTGCGCAAGCTCGTGGAGGAGGCAAGGCGCGTGAACGAGGGCAAGGATCGCGTCCGCCAATCGCAGGAGGCCGCCTACCGGTTCATGTCGATCATGGCCGGCAACCGGCCGGGTTTCGAGGAGGCAACGCGCGCCTTGTTTGCGGGCCACCGCGGCCGCTTCGACCAATTGATTGCGCCGTGGCCCAAGGATGTCCGCCATCATGCAAGAAAGCTCGCCGCCGATGCCCTCGAGCCCCCTGCGCAACGGGGCTCTTGAAATCGTGATCGGCGATGAACCTGCCGCGCGCGTCATTTGATTGGGCGTTATCCAACCTCCCGGTATGTTCGGCGCCTTCGCTGGAGCGGGCCTGAGCAATGCCATTTCTTCGCGAGCGGTCCGGGCGCTGGTCGCCGGTGAAGATCGTCGCCTTCGGGGCTTCGATCGTGCCGGCGCTCTGGATCGCGTACCAGGCCGCAACCGACGATCTCGGCGCCCGGCCGGTCACCGAGGCCATCCACCAGGCCGGCGATTGGGCACTGCGATTTCTGTTCGTCACGCTGGCGATCACGCCGGCACAGCGCATCCTTCATTATCCTCGCATCATTCTGGCGAGGCGCACGTTGGGCGTCGCATCGGCGGGCTACGCCCTCCTGCATCTTTCGCTTTATATCCTCGACCAGCATTTCGATCTGTTCAAAGTAGCAAGCGAGATCGTCCTGCGTATCTATCTGCTGATCGGCGCGCTCGCATTGACGGGGCTGATCGCTCTGGCTTCGACTTCGACGGACGCCGCCATCAGTCGGTTGGGCTCGGCACGCTGGAATTTCCTCCACCGCTTGGTGTACGGTATCGCCGTGCTCGGGGCCGTGCATTTCTTCATCCAGTCCAAACTCAACATCTATCAGCCGGTATTGATGGCGGGATTGCTGACCTGGCTGCTGGCGTATCGCGGCTTGTTCCGACGCAACGGCGAGGTGACCCCACTTCAGCTTCTCCTTCTCGCCGTTGCCGCGGCCGCAGTGACCGCGGTCGGCGAAGCGCTCATCTACATGTTCACGAGCGGCGTCGACGCGCGGCGCGTGTTGCTCGCCCATTTCGACGTCGACGCGGAGGTGCGGCCGGCCTGGTGGGTGCTTGCCGCCGGCCTTGCAGTCGCCGCGCTCGCCTTCTGGCGGCAAAAACCCGCACGTCAGCGCGCGAGCCGACGCCGAATCTCCCCCAGCGCCATGTCGGGGGCGACCCAAGTCCAATCCGGCAGCTGATGGCGAAACCATGTGGCCTGGCGCTTGGTGTAGCGACGGGTGTCGCGCTTTCCTCCCTCGGCGGCGCCGGCCAGATCGATCTCGCCCCTGAGAGAGCGGATCAACCACGGCACGCCGTGCGCCTTCATGGCGGGCAGTGCAGCGTCGAGGGCGCGGCGGCTGAGCGCGCGGACCTCGTCCAGCGCGCCGGACGAAAGCATCGCGTCGAAACGAGCATCGATGCGGCGGTAGAGCTCTGCCCGGTCGGCGTCGAGGAAAATCTGGACCGCGCCATCGGGGGCGAGTGCAGGCTCCATGCCTTCGTTGTGCCAGTCCGTGAGGGAACGCCCGGTCGCCAAGACCACCTCGAGCGCGCGGGTGACGCGGGCGCGATCGCCGGGCCCGAGACGCTGCGCTGTCGCCGGATCGCGATCGCTGAGCTCGGAATAGAGCGCCGCAATGCCCTCGACCTTGAGCCGGTCCCTCACGGTTGAGCGGATGCCGACCGGGATCGGCGGGACGGCGGCGAGCCCGCGCGTCAGGGCCTTGAAATAGAGCCCGGTGCCGCCGACCACGATGGGCAGGCGCCCTGCCCGCTCCACCGCCGCGAGCGCCGCGCGCACATCCACGCACCAGCGGCCGACGGAGTAATTCTCGGCGGCGTCCACATGGCCGTACAGCAGATGGGGAACGCGGGCTTCCTCTTCCGGCGTCGGACGCGCCGTGATGATGCGCAGATCACGGTAGACCTGCATGGAATCGGCGTTGATGATGCTGCCGCCAAGCTCTTCAGCCAATGCCAGCGCCAGTGCCGACTTGCCGCTCGCGGTCGCCCCTGCGATAAGCACCGCCCGTTTTGATGGTGCCCGGCCGGTCATCCCATGACCTTCGTCGCTACCCTGATTTCAAATCCCGCGGCGCCCGCGCTCGATGCCGCCGCGATCGAACGCGCGCGCGCCGCGCTGCCTTCGCCGCAGGCACCGATCTGGCTCGACCCCGGCATCGCCGCCGACATTCCATTTAGCGCGACCCAGGATAACTCCCAAGCCATCGACAGCCGCGCTCTCGCCGGGCGGGTGCGCGCGGCGCTCGCGGGCAGCCCCATCGACGTCGTGGTGCAGCGGGCTCGCGGCCGACGCAAAGCGCTCTTTCTGGCCGACATGGATTCCACCATGATCGGCCAGGAATGCATCGACGAGCTTGCCGACCATGTCGGGGTCAAGGGACATGTCGCCGCCATCACCGAGCGCGCCATGCGCGGAGAGATCGAATTCGCGTCGGCGCTGCGCGAGCGGGTGGCCCTGCTCAAGGGTCTGCGCGCTTCAGCTGTCGACGACGTCATCGACCAACGCATCCGCCTGACGCCGGGGGCGCGCAGGTTGGTTGCGACGCTGCGGAAGAACGGCGCCTATAGCTGTCTCGTGACAGGCGGCTTCACGCTGTTCACCAAGCGCATTGCGGCCCTCATCGGGTTCGACGAAAACCGCGCCAACACGCTCGTTCTCGATGCCGCCGGCCGCCTGACCGGCGAGGTGGCCGAGCCGATCTTCGGGCGTGAGGCCAAGCTCGCAACCCTGATCGAGCTCACCCGGAAGTTTGTCCTGGCGCCGGAGAATACCCTCGTCGCCGGCGATGGCGCCAACGACATCGCCATGATTCAGGCGGCGGGCCTCGGCGTCGCCTACCACGCCAAGCCCAAAGTCGCGGAGGCCGCGGCCGCCCGCATCGACCATAGCGATCTCACCGCGCTGCTGTACGCCCAGGGCTATCGGCGGGACGAGTTCGTATCGGACGAGGGATGACAGACGGCTTACAGAAGCAAGCGACGGAAGGATAGTTCCGTCGCCGTCGTCCGCTTTCGGTCGGCTCGGCTACTGCAGGCTCAGGGCCACGAAGCGCAGCTCCCCGTCGGCGCCGGCCACCAGCATCAGCGCCGACTTGCGGCCATCCTTCTTGAGCTTGTCGATCTTGGACTGGAGGTCGTCGGCGCTCGCGACCGCCTCCTGCGCGATCTCCACGATGACGTCTCCGGCCGACAGGCGCTTATCGGCCGCCGGCGAGTTTGCATCGATGCCGGTGATGACCACGCCCTTCACACCGTCCTTGATCTTGTAACGCTTGCGCAGATCGTCGGACATGTTGGCAAGCTCGATGCCGAGCGTCTTCTTCACCACACCCTTGTCGGGCACGGCGTCGCTCTTCGGATCGTTCGCCGCCACCTTCTCGCCGTCTTCGAGCCGGCCGAGGGTGACGGTCTTGGTCTCTTCCTTGCCCTTGCGGATGATGAGCACCGGCGTCTGCTTGCCGATCGGCGTATCGGCGACGACGCGCGGGAGGTCACGCATCTCCTTGATGTCCTTGCCGTCGAACTTGATGATCACGTCGCCTGGTTCGATCCCGGCGGGTTTGGCCGGTCCTTTGTCGTCGACGCCGGCAACCAGCGCGCCGCGCGCCGGGCTGATCTTCAGGCTCTCGGCGATTTCGTCGGTCACCTGCTGGATGCGCACGCCGAGCCAGCCGCGCCGCGTCTCGCCGAACTGCTTCAATTGATCGATCACCGGCAGGGCGGTCTTCGAGGGCACCGCAAAGCCGATACCGATAGATCCGCCGGAAGGAGAGATGATCGCGGTGTTGACCCCCACCACCTCGCCTTCGAGATTGAACAGCGGCCCGCCCGAATTGCCCCGATTGATGGAGGCGTCGGTCTGAATGTAATTATCATACGGGCCGGAATTGATGTCGCGGTTGCGCGCCGAGACGATGCCGGCGGTGACGGTTCCACCCAGGCTGAACGGATTGCCGATGGCGATGACCCATTCGCCCAGCCGCAGCTTTTCCGAATCACCAAACTTGACCGCCTTGAGCGGCTTGTCGGGCTTGACCCTGAGCAGCGCGAGATCGGTCTTTTGATCCTTGCCGACCAGCTCGGCCTTCAACCGCGTGCCGTCGTTGAAGATGACCGTGATCTCGTCGGCCTCCGCAATCACGTGGTTGTTGGTCACCACGATCCCGGCCGCATCGATGACGAAACCGGAACCGAGCGAATTGACCCGGCGCGGTCCGCGCTCGCGGTTCTGCGGATCATTCTGGCCGCGCCGATTGAAGAAGTCCCTGAACAACTCGTCCAACTGCGGATCGTTCGGCAACTGCGGCATCGGCGTGTTGCGCGCTTCGACCTTCTGCGAGGTGGAGATGTTGACGACCGCGTCGATCACCCTTTCGGCAACGTCGGAGATGCCATCGGGACCGCGCGCGAATGATGAAGTCGAGAGCGTTGGCAAGACCATCGCTGCCGCGGCAACCGTGGCCAAAGCAGGCCCACGGACCTGCCGCGCAAATTGGGCGAGAGTGCCGAGCATGGACGTCAAAGCTCCTGGATTGCTGAGTGCGAGACACTGCTCCCGTCCCGGGATGGACGCAAGAGGCGACCTCGCCGCGACGAATTAGGCTTGGGATTGGGGCGGAATCGGGACCGGAGGGCACTTGCGGGGCATCGCCGACCCCGTCCGCTCATCCGCGCACGAACCAGATCATGACGATGCCGAGCACGGCCGAGACGATACCTGCGATTCGAAGCGACGTTTCCGGGCTTTCTAGCGCGCTCGCCGCCAGCCGTTTCGCGGCGCGGGGAAAGGCGGCGAACAAAAGTCCTTCGATCACAAGCACGAGACCGATCGCAACGATGAACTGGGCCATCTTTGCCTGACCGGTGCCGTGATGGTGACGTCCGCCTGCTACTTTGCCGGCGTGCTCGCAGGGGGCGCGCTTTCGGGCGGCGTAACGCCGGGCGGCGTGGTGCCGGGCTGAGCGCCGCTTTCGCGCGGCTTGCCGGACGGATCGACGAAGAAGCGAAAGAACTCCGAATCGGGTTTGAGCAGCATGCGCGTGTCATTGGCCTTCAACCCGGTTTCGTAGGCCTGCATCGACCGGTAGAACGAGAAGAACCCGGGATCGCGTCCATAGGCCTCGGCGAAAATGCGATTGCGCTCGGCATCGCCCTCGCCGCGAGTCTGCTCACCCTTCGACTGCGCGTCGGCGAGAAGCACCGTCACGTCGCGATCCGCTCGCGCGCGGATCTCCTGCGCACGCTGGGCGCCCTGGGCGCGGAACTGGGCGGCCTCCTGCTGACGCTCGGTCTGCATCCGCTGGTAGACCGCCTGGCTGTTCTGCTCCGGCAGGTCGGCGCGTCGAATGCGCACGTCGACGACGTCGATTCCGTAGGCCTGCGCCTCGTTGTTGAGCTGCTCTCGCACCCGCGCCATCAGCTGATCGCGCTGATCGCGCACCACCTGGGTCAACGTGGCCTCGCCGAGCACGCGCCGCAGTGCCGAGTTGAGCAGGATCGAGAGCTGCAAGTTCGCGCCATCGACCGTGCCCACGGTCTGATAGAATTTCAGCGGCTCCTTGATGCTGTAGCGCGCAAACGCATCGACCACCAGGCGCTTCTGGTCGGAGGCGATCACCTCCTGCGCCGGGTTCTCGAGATCGAGAATGCGCTTGTCGATACTGATCACGCTGTCGATCAGCGGGATCTTGGAATGCAATCCGGGCTGCGTCACCACGCGCACGGGCTGGCCCAGGCGTACGACCAGCGCTTGGCGGGTCTGATAGACCGTGAACAGCGCCCCATAGGCGACGATCAGCGCCACGATGATGAGGGCGGCAACAATGCCGCCAACAAGATTGAGTTTCATCGGGCGGCTCCCGTCTGCGGTGCCGCCGGCGGTTGCGGGCGCCGCGAGAGCTGATCGAGCGGCAGATAGGGAACGACCCCGCTTCCGGAATCCAGGATAATCTTGTCGGTGCCCCCGAACAGCCGTTCCATGGTCTCCAGATACATGCGCTGGCGGGTGACGTCCGGGGCCTTCTTGTATTCGTCATAGACCTGCAGGAAGCGTGACGTCGCGCCCTTGGCCTCGGCCACCGTCTGCTCGCGATAGGCCTCGGCGTTCTGGGTGATCTGGGAGGCGCGTCCCCGCGCTTCCGGGACGACCTTGTTGGCGTAGGTTTGCGCCTCGTTCTGCGCCCGTTCGAGGTCGGCGCGGGCCGCCTGCACATCGCGGAAGGCGTCGATCACCTGCGAGGGCGGATCGACCTTCTGCAGCTGCACCTGCGTGATCTGAATGCCGGCGCCGTATTTGTCGAGAACGGATTGCATCAGATCCTGGACGCCGGTTTCGATGTTCTGCCGCGCGCCGGTCAGGATCGGCTGAATGTTGGAGCGCCCGACCACCTCGCGCATGGCGCTTTCAGCGACAGCCTTCACCGTGCCTTCCGGCTGCTGGATGTTGAACAGATAATCCCCCACGCCGTTCGGCTTGATCTTCCACAACACCGAGAAATCGACGTCGACGATATTCTCGTCGCCGGTCAGCATGAGGCTCTCTTCCGGCACGTCGCGTGTGGTGCTGCCGCGGCGGAGATCCTCCACGATGCGCATGCCGATGTCGATCTTGTTGACGCGCAGAGCCTTCGGCGTGAGCACCGTCTCGATCGGATACGGCAGGTGATAGTTCAGTCCGGGCTGCACCTCGCGCACATATTTGCCGAAGCGCAGAACCACGCCGAGCTCGTCGGGGTCGACACGGAAGAAGCCGGAGAATCCCCAGATGGCGACCGCGGCGAGCACGATCAGGATCATCCCCTTGCCGCCGAGACCACCCGGCAGGACCGTACGCAACCTGTCCTGACTGCGGCGCAGAAACTCCTCGAGGTCGGGCGGTGTCGGACCGGAAGGCTGCTGACCAGAGCCCCAGGGCCCCTTGCCGCCTCCTCCTGATCCCCAGGGTCCGCCGCCCTGATTGCTCCACGGCATCCAGTATCTCCTCACTGCAGAGGCCCCGAGGCCGCCGCGCCTGTTTCAGTTTGAGGGGTTTATAGGGGAGGTGTCACTGCGTTACAACGCAGGTCGCGCACGTGCGGCGCGGCGGCGCATGGGCTTGAATTCCGGTTAGCGGCTACCATCAGCAAATCCGATCTGCGCTGCACCGCGTTCGTAGGCGAGCACCGTGAAGCCTGCTTCATCACCCGGCCCCGCCTGGTGCTCGGTCCGCTCCGTTTCCTTCCAGACCTCACGATCGATGGAAGGAAATCTGGTGTCGCCCGCCGGACGCAGGTGCACGCGCGTGATCAGCAGCCGGTCGGCCAGTTCCATCGTTTCCGCAAAGATGCCGGCTCCTCCCACGATGGCGATTTCAGCCGCGCCGCGCCGGAGAGCGTCCCCGCGCGCGGCCGTCAGCGCAGTCTCCAGGCTCGGCGCCACCAGCACGCCCGGCGCGGCAAACGTCCTGTCACGGCTGACCACGATGTTGGTGCGGCCCGGAAGCGGCCTGCCGATCGAGAGATAGGTCTTGCGCCCCATCACGATCGGCTTGCCCATCGTCACTTTGCGAAAATGCGCCAGTTCCGATTTCAGTCGCCATGGCAGGCCGCCGCCTTGGCCGATCACGCCATTTTCGGCCACGGCGACGACGAGGACGAGCGCGATGCGTTGCGAGCCGTCGGCGGGTCGGCTACCGGCGGCGCCGGTCTTTGCCTTCACACCGCCACCTTGGCCTTGATATGCGGATGCGGGTCATAGCCTACGAGCGAGAAATCTTCGTAGCGGAAAGCGAAGAGGTCGGTCGCGGACGGATTGAGCACCATTCTCGGTAGCGGCCGCGGCGGCCGCGCGAGCTGCAGCCGCGCCTGCTCGAGATGATTGAGATAAAGATGCGCGTCCCCGAGCGTATGCACGAATTCGCCGGCTTTCAGCCCGGTCACCTGCGCCACCATCAAGGTCAACAGCGCATACGAGGCAATGTTGAACGGCACGCCGAGGAAGACATCGGCCGAGCGCTGGTAGAGCTGACAGGAGAGCCGACCCTTGGCGACGTAGAACTGGAACAGGCAATGACACGGCGGCAACGCCATCCTGTCGACGTCGGCCGGATTCCAGGCCGTGACGATGAGGCGGCGCGAATCCGGATTGCGGCGAATGGCGGACACGACATTGGCAATCTGATCGATGCTGCCGCCGTCGGGCGTCGGCCAAGAGCGCCATTGCCTGCCATAGACCGGTCCGAGCTCGCCGGTCTCGTCGGCCCACTCGTTCCAGATGGTGACGCTATGCTCGTTGAGATACCTGACATTGGTGTCGCCGGCGAGAAACCAGAGCAGCTCGTGGACGATCGATTTCAGATGCAGCTTCTTGGTGGTGGTGACCGGAAAGCCTTCACCGAGGTCGAAGCGCATCTGATGGCCGAAGACCGAGAGCGTGCCGGTGCCGGTGCGGTCCTGCTTCTCCGCGCCGTCGGCAAGGATCCGTTCCAACAGGTCATGGTACTGGCGCATGGGCTCGATCCCTCATGCGGCGAAAGCCGACTCGGGAGGCGGAGTTTACCGCCGTCCCGGCTGTCGGCAAATGTGCAGGACGAGCTGTGAACGCAAGGCTCAGTTCAGCGGCCCGGCGGCCTTGATCACCGGCGTCCAGCGATCGATCTCGCTCTTCACCAGCGCGGCGAGCGCCTGCTGACCACGGCCCGCCTTATCCGGCAGCACGCTCCCGAGCTCGAGCAGCCGCTTGCGGGTCTGCTCGTCGTCGAGCGCCTTGTCGAGCGCGTCGCCGAGCTTGTCGAGAACGGGTTGCGGCGTGCCCTTCGGGGCGAACAGCGCGTTCCAGGCCTGGGCCTGGAACTCCGGCAATCCCGCTTCCTTGCTGGTCGGAACGTTGGGCAAGGCCGGATTGCGCTCGGCCGTGCCGATGGCATAGGCCTTGATCTGCCCCGCCTGCACCTGCTGGACCACGTTGACGATCTGGTCGCACATGAAATCGACCTGACCGGAAATCAGCGCCGTCAGCGCGGGCCCGGTTCCATTGAACGGGATCGAGGTCGGCTTGATGCCGAGGATCGAATTGAGCAACAGGCAGGTCGTGAACGACACCGAGCCGACGCCGGCATGCGCCATGTTCAGCTTGTCCACGTTCGCCTTCACGTGCGCGACGAACTCCTTGAGATCCTTCGGAGGAAAGTCCTTCTTCGCCAGGAT
>Ga0208991_1000184_pt1 | contig 13520 bp, 8 predicted proteins | sample MedBloCAOM3_M2_FD_187855 | JGI IMG/M metagenome (GOLD analysis project Ga0208991, IMG submission 187855) | Forest soil microbial communities from El Dorado National Forest, California, USA - Mediterranean Blodgett CA OM3_M2 (SPAdes) (version 2) | ecosystem: Environmental > Terrestrial > Soil >...
CCGCGCGGGCACGCGTTTTCGAGTAGCTGCAGGGGGCGCGCTTGCGCCCTCAGGTCTTAAGACCACCAACGCCGGCGCAGCCGTGGTGCACATCAAGTTCTGAAGGGATCAAGCAATGAACTCGAAGATCTCGTATGCGGTGGCGGCCATCCTGGGAGGCTCGTCCAGCGGAGCGTATGCTGCCGAGCAGGCCGCGGGCAGTCCCGAAGCGGGCCCGCCAATACTCGAGGAGATCATTGTCACTGCGCAGCGCCGCACGCAGAACATACAGGACGTGCCGATCTCGATGCAGGCCTTGACCGAACAGACCCTGCAGCAACTCAACATCTCGACCTTCGACGACTACGTAAAGTTTCTGCCGAACGTGACGACGGCGGCCAACGGGCCGGGCCAGAACGAGGTTTTCATGCGGGGCTTGAGCGCCGGCTCGCAGGGCAGCCAGGGCAGCGGTTCGACGGGCGTGTGGCCGAACGTCGCAATCTACCTCGACAATCAATCCGGTCAGCTCCCGAATCGCAACCTCGACATTTACGCCGCTGATCTCAATCGCATCGAGGTTCTGGAGGGTCCGCAGGGCACGCTGTTCGGCGCCGGCGCCGAGGCCGGCGTGATCCGCTACATCACGAACGAACCAAAGCTCGACGTGACCGAGGCGAACGTCAAGGCCGGCTACGGTGTAACCGCTCACGGTGATGCGAATAGCGACCTGACGGCGGTATTGAACCTCCCGCTGATCGCCAACACCATGGCCGTGCGCGCGGTGATCTACGACGACAAGCGCGGCGGCTACATCAACAATGTACCCGCGACTTTCACGCGCAAGAACACCGACATCGGCATCTACCATGCCTTCTTGCCGGCGGTTAACGGAGTATGCCCGGACGGGCTGCCGAACGCCGGCTTCTGCGTCCCGCCCGGCAGCGCGGTCATCAACAACTACAACGTCGCTGCAAGCGCCATTAACCCGGTGACCTACAAGGGAATACGCGCCGAGGTACTGTACAAGTTCAACGATGACTGGAACGCGCTGATCACGCAGTCATACCAGGACATGGACTCGCGGGGCGTGTTCTACCAGCAGCCCAATGCCTCGGATGGCGCCGCTCTGTCCCCACTCGAGGTCACGCTGTTCAACAACGCCTACGACAAGGACAAGTTCGAGAGCACCGCGTGGACGGTGAATGGCAAGTTCGGCGACTTAAAGGCCGTCTATACCGGCGGCTACCTGGTACGCAAGGTCGAACAGATCGGCGACTACACGAATTATGCGCGCGGCCTCTATGCCGATTACTATCAGTGCTACGGTCCGGGAAATGACCCGACCCTCACGCCCACCTGCTTCTCTCCGAATGCCATCTGGCGCGCGGCCGAGCGCAACGAGCACCAGCAACACGAATTCCGGCTGAGCACGCCGGACGACTGGCGTTTGCGCGCGATCGCCGGCGCGTATTGGGAGGACAACAAACTATTCGACCAGACCGGCTGGGGTTACAAGAGCGTTCCTTCGTGTACCGCGAGCCTCACTACCGGCTGCTTCGCAGACATCGGCACAGCTCCCGGGGCGACCGTCGTGCATCCAGGTATTCATCCCGCCCCCACCTCCTTCTATCAGGACCAGGTGCGCGACACCAAGCAGACGGCTTTCTTCCTGTCGGTCGACTACGACTTGATTCCGAAGGTATTGACGGCCACGCTGGGCACGCGACATTTCCAATTCAAGAACTCCTTGCGGGGCAGCGTCAGTGGCAGTTTCTTCTGCTTCGCGCAGCCTGCGTCGGCGGTCGGCTGTCTCAATGAAAATTTCAACCTCGACGCAATGAATCTCCACGACACCGAGTCCGGCTTCAAGAGCCGCGGGAACCTCACCTGGCACATCACGCCCGATGTGATGGTGTATTACACGTTCTCGCAGGGCTTTCGCCCGGGCGGCTTCAACCAGAACGGCGGTTCGCCGCACGGCACCGGCACAGACGGGCTGCCTCAGTACCTGCTCTCCAGATCGTACGTATCCGACAAGTTGACGAACAACGAGATCGGCTGGAAGACGGAATTCCTCAACCATCGGCTGCAGTGGAACGGGGCCGTGTATCGGGAGACCTGGGACAACGTCCAGGTCTTTTTCTTCGACCCCGGTGTGGTTGGCAACATTTTCTACGACACCAACGGTCAGAATTTCCTGATCAAGGGTGTCGAGACGTCGTTGCTGGCCCGGGTCGTCAGCGGGCTGACGCTGCAGGCTGCGGCATCCTGGAACCAGAGCCGGCAGACGAATTCACCGAAGCTGCTCGACAACAATCCCCTAAGCAATAACTTCGGCAAGCCGATCACGCAGGTCTGCAACAGCGCGGGCGCCAATTGCGCGGCGGTCCAGGACCCGTACGGCCCCATCGGTGCACCGAGCGCCAATGCGCCGCCGCTGCAGTTCAGCGTGCGTGCCCGCTATGACTGGAGCATCGGCGCATACACCCCCTTCGTCCAGGTCAGCGCGAGCCACAGCGGCCACTCATTCACGCAGGCGGGTTCGAATCCCACGATCTCGCAAGCCGGAGGCCTCACGACCTCCAGGTTGCGGTTCGAGAACCCCGCTTACACGACCTACGACGCGTCAATCGGCGTCGCGAAGGACGCCTGGTATGTGAACGTGTATGGTGAGAATTTCAGCAATGCGAACGCCAGCACGTTCATCAGCGCCCAACAATTCATCCTCGCGCAGACGCCTCTGCGGCCGCGGGTTTACGGCGTCTCGCTCGGCTACAAGTTTTGAGGACGGATGCGGTGATATCGTTCGTCTATGAGCCATCCCTCGGCGGTGGAACTTGAAGTTCGGCGGATACGCGAACTCGTAAACGCGCGGCGGTTTGCGGAAGGCTTAAGGGCGGCTGACGCGCTGCTGGTCGCGGTGCCTGAGAATCGCGACGTCCTGTATCTGCGCGCGCATGCGCAACGGCTGCGCGGCGATATCCCTGCGGCGCTCGCCTCGCTCGCCGGACTTGAACGACTGCATCCCCGCTTCAGCCGCCTGTACCAGGAACGCGGCCATTGCTACGTCGCGCTGAAGCAGGCTTCCGAAGCGATCGACGCCTTTCTGCACGGCGTGCGCATCAATCCGGCCCTACCGGTCAGCTGGAGCATGCTGGAAGGGCTATACCGGATCACCGGGCAGGCTGCAAACGCCGCGGCGGCGGCCGCGCATGTCGCGACGCTGAAAGAACTGCCTCCCGAGGTCGTCACCGCGACGACGCTGTTCTCGGACGGCGAATTGGCGGAGGCGGAGCAGCTCATTCGCGCCTTCTTGATCAAACATGGCGACCATGTCGAGGCCATGCGTCTGCTCGCACGCATCGGCCTCGAGCGGGACGTCCTCGATGATGCGCAACTGTTGCTGGAAGCGGTGCTCGATCTGGCGCCTGACTATCACGCAGCCCGATTCGATTATGCCCAGGTCCTCATCAAGCGGCATATGTACCCACAAGCGCGGGAGCAGGCTGAGAAGCTGCTCGCGGCGGATCGCTTAGAGCGTAACTATCGCACGCTCTATGCAATGACCTACGTCGGCCTCGGCATGCACGAACGCGCCATCGTGCTATACCGCGAGCTCCTGGCCAGCGCGACGCACCCGGCAGAATTGCATTTGTCGATCGCGCACTCGCTCAAGACACTCGGGCGTCGCGACGAGGCCATCGCCGAGTATCACGCCGCCGCCGCGGCCCGCGCCGGTTATGGGGACGCCTGGTGGAGTCTCGCGAATCTAAAGACCTATCGGTTCGAGGACGGGGAGTTGCAGCAGATACGCGCCGCGGAATCGGCAGCGTCCACGCCGGTGGTTGATCGGTACCATCTGTGCTTTGCACTCGGTAAGGCGCTCGAAGACCGGCAGCAATACGCAGAGTCCTTTGAGTTCTACTCACGCGGCAATGCGCTCAAGCGCTCCGAATGCCATTACCGACCGGAGCTCTTCGAACTCAATACTCGCCTGCAGATCGAGGTCTGTACCCCGGAGTTATTCGCTCGCCACCAGGATGGCGGCGCACCCGCCGCCGACCCCATATTCATCGTGGGTCTGCCACGCTCCGGCTCTACACTCATCGAGCAGATTCTGGCGTCACACTCCGCAGTCGAAGGTACCCAGGAGCTTGCCGACATCCCGCGCATCGTGGTGGACCTGAGGGGCCGTGAGCCGGAGCCCGATAACCCGCGCTACCCGGCGGTGCTGGCGCAGCTGAGTGCCGAAGACTATCGCCGCCTCGGCGCGAAGTATTTGAGCGATACACGTATGTACCGAACCGGCAAAGCGCGGTTCATCGACAAGATGCCGAACAACTTCCGGCATGTGGGACTCATCCACCTGATGTTGCCCAACGCCAAGATCATCGACGCGCGGCGCGAGCCGATGGCCTGTTGTTTCGGTAATCTCAAGCAGCTGTTCGCGAGCGGCCAGGAATTCGCCTACAGCGTCGAAGACATCGCGCGCTACTACCGCACCTACCTCCAGCTCATGCGCCATTGGAATGCCGTGTTGCCAGGGCGCGTGCTGCGGGTGCAACACGAAGACCTGGTGAATGACCTGGAAGGAAATGTTCGTCGCTTACTCGACTATTGCGAGCTCGAGTTCGAACCCGCCTGCGTCGAGTTCCACAAGACCGAACGCAGCGTGCGTACCGCGAGTTCGGAGCAAGTGCGCCAGCCGATCTATCGCGAGGGTCTGGACCAATGGCGTCACTACGAGCCCTGGCTCGGACGCTTGCGCGAGGCCCTCGGCGATGCGCTCACCGGCTACCGCGACTAGCGGCCTGCGCTCTGCGCCTGGTGGCCGAGGGTGAGCGCGCTGAAGCAGATCGTCAGCACGCAGCACGCGACCATGGTCGTGAACACCCCACCCCATCCCCAATGATCGGCGACCCAGCCGACGCCGCTTCCCGCGATCGCCGATCCGAACACGTAGCCGAAGAAACCGGTAAAGCCGGCGGCGGTGCCGGCAGCCTTCTTGGGCACGAGATCGAGGGAGTGCAGGCCGATGATCATGATCGGCCCATAAATCAGGAAACCGATCGCGATGAGCGCCGCGTAGTCGATCCACAGCGGACCCTTCATGTTCAACCAGTACACGACGACGGCGACGAGCGTCAGCGCCATGAACAGCATGGTCGCCGGCGCACGCTTGCCCTTGAACCACTTGTCCGAGATCCAGCCGCAGGCGATCGTTCCGGGAATCGCCGCGTACTCGTACAGCGACCAGCCGACGCTCGACTGTTGGAACGAGAAGCCCTTGGCGGTTTCGAGATAGGTCGGGATCCAGTTCACCACGCCATAGCGGACGAAGTAGCAGAACGCGTTGGCCATCGCGATCGCCCACAGGTAGCGGTTGGATAGCACGTACCTGAAAAAAATCTCGCGGAACCCGAGCGTCTGCTCGTGCGCATCGCTATACCCGGGCGGGTAGTCGTTCTTGTACTGCTCGACGGGGGGCAGGCCGCGCGATTGCGGCGTGTCCTGGAGCAGGAAATAGACACTGCACGCCACCGCCGCGGCGATGAGGGCGTTGAAGTAGAACTTCGCGCGCCAGTCGTGGAACAGCAGGACGCCGACGAGCGCGAGGTTGGCGACGAGCGCCCCGCCGATGTTGTGCGCCGTGTTCCACACTGACACCGTGAGCCCGCGCTCCTTAGTGCTGAACCAGTGCACCATGGTCTTGCCGCACGGCGGCCAGCCCATGCCCTGCACCCACCCATTCAACGCCTGGAATGCGGCGATCGCGAACAGCGACGTGTAAGCCGCCTCGATCAGGCCGAACGCGGCCATGATCCCGCTCGAAAGGACAAGCCCGAGAGGGAGGAAGTACTTCGGGTTGCTCTTGTCGGAGATCGAGCCCATGAGGAACTTCGACAGGCCGTACGCGATGGAGAGGCCGGTGAGCGCGGCGCCGAGCCCGGTCTTGGTGTACTCGGGGTGCTCCCTGAGAATGTCCGGAATCGCAAGGGCGAGGTTGTTGCGGACCAGGTAGTAGCCGGCATAGCCGACGAAGATGCCGACGAACACCCGCTTGCGCAGGCGCCGATAAGTCGGGTCCACATCTTCGACCGGTAAAGGGGCGGCAAACGCCGCTGGCTTCAGCAACCCGATCATCTAACCCCCCACGGGCGTTAACGCTGTGCAGTCTCCCAGGCGGAAGCGGTGTAAAACGGTACGGTAGCGCGCGGCAGCATCGCCGTAGCGCGAATGTGATCGGCCGCCTTTTCCGCCATCATGATGGTGGGAGCGTTGAGATTACCGGTGGTGATGGACGGCATGATGGAAGAGTCGACCACTCGCAACGCCTCCACGCCAATGACGCGTGTCTGCGGGTCGACCACCGCTTGTCGGTCCGTGACGCTGCCCATCCTGCAGGTGCACGAGGGGTGGAAGGCGCTCTCGGCCTTGTCGCGGATGAAGGCATCGATCTGCTCATCGGTCACCACCGCCGCTCCCGGCTGCAGCTCGCGGCCCCGATAGCGATCGAACGCCGGCTGCGCGAAGATCTCGCGCGTCAGGCGCACGCAGGCGCGCATCTGCTCCCAGTCCTCGGATCGGGACATGTAGTTGAAGCAGATCCTGGGCTTGTCGAGCGCCTCGGCGGATCTCAAGCGCACCCACCCCTGGCTGCGCGAGCGCATTGGCCCCGTGTGCGCCTGAAAGCCGTGCTCGCGCGCGAGCGCTGAGCCGTCGTAGTTCACCGCCAGCGGCAGGAAATGAAACTGGATGTCCGGGTAGCGCACGCCGGCGCGGCTGCGGATGAAGCCGCCGGTCTCGAAGTGATTGGTGGCCCCGAGGCCGTCCTTGGTGAGGAGCCAGCGCGCGCCGATGAGCGCGCGGCGCATGACCGATATCTGCGAATAGAGGGTGATCGGCTCGCGGCAGGCGACCTGGAAGTAGAACTCCAGGTGATCCTGCAGGTTCTCGCCCACACCCGGCAGTTCGCGCACCATGCCGATGCCGTGGGCGGCGAGCTCGGGTTCCGGGCCGATGCCAGAAAGCATCAGCAGCTGGGGCGAGCTGATCGGACCTGCACACAGGATGACCTCGCGCCGTACGCGCACCTCGCGAAGGACGCCGCCGCGCCGATAGCGAATGCCGACCGCCCGCCGCCCCTGGAACAGTACGCGCGTGGCGAGCGCGTGAGTACGCACCGTCAGATTGCCGCGTCGCATCGCCGGCCGCAGGTAGGCATTCGCAGCGCTGCAGCGCCGGCCGCCACCCACGGTCATGTCCATCGGCCCGAATCCTTCCTGCTGAAAGCCGTTCATGTCGGCCGTCAGTGCGTAGCCGGCCTGCCGCCCCGCCTCCAGCCACGCCGCATGCAGTGGGTTGGTGAGGAGTCCCCGGCGCGTCGCCAGCGGACCGTCGGCACCGCGGTAGTCATCGCCGCCCTCGGCGCGGCGTTCCGCGCGTTTGAAGTACGGCAACACCTCCTGGTAGCCCCAGCCGGCGGCGCCTTCGGCCTCCCAGCGCTCGAAGTCGAGTGGGTTGCCGCGCACGTACACGAGGCCGTTGATCGAGGAGGAACCACCGAGCACCTTGCCGCGCGGCGTGTGCAGCCGGCGGCCATTCAGGTGCGGCTCCGCTTCGGTGTAGTAGCGCCAGTCGTAGCGCGCCATGTTCATGGGGATCGAAAGGGCGCTGGGCATCTGGATCCACGGCGAGCGGTCCGAGCCGCCGTACTCGAGCAGCAGCACGCTGTCCCTGCCGTCCTCGGTGAGACGATCCGCCAGCACGCAGCCCGCGGAGCCCGCGCCGACGATCACATAGTCGACAGTCTCCTGCGTCACACTAGTAAGGCGCGTCGATGTCGCCCATGGCGACATACACGCTCTTCAGCTGCGTGTAATGCTCGATGGCGGCGCGGCCGTTCTCGCGCCCCAGCCCCGACATCTTGACGCCGCCGAACGGCAACTCGACGGGAGTGATGTTGTAGTGATTGATCCAGCAGGTGCCGGCCTGCAGCTGCGCGATCACGCGGTGCGCACGCGTCAGATCGTTGGTGAACACGCCGGCAGCCAGGCCGAACTCGGTGGCGTTGGCGCGCGCAATCACCTCGTCCTCGTCCGCGAACTCCAGCACCGACATTACCGGGCCGAAGATCTCCTGGCGCACGATGTCCATGTCGTCATGGCAGCCGTCGAATACCGTGGGCGCGACGAAATAGCCACTCGCCAGATCCCCGCTCGTCACCCGCGCGCCGCCCGTGAGCACCCGGGCGCCCTGCGCCCGACCGCGGGCGATGAACCCCAGCACCTTCTCCATGTGCTCCGCGGAAATCAGCGCTCCCACCTGGGTGGCAGGATCCATCGGATCCCCGACGCGCATCGCGGCGGCGCGCGTCCGCAGGCGCTCCACGAAGGCGGCGTGCACGCTCTTGTGCACGAACACGCGCGTGCCGTTCGAACACACCTCCCCGGCCGAGTAGAAGTTTCCGAGCAGCGCGCCGGCCACGGCGTTCTCCAGTTTCGCATCGCCAAACACGATGAGCGGAGACTTGCCGCCGAGCTCGAGGGTCACCTGCTTGAGAGTCGCGGCGGCGTCGGCCATGACGGCCTTGCCCGTACCGACCTCGCCGGTGAGCGAGATCTTGCGGATGTCGCGATGGCGCGTGAGGAGTCGCCCGGTCTCCGCCTGCCCCTGCACGACCTGGAACACACCGTCGGGCAATCCCGCGGCCGCAAACACCTCCTGAAGCTTCATGGCGGTGAGCGGGGTGAGTTCGGCGGGCTTGAAGATCATGGCGTTGCCGCACGCGAGCGCCGGAGCCGACTTCCAGCAGGCGATCTGCAGCGGGTAGTTCCACGCGCCGATGCCGGCGACCACCCCGAGCGGCTCGCGGCGCGTGTAGCCAAAGGCCTGTGGCCCCAGATCAAGGTGCTCTCCGGCGATTCCTGCGGCCAGCCCGGCGTAATATTCCAGGCACTCCGCGCCCGACAGCACATCGACCGCGCGCGTCTCCTGGATGGGCTTGCCGGTGTTGCGGGTCTCGAGCACGGCGAGCTCCTCATTGCGCTCGCGCAGCATGCGCGCCGCGCGGTGCAGCACCCGCCCGCGCTCCGCACCGCTCAGGGCGCCCCATTTCTTTTGCGCCGCCTGCGCTCTCAGGACTGCCGCATCGATCTGCGCCGGGCCGTCGGCGCTCAACTCCGCCAGCACCGCGCCGTTGGCCGGATTCAGCACCCTGAAAGTGCCGCCGGCGCCAGCCCGCGCGCTCGGCGCCGGCTCGCTCGCGGCAGCCGGCGTGCGTACCTGCGCGAGCTCCTGGAGCCGTCCCTCGACGAAGGCCGTCAGCAACGCCCGCGCGCTCTCGCTGTCGGCTTCCTGCCATTCCGAGAGCGCGGCGCGCAACCACACCCCATCGATCATGGCGGCGATCATCGCCGCGAGGGTGCGCGCGTCCTCGCCCGGTATCATGCGGCGCAGATCGTTGCGCAGGTTCGACAACATGCGGCGCTGGTAGGCGGTCTGCACCCGTTTCAGACCTCGCACGTGCAACACCTGGCCCCAGAACGCGAGCCATGCGGTTCCGGTGCGCTTGTCGAATTCCTCCGGGGCGAGATTGGTGTCGATGACCGCCTGTACTCTGCCGCGGGGGGTGCGCGCCAGCGCGAGCCGCGCCCGTACCCGCGCCGCGAGCGTGCGCGCGAGCGTGCGAAAAGCCGCTTCCAGCAGTCCGTCCTTGTCATCGAAGTAGTGCGCCACGAGTCCCGGTGAGACCCCGGCGCGACCCGCGATCTCTGCGAGAGTCGTGCCGACGTAGCCGACTTCGGCGAGACTGTCGATCGTGACCTCGACCAGCTGCACCCGCCGCGCTTCTTCCGCTTCGTCCCGGGGGCCGCTGTGATGTACGAGGTCTTTGAGAGTGGTTGATTGCCTGTTCAACGGGGTACTCCGGAGACTCGGGCGGGAGCGCTTGTGGTGCGCCTCGCGGCGCCCCATTCGCCGAGTCGATACTTCGTGACTACTCAGTGACTTGCCTGACGCTCTGGGGCTTGACAGCTAGTCTGTTAAACGGCTATTCAAGCCGAGACGGAAATGATGGAGTCGGCGGCCTCACGGGTCAAGTGGAGCGCGTATGGCGCGAGTTGAGTCGACGGGTATGAGGGCGGTCGGGGCGACCAGCGGGTTCAAGTGCGTGCTGCGCGCGTGCGTGGCGCTGGCCATGCTCAGCTCCCCTGGGGCGCCCGCCTTGGCCGACGCCGCGGCGTGCCAGGTCGTGCGGCTGTCGGATATCGGCTGGACCGACGTGACCGCCACGACTGCGCTGTTCGGCGCCTTGATACGGCATCTGGGGTACCGTCCCGAGATCACCGTACTGTCCCTGCCGGTGACCTACGCGTCGATGAAGAACAAGGACATCGACGTGTTCCTCGGCAACTGGATGCCCTCGCAGGAAGGCGACCGCAAGAGCTACGTGGCGGATGGGTCCGTGCAAGTCATACGGGCCAACCTGACTGGCGCCAAGTACACCCTCGCCGTGCCCGCCTACACCTATGACGCCGGCCTGCGCAGCTTCGCGGACATCCAGAAATACAGCGCGCAGCTCAAGAACTCGATCTACGGCATCGAGTCCGGCAACGACGGCAACCGCCTGGTGCTGGGCATGCTGCGGCAGAACCTGTTCGGCCTGGGCGCCTTCACGCTGGTCGAGTCGAGCGAGCAGGGAATGCTGGCGGAAGTCGAACGCGCCTTCCGTGGCCACGCGCCGATCGTGTTTCTCGCCTGGGACCCGCATCCGATGAACATGCGCTTCGATCTGCGCTACCTCTCCGGCGGGGACGCGGTCTTCGGTCCGAACTACGGCGAGGCGCGCGTTGACACCAACACGCGCGCCGGTTATTCGGCGCAGTGCCCCAACATCGGCCGGCTGCTGAGGAACCTCTCGTTCACGACACAGCAGGAAAGCCAGGTGATGGCCGACATTCTCGATCGCCATCAGCCACCGGAGGTGGCCGCGGAAAGCTGGCTCAAAGCAAACCCCGCTGTAGTCGCCGGCTGGCTCACGGGCGTTACCACCTTCGACGGACGTCCGGCGCTCTCGGCCATGAGCGACGTCAGCAAGCTCCGCGGTGGGTTCAGCCTCGAGCACTGGGTGAGTGATCACAAGATTCCGGTCGGCGACAGCGTCGCGGTGATGATCGAGTACGTAAAGACCCATGGGCGGGTGCTGTTCGATGGCGTCTCCGCCGTCATCCGCGGCAGCGTCGACGGCTTCACGGCGCTGCTGCGGGCCATTCCCTCGCCGCTGCTGATCCTGGGCGCCGCCGCCTTGAGCTGGGTGCTGCGCCGCTCCCTGCCGCTCGCCGCGTTCGTGGTCGCGGCGCTGCTCTTCATCATGAATCAGGGCTACTGGGGGCCTACACTCGAAACCCTGTCGCTGGTGATCGTGGCCGCGCTGGTGTCGACCGCTATCGGCGTTCCCGTCGGGATCGCCGCGGCACACCGGCCGCGGCTGTACGCGGCACTGCGGCCGGTGCTCGATCTGATGCAAACATTGCCGACCTTCGTGTACCTCATTCCAACTCTGGTGCTGTTCGGCTTAGGCGTGGTGCCGGGGCTCATCTCCACCGTCATATTCGCCCTGCCCGCCCCCATCCGGCTCACGCAGCTGGGCATCAGCTCCGTGCCCACCGCGCTGCGGGAAGCAGGTCAGGCGTTTGGCGCCACGCCCATGCAACTGTTGTGGAAGGTGGAGTTGCCGAGCGCCGCGCCGACGATTCTCGCCGGCATCACCCAGTGCATCATGTTGAGCCTCTCCATGGTGGTGATCGCGGCCCTGGTGGGAGCCGGGGGCCTGGGCGTGCCGGTGGTGCGCGCGCTCAACACGGTGCAGGTCGGCATGGGCTTCGAAGCCGGCTTTGTGATCGTGCTGCTCGCCATTGTGCTCGACCGGATCAGTCGCCCGGCCGATAAGGCGCCCGCGCCGTGAGCGCCGCGCTCGAGTTCCGCGCCGTCGACATCCTGTTCTGCGCCAAGGCGGGGCGCCGCGCCAGCGTCGCCGCCATCCAGGAGGCGCTCGCGGCGCTCGATGCCGGCGGCACCCGCGCCGAGATCGCCGAAAAGACCGGCGTGGTGGTAGGAGTGGCGAACGCCTCCCTGAGCGTCGAGCGCGGCGAGATCTCGGTGCTCATGGGGTTGTCGGGATCGGGAAAGTCAACACTGCTGCGCGCGGCCAACGGCCTGAACCGGGTCACGCGCGGCCAGGTGCGGGTGGGAGACGGCGATACCGTCGTCGATATCGGGGTCAACTGCGATCCGGCCACGCTGCGGCGCATTCGCCGGCTGCGCATCGCCATGGTGTTTCAGCAGTTTGGCCTCCTGCCGTGGAGGACGGTGCGCGACAATGTCGGCTTGGGACTGGAGTTGCGCGGTGAGCCCCCCGACAATCGCCGCCGCATCATCGACCAGCACCTCGAGCTGGTCGGCCTGTCGCAATGGGGTGAGCGCTACTGCAGCGAGCTCTCCGGCGGCATGCAGCAGCGCGTGGGACTGGCACGCGCCCTGGCCACCGATGCGGATATCCTGCTCATGGACGAGCCGTTCTCGGCGCTCGATCCGCTGATCCGCCGCAAGCTCCAGGACGAACTGCTCGCGCTCCAGGAGCGTGTCAAAAAAACGATTCTGTTCGTCAGCCACGATCTGGATGAGGCCCTGAAGCTCGGTGACAAGGTGACGATCCTCGAGAGCGGCCGGATCGTGCAGACCGGCACCGGCCGGGACATCGTCGAACGGCCGGCCGACGACTATGTCGCGGAGTTCGTGCGCCACGTGAATCCGCGTACCGCCATCAAGGGCGCCGCGGTTTAGCGGGTTGACCTCTCTAGCGCAGTGAACACGCCGGCCAGATCAAGGCGAAAGTACAGATGCTCGGCGCGGTAGTCGATTGAGCCGTCACGCCACTTGCGTGCGAGCCATTTTATCTCCGCTACCAGCTCGGTGTCCGTGAGCGGACGACCGAGGCCATAGTGATCCTGAATGATCCGCTTGCACTCGTCCGTGATCTGAATGAACTGCATGGTTCCCTCCGGCCGCAATCCGGGGTAAAACCCTCCTTGTGGAATTAAGGTTAGCTCGACTGAGATAGCCGCGACAACTGTCCATCCGGCTTAGTCTCAGAGCGTTGCTGCAGCGCAACAGGCTCGAATGGGCAATCCTCTGTCGCGCCGCTTCAAGCCAATGGGCGCACGGGTGCTCGTCGACCGGAGAGGCCGGTAGCATGATGCGCGCGCAGCCCCGCACCGCAACAGGACCGACGATGCAACCCTTCTCCGGCCTGTCGCTGCTGATACGGGGCCTGTCCGGCCAGCGCGGCTGGACGGCGCAGTGGCGCAGTCCGGAGCCCAAGGCCGCCTATGACGCCCTCATCGTCGGCGGCGGCGGTCACGGGCTGGGAGCGGCCTACTACCTCGCGAGCGAGCACCGCCTCACCAACGTCGCAGTGCTCGAAAGAGGCTGGATCGGCGGCGGCAACACCGGCCGCAACACCACCATCATCCGCTCCAACT
>Ga0208991_1000185_pt1 | contig 13497 bp, 10 predicted proteins | sample MedBloCAOM3_M2_FD_187855 | JGI IMG/M metagenome (GOLD analysis project Ga0208991, IMG submission 187855) | Forest soil microbial communities from El Dorado National Forest, California, USA - Mediterranean Blodgett CA OM3_M2 (SPAdes) (version 2) | ecosystem: Environmental > Terrestrial > Soil >...
ACTTCTTCGAGCTCGCCGGCACGCTCACGGTGGAAGTGGAGTTCATCGTGAGCGACGAGGAGGCGGGCAAGCTCCTTGCGCTGCTGCACGAGGAAAACATCCGCCTGTTCTACGCGCGTGTTCCGGCGCTCTTCGGGGTGATCAACCCCGATGCCGCCGATCCGCCCGTAGAGGGCTGACGCGCGGCGCCTCACTCGCCTCAGCGTAGTCGATCCTTCGGGCGCTCGATGCTGTGCAGCGGCACGGCGCTCGAGCTGCCCATGGTCGGGCGGTTGGCCTCGGGAGCGGCGAGCGCCTGACACTCCTTCAGTGTCGCGAGGCAGCGCTGGGCGAGCTCCTGGTATTCGCGCGTCCCGGTGGCCTTCCAGGCGAGTTCCTCGGGTGTAAGCGTACGCACGATGCGCGCCGGCACCCCGGTGACGAGCGTGCGCCGGGGCACGACGAAGCCGGCGCGTACGAAGCTCGCGGCGCCGACAAAGGCCTCCTCCTCCACCACCGCGTCGTCCATGACGATCGCGCCGATGCCGATGAGTGCCCCCCGGCGTATGGTGCAGCCGTGCAGCACGGCCCCGTGGCCGATGTGGGCCTCCGCCTCGAGCAGGGTGTCCCTGGATGGAAAGCTGTGCAGCACGCAGCAGTCCTGCACATTCGAGCCGGCGCTCAGGATGACGCGACCGAAGTCGCCGCGCAGCGATGCGCCCGGACCCACATAACAGTGGGCAGCCACGATCACATCGCCAATCAGCACCGCCTGCGGATGCACGAACGCCGTCGGGTCGATGACCGGTACGAGTCCATCGAGGCTGTACACGTTCACCCCGCACGCCCCTTGGCGAGAAACGCGCGCACCGCGGCGCGAAATTCCTCGGACTGCAGCTGGGCGCCGAAAATGCGCGCCTCCGCATCGATCCGCGCCCGAACCTGCTCCGGGTCACCGCGCAGCAGGCGCCGGGTGGCGAGCAGCGCGCCGTTGGGCTGCTGCGCCACCGCCCGCGCGAGCGCACGGGCCTCGGAAAGGAGCACGGCCTCCTCGACCACGCGGTTCACCAGCCCGAGCCTCTCCGCAGTGGCGGCATCGAACGGCTTGCCGAGAAACAGCAGCTCGGCCGCGCGCTGCTGACCCACCAGCCGCGGCAGCAGCAGCGAGCTGGCCGCCTCCGGCACCAGGCCCAGGGAGACGAACGGCATCGACAGCTGCGCGGTGCGCGCCGCGACCACCAGGTCGCAATGCAGCAGCAGCGTCACGCCGATGCCGACGGTCTGCCCGTGGATGGCGGCCAGCAGCGGCTTCTCGAACGTCGCCAGCGTGTGCAGGAAGCCCATGACGGGGTGCTCGCTGCTGAACGGCGGGCCGGTGAGGAAATCGTTGAGATCATTGCCGGCACAGAAGCCTGCGCCCTCACCCCCGAGCAGCACCACGCGCACCGCCGCGTCCGCCTGCGCCTCGCGCAGGCCCCGGTACAACGCCTCGTACATGGCGAAGGTGATGGCGTTGCGCTTCTCGGGACGATTGAAGCGCACCTCGCACACCCCGTCGGCGCGCGAAATGAGGATCTGATCGCTCACTGGCGCGGCCTCAGGGGCGCGGCGGCGCAGCGCTGTGGGTGCGGAAATCAACATCGCTGTCCGCCGCCAGCCATACGAGCGCCGCCCAGGCGGCGACGTTCTGGTCGAGCTGCTCCCGGTCGATCTTGTCGAGGGTGTCGTTGGCGGTGTGATGGATGTCGAAGTAGCGACTGGCGTCCTGGTTGAGGATGAACGCCGGCACGCCCGCCTCCACCGTGGGGCCGACGTCCGTGCCCGCGTCCTCCGGAGGTCGCGGGGCGGCGAGCACCCCGATAGGGGCGAGTACGCGCTGCGCCGTCTTTGCAAACTCGCCCTGCAACACGGCCTGCGGCAGCCCGAGACAATAGACCCGGTCGGTGCCCAGGTCGCTCTCGCCCGCGAGCACGTGGGTTGCGAGCTCCGCCTTGTGGCTGTCGGCGTAGGCATGGCCGCCGAAGGCGCCGCCCGGTGCCACCGGCTGCGCTACTTCCTCGGAGCCGAACAGCACGACACGCACCGTACGCCGCGGCCGATGGGCGACATCGCGGATGAGTTTCGCCGCCGCGGTGATGATGGCCATGCCCGTGCCGTCGTCGATGGCGCCGGTCCCCTGGTCCCAGCTGTCCAGGTGCGCGCCGAGCAGCACCACTTCCTGCGGCCGCTCGCGGCCGCGCACGTCGGCGATCACGTTCTGCGAATGCGCATCCTGAACATAGGAGGCGCTCGAGTACAGGCGCACGCGCACCGCCTGCCCGAGCGCTGCGAGGCGCTCGATCTGATCGGCATCGGGGCCGCTCAAGGCAAACGCCGGCACCGGCACGCGCCCATCGACGTAGCGCGTCGTGCCGGTGTGTGCCAGCCGCTGGTTGTCGGTGCCCACCGAGCGCAGCACGAACGCGATCGCTCCGCGCCGCGCCGCCTCGCCCGGGCCATCGATGCGGGCATCCACCGCCGCGCCGTAACCGGCGCCATCCTGCGTGCGCACCATGCGGCGCGCCACCATGGCGATCTTGCCGCTCAGGGAAGCTGCGGGCGCGGCCTTGAGAGCATCGAAGCTGGCGAAGATCACGACCTCGCCTTCGAGCCCCGCCGCCGGCGTCGGCGGGGACTCCCCGAGCGCCGCGACCACCAGCGGCTGCGTGAGGGGAGCGGTGATCTGTGCGCTCTCGGTGCCGCGCACCCAGGCGGTGATCGGGAAGCTCTCGATGTGCACGTTCTCGAAGCCGAGCTCCTTGAAGCGCGCGGCGGCCCATTCCGCGGCCTGCCGCTCGTTGACGGAGCCCGCAGGGCGCGGGCCGAAGCGGCTGATGAGCTCGCTCACCCACGCGTAGGCGATGTCATGTCCGGCGAGGGCCGCATCGCGCAGCTGCGCCGCGACGGTTTCCGACGCCGGGGCAGGCGCCGCGGCGCGCGCGCCGAGCGCGGCGACGCTCAGGGACAACACACCGAGGGTTGCGCACAGTCGGGTGAGCGGCGTGGCGGGAGCGTGGTGCACGTGAGATTCCGTCGAAGCGCGGGAGCGCGCATTCTACGCAAGCGCTCCCGCGTGCACCATTGAAGAATCGGAGGCGGTGCGCCGCCCTAATTCGGCAGCTGCGTGATCGGCAGCGGATGCGCCAGGTAAATCCCCTGCGCGAAGTCAACGCCGATGCGCCGCAGCTCGGCGAGCACCGCTTCGGTCTCGACGCACTCCGCGACGGTGGCGATTCCGAGCGCGCTGCCGACCTTGCCGATGGCCTCGACCATGCTGCGGTTGACCGGATCCAGGGCGATGTGACTGATGAACTGCCCATCGATCTTGAGGAAATCCACCGGCAGGGTCTTCAGGTACACGAACGACGACACGCCGGTGCCGAAGTCATCGAGTGCGAACTTGCAGCCGCGCCTCTTGAGCTCGCCCATGAGATAGCGGGCGTTCGAGAGACTCGTCACCGCTGCGGTCTCGGTGATCTCGAAGCACAGCGCGCCGGCGATCGCCGGCTCCCCGACGCTGTGCAGGACAAAATCCACGAACGACTGCTCGTTGAGCGAAGTGCCGGAGAGATTCACCGCCAGAAGCGGCAGGGTCTGGCCGCGGCGCTGCCGCTCCCTCAGCAGCTCGATCGCCTGTCCCACGACCCAGCGATCGAGCACCGACATGACGTTGTAGCGCTCCGCGGCCGGGATGAACACGCAGGGCGGCACCAGCTCGCCGCTGTCGTCACGCAGGCGCACGGTGAGCTCGTGAAAGCCGCGCCCGCCATGGGTGCGCAGCGCTACGATCGGCTGGAAAAACAGCTCCAGGCGGTTGTTCTCCACGGCGCGCGTGACGCGCGCCACCCAGTGCATCTCCCGATGCCGCTCGGAGACGCCGTCCGCCTCGTAGACGTGAATACGGTTGCGGCCGGCATCCTTGGCCGCATAGCAGGCGATGTCGGCGGCGCTCATGACGTTGGCGACGCTCTCGGTCTCGGCGCGGATCTGTACGATGCCGATGCTCGCCCCCACCGACAGCGTGCTCGCGCCCCACACGAAGCGGAAGTCGCGGATCGCCTGGCGTGCGCCGTCGGCGATGCGCGCCGCCTGCTCGAGCGTGCAGCCCTCGAGCAACACCCCGAACTCATCGCCGCCCAGGCGCGCGATGGTGTCCGAGGCGCGCACCCGGGTCTGCAGCACTCCGGTCACGTCGCGCAGCAGCCGGTCGCCCGCCTGGTGCCCGCAGGTGTCGTTGACCACCTTGAACTGGTCAAGATCGATGTACAGCAGCGCGTACGAGCCCTCGCCGCGCTGCGCGCTGAGCAGCGCCGCGTGCAGGCGGTTGTCGAACTCGCGCCGGTTGATGAGTCCGGTGAGCGCGTCGTGACTGGCCTGCCAGGCGAGCGCGCGTTTCAGGCGTCGCTCCTGGGTCACGTCGTGGAACACCACCACCGCGCCCATCACCCGGCCCTGGCGGTCGCAGATGGGGGCTGCGGATTCCGCGATGGCCACCTCGTGACCGGCGCGCGTGATGAGCACCGCGTGATCGGTCGGCGCGCCGCTCTCGGCGCGCCCGAGCGCGCCGCTGAGGGAGTTCTCGATGGGCTCACGGGTGAGCTCGTTGACGAGCTTGAGCACCGCGCCGATCGGCTGGCCGCGCGCTTCCGCGAGACTCCACGCGGTCAGGCTCTCGGCGACCGGGTTGATGTATTCGATGCGGCCTTCGGCGTCGGTGCTGATCACCGCGTCGCCGATCGACTGCAGGGTCACCTGTGCGCGCTCCTTCTCGGCGAAGATGGCCTGCTCGGCGCGCTTGCGCTCGGTGATGTTGGCGATCGTGCCCTCGTAGCCGAGGATGCGCCCGGCGCCATCGCGCTTCGGGCGCGCGTTCTCCAGGATCACCAGCTGCTGGCCGTCGCGCCGGCGCATGAGGAACTCCGCATCGCGGATCTCCCCTTCCGCCTCGACGCGGCGGGTGAACTCGGCGCGATCGGCGGGATCCCAGTAAAGCGCTGCGGCGCTCGGCAGCGCGTACAGTTCCTCGGCGTTGCGGTAGCCGAGCATGGCAACGAACGCCGGATTGACCGACAGCAGCCGGCCGTCCCGCCCGCTCTGGTACACGCCCTCGGCGATACTCTCGAACAGACCGCGGAATTTCGCCTCGCTGCTGCGCAGCGCTTCTTCGGCGAGGCGCCGCTCGATCGCGATGCCCGCGAGCTGCGCGGCGCGCGCCATGATCTGCGACTCCGCTGGCGTCGGCAGTCCGGGCTCGCGGCGGTACACGCCGAGCGAGCCGAGCACCTTGCCGCCGGCCGCCTGGATCGGCGTCGACCACGCCGCACGCAGGCCCGCGGCGAGCGCGGGCTCACGCCGCTCGAGCCAGAAGGGGTCCGTGGCGAGGTCCGCCACCAGTACCTGGCGGGCCAGGTACACGGCGGCGGCACAGGAGCCGTTGCGGATGTCGACGCCCGAGCGCTCGAGCGCCACGCGCAGGGCTTGCGGAAACTGCGGCGCGACCATGTAGGAGAAGGCCTGGCCATCCTCGGCGAGCACGCTCACCGAACAGACCGTGCCCACGGCCGTCGACTCGATGAGCCGGGTGATGGAGGCGAGCACCTCGGGGAGCGGGGCGTTGCGCGTCACCTGCTCGAACACCCGGTGTTCGGCGGCGGCCCTGCGCTCGCTGCGCTTGCGCTCGGAGATGTCGGCGATGCTGCCGCGCACCAGGCGGCGGTTGCCGCTCGGCAGGTGCACCAGGCGTACCTCGCAGATGATCTCGCGGCCCGCGGCATCGCAGTGCGACCACTCAAATTCCGGCGTGTTGCCTTCGAGCGCCTGCTGGATATAGGCGCGCGCACGCTGCTCGGAAGCGCCGCCGTCGGGCTGTTGCGGCGGACTCAGGCTCACGGGCCCCACCTGCAGCAGCCGTGCGCGATCGAGGCCGAAGAGCTTCTGCGCCTTGTCGTTCGCGTCCACGAAGCGCCCGCTGTCGACGTCCAGGACCACGATCGCCTCGGGCGCGTGATCGACCAGCAGCCGGTAGCGCGCCGCGCTCTCGCGCATGGCCTCCTCGGACTCGCGCCGCTCGGTGACATCACGCAGGCACAGCACGAACATCTCGCGCCGTGACAGCGGCGCCTTGCTGACGGCGATCTCGGCCGGGAAACGCTCACGGTCCTTGCGCCGCGCCCACAGCTCGCGCGCGGCGAGATCGAGCGCGGTATCGCCGGTGCTGGCGGCGAGGCGCTGCAGCGCCTGCGGCACCGTCTCGTCCGTGGCAATGGTGATGTCCGGGATCAAGAGGTCGACGCGCTGGCCGACGACCTCGGCTTCCGCGTACCCGAACACCCGCTCGCCGGTGGGATTGAAGGTGCGGATCACGCCCTCCTCATCGAGCGCGAGCACCACGTCCTTGATGTGATCGAGGATGACCTGCAGGTGGTCGGAGCTTTGTGCGTGGGCCTCGCGCGCGAGCGCCCGCGCTTCATCGGCCATGAGGCGCATCGACTCGACAATGCCGCGTCGCTCGCCGTCGAGCGTCTGGTAGTGCTCGTTGATCAGGCGCAGCAGCATCGCGAGGTCGGGGGTCGCGCTGCCGGTGCGCAGCTGTAGCTCGCGCAGCTGCGCGCGCAGAGCCGGGTGCAGATCCGGCTGGGTCTCCGCCGGCGGCCGCGGGTCCGCACTGACGAACGTGGTGGGTGCGCCGGGCGCGCCCTCGGCGGAACCAGGGAGCGTCCGCAGGGTCTTGGTATTTGACATAACGAGGGAAACGGGGGCCCAACGAGGATCATACGGGCCCTCTTACGGGTTCCCCGTGAAGCCTCTCGCGATTCCGTCGCGTGGCCTCCCGGAGGTAGGGTCGGAGTGCGGGTTGGCGGTTGGGGTGGCTACCGGGTCGCGGCCGCCGGCTTGGCCGCCGCCCCGGTGCTCGAGGGCTTGGTGGGCTCCGGTAGACCGGCCCCGACGATGACCGGGATGGAGAACGTCTGACTCCAGGACTGGCCGGCCGCATCCATGCTCACCACCGCGTTGACGGTGAATATGCCGTCGCTCTTGGGCAGGACCTTGATGCTGTGGCGGATGGGAATGCCTTCGACGGGACGCTCGGTCGGGGCGATCTGGGCCCCCTCGGCCAGCTCCAGGCCGTCCCCCGCTTCGACCCTGCCGGACAGCCGGTCCAGAGTCGCCGACGCCGGCAGGATCACGACGTCGATGTCGAGCGGCTGGGCTACATCCGGACGCTCCCGCAGCTCGAATTTCAGCTGCACGACCGCGGGCCCGGTGCGGGCGCTGCTCGCCGCGCTCACCATGTTGGGCGAAACGACATCAGCCGGCTGCGCGGTGCGCGGTGTTACCGCAGGTTTCGCGGGTGCGCTCGCGACGCCGGGCGTCTCGCCCGAACCGCAGCCCACGAGAATCACGGTGGCAGCGAGCACCGGCCCGAGGTTGCTCGTGAACCCACCCCTTCTGGTGAACATCCGCATAGCCGCGCGTGCGTTGCCGAACCCGGTGGCGACAATAGCGCGTCTGCGCGCCCCCGCGCACGTGCGCAATCGGCACTGGCCCTCACAGCTGCAGGAGCGGGGGCTCATCGATGGCGGGGATCTGCTCCAGCAGATCATTCAGGTAGCCCTCCCAGTAGCGCGGCTCGGCGACCCAGGGAAAGGCGCGCGGGAAGGCCGGGTCGCTCCAGCGGTGCGCCACCCAGGCGGCATGGTGCAGCATGCGTAAGCTGCGCAACGGCTCGATGAGGAGCAATTCGCTGAAGTCGAAATCCGCGAACTGCCCGTAACCGGCAAGCAGCTCGCTCCACTGGCGCTGCTGCTCCTCAGGCGAACCCGCCAGCATCATCCACAGGTCCTGCACGCGTACCCCGGTGGCACAGTCATCCAGGTCCACGAACACCGGGCCGTGCTCGTTCCACAGAAGATTTCCCAGGTGGCAGTCGCCGTGGAGGCGGATCTCGCGGGTGCCCGCGGCGGCCGCAAACGCCTCGCTCACGCGCTCGAGGAGTGCGCCGCTGACCGACGAATACCGCTCGCGCAGCGCCTCCGGCAGCAGCTCGCTCGAGAGCACTTGTGCGCGGGCCTCCCAGCCGAGTCTCTGCACGCTGATGCGGGGCCGGACCTGGAAGGCGCGCAGCGCACCGATCTGGTGGATGCGTGCGAGGCTGCGGCCGAGCATCTGCCGCGCCTCGGGCGCATCGAGCTCCGGGGAGCGCCCGCGCATCCAGGGGAAGGCCGCAAAGCGGAAGTCGCGGTAGCGGAACAGGGTTTCCCCCTCGATCACCAGCGGCGCGGCCACGGCGAGCTCGGCCGCCGCCAGCTCCGCGGTGAACTGATGCTCCTCGCCGATCTGCGCATCGCTCCAGCGCTGCGGCCGGTAGAACTTGAGCACCAGCTGAGTCTCACCGGCGCCGAGTTGGTAGACGCGGTTCTCGTAGCTGTTGAGGGCGAACAGGCGCCCGTCGGGCGCAAGGCCAAAGGCGGCGGCGGCATCGAGCACCACTTCGGGCGTCAGCCCCGAGAACGGCTGCAGGTCGTTGCCGCTGGTTTTGTTTATCATGGCTGCCCCATGGAGCACGGCAGCATATTAGTCACCGGCGGTGCGGGCTACATCGGCAGTCACGTGGCCCTGCAATTGCGCGCGCGCGGCGAACGGGTGGTGATCCTGGATGACCTGTCGCGGGGCTTTCGCCAGGCGGCGCTCGACACGCCGCTCATCGTCGGGGAGGTCGGCGACCGCGAGCGTGTGCGCGGCCTGCTGAAAGAGCATGGCGTCGACACCGTGATGCATTTCGCCGCCTACACCATCGTTCCGGAATCGGTGCGCGAGCCGCTCAAGTACTATCGCAACAACACCTGCTCGACCGGCACGCTGCTGCAGTGCTGCCTCGAGGCGCAGGTGCGGCACTTCGTGTTCTCTTCCACCGCCGCGGTCTACGGGATGCCGGCCGAGGGGGTCGCCGCGGAGAGCACCGCGACCGCCCCGATCAATCCCTACGGCACCTCCAAGCTCATGTCGGAATGGATGCTGGCGGACGTGGCGCGCGCCTCGCCGCTGCGCTACGCGGCGTTGCGTTACTTCAACGTGGCGGGCTCGGACACCGGCGGCCGCATCGGCCAGGCCACCCCGAACGCGACGCTGCTAATCAAGGTCGCCTGCGAGGCCGCCCTCGGCAAGCGGGCGAACGTTGCGATCTTCGGCACCGACTACCCCACCCCCGACGGCACCGGTGTGCGCGACTACATCCACGTCGAGGACCTGGCGTCGGCTCACGTGGATGCCCTGAGCTACCTGCGCGGCGGCGGCGCCTCCACCACTCTCAACGTCGGTTACGGCCACGGTTACAGCGTGCGGCAGGTGCTGGAGAGCGTCGAGCGGCTGTCGGGAAAGCGCCTGGCAGTTCGCGAGGAGCCGCGCCGAGCCGGGGATCCCCCGGCGCTGGTGGCGCGCGCCGATCGCATCCGGGCCGAGCTCGGCTGGCGCCCACGGCTCGACGATCTCGACACCATCGTGCGCAGCGCACTCGCCTGGGAGGAGCGGCTGCTGCGCGACCCCTGGTGAGGGGGCCCGAAGCGGCGTCTGCAATCTCAGACGCGTTGGCAGTGCGCCCGGTAGAATGCGCTCTCATGCGGTGGGGGCGCCCCAAGTCATTGACTGGACTCATGCTCGTCGGCCTGGCGCTGATCGCCGTACCGCTGCTGATCGCCCTTCTCACCGCCGTGCTGCAGATCCGCGACCTCGCGGACACGGGTACGAAAATCGTCATCCAGGGCGTCGCCGGCGCGCGCGCCAGCCAGGCGCTGGTCGCGCAGATGGCCTCGCTCGAGCGCACGGCGCGCCTGTACGACCTGCTCGGCGATCCGAAGCTCCTCGACCTGTACCGCACTCGGGATGAGAGCCTGAGCACCACGCGCGAGCAGCTGCACGTTCACGCGACGAGCGACACCCGCCAGACGCTCGAGGAGATCGGAGTGTTGCAACGGAGCCTGCGCAACACGGTCATGAGCGCACCCCCCGGCAGCAGCCCTGCCGTTGCCTCGGACCTGTCGAGCCGTTTCGTGCAGCTGTCCGCTCTCGTCGACCGGGTGGCGCTGCAGAGCAACGCCCAGGTGGACACGGAAGTGGCCAAGCTGGAAGAGCAAACCCAGCAAGCGCGCAGGCACCTGCTGTGGCAGGCCGCGCCGCTCCTGCCGCTCGCGGTCGTCGCGGTGTTCGTGTTCACACTCGGCGTCGGCCGGCCCCTGCGGCAACTCGACCGCGCCATCAGCGAGCTCGGCCAGGGGACCTTCACCAACCAGATCGCAGTCACCGGTCCGCACGACCTGGAGCGCCTGGGCGGGCAGCTCGAGTGGCTGCGCCAGCGGCTGCTCGAGCTCGCACACGAGCGCAACCGTTTCCTGCGGCACATGTCGCACGAGCTCAAGACCCCTCTTGCCAACATCCGCGAAGGCACGGAGCTGCTGATGGACGGGGCGGTGGGCGAGCTCGATTCCAACCAGCGCGAGGTGGCCGCGATCCTGCGCGAGAACGGTATCAAGCTGCAGCGCATGATCGAGAACCTGCTGTCCTTCAGCGCCTGGCAGACCTCCAGCGTGGGCCTCGAGGCCACCGAGTTCCGCCTGCGTCCGCTCGTGAAGCAGGTGCTCGAGAACCAACAGCTCACGCTGCTGTCGCAACGGGTGCGCCTCGATGTACGCGTCGAGGACGTGACCCTGGTCGCCGACCGCGGCAAGATCCGCCTCATCCTCGAGAACCTGGTGTCGAACGCCGTCAAGTACTCACCCAAGGGAGGCACCATCCACCTGCGGGCCCGGGCTGCGGGTACGCAGCTGGTGCTCGACGTGGCCGACGGCGGCCCGGGCATCCCGCCCGAGGAGCGCCACCACGTGTTCGACGCCTTCTATACCGGGCGCGCGGCCAAGACCACGGCCGTGAAGGGCACCGGGATCGGATTGTCGGTGGTGCTGGAGTTCGTCGCCGCGCACGGCGGCAGCGTGCAAATCGTCGATGGCGAGTTTCCCGGCGCACATTTCCGCATCACCATGCCCATCAGGGCCACGAGCGGGGATCGCCCCGCCAAGCGCGAACCCAAGGCGCATGCCCATGCCGCCTGAGCGCACCCGCCCTGCCTGCTTCAGCGCAACGCCCGGCTGTGCCGGTGCGCCGCGCGCACCGCTAGGCGCTGCGGGCGGCGTCCTCGTGGCGCTGGTCGCCGCCGGCTGCGCCGTGGGCCCCGGGCAGCGCGCGCCCTCGCCCGCTCCGGTGGTGAACGCCGCGACGACGGGCTCGATCGTGTTGAGCGAGTATCTGCAGCTGCTGCAAAGGCTGGTTCAGGGCCGGCCTTCCGAGCAGGCGGAGATCGTGGCCAAGGCACAGCGAGAATATGACACCGCGCCGACCCCGAGCCGCGAGCTGAAGCTGGCGCTGATTCTCGGCACTCCCGGCCACCCGGCCACCAACCTCACCAAGGCCCAGACGCTGCTGCGCGAGCTGATGGCGAACCCGGAAATGCTGTTGCCCGGCGAGCGCGCGCTCACTTTCCTGGAGCTTTCGCAAATCGACGACCATTTGACGCTCGATGCGGAAAACCGCAGGCTGCAGAGTGAGGCAGTGCGCGCCGACCAGCAGCGCGTGGCCGCCGCCAACCACCGCCTGCAGGCCGAGATGGACGAAAACGTCCGCCTGCGCAGGGAGCTGGAGGAGGCGCGCGCGAAACTCGACGCCATTGCCAACATCGAGCGCTCCTTGAACGAGCGCAAACCAGGGAGCACGGGACGATGATCACAGTGAGCAAGGACACGGTCCTGAACCAGACCGGCAAACGCAAAGCCCGTATTCTCCTGGTCGACGATGATCCGGGACTGCTGCGCCTGCTGACCATCCGTCTGCGCGCGGAGAGTTACGACGTCGAAGCGGTGGAGAGCGCCGCGCAGGCCCTGTCGGCATCGAGCCGCTTCCGGCCGGATCTGGTGATCACGGACCTGCGCATGGACCAGATGGACGGCATCGGGCTGCTCAAGGAGCTGCAGAACCGCTGGCCGGGACTGAAGGTGATCATCCTCACCGCCCACGGCACCATTCCGGATGCGGTGCAGGCGACGCAAATGGGCGCGTTCGGCTTTCTCACCAAGCCGGTCGACAAGCAGGAGCTCCTCGATCAGGTGCAGAAGGCGCTGCGGATCTCCGGCTTCGGCGCCTCCGATGAGGACTGGCGCGCCGAGATCATCACGCGCAGCGCCAGCATGGAGGAGAAGCTCGCGCAGGCGCACATGGTCGCGGGAACGGATGCGCGCGTGCTGATCACCGGCGAGAGCGGCACCGGCAAGGAGCTGCTGGCGCGCGCCATCCATCGTGGCAGCCCGCGCCGCAACAAGGCGTTTGTCGCCATCAACTGCAGCGCCATGGCGGAGGACCTGCTGGAGTCGGAGCTGTTTGGCCACGAGAAAGGCTCGTTCACCGGCGCGACGCGCGCACACCGCGGGCTGTTCATGGCCGCCGACGGCGGCACGCTGATGCTCGATGAGATCGGCGACATGCCGATGCGGCTGCAGGTGAAGCTGTTGCGCGTGCTGCAGGAGAACGTCATCCGCCCGGTGGGCAGCACCGATGCCATCCCGGTGAACGTGCGCGTGATCTCTTCCACGCACCGCGACCTGCAGCAGCTGATGTCCACGGGACAGTTCCGCGAGGATCTGTATTACCGCCTGAACGTGGTGCACATCGAGATGCCCTCGCTCAACCGCCGCCGCGAGGACATCCCGCTGCTGGTGGCGCACTTCCTGGCGCTGATCGCCAAGGAAAGCGGCGTGCGCAAGATCTACGCGCCCGAGGCGGTGGAGCTGCTCGCCACGGCGGATTGGCCGGGCAACATCCGCCAGCTGCAGAACGTGGTGCGCCAGAACGTGGCGCTGTCGCAGACGCCCATCATTCCGGTGGAGCTGGTGCAGCAGTCCCTCGGCGGCACCCCCGGGCGCCTGCCCTCTTTCGATGAGGCACGCGATGAGTTCACGAGGAGCTACCTGTCGCAGATCCTGCAGATCACCGGCGGGAACGTGAGCCAGGCGGCGCGGCTGGCGCGGCGCAACCGCACCGATTTCTACAAGCTGCTCGCGCGCCACCAGCTGACGCCGGAGGAATTCAAGCAGCGCTAATCGGCGCTGCCGGTGTTGTCCTTAGCCGGCAGCTCGCGGATGGCATAGCGGCGAGGCTTCGCGGGTGGGGCAGTCAGCGTCGGGGAAAATACGCGGTGTAGACGCTGTCCGGGAGCAGCCTCTGCTCGCGCTGAAAGAGAGCATTCCTGCTCAGGTAGTCCGCGAATTCGGCACGCAGCCTCTCGAGGGCCGCATCGTCCCGGACCGGCTCGAGGTTCATGTCGCTCTCGATGGCGAAGAGCGAATCCCCATCGAGAAAGAACATCCCGGAAACGTATTGGTCGAGGCTCGTGATCGCGCGCTTGATGGGGTAGCGATGGACTTTGCGCAGCGAGGGCTC
>Ga0208991_1000189_pt1 | contig 13436 bp, 13 predicted proteins | sample MedBloCAOM3_M2_FD_187855 | JGI IMG/M metagenome (GOLD analysis project Ga0208991, IMG submission 187855) | Forest soil microbial communities from El Dorado National Forest, California, USA - Mediterranean Blodgett CA OM3_M2 (SPAdes) (version 2) | ecosystem: Environmental > Terrestrial > Soil >...
CCTGTGGTGACGACACTCGTGTGCGTTACCACACTTTGCGCACGAGGCTGCGGGTGCAGCGGGCACCCGGCATTCCCCACGCCCTCTGTTGGGCGAAAGGCTCATGCACAACTCGGGCGCATCGCGCCGCGAGGGCGCGAAGGCGTGTCTGGAGCATTATTCAGTGCGGGGACTACATCCTTCGAGACGGCGCTTCGCGCCTCCTCAGGATGAGGTCTCAGACCCTCATGGTGAGGAGCGCGGCAACGCCGCGCGTCTCGAACCACGAGGCCGTTGGCTGTGGAGTGGGCAAACTCAAGCGAACTGAGAACGACGTCGCAATGACGGTCTGCAAACAAAACTCTCTTGGCTGTTTGAAAATTGAATCAGCCACGTCACGCCGGCGCTCGCTTGGGCCTCCACCATCCAGCCTACGCCGCGGCCTCTATCCATTCCGCGGCGCCGCGCCACAGCGTGTCGCGATGCTCGGGACGAAAAAAACCGAAATGGCCGATCTTGGTTGCTCCAACGTTGGCGGGCGTGATGGTCAGGATTTCCGGCTTGGTCGAAGAAAATCCCGAACACAGAAGTTCGACGGCCGGCCGCGTCGCCCAGGGATCGTCGGAAAGGCACAGCGCGCGCATCGCGCCGCGATATTCAGGGAAATTCTCCAGCGCCTTGAGCTTGGGATCGTCGAACAGATAGCGTTTGCTCATGGCCCAGCGGACCCACTCCAGAAACACGCCCTTGGGCAGATCCTCGCCCAAACCGCTCCAGCCCGGCGCATAGCCCAGAAGGTGGGTGAGGGGGGTGCCGACGAAATTCAGCATGGCGTAGACGCGATAGCGTTCCGGCGAGGCCATCAGCTTCCAGTATCCAGCCTGGGCTGCGATCAACAGCGCGCGCGAGACCTCGCTGTTGTTGGGAAGAAGTCCCATTGCGTGGCCGCCGAAGGAATGGCCGACATAGTTGAGCGGCAGATTTTTGTAGCGCTCACGCATCCAGGCCACCGCGGCGGTGACATCGAGCGCAGCCCAATCCGACATCGAGGCCTTGAAGCCGACCAACGATCTCGGCTGGTTATAGCCGACCAGCGATTTCTGCCGGGAGCCGCCCGTGCCGCGGTAGTCGTAGGTCAGCACCGCGCAGCCCCGCCGCGCCAGGTAGCCCGCAAAACCCCGGTAGATCTTGCGCGGCACGGCGGTGGCCGAATTGATCAGGACGGCATGGCGCTTTGCCCCGCGAGGCAAAAACAGCGTCGCCCCCAGCAAATATCCGTCCGCAGCCGGGAAGGTGATGTCATCGATGAAAACGTCGTCCAGCGCAGCCTCCGCCACCGCAATTGCCCTTGTGTATTCGCGAGCTTCCCACCAAATGCGAATTGGGCTTTTGCCGCAAGGGCTTGTCTCAAGATGCGGAAATCCAGCTAGCGGTCCGTCACGGGCCTGTGTATAACCCGGCCCTTCATGATCGCCGATAAGTAGCGGTTTTTGCTCAGGAGTTAACGTCATGTCCGAGCGGTGGACACCCGACAGCTGGCGCACCAAGCCGGTGCTGCAAGTACCCGATTATCCCGACGCGAAGGCGTTGGCCGATGTCGAGGCGCAGCTTGCCACGTTTCCGCCGCTGGTTTTTGCAGGTGAGGCCCGCAACCTGAAAAAGGCGCTTGCGCGTGTAGCCGCAGGCGAGGCCTTCCTCCTGCAAGGAGGCGACTGCGCCGAAAGCTTTGCCGAGCATGGCGCCAACAATATCCGGGATTTCTTCCGCGTGCTGCTGCAGATGGCGGTGGTGCTGACCTATGCCGGTTCGGTGCCGGTGGTAAAGGTCGGCCGTATCGCCGGACAGTTTGCCAAACCGCGCTCGTCCCCGATGGAAAAGATCAACGGCCTCGAGCTGCCGAGCTACCGCGGCGATATCGTCAACGATATCGCGTTCACGGCGCAATCGCGCACTCCCGATCCGCAGCGTCAGCTGATGGCGTATCGCCAGTCGGCGGCGACGCTGAATCTGCTGCGGGCGTTTGCGACCGGCGGCTTCGCCAATCTCGGCAGCGTGCACCAGTGGATGCTTGGTTTCCTCAAGGATTCCCAGCAGTCGCGCCGCTACAAGGAATTGGCGGATCGCATCTCGGACGCGTTGAACTTCATGCGCGCCTGCGGTCTCGATCTCGAAAGCCACCCCGAGCTGCGCGCCACCGATGTCTACACCAGCCACGAGGCGCTGCTGCTCGGCTACGAGCAGGCCTTCACGCGGGTCGATTCCACGACCGGCGACTGGTACGCGACCTCGGGTCATATGATCTGGATCGGCGACCGCACCCGCCAGCTCGATCACGGCCATGTGGAATATTTCCGCGGCATCAAGAATCCGATCGGATTGAAGTGCGGTCCCTCGCTCAAGCCGGATGAACTGCTGCGGCTGATCGACGTGCTCAATCCGGACAATGAGCCCGGACGCCTCACGCTGATCAACCGCTTCGGTTCGGACAAGGTCGGCGATCATCTGCCGCAGTTGATCCGCGCTGTGCAGCGCGCAGGTCACGCGGTCGTCTGGTCGTGCGATCCGATGCACGGCAACACCATCAGCTCGACCAGCGGCTACAAGACCCGTCCGTTCGACCGGATCCTGTCGGAGGTGAAGTCGTTCTTCACCATCCACGCGGCGGAAGGTACCCACGCCGGCGGCGTCCATCTCGAGATGACCGGCCAGGACGTAACCGAATGCATCGGCGGCGCGCGCGCCATCACCGATGAGGATCTCAACGATCGCTATCACACGGTCTGCGATCCCCGCCTCAATGCCGAGCAGTCGATCGACATGGCTTTCCTGATCGCGGAATTGCTCAAGCAGGAACGCGGCGGCAAGGTCAAACCGATGCCGGTCGCGGCGGGACTTTGAGTTGCTGCGGTTCTGGCGGGCCACAATCAATACGCGTAACGGCCTGGCCTTTGCTATCCGCTCGGAGCAGGCCGTTCGCGAAGAGATCGCCGCCCTGGCGCTGGCTTTGCCGCTGGCGTGGCTGGTCGGCGCAACCACGATGCGGCGCATCGAACTGATCGCTATCGTCGTTCTGGTGCTGGTAGTCGAACTGCTCAACACCGCGATCGAGAAGCTCGCCGACCGGCTGACGACCGATCATGATCCGCAGATCGGGCAGGTCAAGGACATGGGCTCGGCGGCGGTCGGCGTCGCCCTCGTAATGGCCGGTTTGTTCTGGCTGTTCGCCATCGCCGAACGCATAGGCGCAATCTGAAGCATGCAATTGCAGTTTGCCGGTGCGCAAGGCACCATCACTCAATGACCGAACGTGCCGCTCAGTTTACGATCACGCTGGCCCAGTTGAACCCGACGGTCGGCGATGTCGCTGATAACGCCGCCAAGGCGCGCGCCGCGCGTGCGCAGGCGCGGGCTGACGGCGCCGATCTCGTCGTCTTCCCTGAATTGTTCATTGCCGGCTACCCGCCGGAAGACCTGGTCCTGAAGCCGGCGTTTCAGTCGGCATGCCGCGCCGCCATCGAAGAGCTGGCGCGAGACACCGCCGACGGCGGCCCGGCGATGCTGATCGGCAGCCCCTGGGTCGAGGACGGCAAACTCTACAATGCCTGCGCCTTGCTGGACGAGGGGCGCGTCGCCGCCATTCGCTTCAAGGCCAACCTGCCGAATTATGGCGTGTTCGACGAAAAGCGCCTGTTCGCGCGCGGTCCCGCCGCCGGCCCGGTGACCATCCGCGGCATCCGGGTCGGCGTGCCGATTTGCGAGGACATCTGGCTGGAGGAGTCGGAGGATTACGAAAACGTCGTCGAATGCCTCGCGGAAACCGGCGCGGAAATTCTGGTTGTGCCGAATGGCTCGCCTTACGCGCGCGACAAGAACGATTTGCGGCTGTCGATCGCGGTGGCGCGCGTTACCGAGAGCGGGCTGCCGCTGATCTATCTCAATCAGGTCGGCGGACAGGACGAGCTGGTATTCGACGGCGCATCGTTTGCGCTCAATGCCGATCTTTCGGTAGCGGCGCAATTGCCGGCGTTCGAAGAAAACATCACGACGTTGCGCTGGAGCAAGACTGACACCGGCTGGCGCTGCACTGGGCCGACTGCGCCTGTTGTCGACGGCGACAAGGGCGACTACGCGGCTTGCGTGCTGGGGTTGCGCGATTACGTCGGGAAAAACGGATTTCCCGGCGTGCTGATGGGCATATCCGGCGGTATTGATTCCGCGTTATGCGCGGCGATCGCGGTCGATGCGCTGGGGGCGGAGCGTGTCCGCGGCGTGATGCTGCCGTTCCGTTTCACCGCCCAGGTCTCGCTCGATGATGCGGCAAAACTCGCTCGCGCGCTCGGTATCCGCTATGAGGTGCTGCCGATCGCGCAGGCGGTGAACGGCTTTGAAGAGATATTGTCCAAACCGTTCGCGGGCCTGCCGCGCGATATCACCGAAGAGAATTTGCAGGCACGCGCCCGCGGCACGCTGTTGATGGCGATCTCCAACAAGTCAGGCGCGATGGTGGTCACCACCGGCAACAAGTCGGAAATGTCGGTAGGCTACGCCACGCTCTATGGCGACATGAACGGCGGTTTCAATCCGATCAAGGATATCTACAAGACCGAAGTGTTCCGGCTCTCGGCCTTGCGCAATTCATGGAAGCCGGATGGCGCGCTCGGCCCGTTGGGCGAAGTCATTCCGGTGAACATCATCACGCGGCCGCCCAGCGCGGAGCTGCGCGAAAACCAGACCGACCAGGATTCATTGCCGCCCTACGACATGCTCGATGCGATCCTGGAGCGCTTGGTCGAGCGTGAGGAGCCGCTGGCCTCGATCATCGCTGCGGGATTCGACCGCGAGGTGGTGGTGCGGATCGATCGCCTGCTCAATATCGCCGAGTACAAGCGGCGGCAGGCCGCCCCCGGCGTCAAGGTGACGCAGCGGAATTTCGGGCGCGACCGCCGCTATCCCATCACCAACAGGTTTCGCGATATGGGCAAACCGCTGCCCGAACCCGACGACAAGCTGCTATCGCGCGCTGCCCGCGGATCGGCGGAAGCGTTTGACGGATAGATCAGAGCATGAACGGGAACCGGTTTTTCCCTCGGGACAAACGCGAAGCGTTTGCCGGAGATCATGCTCAAACAAACAAGATAAGCGACGGTCCTGATTCAGCGAAGCTGGATCAGAACCTAGCGCGCGGGGATAAAGGTCGGACCCACCGAACGGATCGGCTTGTTCTCCGATGCGGGGTCGGTTGAAGGCGCTGCACCTGCCGGAGCGTCGGGCGCCGGCGTGCTGGCCGTGGCGCCGGCGGGCGCAGGACCCTTCCTGGCTGGGGCTGGAGCTGCTTTGGACGGCGGGCGCGACATCTTCTTCGCGCTCTCTTCGGTGACGATAATATCGCCTTGCTGTGCGGCGGCAGCTTTGTCGTCGATGCTCTTCAGGGCGTCGGACCACGTCTGTCCGACAGCCTTGCACGCACAGGATGGATTGAACTCCTGACGGTAGCGAAACGCATTCGGGGAGGACGAATAGGGCTGGCCGTTGACCGATACCGCCTGGTTCATGTCTTCGCCGGGGTTGCGATAGGTGAAGAGGGTCGCCTCCGCCGCCGGGCAGAGATTCTTGCAGGTCTTTTCGTCGTCGGGAAAGCGGGCGGGAACGGTGGCGAACGAGATCGGAAAATAAGCGCCGTCGCAGGAGCGGACGCATACCGTGCGGAAGGTGCCGGATTGCGGGCCTAGATCGGCACCGGGCGCGCCTGGATTGTTATTGTTGTTGCCGAACAGATTTTCCAGAAAACTGCCTGGGCCTCGCACGGCATTGGCATATTGCGGCCCGCAATTATTCTGGGCGAGAGCCAACAGAACGGAGCGGCGTTGATTGTCGCGGTCGGCGCCGCCGCCGCGCAGCCGCTCGAGGCTGGTCGTGATCTGCTCGAGATTGGCCCGCATCTGCTGAATCTGGTTATTGACCGGGCCGCATTGCGCCGACTGGCCGCTGAACAGCGAGAAAAATCCCGAACTGTCGCAGCCCATGCGCTTGGCCTGCGACGTGACGCGATCGAGCTCGCCTTGCTGCTTGGACGCAGCATCCTGGTAGCGGCGGACTTGCTCGTCCTTGGCCGGGTCCCCGCTGCCGCCGCCACGGTCGATGGTCGCCAATTGCGCTTCCAGCCGCGGGCACATCGGATTGACCGGCGCTCCCTGCGGCGGCGGCGCAGCCGGATTCATCTGCGCCCAGGCGTCAACGCTCAGCGCGCTTGCGCCAAGCAGCGCAGTGCAGGCCAAAATCCATCGGGAGCAGCGGGTAATCAGCGTTTCAGGCATTTCCGGCCATTAGAAAGATTCCGCACAGGCTGTGGAAGCCGAGAGGCGCAGCCGACGCGGTCTCCCATACCCGCTTCTCGGGGCAGCGTCACGTCGTTTCCGGGGCGCCGATGTGGCGCCAGGGCGTTCGATCCTGCTGCGCCAGAGGGGCCTTAGCGCTGGCAGGTAATGGCGACGTATTCGCTGCAACCGGCATGGTTGCAACTCTCGTTTGCCTTGGGAATCGACCCGGTTATTTCATCCGGGTCGACACGCCGGTAGGACGAGGCCTGGGCGAAATCCCGCGACTGACAATAGGAGCGGGCGGCGTGGGCGCCGCATCTCTCGCCCTTGGCCAGGCACTGGTCGACGCCATAACCGTCCGCCTGGTTGGCGATGATGAAAACGCGGCTGTCGGCCGATGCAGCCGATGCGGCGAGCAGGAATACACAGCCCAAAAGCGCTGAAATGGATCGCATTGTGCACCGATGAATGAGAGGACCGCCCTCATTCGATAAACCCAAAACCTTTAAAATGATTAACCATGGCCGCCGGGGCGTTTCATGCCCCAAACCGGCTTTTCTGTGGCACTTGACGGCGTCCCCCGGGCTGGCCCATGGTGTCGGCGATGAACGGTTTCCTCGCCATTTGTGGCATTTGCCGCGAGATTATGAGCTAGCGATTCGCTGGCTGAGGCCGTCTTTTCTCACACGAGATCACTGGACGCCCGGCCGCAAGGGACGGGATATCCATGGACTTACGCCTCTACGATACGCTGACCAGGGAAAAGCGCACCTTCGTGCCGCTCGATCCCAACAACGTGCGCATGTATGTCTGCGGGCCGACGGTCTACGACTTCGCCCATATCGGCAACGCGCGCCCGGTCATCGTGTTCGACGTGCTGTTCCGGCTGCTGCGGCATCTCTACGGCGCCGATCACGTCACCTATGTCCGCAACATCACCGACGTTGACGACAAGATCAACGATCGCGCGGCGCGGGATTTCCCCGGCCTGCCGCTGAACGAGGCGATCCGCAAGGTCACCGAACTGACCGAAAAACAGTTTCACGACGATGTCGATGCGCTCAGCTGCCTGCGCCCGACGGTCGAGCCGCGCGCCACCGAACATATTGCCGAGATGCGCACCATCATCGAAAAGCTGGTGCAGGGCGGCTTCGCCTATGTCGCGGAAAATCACGTGCTGTTCTCGCCACAGGCGATGAACGCGGCGAATTCCATTTTGCCGCGCTATGGTGCGCTCGCCAACCGTTCGCTCGATGAGATGATCGCGGGCGCACGCGTCGATATCGCGCCCTACAAGCGCGACGCCGCCGATTTCGTGCTGTGGAAACCGTCGAAGCCCGGCGAGCCGTCATGGCCGTCGCCATCGGGGATCAAAGTCGAGGGCCGCCCGGGCTGGCACATCGAGTGCTCGGCGATGGCGTGGAAGCATCTCGGCGAACAGTTCGACATCCACGGCGGCGGCATCGATCTGGTGTTCCCGCATCACGAGAACGAACTCGCGCAAAGCTGCTGCGCCTTCCACGAAGCCCGCATGGCCAGCGTTTGGATGCACAACGGCTTCCTGCAAGTCGAAGGCGACAAGATGTCGAAGTCTGAAGGCAATTTTGTTACCATCAGGGAGCTGCTGGCGGATTGGCCTGGCGAAGTGCTGCGTTTCAATATGTTGAAGACGCATTATCGTTCGCCGATTGATTGGACGTTAAAGGCCGTGGAAGAAAGCGCGAAGACGCTCGACGACTGGTACTGGATCGCTGCGGACGTCAAAGGCGAACGGCCCTCTGACGGTGTTATCGACGCACTCTCGGACGACCTGAACACGCCGCAGATGATCGCATCGTTGCATAATTTGCGGAATAGCGCGGCTTCGGGAAATGAACGGGATCGCAGCGAGTTTGCGGCTTCCTTGCGGCTTCTCGGTTTCCTGTCCGAGAGTGCGGCGGAATGGAAGGGCCGAAAACAGCAAGCGAGCGGCCTCGATGCGAAACAAATCGATGATTTGATTTCAGATCGTACCGCCGCTCGCGCTCGCAAAGATTTCAAGGAATCCGATCGTATCCGCGATCAACTTGCGGCAATGGGCGTTGTCATCAAGGATTCCAAAGAAGGCACCACATGGGAGATCGCACGATGAGCCGTCCCGACACGCCGTTTCCAAAACACTGGCGTTATTACATCGTGATCAAATGGGCGGTCATCGCAGCAGCCGTCGTACTTGCGCTGAAGCTATTCGGAGTATTCTGAGGCGATGGGACAGGCGCTGCCCAAACCTGCTTTGCGGCCGTTCCTTGCGGAGGACACGCCCGTGCTGGCGGCGATCTTCGCTGCCAGCATCGAGGAATTGACCGGCGAGGATTACAGCGAAGCGCAGCAGCAAGCCTGGGCCAGCGCTGCCGATGATGAAGAACAATTCGGCAAACGCTTGGCCTCCGAACTCACGCTGATCGCCACGCTGGAGAATTCTCCAGTTGGCTTTGCCTCGCTGAAGGGCGCAGATCATATCGATATGCTCTATGTTCACCCCAGCGCGGCCGGGCAGGGCGTGGCGTCGATGCTGTGCGAAGCGCTGGAAAAACTCGCCGGCGGACGCGGCGCGAAGAGCCTTACGGTCGATACCAGCGACAACTCGCAGGAATTTTTCTCAAAGCGCGGTTACGTCGCCAAGCAGCGCAACACGGTGACGGTCAATGGCGAATGGCTCGCCAACACCACGATGCAGAAGACGCTTGTCCACGGCGCACCGCCGGGAGTTCCCAAATGAACCGCGAACGCCTCTATCTGTTCGACACTACGCTGCGCGATGGCGCGCAGACCAACGGCGTCGATTTCACGCTGCATGACAAGCAGCTGATCGCGCAGATGCTCGACGAACTCGGCATCGACTATGTGGAAGGCGGCTATCCCGGCGCCAATCCCACCGACACCGAGTTCTTTGCTAAGAGGCCGAAGTTCGATCACGCCAGCTTCACGGCGTTCGGCATGACGCGGCGTCCCGGCCGTTCGGCTTCAAACGATCCGGGTCTCGCGGCGCTGCTGGAAGCCAAAGCCGACGCGATCTGCTTTGTCGCGAAATCATCGGCCTACCAGGTGCGGGTCGCGCTGGAGACGACCAACGAGGAAAACCTCGCCTCGATCCGCGACAGCGTGCAAGCGGCGAAGTCAGCGGGCCGCGAAGTCATGCTCGACTGCGAGCATTTCTTCGACGGCTACAAGGAAAATCCGGAGTTCGCGCTTGCCTGCGCCAAAGCGGCCTATGATTCCGGCGCACGCTGGGTGGTGTTGTGCGACACCAATGGCGGCACCATGCCGCACGAGGTCGAGACCATCGTCGGCGAGGTGGTGAAGCATATTCCCGGCGATCACGTCGGCATTCACGCCCATAACGACACCGATCAGGCCGTCGCCAATTCGCTGGCCGCGGTGCGCGCGGGCGTCCGCCAAATCCAGGGCACGCTGAACGGCCTTGGCGAACGCTGCGGCAACGCCAATCTGTGTTCGCTGATCCCGACCCTGCGCCTCAAGAGCGAATTTTGCGATGCGTTCGACATCGGCGTTTCGCCGGACAAGATGGCGACCTTGATGAAGGTTTCGCGGACGCTGGACGATATGCTCAATCGGGCGCCAAACCGCCACGCGCCTTACGTCGGCGAAAGTGCGTTCGTCACCAAGGCCGGCATTCATGCCTCCGCCATGCTCAAGGATCCGCAGAGCTACGAACATGTGCCGCCGGAGGCAGTCGGAAATCATCGAAAGGTGCTGGTATCCGATCAGGCCGGCCGTTCCAATGTCATCGCCGAACTGGATCGGGCCGGGATTCCCTACGACAAGAAAGATCCGAGGCTGGCTCGGCTTGTCGAGGAGTTGAAGGAGCGCGAGGCGGCGGGTTACGCCTATGAATCCGCCGACGCGTCGTTCGACCTGCTGGCGCGGCGTACCCTTGGCCGGGTGCCGGAATATTTCCGGGTCGAGCAGTTCGATGTCAATGTCGAGCAGCGCTACAACGCCAATGGTCAGCGCGTGACGGTGGCGATGGCGGTGGTAAAGGTCGATGTCGCCGGCGAGCGGCTGATCTCGGCCGCGGAAGGCAACGGTCCCGTCAATGCGCTCGATGTGGCGCTGCGCAAGGATCTCGGCAAATATCAGAAATACATCGAAGGCCTGAAGCTGATCGATTACCGCGTGCGTATCCTCAATGGCGGCACCGAGGCGGTGACGCGAGTGCTGATCGAGAGCGAAGACGAAGGGGGCGAGCGATGGACCACGATAGGCGTGTCGCCCAATATCATCGACGCGTCGTTCCAAGCACTGATGGATTCGGTAATCTACAAGCTGGTGAAGTCCGGCGCGCCGGCCTGACGGAGCCGTGAGGTGATTGATCATGTCTCGGTTGGCGTGAGTGACCTGGAACGCGCCGCGCGTTTTTATGAATTGGCGCTGGCGCCGCTCGGTCTGTCACGCCTGGTCACGCGTCCAGCGACGATTGGTTTCGGCAAGAACTATCCGGAGTTCTGGATCAACCTGCACACCGGGATGGACCCGGTCGCGCGGGAGAGCGGCGTCCATATCTGTCTTCGGGCGAAGTCGACCGGCGACGTCGATAGTTTCCACGCGGCGGCGCTGAACGCCGGAGGCCGCTCCGACGGCGCACCGGGTCTGCGCCCGCACGATCGCGTGCGTTACTACGCGTCATTCGTTATCGATCCCGACGGCAATCGCATTGAAGCCGTGACGTTCCCTGGGGATGATGCGGAGAATAATTCCATTCGCTAAAGCCGGCGCACTATCTCCGGTTCCAGCTTCTTTGCAGCCTCGGCCGCGCGAGACGCGGCGGCGCGTAACCGCGGCAAAATATCCTTGACCCGTTCGGCCTTCAGGATGTCGACCGTCAGGCTCGGCCTGATGAATTCGGTCGCACGCATGTGCGCCAGCAGCGCGAGCAATGGTTCCCAGAAGCCATCGATGTTGGCGAGCAGGACCGGCTTGGAATGGCGGCCAAGTTGCTGCCACGTAAGCTGCTCCACAAGTTCTTCGAGCGTGCCGATTCCGCCGGGCAGCGCAACGAACGCGTCGGAACGCTCGAACATCAGCCGCTTGCGTTCGTGCATGTCGGGCGTGACGATCATTTCCTGCACGCGCGTCAGTGCGTGTTCGCGGGAGGTGAGAAAGTCGGGTATGATGCCCGTTACGGTGCCGCCGTGATCGAGGACGGAGGTGGCCACGGCGCCCATCAGCCCGATCGAGCCGCCGCCATAGACGAGGCGGATACCGTTCTCGGCGAGTGCTTTTCCTAATGCAATGGCAGATTCGATAAAGCGGGGATTTGTGCCGGGGCCGGAGCCGCAATAGACACAGACGGTTTTGATTTCGTTCATGGCGGCCATGTGGCACTGCAACGTAAAAGCGTCAAGCCTATCGGATTCGCTGACGCAATGGAATCCTCCCCAATGCCCTCAAATCGCGAAAGAATCGCGTTCCGCGAGGGTGCAAGCGGCGTCGAAACGCTCTATATGACGGGCAGAATGCGGATAAAAAGAAAAAATACGCGCGGCAGCGAACCCGTCCGCCGTTTTGCTCAGGCTCTTAATTGATGGCCCATACTGATTCGTCCCGGGGCTCCGGTGGAGCGCTGCCTCCCTCCAACAAGTCAATCGAACAGGCGACCCTGATCGGGACGTTGGTGCATCTGTGGCCGTACATCTGGCCCAGCGATCGCGTCGATCTCAAGATGCGCGTGGTCTGGTCGATGGTGCTGCTGCTGATCGCCAAGCTGGCGACGCTGTCGGTGCCGTTTACGTTCAAATGGGCGATCGACGCACTGACCGGCGCGGATAGCGCTCCCGTGCAGTCGTCGAACTGGACGATGTGGCTGATCGCCTCGCCCCTGATCATGACCTTAAGCTACGGCGCTGTGCGCGTGCTGATGGCGGTCCTGACCCAATGGCGCGACGGAATCTTCGCCAAAGTGGCGATGCACGCGGTGCGCAAGCTCGCCTTTCTCACCTTCGTCCACATGCATGAACTGTCGCTGCGCTTTCATCTGGAGCGCAAGACCGGGGGCCTGACTCGCGTTTTGGAACGCGGCCGTCTCGGCATCGAAGTCATTGTGCGGATGGTGATCCTGCAACTGGTCCCGACCATCGTCGAGGTTTCGCTGCTGATGGCCGTGCTGCTGTGGCAGTTCGACTGGCGTTACGTGCTCGTCACCATGATCACGGTCGTGATCTACATGTATTATACCTACATCGCGACCGAATGGCGGATCGAGATTCGTCGCAAGATGAACGATTCCGACACCGAGGCGAACACCAAGGCGATCGACTCGCTTCTGAACTACGAGACGGTCAAATATTTCAGTGCCGAGGAGCGCGAAGCCGCACGCTACGACCGTTCGATGGAGCGATACGAACGCGCCAGCGTGAAAACCTATACCTCACTTGCGATTCTCAATACCGGGCAGGCGATCATTTTCACCGCCGGTCTTACGGCGACAATGCTGATGTGCGCGATCGGAGTCCGCAGCGGGAAAAATACGGTCGGCGATTTCGTCATGGTCAACGCCATGATGATCCAGCTTTACCAGCCCCTCAATTTCATGGGCATGGTCTATCGCGAGATCAAACAGGCGATCATCGACATCGAAAAGATGTTCAGCGTCCTGTTGCGGAACCCGGAGATCAAGGATGTTCCCGGCGCCAAGCCGTTGATCGTGACATCGGGCAATGTGCGTTTCGACGATGTGCGATTTTCGTACGATCCCGAGCGTCCGATCCTCAAAGGTCTCAGCTTCGAGGTGCCCGCTGGCAAGACGGTCGCGATCGTCGGACCGTCCGGTGCCGGCAAATCGACCATCTCGCGCCTGCTGTTTCGCCTCTATGACGTCTCGAGCGGCAAGATACTGATCGATGGTCAGGACATCCGAAATGTCACGCAGTCATCGCTGCGGGCTTCGATCGGCATGGTGCCGCAGGACACCGTATTGTTCAACGATACCATCCGTTACAACATTCGGTACGGCCGCTGGGACGCTACCGATGCCGAGGTCGAGCAGGCGGCGCAGCTCGCGCAAATCGACGGCTTCATCCGGATGTCGCCGAAGGGCTATGAGACCCAGGTCGGCGAGCGCGGGTTGAAACTGTCAGGCGG
>Ga0208991_1000193_pt1 | contig 13324 bp, 13 predicted proteins | sample MedBloCAOM3_M2_FD_187855 | JGI IMG/M metagenome (GOLD analysis project Ga0208991, IMG submission 187855) | Forest soil microbial communities from El Dorado National Forest, California, USA - Mediterranean Blodgett CA OM3_M2 (SPAdes) (version 2) | ecosystem: Environmental > Terrestrial > Soil >...
GCGATGTCCGCAAGGGCTTTCTGGCGCGCGTCCCCAAGGGGCGGCTGGGCGAGCCGTCGGATCTCGCGGGGCCGCTCTTGTTCCTCGCCTCGCGCGCCTCCGACTTCTATACCGGTCATATTCTCTATGCCGACGGCGGCTACACGGCGGGCTGACATGGCCAAGGCGCGCATCACCGTCATTGGGGCCGGCCTGATGGGACACGGGCTGGCGCAGGTCTTTGCGCTCGGCGGCCATGATGTCGCGATCTACGATTCGTTTGCGGCGAGCCTCGACACCGTCAAGGAACGCATCGCTGCCAATCTGCGCGATCTCGGCGACGACCCGGGCGCCGTCGAGCGGGTGCGGCCGACCCGCGATCTCGCCGATTCCCTGCGCGACGCCGACTATGTGGTCGAGGCCGTGTCGGAAGATCTGCCGCTCAAGCAGAAGCTGTTCGGCGAGATCGAGAAGCACGTGCGCCACGATACCATCCTGGCCAGCAACACCTCGGTGATCCCGATCACCGACATCATGCGGGGCTTGCGCAACCGCGCGCGTGCGCTCGGCACCCATTGGTGGAACCCCCCTTTCCTGGTCCCGCTGGTCGAGGTGATCGGCACCGAATGGACGGCGCCAAGCGCGATCGACCAGACGATGAAATTGCACAGCGCGGTCGGCAAGACGCCGGTGCATGTGAAGAAGGACGTGCCGGGCTTCGTCGGCAACCGGCTGCAGCATGCGTTGTGGCGCGAGGCGATCTCGCTGGTCGAGCACGGCATCTGCGACGCAGAGACCGTCGATACCGTGATCAAGGCCGCCTTCGGCCGCCGTCTCGCCGTGCTCGGGCCGCTGGAGAATGCCGACCTGGTCGGCACGGATCTCACCTTGGCGATCCACAAGACCGTCCTGCCGGCGATCGACGGCACGCCCGGCCCCTCGCCCTATCTCGACAAGCTGGTGGCGAGCGGCAAGCTCGGCTTCAAGAGCGGCGAAGGGTTTCGCAAATGGACGCCCGAGCAGCAGGCGGCGCTGCGGGCCAAGGTCATGCAGCATTTGAAAAAGGCGCGCCAGAACGACGCCTGATCGAAACAGAAGCCAGGGAGGTGACCATGAAAGACTCCACGTCACGGCCGCGCGCGGACGGCCTGTCCCGCCGGACCCTCGTCAAGGCCGGACTCGGCGCCGTCGCGGCGCCGTCGGTGCTGCGCACCATTCCCGCAAACGCACAATCCCGCGCCATCAAGATCGGCCATGTGAGCCCGCGCACCGGTCCGCTCGCCGGCTTCGGCGAAGCCGACACCTTCATCCTCGAGCAGGTGCGCGGCATCCTCGCCAAGGGCCTCGCGGTCGGCGGCAAGACCTATCCGGTCGAGATCGTCAGCAAGGACAGCCAGTCGAGCGGCAGCCGCGCCTCGGAAGTCGCCTCCGAGCTGATCCTCGGCGACAAGGTCGATCTCATCCTCGCCTCGGCGACGCCCGACACCACCAACCCGGTGGCGGACCAGGCCGAGGTCAACGAGGTGCCCTGCATCACCACCAATTGCCCGTGGCAGCCCTATTTCTTCGGACGCCGCGGCGATCCGAAAAAGGGCTTCACCTGGACCTATCACTTCTTCTGGGGCCTCGAGGACGTGATCGCGGCGTTCCTCGCCCTGTGGGACGGGGCGCCGACCAACAAGGTGGTGGGCGGGCTGTTTCCCAATGACGCCGACGGCAATGCCTGGGGCGATCCGCAGCGCGGCCTGCCGCCGGCGCTCGCCCAGGCGGGCTACAAGCTGCACGATCCCGGCCGCTACCAGGTGATGAACAACGACTTCACGGCGCAGATCTCGGCCTTCAAGAGCGCCGGCGCCGACATCGTCACCGGCAACATGATCCCGCCCGACTTCGCGACCTTCTGGTCGCAGGCGGCCCAGCAGGGCTTCCGGCCCAAGATCGTCACCATCGGCAAGGCGCTGCTGTTTCCCTCGGTCATCGATTCGCTTGGGTCCCGCGGCAACGGTCTCACCAGCGAGATCTGGTGGACGCCGCACCATCCCTTCAAGTCCTCGCTGACCGGCCAGAGCGCGGCGCAGCTCACCGAGGCCTATACGGCGGCGACCAAGCGGCCCTGGACGCAGCCGATCGGCTTCCAGCACGCGCTGTTCGAGGTCGCGATCGACGTGCTCAAGCGCGCCAAGAACCTCGAGTCGAAGTCGATCCTCGACGCGATTGTCGCGACCGACTACCGCTCGATCGTCGGGCAGGTGAAGTGGACCGGCCAGCCGGTGAAGAACGTCACCAAGACGCCGCTGGTGGCGGGCCAGTGGCAGCGCAAGGGCGACAAGTTCGATCTCGTCATCACCGCCAACAAGCCGGCGCCCGAGATCCCGGTCGGCGGGAAGTTGCAGCTGTTGTCTTAAGGGTCATTGCGAGGCGCGCGTAGCGCGACGAAGCAATCTCGTGCCGCAAATCGAGATTGCTTCGCTTCGCTCGCAATGACAGCAAGCGAAAGCGACAGGCCATGCCCCCCATCCTCGCCCTCGACAAAATCTCGAAACGCTTCGGGGCGATCGTGATCGCGGATCAGATCGACCTTGCGCTCGGCGAGGGCGAGGCGCTCGGCATCATCGGGCCGAACGGCGCCGGCAAGACCACGCTGTTCGGGATCATGACCGGCACGGTGGCGCCCGACGGCGGGCGCGTGGTGTTCGAGGGCCGCGACGTGACGCAACTCTCGCCGGCGCGCCGTTGCGCCTTGGGGATCGCGCGCTCGTTCCAGGTGCCGCAGCCATTCGGCGGCATGACGGTGTTCGAGAATCTCGTGGTGGCCGCCGCTTTCGGCGGCCAAAAGGCCGAGCGACACGTCTATGCGCGCTGCGTCGATATCCTCGATCGCTGCGGGCTTGCGGCGAAGACCAACCGGCTCGCCGGCGCCTTGACCTTGCTCGACCGCAAGCGCCTGGAGCTTGCCCGCGCGCTCGCGACCGATCCCAAGGTGTTGCTGCTCGACGAGGTCGCGGGCGGCCTGACCGAGCATGAATGCGCCGCGCTGGTGGCGTTGATCAGGGACATCCGGCAGGCGGGCATCTCGATCATCTGGATCGAGCATATCGTCCATGCGTTGCTGGCGGTGGTCGACCGCCTCGCGGTCCTGCATGGCGGCGCCATCCTGGCGCAGGGCGCGCCGCAGGCCGTCATTCGCGCGCCGGCCGTCGCCGAGATCTATATGGGGATCGAGGCCGATGCCTGACGCCCCGCTGCTCGACGTGCGCGCGCTTGACGCATTCTATGGCGACTTCCAGGCGCTGTTCGGCGTCTCCATCGCGGTCGCGCCGCGCCAGGTGGTCGCGATCATCGGGGCGAATGGCGCGGGCAAAAGCACGCTGCTCAAGAGCATCGCCGGCCTGATGCGGGGGCGGCGCGACGCGATCGTGTTCGACGGCGCCCCGATCGGCGATCTGCCGGCCTTTCGCGTCGTGGCGCGCGGCATCGCGCTCGTCCCGGAGGGACGGAAACTGTTTGCCTCGCTGTCGACAGAGGAGAACCTGCTGATCGGCGGCCAGCTTCGGCGGCCCGGTCCCTGGACGCTCGATCGCATCTACGCGCTGTTTCCGGCGCTCGCCCGCCGGCGGAATTTCCCGAGCACGGCGCTGTCGGGCGGTGAGCAGCAGATGGTCGCGCTCGGCCGCGCCCTGATGTCCAACCCCCGTCTCCTGCTGTGCGACGAGATCAGCCTGGGGCTGGCTCCGATCGTCATCCGCGACATCTATGCGCGCCTTCCTTCGATCGTGGCGGAGGGAACCTCGCTCGTCATCGTCGAGCAGGACATCGCGCAGGCGCTCGCCGCCGCCGATACGGTCTATTGCCTGCAGGAGGGACGGGTGGCCTTCGCGGGCGTGGCGCGCTTGGCGACCCGCGAGGCGGTCGCGGCCGCCTATTTCGGGATCTGACCGATGGATTGGATCAACACCCTCGTGCAGGGCGTGCTGATCGGCGGGCTCTACGCCATGTTCGCGGCAGGCTTGTCGCTGATCTTCGGCGTGATGCGCCTGGTCAATATCGCGCATGGCGATTTCATCGTGCTGGCGGCCTATCTGGCGTTGGTGGTGACGGAAACGCTCGGCATCGGTCCGCTTCCGGCCTTGCTCGTCGTCGTGCCCCTGATGGGGGTCACCGGCTATGCGCTCCAGCGCGGCTTGCTCAACCGCACGCTCGGCGACGACCTGCTGCCGCCGCTGCTCGTCACCTTCGGGCTCTCGGTCATCATCCAGAACGGACTCCTGGAGCTTTTCACCGCCGACAGCCGGCGGCTGCAGGCCGGCGCGATCGAGGTCGCGAGCCTGCAGGTGGCGCCGGGCATCTCGGTCGGCCTCCTCCCGCTGCTGCAATTCGTCGCCGCCATCGCGGTGATCGGCGGCCTGCAAGCGCTGTTCTACCGCACCGCCTTCGGACGCGCGTTCCGCGCCACCTCCGACGACCCTTCCGTGGCGCAGCTCATGGGGCTCGACAATCGCCACGTCTTCGCGCTCGCGATGGCGCTGTCCCTGGCAGTGGTCGCAATCGCGGGCGTGCTGCTCGCGGTGCGGACGAATTTCGACCCGGCGATCGGTCCCGCCCGTCTCATCTTCGGCTTCGAGGCGGTGATCATCGGCGGGCTCGGCAATCTATGGGGCACGCTCGCGGGCGGCATCGTGCTCGGCGTCGCGCAGGCCATCGGCGCCAAGCTCGACCCCGGCTGGCAGCTTCTCGCCGGCCATCTCGCCTTCCTGCTGGTGCTGGCCGTGAGGCCCGAAGGGCTGTTTCCGAGGATCCGCGGATGAGCGCCTTCCAGGTGAGGTTCGCGGACCGCCGGAGCGAGATCAGCCTCGCGGTCTTTGGGGCCCTGATCGTGATCCTGGGATTCGCGCCGCTGTGGGCCGGGCGCGACGGGCTGCGCCTGCTCGGCGAGATCTTCGCCTATGTGGCGCTTGCCAGCCTGTGGAACCTGCTGGCCGGCTATGCAGGGCTCGTGTCGGTCGGCCAGCAGGCCTTTGTCGGGCTTGGCGGCTATGTGCTGTTCGGTCTCGCGATCCTGGCCGGCGTCCCGCCGCTGTGGGCGATTCCCGCCGCCGGCCTGATCGGCGCCGTCGCGGCGGTGCCGGTCGCGGCTCTGGTCTTCCGCCTGCGCGGGCACTATTTCGCGATCGGTACCTGGGTGATCGCGGAAGTTTTTCGTCTGCTCGCCTCGCAGGTCTCGGCCCTCGGCGGCGGCTCGGGCACCAGCCTGCCGTCCGGTATCGTCATCGCGATCGCGCAATCGCGCGCGACGCGCGAGTTCATGATCTACTGGATCGCGCTCGCGCTGGCGGTCGCGATCCTGGGGCTGATCCTCCTTCTGCTACGCTCGCGCTACGGCCTGGCGCTGACCGCGATCCGCGACAATGAGCTCGCGGCGCTGAGCAACGGCGTCGACGTGGCCCGGGTGAAGCTCGTGATCTATGTGCTGGCGGCGGGCGGCACCGCCACGGTGGGCGCCTTGATCTTTCTGCAGAAGCTGCGGATATCCCCTGACGCGGCCTTCAGCGTCAACGATTGGACCGCCTTCGTCATCTTCATCACCGTGATCGGCGGCATCGGCCGCATCGAAGGCCCGATCGTGGGAACGATCGTATTCTTCGCGTTGCGCCAGACGCTGGCCGACCACGGCACGCTTTATTTGCTGATGCTCGGCGCGGTCGCGATCGTGGTGATGCTCAAGGCCCCGAAAGGAATCTGGGGCGTGATCGTCGAGAAGCTCGACTGGCAGGTCTTTCCGCTGCAGCGGCGAGTGGTGTTTGGGCCGCAATCGGAACGCAAGTCACTTTCAGAAAAGGAAAAAGAATGAGCGCGGCTGCTCCCAGAAAATCGTCTGTCGCTATCGACATCCATGCGCACATGATGCTGCCCGAGGTCTATGCCGTGACGGTCAATCACAGCGCGTTCGGAAAGTCGACGAACGATCCCACGCTCGGCCCGGAGGCCAGGAAGAAGGCCAAGGAGCGCAGCGAGTTCGTCTGCGCCAAGATGGCCGACACCAGCGAGCGCATCGGCGAGATGGACAAGATGGGGGTCGATATCCAGGTCCTTTCGGCGAGCCTCGTCCACCAGTGCACCTATTGGGCCACGCCGAGCGAGAGCCTGCGACTGGAGCGCATGCTCAACGACCGGATCGCCGAAATGGTCGCCACCAACCCGAAGCGGCTGATCGGGCTCGGCGGCGTGCCTCTGCATGCGCCCGAGCTCGCGGCGCGCGAGGTCGAGCGTTGCATGAGCGAGCTCAAGCTCAAGGGTGTCAACATCTCGACTAAAGCGCGCGATTTGGAGATCGGCGACCGGCTCTTGTGGCCGTTCTGGGAGAAGGCGGCCGAGCACGACGCCGTCGTCTATATCCATCCGGCCGGCAATCCGAGCCCGCGCTTCCAGAAGCATTTCCTGTGGAACAGCGTGGGGCAGAATTTCGAGGAAGCGATGGCGATCGCCTCGCTGATGTATGAAGGCGTGCTCGATGCCTTCCCGCGCCTCAGGATCTGCATCTCGCACGGCGGCGGCTATATGCCGCTGTGCATGGGCCGCATTTCGCGCAACTACCTCGAGAAGCCGAGCACGCGCGCCAACATGAGCAAGAGCCCCGACGAGTATCTGCGCCAACTCTACTACGACACCTGCGTCTACGACCACGATGTCCTGCGCCATCTGGTCGAGCGCGTGGGCGCCAGCCAGGTGATCCTCGGTTCCGACTATCCGGTCGGCGAGTGGAAGCCGATCGAGTTCGTGCGCGCCACGCCGGGCATTTCGGACGCCGACAAGGACAAGATCATCGGGCTCAATGCGGCAAAGATGTTCGGCGTCGCCATGTCTTGAGCTAATTTCCGCGATGACGTAACCGGGGCAGGGCCTCGGACCCAAAGGGGGAAATCATGACGTTTCTCATCCGCGCCGCGCTTGCGCTTCTGCCGCTGCTGCTCGCGACCGGGGGTGCCGACGCGCAGGGCTGGCCGTCGAAGCCGATCAGGTTCATCGTCACCCAGGCCGCGGGTGGCACGCCGGACATCATCTGCCGGATGATCGGCGACCGGCTATCGCGCGCGCTCGGTCAGCAGGTTGTGGTCGAGAATCGCCCGGGCGCCGCCAACACCATTGGTACCCAGGCTGCCGCGCGCGCCGCGCCCGACGGCTATACGTTCCTGTTCGCCACCGCGGCGTCGCTCGTGACCAATCCCTATACCTTCAAGTCGCTGCCCTATGATCCGGCCGCCGATTTCGTTGCGGTCGGCATGGTGGCCAAGGGCCCGTTCATCGTGCTCGCCCATCCGAGCGTGCCGGCGAAGACGCTCGCCGAGCTCTACGCCCATGACAAAGCGAATCCGGGCAAGCTCACCTTTGCGACCGACGGGCCGAAGAATTTTTCCGGCATTATCGCGGCCTGGCTCAACAAGCTGGGCGGAGCGGACATCCTCCAGGTCCCCTATGCGACGATGCCGCAGGGGGTCCAGGATACGCTCGCCGGACGCGTGCAGCTCACCGTCTTGGCCGTGCCGTCGGCGGCCCCGCATATCGCATCGGGCGCGTTGCGCCCGCTTGCGGTCACCTCGTTCAGGCGGCTGTCGAATTATCCCGAGGTCCCGCCGATCAGCGAGACCTTCGCCGGCGTCGAGGTGATCGGCTGGTTCATCATCGCGGCGCCCGCGGGGACACCCGCCGAGGTCGTCGCGCGCATGAACCGCGAGCTCGACCAGATCCTCAAGGACCCCGAGATCGCCGGCAAGCTCGCGACCGTCGGGTTCTTCACCGAAGGCGCCGAGACGCCGGAAGCGACCCGCGCCTTCGTGAAGGCGCAATTTGATCTCTGGGGCAAGGTCGCCCACGACATCGGGCTGCAGCCGGAGTGATCGCGTGAACGGGCGTCGTCGCACGGTCACCGCCTTTTGTGCCGCCGCGCTTGCGATCGGCACCGTGTTGGCGCCGCATCCGGCCGCGGCCGCCGGGCTCGATGGCGCCCGCATGGTCTGGCCCTGGGCGCTGCCCTTTGTCGGGCTGCTTCTGTCGATCGCCACCGGGCCGCTGCTGTTCCCCAGGATATGGCACGGCCACTACGGCAAGATCGCCTTCATGTGGAGCGTGCTCACGCTGGTGCCGCTCGCCGCGCTGGAAGGGATTCCCGTTGCCGTCGCGGGCTTCATCCACGCGATGCTGGCCGAATATCTGAGCTTCATCGTGCTCCTGTTCGCGCTTTACGTGGTGGCGGGCGGCATCCTGGTGACCGGCAATCTGCGCGGAACGCCCTGGGTCAATGCGGCGATCCTCGGGCTCGGCACCCTGATGGCAAGCATCGTCGGAACCACCGGGGCGGCCATGATCCTGATCCGGCCGCTGTTGCGCGCCAATGCGGCGCGCCTGGTGAATGTCCATGTGGTGGTTTTCTTCATCTTCCTGGTCGCCAATATCGGGGGCGCACTGTCGCCGCTCGGCGACCCGCCGCTGTTCGTCGGCTTCCTGCGCGGGATCGATTTCTTCTGGACGACGCGCCATCTCGCCTTCGAGACCGCACTCACGGCGGGAATCGTGCTCGCGGTCTTCGTCGTCATCGATACCTGGTACTACCGCAACGACCGGCGCATCGCGCTCGTCGGCGAGCCGGCCGCCCCCTTCGCGATCCGCATCCGGGGCGCGATCAATATCGTGCTGATCGCGCTGATCATCGGCGCGATCCTCGGATCTGCGGTCTGGAAGCCGGGCGTCACGTTCGATGTTTACGGCACCGAGCTCGCGCTGGAAAATCTCGCCCGCGACGGCGCGCTCATCGTCCTGGCGCTGGCTTCCGTCGCGCTGACCCCCGACGAGCACCGCGAAGCGAACGGGTTTTCCTGGGAGCCGATCCGCGAGGTGGCCTACCTGTTCGCCGGGATCTTTGCCTGCATTATTCCGGTGCTCGCCATGTTGGCCGCCGGCGAGCGCGGATCATTCGCCTGGCTGCTCGACGCGGTGACGATGCGCGACGGTGGCCCGAACGACGCGGCCTATTTCTGGCTCACCGGCGTGCTGTCGGCGCTGCTCGACAACGCGCCCACCTACCTGGTGTTCTTCGAGCTCGCCGGCGGCGACGCCGGCCGGCTGATGGGCGAGCTCGGCTCGACGCTCGCCGCGATCTCGATGGGTGCCGTCTTCATGGGCGCGCTCAGCTATATCGGCAACGCGCCCAATTTCATGATCTATGCGATCGCGACCGAGCGCGGCATCAAGATGCCGAGCTTCTTCGGCTACCTGCTGTGGTCCTGCGCCGTGTTGCTGCCGGTATTCGTTCTGCTCACTTACGTTTCCGTCGGCCGGCCTTAGCTTTTGTCGGCTTCGTCGCGCGGCGCGCGCCGCGCGCTTTCGCGGGTCTTGCGGCTTTGGCGGGCAGCACCGCGATCGCCTCGACCTCGAACAGGGCGCCCGGGCGGGCGAGCTGCGAGATCGCGACCGTGGTGCTGGCCGGGGCCGCCGCCAGGTTGACGAACTGGTCGCGCACCTCGCGGAAAACCCCGATATGCGCCATGTCGGTCAGGTAGTTGTTGATCTTCACCACATCCTTCATGCCGGCCCCGACGCCGGCAAGCGCCGCTGCCAGATTCTCGAAGGCTTTTGTGGCTTGGGCACGGAAATCGCCCGGTGCGCCCACCAGCTTGTTGTCGAGGTCGAGCCCGAGCTGGCCTGCCACATAGACGGTGCGCCCGGGCCCGCTGGTGTCGACCACGTAGGTGTATCCCGGCGGTTTGGCGAGCGTCTTGGGATTGATGAAGCGCACGTTGGAAGCCATGAATGTCTCCGATCCTTCTGGGCATGGGCCGGGCCGAACTATAAACCGGACGGCGCGCGGCGATAGCCCCGCCGGCCCGGCTTGCCGGGCGCCCTCCCGACCGTGCATGAAGGCTGCAGGGCAGGGCCGGTATCGACCGATCTGCGGTTGGTCCCACTTGCTCTGACGGGGAGTCCTGCGTGCACGGGTTCACGCCGCAAATCGTCTTCGGCCTCGACCCGATCGTGGTGTCGACGGCGCTGCTGTGCGTCACGTATGCGGCGATCATCTGGGACAAGGTCAACCGGGCGATCGTGGCGCTGGTCGCGGCCGTGGCAGTCGTGCTTGTGGGCGCGCTCGATCAGGCCGAAGCGCTGAAGGGCATCGATTGGAATACCATCGGCGTCCTCGCCGGCATGATGATCCTGATGTCGATCGCGCAGCGTTCCGGCGTCTTTCAGTTCCTCGCGGTCTGGGCCGCACAGAGGGTCAGGGCCAACCCGGCTGGCCTTCTGCTGCTCCTGCAGCTCACGACCGCGGTGATCTCGGCCTTCCTCAACAACGTCACCACCATCCTGTTGATGGCGCCGGTGACGCTTGCGATCGCGAAGGAGTTGCGCGTCCCGGCTTTTCCGTTCCTGTTCGCGGAGGTGTTCGCTTCCAATATCGGCGGGACCGCGACGCTGATCGGCGATCCTCCCAACATCATGATCGGCTCGCTTACCGGCCTCGGTTTCAACGCCTTCGCGGTCCATCTCGCCCCGGTGATCCTGGTGGTCCAGGCCGTGCAGAGCCTGATGGTCCATCTGCTGTGGGGTCGCGACATGCACGCCACCAAAGAGCATCGCGCGCACGTGATGGCCCTGGAAGCCGGGGCCGCAATCCTCGATCCGTGGCTCCTCAAGCAGTCGGCGGCCGTGCTCGCGGTGGTGATCCTCGGATTCGTGCTTGCCGACCGTCTCGGGCTCGAGCCGGCGACCATCGCGATGGCGGGCGCGGCCGTGCTGATGCTGCTCGACAACTGGCGCCATGACGCCGAGAAGCAGTCGAGGAACGTGCAGCAGACTTTTGGCGACGTGGAGTGGATCACGATCTTCTTTTTCATCGGGTTGTTCATCGTCGTGCACGCCGTCGAGATGAGCGGATTGCTGGCGCTTCTCGCCAACAAGCTGGTGGCGGCGACCGGCGGCGACATCGCGCGCGCCGGCTACGCGATCCTGTGGGTGTCGGCCTTCCTGTCCGCCCTCGTCGACAATATCCCGTTCGTCGCGACCATGATTCCGCTGGTCAAGAGCATGGCGCCGGCGCTCGGCGGCCCGGAGCGGATCGAGCCGCTATGGTGGTGCCTCGCGCTCGGCGCGTGCCTGGGCGGCAACGGCACGCTGATCGGCGCCGCCGCGAACCTGACGATGGCGGGGCTCGCCGAGCGCAGCGGCGTGGCCTTCGGGTTCGTCCGATTCACGCTCTACGGCTTGCCTATGATGATCGTGTCGTTGGCGATCTGTCACGTTTACGTTTGGTTGCGCTATTTCTGAATTTTGCCGGCCGTACGCGCGAATGCATGCATTCGCGGCGGCGAATTGGCGGATGATCTGAAAAAGAAAAGAGGCGGCCACCGGCCGCCTCTTGGGCTTTGCGTTACCGGAGCTTCGCGTTACCGGTCACCGCGCATGGCGGTGTGAACGCGCGCGGTGAGCATAGCTGTAGGGGCCCCCGAAATATTCGGGTCCTTGGGCATAGGAGCCGTAATAGCCCGAGCCCAGGCCGGCGGCCTCGCGGCTCAGCGAGTAGTCCATCTCGGCGCCGGTGGCTTGCTGGTCCCACGCATAGGCGGCCGGCGTGCCGGCGAGCAGCGCGCCCACCGCGGCGGCCGCCATGGCGGCTTGCTTGAACCGGCGGCCGAAGTTCTGTGTGAGGATGAGGTTTTTCATTTGCATCTCCTGTTGTCGGGCACCCGTGCATCCAATCTGCAGCGGTGCCCTCGATATCGGAGAGGGCCGACAGCCTTGCTCCACCTCGATTGCCGCGTTTGATGCCGTCTTGCGCAATTGACGAAAATCGCGGCCGAATGCGACGAAAGTCTCAAAGAGATGCGCCATGAAGAAATTCATGGTGCCTCGATGCCACGCGCGTGCGGCGACAATGCCACATCGTTGCGAGGCAAGACGCAGCAGGATGAAATTACCTGTCGCATGGATGAGTACGTGGCACAGGGATGATGACATGCCGGATCATCAACCGCCGAAAGCTCTAAAATAAAATTTACATAATCAAATTACCTGTCGCGTGGATGTGATGAGTATGTGACTCGGGAATGATTACATGCTTGATCGATCGACCACGCCGACGAAGTCGAAAATAAAATTTCCGTAAAATCTGGAAACGCCGGATCAACTCGGGGGCCCATACGCACCTCGGGAGAATGAATGATGAGTGAGATCGGTACGACGGCGGAGCCGGCGCCCCCCACGACGGCGGTTCCTAGCTCTTCCTGTTCTTCGGTGAGTTTCTCTCCGCCCAATATCGCGAACCGGCGTGTCACCGATTGGGGCGCCATCCGGGCGGATAGCGTCCACATCACGCGGCGCGAGCGCTTCGAATACGGATACCAGGCGCCATGCCATTTGCTGATCGCCTCGGAGCGCAGCGAGCGCGACGCGGGCGAAACGCTCATTGAAGGCCTGCCCAAATCGTCACTGCGCGACTTGAGCCGGAAGCTGAGCTTCGTTCCAGCCGGACACCGGTTCTACGGGTGGCAAGCTCCCCGCGTGCTCACGCGCGTGACGTATTTCTACATCGATCCGCGCGGTCCGCAGCTCGATCCGGAGCTGCGCTTTTCCGAGACCCCGATGAGGCCGCGGTTGTTCTTTTTCGATCGCGACCTCTGGGAGACGGCGCAGAAGCTCAAAGGGGCGGCCGATAATCCCGTCGCAGGCAGCCCGCAATACGCGCAGGCTCTCACCATCGCGTTGTTGCACGAGCTCGTCCGGTTGGAGAAAGCCGGCGCTCCGGCGCGCGCGTCGGCGCGCGGCGGGCTCGCGACCTGGCAGCAAAGACGGGTGGCGGAATTCATCGAGGAGCATATCGGCGACGAGGTTTCGCTGTCGGATCTCGCCCAGCTCGTGCGCTTGAGCCCCTTCCACTTCGCCCGCGCCTTCAAGCAATCCTTCGGGGTGCCGCCCCATCGCTACCACATCGGCCGCCGCATGGAGCGCGCGAAGGATCTGTTGGCCGTAACGGCGCTGTCGGTCACCGAGATCGGCATCGATATCGGGTTTCGCGAAACTAGCTCGTTCACCGCGGCCTTTCACAAATTCACCGGCCATACGCCGAGCGACTACCGGCGTCATCTCGCGTGAAGTCGGGGCGTCGCCTTTGCGGGATCAGCCCGACAGCTGGCCGATCACTTCCTCGGCGAGCGACAGCGAGCTCGTGAGCCCCGGCGACTCGATGCCGAACAGCTGCACGAGGCCCGGCAGTCCGTGCTCGGACGGGCCGTCGACCACGAAGTCGGCGGCCGGCTCGCCCGGCCCGGTGAGCTTGGGGCGCACGCCGGCATAGTCGGCA
>Ga0208991_1000194_pt1 | contig 13292 bp, 10 predicted proteins | sample MedBloCAOM3_M2_FD_187855 | JGI IMG/M metagenome (GOLD analysis project Ga0208991, IMG submission 187855) | Forest soil microbial communities from El Dorado National Forest, California, USA - Mediterranean Blodgett CA OM3_M2 (SPAdes) (version 2) | ecosystem: Environmental > Terrestrial > Soil >...
ATTTTCATGGATATCGTTGTCGTCGAGTCTCCGGCCAAGGCAAAAACGATCAACAAATACCTTGGCTCCGGCTACGAGGTTCTGGCGTCGTTCGGCCATGTACGAGACCTCCCGGCGAAGGACGGATCGGTCGATCCCGAGCACGATTTCCACATGCTCTGGGAGGTCGATGACAAGTCCCGCAAGCGCCTGAACGACATTGCCCGCGCGGTCAAAGGCGCCAACAAGCTGATCCTGGCCACCGACCCCGATCGCGAGGGCGAGGCGATCTCCTGGCACGTGCTCGAAGTGCTTAAGGAGCAGCACGCCATTGGGAAGCAGGCGGTCGAACGGGTGGTATTCAACGCCATCACCAAGAAGGCCGTGCTCGATGCGATGAAGCATCCGCGCAGCATCGACCGCGCCCTGGTCGATGCCTATCTCGCCCGTCGCGCGCTCGATTACCTCGTCGGATTTACCCTCTCGCCGGTGCTGTGGCGCAAGCTCCCGGGGGCGCGTTCCGCCGGCCGCGTGCAATCGGTGGCGCTGCGCCTCGTCTGCGACCGCGAGCTGGAAATCGAAAAGTTCGTCGCACGGGAATATTGGTCGCTGGTGGCGACCCTCGCCACCCCACGCGCAGACACCTTCCAGGCGCGCCTCGTGGGCGCGGACGGCCAGAAGATCCAGCGGCTCGATATCGGTTCCGGCGCCGAGGCCGACGCCTTCAAGCAGGCGCTGGAGAACGCAGCCTTCTCGGTCGCCAATATCGAGGCCAAGCCCGCCAGGCGCAATCCGCCGCCGCCGTTCACCACCTCGACACTGCAGCAGGAGGCGAGCCGCAAGCTCGGCTTCGCGCCCGCCCACACCATGCGCATCGCCCAGCGGCTCTACGAAGGGGTGGACATCGAGGGCGAGACCGTCGGCCTCATCACCTATATGCGTACCGACGGCGTGGACATCGCGGAAGAAGCGATCGTCGCCGCGCGCAGCCTGATCGCCACCGATTACGGCAGCCGCTACGTGCCGCCCTCCCCGCGCCAGTATCAGACCAAGGCGAAGAATGCGCAGGAAGCGCACGAGGCGATCCGGCCGACCGAGGTGGAGCGCCGCCCGAAGGATACGAAAGCATTCCTCGATTCCGATCAGGCCAGACTCTACGAGCTGATCTGGTTGCGCACGATGGCGAGTCAGATGGAGTCCGCGGAGCTCGAGCGCACCACGGCCGACATCGCCGCCAATGTCGGCACCGGCCATCGCTATCGCGCCATCGATCTGCGCGCGACCGGCACGGTGATCAAGTTCGACGGCTTCCTCACGCTCTATCAAGAGGGCGAGGACGATGCCGCCGACGACGAGGAGTCGCGGCGCCTTCCGGAAATGAGCGCCGGCGAGACCCTTACCAAGCGCAAGATCGACGCCAGCCAGCATTTCACCGAACCGCCGCCACGCTATTCGGAAGCGTCGCTGGTCAAGCGCATGGAGGAGCTCGGCATCGGCCGGCCCTCGACCTATGCCTCGATCCTGCAGGTGCTCAAGGACCGCGGTTATGTCCGCATCGACAGGAAGCGGCTCGTTCCCGAGGACAAAGGGCGGGTGCTGACCGCATTCCTCGAAAGCTTCTTTGCCCGCTACGTCGAATACGATTTCACCGCCGGCCTCGAGGAGCAACTCGACCGCATCTCCAACAACGAGATGGCGTGGCGCGACCTGTTGCGCGATTTCTGGCGCGATTTCACCGCCGCCGTCGGCGACATCAAGGAACTGCGCGTCACGCAGGTCATCGATGCGCTCGACGAGATGTTGGCGCCGCACCTGTTTCCGCCGCGCGCGGACGGCACCGACCCGCGCAAATGTCCGAATTGCGAGACCGGAAAACTCTCGCTCAAGCTCGGCAAGTTCGGTGGCTTCATCGGCTGCACGAATTATCCCGAATGCCGCTACACCCGGCAGCTCGCGCCCGGCAACGGCGCCAATGGCGGACCCGACGGGGGCATGAAAAAGCTCGGCGAGGATCCCGTGAGCGGCCTCGAAGTGACGCTGCGCTCGGGCCGGTTCGGGCCCTACGTGCAGCTCGGCGAGGCGGTCGAGGGCGAGAAGCCCAAGCGCGCCGGCCTGCCGAAAGGCCTGTCGCCCGATGATCTCGACCTCGAGCGCGCGCTCGGACTGCTCTCGCTTCCGCGCGAGATCGGCAAGCATCCCGACGACGGCGAGCCGATCTTGGCCGGCGTCGGCCGCTTCGGCCCTTATATCCAGCACGGGAAGATGTACGCCAACCTCACGCCGGGCGACGACGTGCTCAGCGTCGGGCTCAACCGCGCGGTGACGTTGATCGAAGAGAAACGCGCCAAGGGGCCGCGCAAGGGCCGCCTGGGCTCGGATCCCGGGCGCGCACTGGGCGACCACCCGGATAAGGGCGGTACGATCGTGGTGAAGAGCGGCCGTTACGGCCCCTATGTGAGCCACGACGGGGTCAACGCCACGCTGTCCTCCGACCTGACGCCGGAGACGATCACGCTCGAGCAGGCGGTCGGCCTGCTGGACGCGCGCGCCGCGCGCGGCGGCGGCAAGAAGCCGCCGGCAAAGGCGCGCAGCACCGCGCGCAAGGCGCCGGCAAAACCGAAAGCTGCCGCCAAGGCGAAACCACCGGTGAGCACGGATGCAAAGCCGGCGCGCAAGAAGACCAGGGGCCAGTGATCAGAGGCCAGTCATCAAGGACCGGCATTCCGTGAAACGGACGCGCCTGGGCGGAAGCCTCTTGAGCAGGGCTCGCTGACTCCGGTCGCTGTCATGAAACGTCCCCACGGCACATCCCCGCTTCCCTCCAAAGACGACATCGTCGCCTTCATCGGCCAGCAGCCCGGAAAAGTCGGCACCCGCGAGATCGCGCGCGCCTTCGGCATGAAGAACGCCGACCGTGCCGCGCTCAAGACCATGCTGCGCGAGCTCGCGGACGAGGGCCGCGTCGAGCAGCGCCGCAAGAAGCTGCATCATCCCGGGACCTTGCCCAATGTCGTGGTCGCCGACGTCGCGGCGCGCGACCGCGACGGCGAACTGATCGCGGTTCCGACCGAATGGGATGAGGCCGAGCACGGCCCCGCCCCCAAGATCCGCATCCGGATTCCACGCCGCCCGCGGCCGAACGAGGTCGCCGGCATCGGCGACCGCGTCTTGCTGCGCGTCGAGGACAGCGGCGACAAGGACGATCCGGTCCATCACACCGGACGCATCATCAAGCTCATCGATCGCGGCAAGCAACGTGTGCTCGGCATTTTCCGCGCCACGCCGGGCGGCGGCGGGCGGCTCGAGCCGATCGACAAGAAGCAGCTCGGTCGCGAGCTCGCGATTCCGCCCGGCGCCGGCGCGGATGCGCGCGACGGCGATCTGGTCGCGGTCGAGGTGGCGACGCGCCGCAGCGGCTACGGTCTCGCGAGCGCGCGCGTGACCGAGAAGCTGGGCTCGCTCCAGACCGAACGCGCGGTCAGCCTGATCGCCATCCACGCCCATTCGATCCCGAATGTCTTTCCCGCCGCCGCCGTCGCGGAGGCGGAAGCGGCTAAGCCGGTGCGGCTCGCCGGACGCGAGGATTGGCGCGAACTGCCGCTCGTCACCATCGATCCGGCCGATGCCAAGGATCACGATGACGCCGTGCACGCGATGCGCGACGGCGACCCGAAAAATGCCGGCGGCTTCGTCGTCAGCGTCGCCATCGCCGACGTCGCCCATTATGTACGGCCGGGCTCGGCACTCGATCGCGAAGCGTTGGTGCGTGGCAACTCGGTCTATTTCCCCGACCAAGTGGTGCCGATGCTGCCGGAGCGCATCTCCAACGATCTGTGCTCGCTCCGGCCGGGCGAGGATCGCGCCGCGCTCGCGGTGCGTCTCGTGGTGGGTGCCGACGGCCGCAAGCGCGCGCACAGCTTCCATCGCGTGCTCATGCGCTCGGCCGCGAAGCTCAACTACGTGCAGGCACAAGCCGCGGTCGATGGCTGGCCGGATGAAACCACCGGGCCATTGCTGGCGTCGATTCTCGAGCCGCTCTATTCCGCCTATCGCGCGCTGAAACGCGCCCGCGAGGACCGCGCCCCCCTCGACCTCGACCTTCCGGAGCGAAAGATCGTCCTCACCGCCCACAACACCGTCGATCGGGTGATGACGCCGGAGCGCCTCGACGCGCACCGGCTGATCGAGGAATTCATGATCCTCGCCAATGTGGCGGCGGCGGAAACGCTGGAGCGGGCGCGCGTGCCGCTGATCTATCGCGTCCACGACGAGCCCGACCCCGAGCGGGTGAACGCGCTGCGCGAGTTCCTGCAAAGCCTCGACATCTCGCTGCCGAAGGCCGGCGCGCTACGGGCCGAGCAGTTCAACCGCATCCTCGCCCGGGTGAAAGGCCGCGAGGTCGAAAAGCTGGTCAACGAAGTAGTGCTGCGCACGCAGGCACAGGCCGAATACGCCGCCGAGAATTACGGGCATTTCGGTCTCAACCTGCGCCGCTACGCCCATTTCACCTCGCCCATCCGCCGTTATGCCGATCTCATCGTCCACCGCGGCTTGATCCGCGCGCTGGAGCTCGGCGACGGCGCGCTGCCCGAGCAGCAGGACACCGCCGCGCTGGGCGAGATCGGCGCGCAGATCTCGGCCGCCGAGCGGCGCGCGATGAAAGCGGAGCGCGAGACGTTCGACCGGCTGCTCGCCCATTTCCTCGCCGACCGTATCGGGGCGACCTTCGAGGGTCACATTTCCGGTGCCACCCGCGCCGGCTTGTTCGTCAAGCTCGACGACACCGGCGCCGATGGCTTCATTCCCGCGCGCACCATCGGGGAAGAATATTTCCGCTATCACGAGGACCGCCACGCCCTGATCGGCGATCGCAGCGGCGAGGCGCACCGGCTGGGCGATCGCGTGACCGTGCGCCTGGTCGAGGCTGCACCGGTTGCAGGCGCGCTGCGATTCGAGCTGCTCTCGCAAGGCCGGCCGGATGGCGGCGGACGCAGACGCATGTCGCGCGCCCACACCGCCCCTCCGAAGGGCAACGCCCCCAAGGCTGGCGCCTCGAAGCGCACGGGTGATCGCGCACGACGGGGGCGAAAGAAGAAACGGTGAGTGCCGGTCGGGCTGTGCGGCAGACCGCCGATTTTCTGCGGTGGCTGCGCCTGGACTAGGCGCAGAGGTGCGAGCTGCGCGCCCGCTTGGCTCCCTCGAACCCGTGCATGCCCATGCGCCACTGCAGGGCAACGATGGCGCCTTTGACCGGCTGCAGCAGGCCGAGCGTCAAGATGAGCGTCGGCGGCAGCCACAGCAGCAGATGCACCCAGTACGGAGGCGCGAAGTTGGTCTCCACCGAGAGCACGGCGGGCACCAGCAGGTGGCCAACGATGAGGATCACGATGTAGGCGGGAAAATCGTCGGCGCGATGATGGTACAGCTCTTCGCCGCACACCTCGCAATGATCCTTCACCTTGAGAAAGGCGCCGAACATCCGCCCCTTGCCGCAGCAGGGACAGCGGCCGAGAAGCCCGCGCACGATCTCGTGCCTTAGCAGTCGCGCGGAAAAGGAATTGGACACCGGTCTGCTCCCCCGAATTGCCTAAAGTGCATCCATACAATAAGCTCGCCTCTCCTTACACTCAACGTAATTTCGGAGAGAATGTATGGATTGGCGCCCTACGCTCAATGATCGCGAGGGTCCGCTCTACCGGCGCATCGTCGATGCTTTGACGGCGGACGTAGCCAGCGGCCGTTTGCGTCGAGGGCAGCAATTGCCGACCCATCGCGCTTTGGCGAAGGCGCTCGGCGTCGATCTCACGACCGTCACGCGGGCCTACACCGAAGCGCGCCGATGCGGCCTGACCGAAGCGCGCACCGGGCAAGGCACTTTTGTCGCCGAGAGCATGTCGCCCCATGCCACGGGGCTCCGTCCCGAACTCGACCTTTCCATGAATCTGCCTCCGCAGCCCCTTGAAGCCGATCTGGAAGGACGGCTCACCCGTGGCATTGCCGCGATCCAGCGGGAAGTCGGGTTCTCCGCCCATCTCAATTATCGCGACCCCGGCGGAAGCGGGGCCGAACGCGACATCGCCGCCGAATGGCTGCGTTCCCGGATTGCGGAGGCGCGCGGCGATCGGGTCGTGATCTGTCCCGGCACCCAGAACGCGCTGTTCGATCTGCTCATCGCGCTCACCGCGCCGGGAGACGTCGTCCTCACGGAAGCGCTGACGTATCCCGGCATGAAGGCGGCGGCGGCTTGCAGGGGCGTGCGGCTGGTCGGCGTTCCGATCGACGAGCACGGCATTCTTCCCGACGCACTCGATGCCGCGTGCCGTAAACATTCGCCCAAGGCCGTCTACCTGATTCCGACCATCCACAACCCCACCACCGCGACCATGCCGCGGCCGCGCCGCGAGCAAGTGGCCGAAATCCTGCGTGCACGGGACGTGCTGCTATTGGAAGACGATGCCTATGGCATGCTGGACCCAAAGGCCGTGCCGTTGGCCGCGCTCATTCCAGAGCGGACGTACTTCGCCGCGACATTTTCCAAATGCATCGCGCCGGGGCTGCGGGTGTCGTTCCTGCTGACGCCCGATCAAGACGCGGCCAGCGTCATGGCGACCGCTCTGCGTGCAACCGTGCACATGCCCGCATTCCTCATGGTCGCGCTGGTGACGCGCTGGCTGCAGGACGGCAGCGCCGACGCGATCATCGCAGCGATACGCGACGAGGCGACCGCCAGGCAGAAACTTGCCGCCCAGGTGCTCGCACGCCACGCATTTTCCAGGCACCCCAACGGCCACCACATCTGGGTCCCGTTGCCGCCGAGCTGGAGCAGGACGGAATTCGCGTCGTACGTTCAAAGGCAAGGGCTTGGCGTGGTGACGGCCGAAGCATTCAGCGTCGAGGACACGCAACCGCATGCTATTCGCGTTTCGCTCGGAGCGGCGAGCAGCCGTGCCGAGCTGGTCCGAGGCTTGGAGATCCTGGCCGCGGCGTTGCGGTCGCCGGCGGCCGTGACCCGCGTGGTCTAAGCTGCCGACGTACCCGACTACAGCGTTTTCCAGTTGGTTTGATTCAGCGCTTCACGGCCACGGGTGTCACCCGCGGGCTTGACCCCATATCCGCCAGATAAAGGCATCTCGTGTCCCGGATGCGGTGCAGCGCGAGCGGCAGCGAAGCGGTGCGCCGCTGATCCGGGACCTTCGCGAAGGTGGTGTGCGTAACGATCCACGCAGGTCGGATTTATCCGACTGCGCGCATTTGAGCGCCGATCTCGGGCGAGCCCGAGATCGGTGTCTGCAGCGCACCACTCGCCCATAGCTGTAAACGCCCTTAAGGCTCGCGCTGCGCTGCGCCCGGGACGCGCCTCTTATCTTAGCGCCGATAGGGTCAAGCCCGCGCATGGCAACCTCATGAGGTCAGCACAGGTCGAAAATGCCCTAGCCGTTTCGCAGATGGGTTGCGGGAATCCCGAAACGCAACGGCACATCTCTATCCATCAAAAAAACGTCATTGGTGCTTGGCGAACCCCGGCAACAAGTGACAGAGAAAGGCCTCAAGGAAATCGAGGACACCCAATAATGAGTGACGTGCAAGCGGACCGGCTCGAGCGGATGAACCGATTCGTCAAGCGGATGAACGAGGTCGAGCGTGACCTCACGGCGCCCTACGTGCGGCCGAAGGATGCGGCGACATTGATCCTGGTCGACCGGTCGGGGCCGCTGCCCAAGGTCCTGCTCGGCAAACGCCACGAGCGGCACAAATTCATGCCAGGCAAATTCGTTTTCCCCGGCGGGCGGGTAGATCCTGCCGACAGGCTCATGCCGGTCGCGAAACCGCTGGACCCCCACGCGGAAGCCAACCTGATGAAGCATCTGCAACGCGCGAGTGCCGCCAAGGCGCGGGCGTTTGCGCTTGCCGCCATCCGCGAGACGTTCGAGGAGACCGGGCTTCTGCTCGGCGTGCCGACGAGTGAGACAGTGAAGGTTCCGGCGGGGCCGTGGAGCGGATTTGCCGAAGCGAAAATCCTGCCCGATCTCAGCGTGCTGCGCTTCATCGGCCGCGCCATTACCCCGCCCGGCCGGGCGCGGCGATTCGATGCGCGTTTCTTCACCCTCGATGCCAGCGCGATCGCGCATCGCGTCGAGGGCGTGACTGGCCCCGATGCCGAACTCGTCGAACTGATCTGGATGCCGCTGACGGATGCCAAACAGCTCGATATGCCGGCAGTGACCGGCGTGATGCTCGAGGAGCTCGACGCGCGCATCGTGGACGGGTTCGGCCACGACCTGCCGGTTCCATTCTACAGCATGCCGCGGGGACGCTTCAAACGGGACCTGCTGTGACGCCGCACCGTTTCCCGTACATTGACATTGGCAGGCAAGGCATTAGGTTCCGCGCCAGTTCATCCGATCGAGGTTTGCCATGGCCAAGGCCACGACCATCAAGGTGAAGCTGGTTTCCAGCGCCGACACCGGTTTTTATTACGTGACACGCAAGAACTCACGCACCATGACCGACAAGCTGGTGAAGAAGAAGTACGACCCGGTCGCCAAGAAGCACGTCGAGTTCCGCGAATCCAAGATCAAGTAAGTTCGCATCAGAGGTGCCGCAAAGGCGTGCGAACTGCGGAATCACTAACGCGCAGGAAAAAGGCGCCCCCGGATGGGAGGGCGCCTTTTGCATTTCGCCGCCTCGCCTTGTGAATGGCGATCAGTCGAGATGGAGGTGGCCGGTCGGGAGCGGCGTCATGAGGAGGCCACTCGTACCGCCCCCGAACCGGCCGAACCCCACGGACCCAGGAGATGCGGCGGACCTGAGCATTCCGTAGGGTTATCAATCTGATAGGCGATGACGCGACGCCCCGCGACCCCCACCCTACCGGGGGCCGAGAGCCTCTTCCACCGCCTCGCGCAACGTAGCGCAACGGCTTCGGAAATCAACAATTTAGGTTGTGGATAAGGAAGAGACTTCGGTCAGCGTAAACTCCCCGGGGTTGACTGTGACATTTCGACGGCTCCGGGTTGTTGCGCCCGCAAGCCAAGTCTCATCGACCGACTTCTTCCGCGGATCCGAGGAAGTGGCGGATGGTCTCGATGAACTTGCCCACCGAGATCGGTTTCGACAGATAGGCCTCGCAGCCGCCCTGGCGGATGCGCTCCTCGTCGCCCTTCATCGCGAAGGCGGTGACTGCGACCACCGGAATAGCCTTGAGCTCCGGGTCTTCCTTGAGCCACTTCGTCACCTCGAGACCGGAGACCTCGGGCAGCTGGATGTCCATCAGGATCAAATCGGGTCGGTGCTTTCGGGCCAGATCGAGCGCCTCGATGCCGTTGCGCGTGCCGACGGTCCGGTAGCCGTGCGCTTCCAACAGATCGTGGAAGAGCTTCATGTTGAGCTCGTTGTCTTCCACAATCATCACTGTCTTCGACATTCCAGACCTTTCGACAGCCCCCCTGCGCGCCGCATCCCATCGGGACCATAGTTGGCTTTTCGCGCAGGGATGAACCCTAGTGCGGATACGTTACGGAAACGCAAATATTCGCGTTTCGGTCGATGCCAATGGCGGCTGCGGCTCCGTCCAGACAAAGAGGAAATTCAACGGCTTGCAACTGTCTTTTCATGTGACAGTCCGGGTCGTAGCGGCAGCGGCATCAGCCTGGCGCTGCCGGCGACACGTCCATGGTGCGGCGGCTGAGCGCAAGATTGAACGTGTACCCGCCGAACAGGTCGACGATGGTGATGAAGATGAGCAGCAGCGCCGCCTCCCAGCGCTGCGGCGTGCCCACGAGTTGCGGCTTGCCGAACACCACGATCAGCACGACCGCGAGCGGCACCAGCGAGGCCATGCCGTCCACCACGCCGATGAAGCGGTTGCCGGCCGAGGGCAGACTGAACGGAATCGAGATGAGCTGGTAGGTAAGATAGAGCGCGGCGAGCCACGCCATGTTGAAGCCGAGCCGATCCGGAGTGAACAGTCCGACTGCCAGATCCGGAAACGATCCGGCGTACCAGAAGAAATAGACCTCCCACGCCGCAAGGCCCAACGCGAACAGAATGCTGGCGCCGGCAACGGATAGACGGCCCTTGCGCATAGACGCCTCCCTCATAAAAACGGGCCCCTCACCTACCCGACATTTCGCCCCGGCGTCGAGGGACTTGATCCCGTTTCGCGATTAGGATCAGGGCGCTTGCGCCGCGCGATTCGGCGGGTCGGCGACTTCGCGTTCACGACCGGGTGGGGTGGAGCGGATGGTGTCCCGATTCCGACGTTCGCAAACCCTCGCGCGGAGATTGCGATGACCAAGCAGCGCCGCTCGACGAGCCGCAGGGAGCGGCAGGCAGCGGCGGAAGAACTTGCCATTGCCGCGCTTGGCTTCATCGCTGGCGAGCCTGAACAACTCGGGCGTTTCCTGGCGATGACCGGAATAGGACCGGACTCGCTGCGCGACGCCGCGCGCGATCCGCGATTTCTCGCCGGCGTGCTCGATCACGTGGCGGCGGACGAGGCCCTCCTGCTCGCCTTTGCCGCGGCCAACGAGATCGATCCGGAAGCGGTCATGCGTGCCCGCGACGTCCTTACCGGCGGTCATTTGGAACGCGACATGCCATGAGCGAACCAGCCGGGCTCGCGGTGAACAACGGGTCGACGCGCCGGCCCCTGCCCGGCTTCTGCCGCGATTGCCGCCGCGACGCGCAGGATGGCGTGTCACGCTGCTCGGCGTGTGGGTCACCGCGTCTGCTGCGCCATCCCGAGATCGACGCGCTTGCGATCGCCCATGTCGACTGCGACGCGTTCTATGCCACGATCGAGAAGCGCGATGATCCGACGCTCGCGGACAAGCCGGTGATCGTCGGCGGACGCCAACGCGGTGTCGTGCTCACGGCCTGCTACGTGGCGCGCACGTTCGGCGTGAGATCGGCGATGCCGATGTTCGAAGCGCGGCGGCTGTGCCCGCACGCCTCCGTGGTCCGGCCCGACATGGAGAAATACGCCCGCGTCGGACGCGAGGTGCGCGCACTCATGTTCAAACTCACCCCATTGGTCGAGCCGGTCTCGATCGACGAAGCGTTCATGGACCTGTCTGGAACCGCGCGCCTGCATGGAATGTCGCCCGCCAAGGCACTCGCCGGCTTCGCCGCCGGCGTAGAACAGAGCCTTGGGATCACGGTGTCGATCGGGCTCTCCCCCAACAAGTTCCTCGCCAAGATCGCCTCCGATCTGGACAAGCCGCGCGGCTTCGCCGTCCTCGGCGCGGCCGAGGCCGCCGCGTTCCTGGCGCCCAAGCCGGTGACGCTGATCTTCGGGGTCGGCAAGATGGCGCAGCAGCGGCTCGCCCGTGACGGCTTGCGCACCATCGGAGATCTGCAGCGCGCCGACGAGCGCGAGTTGATGCGCCGCTACGGCGCCGAAGGCGCAAGGCTCGCGCGCCTTGCGCGCGGTCTCGACGATCGCAAGGTCAACGCCGACCGCGAGACCAAGAGCATTTCCGCCGAAACCACGTTCGATCATGACATCGCCGACTTCCGGCGGCTGGAGCTGCGGTTGTGGCATCTCTGCGAAAAGGTCTCCGCCCGCCTCAAGAGCAATGCGCTCGCCGGCGGCACGGTGACGCTCAAGCTGAAAACCGCCGACTTCCGCATCAGGACGCGGGCGCAGTCGCTCGCGCATCCGACGCAGTTCGCCGCCCGGATTTTCGCCGCCGGGCGCGATCTGCTCGGGCGGGAAACCGACGGCACGATGTTCCGCCTGATCGGCATCGGCGTCTCGGCGCTCCAGGATGCCAACGGGGCGGACTTCGCCGACCTGCTCGATCGCCGCACCGCCGAGGCCGAACAGGCGATCGACCGGCTGCGGGAACGGTTCGGCGACGAGGCCATCATCAAGGGCCTCGCGCTCAAGGAACCGGATGACGGACGGCAGACGACCGAGGACGGATAAGGTCGGACGACAGCGCGTAGGGTGGGAAAGGCGCGTCGCTTATGGCGGGTGAACGCGTGGGCAAAATCGTGCAAGCGCCACAAGGGTGCGGCAACGACACGTCAGACGATTTTACCCACCCAACGTGCCCGGTTACGGACAGCGGGCGACGGACAGGGGCCGCCCTCCTCGTCCGCTATTTGCAGGGCTTGGTGTCGCGAACCTCGAGCGAGGTGAGCTCGCCATTGATGGCGAAATCGTTGTAGTCGAGCACGAGCGCGCGCGAGATGCCGTTCTCGTAGAGCTCGAACTTGATGGCATAGACCGGCGCCTGCTCGCCGCTCTTGGCCGCCTTGTCGAAATAGCTCACGGTGACCGGCCAACGCTTGAGGCCGGCGAGCGCTTCCTTGCCGGCGGCGGCATCGGTCGGAACGCGCTCGTTCGGCGCGATCACGCGTCCGATGACGGTGAGCGTGTTGTAGACCTTTTCGCCCTTCTCCGATCCATCATAGACTGGGAGTTCGATGATGCTCTTGTCTTCGCGCGCGGCGGCGATGATCCTGCGCATGTGCTCGGTCGGGAACACGGTCGCGGCTTCGAGGTCGAACTTCTTGTCGACCGGTTTGGTCAAGGCGACGGCAACCTTGTCCCCCTGCCGCTCGGCCTTGCCGTCGACGGCATCGATCATGGTCTCGTTGAGATAGTTCTGCGACTTGAAGATGTACGACTTTGCGGCGCCCTCCTCCCATGTGGTCGAGCGCAGGTCGCTGAGCGTGACCTTGCCCTCCCCATTGTCGAGCTCCGAGACTTGGCGGAACTGCAGGGCGTAACCGTCGCAGACATTGCCGGAGAAATCGTAGAGAATGCGGCCGCGCGCCGACATGGCTGGGGAATTGCCGCGGGTTTGCGCGAGCTTGAGCTCGTAGACCGCGCGGTGGGACACCAGCTCGTCGGCGGGCGTCAGCGCGGTCGCGCGATGCAGACCGACGCCGCCGGCCAGCGCGACCGCAATGACCGCCACCGCCGACCCGCAGAGCATCCATCTGGACATCATCATCGCCAATAGCCTCCGCGCCGCCCGCTGCGGCGCAACATAGGTAGGTCGCCGGCCGCACGCAACCAAATGCAGCCAAAAGCAGGGCTGATGTGGCGGTTCAGAAGTCCGCATCGTTCTTGCGTCGAGTCCGAAATGCGGACTTCTGAACCAAAGCCACACTAGATCAATAAGTTGCTAGTGTCCTTCGATTCCGCAGTTCGCACACGAGGATGCCGCACAATGATGCGAACTGCGGAATCGGGACACCTAGTGGATCGACTCTAACGCTTGTTTCCCGCGTTTGACAGCGGCGAGGACGCGGTTGGGATCTGCGGTCCAGATGAAGGGTTTTGGTTCGGCATTGGT
>Ga0208991_1000195_pt1 | contig 13275 bp, 12 predicted proteins | sample MedBloCAOM3_M2_FD_187855 | JGI IMG/M metagenome (GOLD analysis project Ga0208991, IMG submission 187855) | Forest soil microbial communities from El Dorado National Forest, California, USA - Mediterranean Blodgett CA OM3_M2 (SPAdes) (version 2) | ecosystem: Environmental > Terrestrial > Soil >...
CGCCGCGGCCACCTCGTCAGCGCCCAGCGCCTCGCCATGCGCCTCCTTGGTGCCCTGCCTGTGCGGCGCGCCGTAGCCGATGATGGTCTTGCAGCAGATCAGCGACGGACGATCGCGCGCCGCGCGCGCCGCCTGGATCGCGCTGGTCACCGCGCCGGCGTCCAGGCCGTCGACGTTGGGGACGACGTGCCAGCCGTAGGCACCAAAGCGTTCCGGAGTGTTGTCGGTGAACCAGCCGCTCACCTGACCGTCGATCGAAATGCCGTTGTCGTCGTAGAAGACAATGAGCTTTCCCAGCCCCAGCGTGCCCGCCAGCGAGCACGCCTCGTGGGACACCCCTTCCATCAGGCAGCCGTCACCGCAGAACGCGTAGGTGTAGTGATCGACGACGTTGAAGCCCGGACGGTTGAACTGCGCGCCGAGCAGCCGTTCCGCGAGCGCCATACCGACGGCGTTGGCAAGTCCCTGGCCCAGCGGCCCGGTCGTGGTCTCGATGCCGCAGTGCAGGTCGTATTCGGGGTGGCCGGGGGTCTTGCTGCCGAGCTGGCGGAACTGCTGGATGTCCTCGATGGTGAGCGCATAGCCCGTGAGATGCAGCAGCGAATACAACAGCATCGAACCGTGACCGTTCGAGAGCACGAAGCGATCGCGGTCGGCCCAACGCGGATTTGCCGGGTTGTACCGCAGAAAATCTCCCCACAGCACCTGGGCGATGTCGGCCATTCCCATCGGCATGCCGGGGTGTCCGGAGTTCGCGCGCTGCACGGCGTCCATGGACAGGGCGCGGATGGCGTTGGCGAGTTCGCGGCGTGTAGTCATGCGGCTCTTCAGGCGGCTGGTGGCCGCATGCTCAGGTCTCCGACGGCAAGTGCCGCGCTTCGGCTCGAGGCGCGCGCACGCTGCAGGGGCGCGCATTCTCCACCAGTCGCGCCCGATGCTCAATCGCAGTTGGCAGGGGGGCCGGGCTGATGCGTGCGGCGCGCCGCTCGAGCGGCCGCCGCCGGCGCCGCACGGACAGCCCTGGCGGCGTACGCCCGAGGTAACTTAAGTTCCGCGTACGCGACTTGAGCGCGGGACTGTTTCACATTATCCGCATGCGGGAGCGGTACCCCGTCATGTCGCACGCGAGTGACACGTTTCGCGCGGCGACCTGGTTCACTGCGGGCGCCGGAAGGCCTCTGTTACGCTGCCCTCATGAGTGCTGTGCGCCTTGCTCATTTTACCGACCCGCATCTCTACGGCGACGAGAGGGAATCGCTGCGTGGAGTGGTAACGCTGCCTGCGCTGGCCGCGGCCCTGGCCCACGCGCGCTCACGCGACTGGCCGCCGGATGCGGTGCTGGTGACCGGTGACCTGGTACAGGACGATCCGGCCGGATACCCGCACTTCCGCCGCCTGTTTGGCGCGCTGGGACTGCCGGTGCTGTGCCTGCCCGGCAATCACGACGAGCCCCAGGCCATGCAGCGCGAGCTCTCCGGAGAACCGTTCGTGCTCGGCGGTTTCGTGGACCTGGGGAGCTGGCGTATCGTGCTGCTCGACAGCTGCCTGCCGGGCTCGGCCAGCGGTGCCCTGAGCGCGCCGGAGCTCGCCGCGCTCGAGGAGGCGCTCGCCGGTGCCGGTACGCGCCATTGCATGGTGTGCCTGCACCACCATCCGGTGCCGATGGCCAGCCGCTGGCTCGATCGCGTGGGGCTGACGAATGCGGCCGAGTTCCTGCAGGTCATCGACGCTCATCGTAACGTGCGCGCCATCGTGTGGGGCCACGTGCACCAGAGTTACGACGCACTGCGCAAGGGCGTGCGGCTGCTGGCGACGCCTTCGACCTGCGCGCAGTTCCTGCCGAACGTCGACGACTTCGCGGTGGACCGCCGCCCGCCGGCCTATCGTACCCTTGAGCTGCGCGCCGATGGCTCGCTGCTGACGGAGGTCGTATGGGTCGAACAGCAATCCGGTGGTTCCTCGCGCTCGGTCTGCTCGGCAGCCTGACCGCTCACGCCGCCAGCCCGGTGTGGGCAATCCGCGGCACACACAACACCGTATACCTCGCAGGTTCCGTGCACCTGCTGCCGGCACAGGACGCGGCGCTGCCGCCGGCCTTCGACCGCGCTTACAGGGACTCCGGCAAGCTCGTGATGGAGCTCGATCTGGGTCAACTCGATCCGCTGCAGGCGGCCGGCTGGATGATGGAGCATGGCGCGCTGCCGGCGGGTAGCACCCTGCATGGCGTGCTCGGGGAGCCGCGCTACAGGCGTGTGAGTGCGGCGGCGGCCGACCTCGGCCTCTCCATGCAGGTCCTCGACAGCCAGTCGCCCTGGGTCGTGGGGATCGAGCTCGCCGAACTCGAGTACCTGCATCTGGGTTTCGACCCGCAACAGGGCGTCGAGGAGCAGCTCGTGCACCGCGCGCAAACCGACGGCAAGCCGACCGCGGGCCTGGAGACTCTGTCCGAAGAGCTCGGAGGCCTCGAGGCGCTGTCGCGCGAGGATCAGTTGCGGCTGCTGGACCAGACGCTGAGTGAGCTGAAGGAGTCGCAAAGCGAGCTGCAGGCGGTGCTCAGCGCCTGGCGCCGCGGCGACGCCGCCGCGCTCGCCAGCCTCCTCGCGCGCGAATACCACGCCTTCCCGGCGCTGTATCGCCCGCTGGTGACATCCCGCAACCAGCGCTGGCTGCCGCAGATCGAGCAGCTCCTGCACGGCGAGGGCAACTGCCTGGTGATCGTGGGCGCGTTGCACCTGGTGGGTGACGGGGGTTTGCTCGAACTGCTGCGCAAGGACGGGTTTGCGCCGGTGCAGCTGAATTAGTCGCAGGCCGCAGGCCCCGATCGCAAAACAGGACTTTCGCGGCCGCCGCAAGTGGTTTGCGCTCACGCCTGCTCCCGTTTTCTTCACCCGCGCTGCCGAGCGGCGCGTGCCGAGTAAAAGCGCCACAACGGCACCGCCAGCACGGCGGTCCACGCCAGTACCAGCCACCCGACGAAGCCATCGAAGCGGCTGAGCAGAAAGCTAAGCGGCGCGCCACGCAGCGGCCGTGTCAGCTCGTGCGCGACCAGCATCACCCACACCCACCCGGCGTGCAGGCCGATGCAGGCGGCGATGTTGCCGGCCGCGGCGCGCACCATGCCGAGCACCACGCCTACCGCCAGCAGCGCGAGGAACGCATCGACTATCCCTGCCGGCTGCGCCCACGAGTGCAGCGTCCCGGCCAGCAGCTCGAGTCCGCTGCGCGGCGTGACCTGTTCCGGCGGGATGTGGTAGCTGGCAAGGAAATGCGTCGCCGCGTACAACAGCGCGGTCAGCAGCACCGCGGCGGGCGTCCCGGATTCGCGTTCGATCGCGGTGTGCATCGCTCCGCGCAGGAACGTTTCTTCGATGAACGCCACCGCGAAGCCGCTGACGAGGCGCAGCGCAACGAGGCGCAGCAGATCCGTGCCGCTGACGCCCGCCGCCGTCCACTCGAGCAGCCCCAGCGCAGTCATGAGGCCGACCAGCGCCAGCATGCTCGCCACGCCGAGCGCGAGCCCGAGGCTCGTCTCGCGCACGAAAGCACGCCGCGGGAACCCGTATCCAAGGCTGCCGCGGTCGGCGAGCCTCAGGCGCCGCGCGACGAGCAGGAAGCCCACCAGCAACGCCAGCATGCCGATGCGCTCGCCTACGCGGTGGAACGGGAAGTCGAAAAACGGGTGCAGCAGCGCCCACGCCGGGTAGGCGAACACGGCGATCGCCGCCAGCGCCAGCGCCACAAGGGTGAGAAACCACGCAAAGGCACGCATCGTATTGGACCTGCTTGCCACGGCCGCCCCGACCCGAATAGCTTATGTGCTTCCCACAGCGGTGAGGAGTCATGCCGGCACCCCCCGTGCAGCCGATCGTCATCTGGTTCGGCCGGGTCGGCGACCTGATCCTGATGTCCGCGCTGCTGGAGATCCTGCATCGGCGCTTCGGCAGTCCCTGCCACCTGATCGGCGCCGGTTCCTGGCCCGCGCAGCTGTACGCTGCGCACGGCGATGTGGCGCGCGTTTCGTGCCTGCATCGCTACACGGCCTGGGTGTTCGATCCGGCCTGGTGGCGCACGCGGCGGGCGCTGCGCGCCAGGGGCGCCGACCCGGTCTACGTGTGCGAGACCGATCCGCGCAAGCTCGCGAGAATCCGCCGCCTGCTGAGCTTCAGCGGCACCGAACCCGCGCGCTGCGTATTCATCGCGCGCGAGTCGAGCCCCGACGCCGCACACGCCCTACCCCACACGTCCGAAATTGCACCGACGCATTGGGTCGATGCGCAGACGGGCCTGGACACCACCCTACCCCACACGTCCGAAATTGCGCCGACGCATTGGGTCGACCGCCTGGTGAGCTTTGGCCGGCTGACGCCAGCGGCATTCAACGCGGCCGACTACCCGTGGCCGGCGGCGCCCCCGCCGCGCTGCGCACCGCGCCTGGAAGTGTCCGCCACGGCGCGCGCCGAGTGCGCCGCGTGGCTCGAGCGGCAAGGCTGGCGCGACCGGACCCTGATACTGGTGCAGCCCGGCAACCGCCGCACCATGCGTGGCCGGCGGCTGCGCGTCTCGGCCGCGGACGACAAGGCCTGGCCGCTCGAACGCTGGGCGGCGCTGCTGCACCGGATCCACGCGCGGCTGCCGCAGGCGGTAATCGTGCTGTGCGGCGCGCCGCGCGAGTCACTGCTGCTCGAGTGGATCGCCGCGGCGGCGCAGCTGCCGGCGGTGGCGGCGGCCGAGCTGCCGTTGCCGCGCCTGCTTGCCCTGTGTGCGCGCTCGCACAGCATGATCTCCGTCGACACCGGTCCTGCGCATGCCGCGGCGGCGCTTGGCCTGCCGCTGGTGGTGCTGTTCGGCGCGCACTCCCAGGAGCAGTGGCTGCCGCGCAGCCCGACCGGCTCGCAGGTGTCCGGCGTAGGCGGACCGCCGCAGTCCAATCGCCTCGATCAGATTTCGGTGGAGGCGGTGTTCGCGGCGTGGTGTGCGCTGGTCACGGCGCCGCAAGCGCCCGGTGCCCCCGCCCCACCGGCAGCGGACAGCGCACTCAGGTCGACAGCAGCGCGCGCCACTGCTCCGTGACCGTGCTCAGGCGGAAACGCGGATCGGGGCCGGTGCGCGGCCGCTCACCGCCGCGCCAGGCGCGGATGCGCTCGAGATAGGCGTCGAACAGCCCCGCGCTCCCCGCCAGCCGCGCCGGCAGCCGCCGCCAGCGTGGCGGGAGGCCGCCCACCGCGGCCTCGTAGAGGCGGTACGCCGGCGTAAGCGGCAGCACCTGCCGCGGGTCGCCGATGACTTCCAGCGCCGCGCCGCAGTCGTGAGTGAGCACCGGCGTGCCCAGGGCGCGGGACTCGGCGAACACCAGGCCGAAGGTCTCCGGAATCACGAAGTTGGGAAAGAAGGTGCACAGTGCACTGCGCACCTCGGCGTGCATGCGTGCCTGGGGCTGCGGGCCGAGGAGCTCGACGCCCGCGCGGCGTGCGTCGCAGCCGGCCTTGTAGCCGGGATTGCCCACCACCAGGCGCAGATCCGGCATGCGCCGCTTGAGCGCGCTGAAGGCATCGAGCGTGAAGTTCAGTCCCTTGTTGGGCGAGGAAAAAAATACCAACTTGCGCTCATCCACCGGCGTGCCGTCCGGCATCAGCGTGTCGTCCACCGGGTTGTAGATCGTGAGCGCGCGCACCCGCTCGCTAACGCCGATGCTGCGCAGCGTGGCCTCGACGCCACGGCGCTGCGAGTCCGATACGCACACCGCAGTCACCGCCATCTCGCGCAGCGCTGGCGCAGTAGCGGCCAGCCAGCGCGCGCGCCTCGAGCCCGGATTCAGCTGGTCGTGCAGCCACAAGTAGGCGCGGGCGCGGGGGTAGCGCTCGCGTACCAGCGGCAGCGCGCGCGAGTCGCGGTTCACGATCACGCTGGTAATGCCGGAAATGCGCTGCGGCTGGCGATAGCGGCCCCAGTCCTCGGCGCGGTTGTGCTGGATGACGAACGCGTCCAGCGCATCGGCCACGCGTATCAGCGTCGCCTCGCTCCCGCCCATGGCCTGAGTGCGCAGGGTGCGCGTGTCATAAGGCTGCCGACACACCGGGTCGTAGAACAGGACCGAGTTCATTTTCAGAGTATTCTACGGACTTTGCGCGAGACGGCGGCGGGGTGCTCGTGGCGAGTCACAGCGGCTTATCGGCGTGCATTATCACCTTCAACGAAGCCGACCGTATCGAAGCCTGCCTGCGTTCCGTGAGCTTCTGCGACGAAATCATCGTCGTCGATGCGCATTCCACCGACGGCACGCGCGAACTCGCGGCCGCCCTTGGGGCACGGATCATCGAGCGCGACTGGCCGGGCTACCGCTCGCAGAAGCAGTTCGCTGTCGATGCGGCACGCCACGACTGGGTGTTGTGCCTCGACGCCGACGAGCGCGTGAGCGCGCCGCTGGGCGCGGAGATTCTCGCACTCAGGGCACAGGGCTTCGCAGCAGCCGCCGGCTGGTCGATGCCGCGTATCACCGACTATTTCGGCCGCTTCCTGCGCCACGGCAACGCCTACCCGGACCGCCTGGTGCGCCTGTTCGACCGGCGGCGGGGCGGCTGGAGCGGTTACGAGATTCACGAGAATACGCGTGTGCAGGGCCGTACGGCCAGGCTTCACGGCTATCTCGAGCACTACTCCTATCGCAGTCTCGCCGACCATCACAACCGCATGCAGCGCTACGCCGAGCTGATGGCGCAGGCGATGTACGAGCGCGGTCAGCGCTGCGGACTGACCAAGGTGCTGGTGAATCCGCAGTGGCGTTTCGTGCGCGGCTACCTGTTGCGCCTGGGCTTTCTCGACGGCTGGCGCGGACTGGTGTTTGCCCTCATCGAGGCGAACTACGTGCGGCGCAAGTACCTCGCGCTATACGCCCGCAGCCGTGGGCTGCCGGTCTGACCATGCCGCCACCTGTGCCAGGCGCGCCAGTGGATCATCGATCAACAGCAGCTCGAGTTTCTCCGCGGGGGTGAGCGGCAGGATCTCCGCCCAGCGGTTGCCGACCCAGCCGGCGTCGTCGTAGTGGCTGTCGACATGGGCGTACCCGCCGCCGAGCTTCGGCAGCACTTCGCGCAGCAGCTCGCCGAGGTGGGCAAGCGCCGCGGGCAGCGCACTGGGCGCGTCCTCGGGCAGGTAATCGACCTCGGCCAGATTGAGTCCGTCGCCCTGCTGCCAGCGCCGGCGCACCCGGAAGCGCCGCTCGCCCACGCAGGTGATCCCGAGCAGGCCGTCCGGCAACGTGTCGAAATCCACCAGCCGTGCGCTGGTGCCGGCGTCGGCCACTGCTGAAACCGCACCCGTTTCGGCGCCCGCCAGGATGAGCACCACACCGAACGCACTGTGTTCCTTCAGACAGCGGCGCACCATGTCCAGGTAGCGCGCCTCGAAGATACGCAGCGGCAGCGGCCCGCCCGGAAACAACACGGTATCGAGCGGGAACAGCGCCAGGCCGGCCGGGTGCATGGGGCTTAAGGCCCGAGTGCCGCGAGCAGCTTGCCGTGCAGACCGCCGAAGCCGCCGTTGCTCATGATGAGTACGTGGTCTCCGGGCCGCGCCGTGCGGGCGAGATCGCGCGCCAGCGTGTCGATGTTGCCGCTGCCGTGCGCGCGCGCGCCGAGCGCGGCGAGTACCTCGCCCGTGTCCCAGCCCAGATCCGCAGGCGTGTACAGCCACACCTGGTCCGCGCCGGCGAGCGCCGGGGCGAGCGTGAGCCGATGCACGCCCATGCGCATGGTGTGCGAGCGCGGCTCGAGCACCGCGATGATCCGGGCGGCACCGACGCTGCCGCGCAGGCCATCGATGGTGCTGGCGATCGACGTCGGGTGGTGCGCAAAATCATCGTAGACGCGGATGCCGTTGACCTCGCCGTGCAGCTGCAGGCGGCGCGCGATGCCCTGGAATGCCTGCAGCGCATCGAGCGCCTGCGGCACCTCCACACCCACGTGCCGCGCGGCGGCGATCGCCGCGAGCGCGTTCTCCACGTTGTGCGCGCCGATCAGCGACCAGTGCACCGTGCCACGCGGCTGGCCGCCCTCCAGGACCTCGAAGCGCGAGAAGTCCCGCACTCCGTGCACCGGACGCGCGCTCCACAGCGCCTCCGGCCGTGCCTCGCGCGCAAAACCCTCGAGCGGCGTCCAGCACCCCATCTGCAGCGTGTCCCTGAGAAGGGCGTCGGCGGCGTTCCACACGATGCGCCCGCCCCCGGGAACGATGCGCACCAGGTGGTGGAACTGCCGCTGGATGGCGCCGACGTCGGGGTAAATGTCGGCGTGGTCATACTCGAGGTTGTTGAGAATCAGCGTGCGCGGACTGTAGTGCACAAACTTCGCGCGCTTGTCGAAGAACGCCGTGTCGTACTCATCCGCCTCGATGACGAACCACGGTCCCGCACCGAGGCGCGCGCTCACGCCGAAGTTCGCCGGCACCCCACCGATGAGAAACCCGGGGTTGCGGCCGGCGTGTTCGAGGATCCAGGCGAGGAGCGATGCGGTCGTGGTCTTGCCATGGGTGCCGGCGACCGCGAGCACCCAGCGCCGTTTCAGCACCTCGCGCGCCAGCCACTCAGGCCCCGACGCATACGGCAGGCCGCGCTCGAGCAAGGCTTCGATCACCGGCTGGCCGCGCGTCATGACGTTGCCGACCACCACCATGTCCGGGGCCGGCGTCAGCTGTGCGGCGTCGAAGCCTTCGGTCAGTGCGATGCCGAGCGATTCGAGCTGCGTGCTCATGGGCGGGTAGACATTGCGATCCGACCCGCTGACGCGCAAGCCCGCGGCGCGGGCCACGGCGGCGACGCCGCCCATGAAGGTGCCGCAGATGCCGAGGATATGAATGTGCATCCGGGGTGACTTCAGGCTTTGACGGGGGGAAACAATGCGAACAGCAGCACCCGTCCGGTGAAGATCTGCAGGATCACCAGCACGACGCTCGCAGGGCTCGACCATTCCAGCGCCGCCTTCACGATCTGGCTGTTGGCGGCGACCAGCCATACGATCAGCAGCAACCCCGCGCACGCGACCGGCACCTGCCACAGTGCATCCTCGCCGAAGCGCAGCATGAGCCAATCGGAAGCGATCAGCAGCGGCGACAGCAGCCCCTGCAGACCGAATACCGCGGTCGCGGTCTGCAGGATGCGCTCGGAGCGCCCCAGCAGCCTCAGCAGCGCGACGTACCACGCCAGCGTGAACAGCGTGTCCACCAGCACTTGCGCGGGCCAGCCCTTGACCGGCGGCAGCACGCTGCTCACCACAAGATTAACGCCCAGATAGCCAATGACGGTGAGCGCGAGCAGCAGCGTCGAGGCCGGCAGGTCCTGCGGGCCCCGGCGCAGCAATGCGATCTGCGCAAAGAGCTGGATGAGCTCCCTCATGTCTTCCGATGGCGACGCCGGCCTCGCATAATGGGCACGCCCGATTGTACAGATCATCAACAGACTCCGTTTGCAGCGCATCGTCAGCACACCGCCGGACCTTGGCGCGCTCGCCGCGCGCCTCGCCACGCAGCCGCGCGTTGGCCTGGACACCGAATTCCTGCGCGAGCGCACCTATCGCGCGCAGCTGTGCCTGGTGCAACTGTCGGCGCCGGACGACGCCGTGTGCGTCGATCCGCTCTCGCTCCCCGATCTGACGCCGCTGGCGGGCGTGTTGGCCTCCTCCGGCGTCCTCAAGGTCATGCATGCCTCGCGCCAGGACCTCGAGGTGCTGCTGCCGCTCGCGGGCCTGGTGCGGCCGGTGTTCGACACCCAGATCGCCGCCGCTCTCACCGGCCTGCCCGCCCAGATCGGCTACGCGGAAGCTGTGCGCAGACTCCTGGGACAGGAGCTCGCCAAGTCCCACACGCGCACCGACTGGTCGCGCCGCCCGCTCTCGTCCGAGCAGATCGAATACGCGCTCGATGACGTACGCTACCTGCTGCCGCTGGCCGCGCAACTGCAGGAGCGCCTCGGGCGCCTCGGGCGTCTCGAGTGGCTCAGCGAAGAGCTCGCGGCGCTCGAGGACCCGGGCGCACTCACGATCGAGCCCGACAACGCCTGGCTGCGCATCAAGGGCCTGCGCGACCTGGACCCGGCGCGCGCGCGGCTGGCGCGCGCTCTGGGCGCGTGGCGCGAACGCTGTGCCGTGGAATTCAACCGCCCGCGCGGCTGGATTCTCGATGACACCGTGCTGCGCGAGATCGTCCTGCAGGTGCCGCGCACGCTGCAGGCGCTGTCGCAGATTGCGGAAATGCCGCCGGGCATGGTGAAGCGCCGCGGCGAGGAACTGCTCGCCCAGGTGCGCGCCGCCGAGGTTCCGGACCCCGCGCCGCCGGTTGCGGGCCGGCCGCGGCCCGATCCGGTGAAGGCCGCGCTGGTGAAGAAGCTCGGCGCCATCAGCCAGGCGGTGGCCGCGGAGCTGAACCTGGTGCCGGAGGTGCTGGCTACGCGGCGTGATCTCGAGCAGCTGGCCGACGGACGCCGCGACGGCGCGCTGCTACGCGGCTGGCGCCGCGCGACTGTCGGCGAGCGGTTGCTCGCCGCGCTTTAGGTTGCTGGCGCCCAAAGTCTCGCAGTCGCTCGGGCCGCTCAGCGGCGTTTTCCCTTGAGTCGACCGCGCCCGGAACGACTGGGGCGCCGCGATTTCCCGCGCGCTACCCGTGCCGTCTTCGCCGCAGACTTCCTGCGGGCCGAGCGCAGGCTCGTGCTCTTGCGGGGCGCCGTTCGGCCTGAGCGCCCGCGTGAGGCGCTTGCGGGGGCCCGCTTGCTCGCTGCCGCCTTGACGGTGGTCGCCGCCCTCGTGCGGCGGGGCGCGCGCAGGGACGCCGGCGCTGCGAGCGCCTGCGCCAGACGCTGCGTCACCTCATCCACGTCCCCCTCGGCGTTGATCACCCGTAGCAGCCCGCGCGCGCGGTAGAAGTCGATCAATGGCCGGGTCTGCTCGTCGTACACCCGCAGCCGCTCGGCCACCGTCGCTTCGTTGTCGTCCGGGCGCTGCATGAGCCGATGCGGGGCGCCGGTCCGCGGACACAGCTCGCTGTGCGTGGCCGCGGGCGGGCAAGTGAGCAGATTGAACACGCGCCCGCAGTCCGCGCAGGTGCGCCGGCCGGAGATGCGTCGCACCAGCTCGCGATAGTCGACGTCCAGTTGCACCACCGCATCGAGCGGCTGCCGCAGCGCTGCGAGCAGCCGCTCGAGCGCGTGAGCCTGGGCGAGGTTGCGCGGAAAGCCATCGAGAATGAAACCGCGGCGGGTATCGGGTTCGCCCAGGCGCTCGCGGATCATGCCCAGCACCAGGGAGTCATCGACCAGCCGGCCACCGTCCATGGCCTGCTTGGCCTGGCGGCCGAGCTCGGTGCCTCGGGCTACGGCGGCCCGCAGCAGATCTCCGGTCGAGATCTGCGGGATGCCGGCCCGCTCCACCAGACGCTGGGACTGGGTGCCCTTGCCGGAGCCGGGCGCGCCCAACAGAACGATGCGCATGTTTGTTCAGTCGCGAGAGCGCTGCCGTGGCAGCCACACGGGTGCGCCACGTTACCGGCGGCCCCGGGAGAGGTCAAACGGCGCGACCGCCAGGGGCGCCGGGCCGCGCCGCCATCCGCGCTGCGCTTCGCGCCGCGCGTGCGTTATTCTTGCCCGCCACCCTTGCCGGCAGCGCCAACGGCCATGAAAAAGATCGTCCGCAGGAATGCTTTCTATGCCCAGTCAGGCGGCGTTTCGGCCGTCATCAACGCTTCCGCGTGCGGGGTGATCGAGACGGCGATGCGCTCCAGGCACATCGGCAAGCTGTACGCCGGGCGTCACGGCATCATCGGCGCGCTCACCGAGGATCTCATTGATGTCGGCCGCGAGAGCGCCGCGACCATCCGCGCCCTGAAGCACACGCCGGCCGGCGCGTTCGGCTCGGCGCGCTTCAAGTTGAAGGGGATCGAGCAGAACCGCGCCGAGTATGAGCGCCTGATCGAGGTGTTCCGCGCCCACGACATCGGCTACTTCTTCTACAACGGCGGCAACGATTCGATGGACACCGCGCTCAAGGTGTCGCAGATCGGCGCGGCGCTCGGCTATCCCATCACCTGTGTGGGCATACCGAAGACCGTGGACAACGATCTGCCGCACACGGATTGCTGTCCCGGCTTCGGCTCGGTCGCCAAGTACGTCGCGGTCTCCACGCGCGAGGCGGCGCTCGATGTCGCCTCCATGGCGCGCACCTCCACCCGGGTGTTTGTGTTTGAAGTGATGGGTCGTCACGCCGGCTGGATCGCCGCGGCCGCCGGGCTCGCCGGTCGCGGCGCCGCCGAAGCACCCCACATCATCCTGTTTCCGGAAGTGCCGTTCGAGCAGCAGAAATTTCTCGATCGCGTGCGCCAGTGCGTCGGCGACTACGGTTACTGCGTGATCGTGGTGTCCGAGGGAGCCGCATATGCGGACGGCAAGTTCCTCGCCGACGCCGGCACCCGCGACGCCTTCGGACATACCCAGTTGGGCGGGGTAGCCCCGGTGGTTGCCAACATGGTGCGCGAGGCGCATGGCTACAAGTATCACTGGGCGGTGGCGGATTACCTGCAGCGCTCCGCGCGCCACATCGCCTCCCGGGTCGACGTGGAGCAGGCGTACGCGGTCGGCAAGGCGGCGGTGGAACTGGCCGCCAGGGGCGTGAACGCGGTGATGCCGGCGATCGTGCGCAAGGCCTCCAAGCCCTACAAATGGGTGATCGGGCAGGTGCCGCTTGCGCAAGTCGCCAACCAGGAGAAAAAGTTGCCGCCCGGCTACATCCGCGCGGATGGCTTCGGCATCACCGAGGCCTGCCGCCGCTACCTCGAGCCGCTGATCGCCGGCGAGGCCTATCCTCCGTACCGCAACGGGCTGCCGGACTACGTGCGCATCAAGGGCGTAGCGGTGCGCCGGAAGCTGACCAGCGACTTCAAGGTCTGATGCGGTTGTGCTGCGGCGCGGGCGCACCGCTTGCGGCCGTGAGCCTCGAGGCCGCCATGCTATAGTGCGCGGCCTTTTTTGGGGGAGGTCTCTCGATGGATGCCGCCCTGTGGCTGTGGGTCGCGATCGCGGCCGGCGTACTCGCCGTTCTCTATGGCGTGTTCTCGATGAGGTTGATTCTGCGACTGCCGGCGGGCAACGCCCGCATGCAGGAGATCGCCGCCGCGATACAGACCGGCGCCAATGCGTACCTCAACCGCCAGTACAGCACCATCCTGGTGGTGGGGGTGGTGCTGTTCTTGGGCGTGGGCTTCTCGCCGCTCGGCTGGCCGACGGCGGGCGGTTTTGCGGTG
>Ga0208991_1000196_pt1 | contig 13264 bp, 8 predicted proteins | sample MedBloCAOM3_M2_FD_187855 | JGI IMG/M metagenome (GOLD analysis project Ga0208991, IMG submission 187855) | Forest soil microbial communities from El Dorado National Forest, California, USA - Mediterranean Blodgett CA OM3_M2 (SPAdes) (version 2) | ecosystem: Environmental > Terrestrial > Soil >...
AGCCTCATGCTCGGCGACAGCGCGCCTGCACTGAACAGCGCGGCGGCGGTGAAGCCCAGCACGACCAAGATGATCACGCCGCCCCCGGCGGCGAAGGGCGCGAAGCGCTCGGGCACATCCAGCTTCTGCCAGCCGGCTTCCTTGACCTCTTCCCAGCCCACGCCTTTCATGCGCGGGCTCTTGGACGCAAGCGCGGCGCGGCAGATGTCTTCATCGGAATCGCGAAAGCAGGGCTCGTCGAATCCCATCCGCGCCGCGAGGCGGCGGAACACCTCGGAGTTCGGCAAGGATTCCCCCACGGGCGCGATGGCGGGGTTGTTCGCCAAACACCGGTTCGGGCGGGTGGTGCATCTCGCGGCGCAGGCCGGGGTGCGTTACTCGATCGACCATCCGCATGCCTATGTCGACGCCAATCTCGAGGGTTTCGTCAACGTGCTGGAAGGCTGCCGCCATAACGATTGCAAGCATCTTCTGTTCGCATCCTCGTCGTCGGTGTATGGTGCCAACACAAAGCTGCCGTTTTCGGTGCAGGATAATGTCGATCACCCAGTCAGCCTTTATGCCGCGTCGAAAAAGGCCAATGAGCTGATGGCGCATGCCTATAGCCATTTGTATCACATCCCTGCCACGGGTCTTCGGTTCTTCACGGTCTATGGTCCCTGGGGCCGTCCAGACATGGCGATGTTCCTTTTTGCCAAGGCGATCGTCGAGGGAACGCCGATCAGATTATTCAATCATGGCAACATGCGCCGCGATTTTACCTTCGTCGACGACGTCAGCGAAGCGGTTGTCCGCCTGATCGATCGTCGACCGCGGGGCAATCCGGATTGGTCCGGTCAAAGACCCGATCCGGCAACCAGCGCCGCACCGTGGAAAATCTACAATATCGGCAACAACAATCCGGAAGATCTGATGCACGTGGTCTCGCTTCTGGAGAAAGAATTCGGGCGCACAGCCGCCAAGGAGATGCTGCCGATGCAGCCAGGAGATGTGCCGGCGACCTATGCCGACATCGAAGATCTGGCGCACGAAATCGGATTCCGGCCCGCGACCACGATTGAAGAGGGCGTCGCGCGATTTGCAAAATGGTATCGTGACTATCACAATCTCTGACGGCGGGGGCGCAATGAGCGAACGTATCATTCCACTGATCATGTGTGGCGGCGCCGGAACGCGGCTATGGCCGGCCTCGCGTGAGGTCCGTCCGAAACAATTTTTGCCTTTATTCGGGGTGCGTTCGACATTTCAGGATACGCTATTGCGGGTGTCGGATCCGACGCTGTTTGAGCGCCCGATCGTCATCACCAACACGGCGTATCGCTTCATGGTACTGGAGCAGCTTGCCGAGATCGGGCTTGAGGCCGATGTCCTGCTGGAGCCGATGCGGCGGGATTCCGGCCCGGCGATATCAGCGGGCGCGGCCTTTGCGCAGATGCGTGACAAGGAGGCGATAGTTCTGGCGCTGGCCGCCGATCACGTCGTCCGCGATACCGATGCTTTTGTCGCCGCCTGTCGGCAAGGCCTGGTCGCGGCCGAAGCCGGCAATATCGTGACGTTTGGCGTAAAGCCCGAGCGCCCGGCCACCGAGTACGGCTATATCCGCCCGGGCGAGTCAATTGCCGGCGAGGTCCGGGCGGTGGCGAAGTTCGTCGAGAAACCGGACCCGGCGACGGCCGCGGATTATGTCAAGGCCGGCTATTTCTGGAACAGCGGCAACTTCATGTTTCGGGCCAGCGTCCTGCTCGATGAGTATCGCAATGTAGACCCCGACAGCGTGCAAGCGGTTAGCGATGCGGTGACCAAGGCAGGGCGCGATCTCGGCTTTGTGACGCTCGATCCCGGATCGTTCGGAAAAGCCAAAGCGATTTCGATCGACTACGCCGTAATGGAGAACACCTCGCATGCCGCCGTCGTGCCGGTGGCGTGCGGCTGGTCCGACGTCGGCTCCTGGCATGCGGTCTGGGAGTTGTCGGGCAAGGACGAGCAGGGCAACGCCGCGCAGGGCGCCGCGGTGTTTGAGGATTCCCGCAACTGCAATGTTTCGACCGACAAGGCGCTGGTCGCGCTGGAAGGCGTCGACGATCTTGTCGTGGTGGCGACGCAAGATGCCGTTCTGGTGTCGCGCCAAAAGGATGCCAACGGCCTGAAGCGGCTGGTGGCGAAATTGAAGACCATCGCACCTCAGGTGACGGAAGATCATCTCAAGGTGCATCGCCCGTGGGGTTCATATCAATCGATCGATATGGGCGAGCGGCATCAGGTCAAGCGTATCGTCGTGAAGCCGGGCGGACGGCTGTCGCTGCAGAAACATCACCATCGCTCCGAGCACTGGATCGTGGTGCGCGGCGCGGCGCGCGTGACAGTCAATGAACTGGTCAAGATCGTGCACGAGAATGAATCGATCTACATCCCGATCGGCGCGACCCATCGAATGGAAAATCCGGGTAAGATTCCGCTGGAGCTGATCGAAGTCCAGACCGGCAGCTATCTCGGCGAGGACGACATCATCCGCATCGAAGATGATTACCGGCGCTCGTAAGCGATCGGGCGAATAGTTTGGGTCGAACCCACGCCCTTTGCGTCGGGTGTGGCGCTTAAGTCAGCGGGCAGGCCGCAGCGCAGCGCAATGCTCGCACGACCACATTCGGTCGACCGCAGCGGGCGGCGCAAAAAGGCTACCGGCCAGCTTTGGCGGGATGTCGGACAGATGATGTAGTTAATGTACGAAGGTATCGCTTGCTCCCATCGCGCGCGTCTCTTTGTGTGATAGAAAATTCCGGGTTTATCCGCGATTCGGCTAAATCATGGATTGGCTAAATCATGGAACCATCGCTTTGCAGCGAGGTTGAACCTTTGTTGCTGGCAGCGTAACAGCTTCTTCTGCCATTCTGAGCATGGCCGACGTTCCCATCTCAGCCGACGCGGTTGGCAGGGTGTGCGAAAGGCAGAGCGTGGTTGTTGGTTGGGTGGCCAATTCTCGCAACAGGAAAAAAATGATTCTTGTAACAGGCGCGGGCGGCTTTGTCGGGACAGCAGTTGTCTCCGAATTGTTTGAGCAAGGGATTTCCCATCGGGCAGTCACTCGTGCGCCGCGCGAAGGCTGTTTCGGCATTGGGAACATCAGTCCCCGGACTGACTGGACCGCCGCCCTAGATGGCATCGACGCGATCATCCATCTGGCGTCACGCGCTCATGTGATGAACGAGACGGTCGCTGATCCGATCGCTCACCTCCGTGCGGTCAATGTTGATTCGACATTGAATCTGGCGAGGCAGGCCGTCAAGGCTGGCGTCAAACGGTTCGTGTTTATCAGCTCAATCAAAGTGAACGGCGAAGCGACCCAGCCAGGTCGCCCGTTCACGGCCGAAGACACACCCGACCCCCAAAATCCCTATGCGCAATCCAAGCTCGACGCCGAACAAGGCCTGTTTGCCTTGTCCAAAGAATCCGGTTTGGAAGTGACCGTCATCCGTCCACCCCTGGTATATGGGCCGGGCGTGAAGGCGAATTTCGCCACGATGATGGATTGGGTCAATCGTGGAATTCCATTGCCGTTCGGCTACGTCAATAACAAGCGGTCATTCATCTTCGTAGGAAATCTGGCCGATCTCATTATCTTGGCTACAATTCATCCCAATGCCGCGGGACAGGTTTTCCTTGTCAGCGATGGGGAGGATATTTCGACAACCGAATTGTTTAGAAAGATCGCGCAAGCACTCGGGCGGCGGTCGTGGATGATGCCGCTTCCGGCATCGCTCGTTACCTTGGCAGCCACGGCGATCGGGCAAAGCGCGGTCGCAAGCCGTTTGACTGACTCGCTGCAGGTTGATGTCACCAAGACCATGGCGCTTTTGGGTTGGGTGCCGCGTAAAAGTGTTAGTGAAGGTCTGCGGCAGACCGCACGTTCCTTTCAAAGGCCTGACCTCTATCTTGACCGGGAAGCCAGATCGGCATAGGCGGCGCCAACGACCTATCCCGTCGGCGCGCCGCTGCATGGATGGCCGATCCGGATTTGGTACCTCACCGACTGGTTAGCAATGAAAAGAGCGTTCGATTTTCTTGTTTCAGCGTTGGGGCTGATCGTTCTCATGCCCGTCATGCTGATAATTGCATATCTTGTATCAAGGTCTTCCCCGGGCGGGGTTTTGTTCGTGCAAACCCGTGTCGGCAAATCCGAAAAGTTGTTTCAATGCTACAAGTTTCGTACGATGGCGCACGGTGCTCCCATAGCCGGTTCACATGAAGTTTCTGACAATTGGATTACCCCGACTGGCCGGCGTCTGCGATCGGCGAAGCTAGATGAGCTGCCCCAGCTTTTCAACGTCCTGCGGGGAGACATGAGTCTTGTAGGTCCGCGGCCTTGTCTTCCCAACCAGATCGATGTGATCGCGGCGCGACGGGTTCGCAACGTATTCCATATTCGTCCCGGCATCACCGGCACCGCCCAACTCGCTTCAATAGACATGTCGACGCCCGAAAGACTCGCTCAGGCCGATAGCCAATATATCGAGAACCAGACATTCATAGGTGATTTGTGCATTATCGTTGCGACAGTGCTTGGGGGTGGCTTCGGAGATGCGGCCAGCCGATGAAGGGCTTGATGATTCGGATAAGCAGCGCGACAACCAGGAAAATCAGATGCCAGACCCTGGGTGCTAAATTGTATTTGGCAGGTATATAATTGCACTCGGACCGTTCTCCGGTTGCGTGGAATTGTCCCATGGAGAACGGACACACCGTAATGGAGTGCAGCAAATTGTGTATTCCTGTATTCGGGACGGCCTGTTAAGCGACTGGGCAGTCAATGCTGGGTTCCAGCCGCGCCTTCTAAAATATACGAACGTTTGGAATGGTTTGGGGCGACAACGAGGGGAATTTAATGCGAGTCGGCGTTATCGGCGCAGGTGTGATGGGGACCAATCATGCGCGTGTCCTGGGCGGGTTGCCGAACACTACGATGGTCGGGATCGTTGATCCGTTGCCGGAGCATCGTATCCGTGCCACCGAACTGGCCGGCTGCCGCGCATTCGCAAGCCTCGATGAATTGATCGCAGAACGTGTCGATGCCGTGACCGTCGCCGCGCCGACGCACCTCCACCACGAAATCGCGCTCGCCTGCATCGCGCGTGGCATTCATGTCCTCGTCGAAAAGCCGATCGCGTCCTCGGTCGAGGAGGGGCGGGACATTGTCGCCGCTGCCCGCCGCGCTGGCGTAACGTTAATGGTGGGTCATGTCGAACGGTTCAATCCAGCCGTCGCCGCCATCAAGCAGGCGATATCGGGCGAAGATATTCTTTCGATCGCGATCACGCGCGTCGGACCGTTTCCACCGCGAATGTCGAACGTCGGCGTGGTCATTGACCTCGCCGTGCACGACATCGATCTGATCCGTTGGTTCACGGAGTCGGATATCGTGGAGGTGCAGCCGCAGCTCTCCAGCGCCGTCGCCGAACGCGAGGATATTGCGCTGCTGCAGTTCCGCACCGCCTCCGGCGTGCTTGCGCATATCAACACCAACTGGCTAACCCCGTTCAAGGCGCGCAGCGTCACCGTCGCCACCCGCGGCAAATACGTCATGGGCGATCTTCTCACCCGCCAGGTAACCGAGTGCTTCGGCTTCAAGCCGGACGGCAGCTACTCGATGCGCCATCTGCCCGTTGGTCATGACGAGCCGCTGCGCGCGGAATTGATCGCCTTTCTCGACGCCGTACGTTCTGGCGGGGTGCCAGCGGTGACCGGCGACGAAGGCGTGGCCAGCCTTGAAATTGCGATCCGTTGCCTGGAAACGCCCGCGAAGCCTGCCTCAGCGTCCGCCGCGCGCAAGGGACCGCGCCGCGTTGTCGGCTAGAGCATGGCCCAATGTGGCAACTGGTGTTCCCGGACAAACGGCTTCGTTTGTCCTGAGACCATCACAAGCCAAATCTAGCGCGGTCATGATTCAATCCAGCGATCGGCTCTGATGTCCCGTTCTCAATCCTTGCAAGGCTCCATGAACCAGCACCAGCATCCAGAACCCGTACCATTCATCGACATTGCCGCGCAGCGTCGTCGGCTCGGCAAATCCGTCGATGAGGCTGTCGGTCGGGTGCTCGCCCATTGCCAGTTCATCAACGGTCCGGAAGTGACACAGCTTGAGGCGGCGCTCGCCGCTTTCAGCGGGGCAAAGCATGTCGTGACCTGTGCCAGCGGCACTGACGCGCTGCTGATGGTGCTGATGGCGAAGGGCGTGGGGCGCGGCGATGCAGTGCTTTGTCCGTCATTTACGTTTTGTGCAACCGGCGAGGCGGTGGCGCTGACCGGCGCGACGCCGGTGTTCGTTGATGTCGACGAAGCGACATTCAACATCGACGCAAATTCACTGAAGCGCGGCATCGCGACCGCGCAAAAGCTCGGCCTCAAGCCGAGGGCGGTGATTCCGGTCGACCTGTTCGGGCAAAGCGCCGACCATGACGCCATCGGGGCGATCGCGGAAGCCGAAGGCATTTTTGTGCTCGACGACGCGGCGCAGGCGCTCGGCGCAAGCTACAAGGGCCGCCGTCTCGGCACCTTCGGCCTTGCCACCGCGACGAGTTTTTTTCCTGCCAAGCCGCTGGGCTGCTTTGGCGACGGCGGTGCGATCTTCACCGACGATGGCGAACTGGCGGAGACGCTACGCAGCGTCCGCGTTCACGGCCAGGGTTCCGACAAATACGACAATGTTCGTCTCGGGCTCACCGGGCGGCTCGACACCGTTCAGGCGGCGATCCTGATCGAGAAACTGAAAATCTTCGACGACGAAATCGCCGCGCGCAACAAGGTTGCGGCGCGCTATGCGCAGGGGCTTGGTAACGTGGTGACCGTTCCGCGTATCGCCAGCGAGTGCACCTCGGTCTGGGCGCAATATACCATCCGGCTGCCCCATGGCAGCGACCGCGACAGCTTCGCCGCCAAGCTGAAAGCGCAGGGCATTCCGACCGCGATCTATTATCCAAAATCGATGCATCAGCAGACGGCCTATCGGGATTTCCCGGCCGCAGACGGCGGCTTGCCGGCAAGCGAAAGCTTGTCCTGCGATGTGATCAGCCTGCCGATGCATGCCTATCTCGACGAGCCGACGCAGGAGCGGATCATCAAGGCTGTGCGCGGCGCGTTTGGCGCATGACCCCGAAAAGTGGCATCCGGTTTTCGGAAAAGATCATGCGCAAACAGATATTTTCTGCTGATTTCGCCGTTTTGAAGCGCCGCCGCATGCTGTAGAAGCGGCTGATGCTCGGTCGTATTTTCACCGTCGGCGGCTATACGCTCCTTTCGCGGCTGACTGGCTTCGCGCGCGACATCATGCTCGCGGCGATCCTCGGCGCCGGCCCGATGGCGGACGCGTTTTTCGTGGCGCTGCGTCTGCCCAACCACTTCCGGGCGATTTTCGCGGAAGGCGCATTCAATGCGGCGTTCGTACCGGCCTACGCGCATATCCGCGGTGAGCGCGGTGAAACGTCGGCGAAATTGTTCGCCAATCGTATCTTTACCCTGCTGTTTTTCTCGCAACTGGTTCTGCTCATCGCCGCCTGGCTGTTCATGCCTCAGGCCATAAGCATTCTCGCGCCTGGCTTCACCGACGATGCGGAGCAGCGGCGGCTTGCCATCGAACTGACGCGGATCACCTTTCCCTACCTTCTGCTGATCACGCTGGTGACGCTGTACAGCGGCATGCTCAATGTCATGCATCGTTTCGCCAGCGCCGCGGCGGCGCCGATTTTTCTCAACATCTCGATGATGGCGACCCTGGCTTTGGCTGCACTGTTTCCCGGAGCAGGCCATGCGGCAGCGTGGGGAGTGCTGATTTCCGGATTTCTGCAATATTTTCTGCTGGCCGGCGATCTTGCGGTTCATGGCGGCCTGCCTCGGTTCGCGCCGCTCAAGCTTGACGACGACGTGCGCTCGTTCTTTCGTGCGCTTGGGCCCGCAACGCTTGGTTCGATGGGGACGCAGGTCGCGTTGTTTGCCGACACGATCATCGCGACGTTTTTGCCCGCCGGGGCGCTTTCCGCGCTGTATTATGCCGACCGGCTCAATCAGCTGCCGATCGGCGTGATCGGCATCGCGATCGGCACTGTATTGCTGCCGGAAATGTCGCGGCGGCTGACGTCGGGCGATCACCCCGGCGCGATGGCGTCGCAGCGGCGCGCTTTCGATTTTACGCTGCTGTTTTCGGTGCCTTTCGTTGCCGCCTTCCTGACCGTTCCCGACGTCATCATGCGGGCGATGTTCGCGCGCGGCGCGTTCTCGAAGACCGATGCCGCGGCCGCCGGCGCCACGCTCGCCGCCTACGCGGTCGGATTGATTCCGTTCGTGCTGATCCGCAGTGCGGTTGCGACCTTTTACGCCCGCAAGGACACTGCCACGCCGGTGAAGGCGGCGCTGACCGGAGTCGCTGTCAATGTCGCTTTGAAAGTTGCGCTGGTGGGTGCGCTGGCACAGGTCGGTCTCGCGCTCGCGACCGCAGTTGGCGCCTGGGTCAATCTGCTGCTGGTGATCGGGTTTGCGGTGCGGGCCGGGTACCTCGATCTCGATCGCGCGCTGATGCAATCGCTGGCGAAGTTCGTGGTCTCCGGTGCCGTGCTCGGGGCCGCGTTCTGGTTTGCCGCCAAGTTCGCGTCGGTGCACTTTGCGCAACTAAGCACGCTGCGCGATGAGGCGGCGCTTTTGCTGCTGATCGTCGTCGGCGCCGTCGTCTATGCAGGCTCGATCCTGCTGCTGTTCGGCCGCAGATGGTTGGCATCTCTGGTTCGTTGATCAAAAATTCTGATGATAATTCAATGGCATGCGGGTAAATTCGCCGCGCCCGAGGCGCGACCGGCTGTCGCACTGGGCTATTTATGCAACATTTGCGATCGAAATGCCGAAGAGGTGGAAGGGCGCGTCCCTTCAGTTCGGATTTCCCGCTAAGGTAGCGCGATATTTATTTTATCTTGGGAACAGGGGCTCATTATGCGCGCTTCGACATTCAAAGTAATTGCCACCGCCGTGTTCGCCGTGGTCACTGCGATTTCCACAGCGTCTGCGGCAGATCTCGCCGCACGGCCCTACACCAAGGCGCCGCCGGCCTTGGTTGAGGTCTACAACTGGACGGGCTTCTATATCGGCGGCAACGTCGGCTACAGCTGGGGAAGGTCTCGTGACACCTCGACGCTCACCAACACCGCAGGGACGGTTCTTTTTACCAGCATCGACCGTTCTGATCTGAACGGCGTTGTCGGCGGCGGTCAGATCGGCCACAATTGGCAGGTGCAAAATTGGGTGTGGGGCCTCGAGGCCGACATTCAAGGCACAGGCGAGCGCAGTAGCCGCAACTTTGTCTGTCCCACCGGTGTTTGCTCGCCGCCCTTCGGTGTGCTTGCTGTTTTCCCAGGTGCGGCGGTTCCGGTTGCCCTGGATCAAAAGCTCGAATGGTTTGGAACGGTTCGTGGCCGAGCCGGCGTTCTGGTGACCCCGAAGGTGCTGTTGTACGCAACCGGCGGCTTGGCTTACGGCGAAGTCAAATCCACCGAGACGGTCGGGGTACTGACCGGGTTTTCGAACTCCGACATTCGGGTGGGTTATACGGTTGGTGCAGGTGTCGAAGGCGTGATCGGGGGCAACTGGACCGCCAAGCTCGAATACCTATACGTCGATCTCGGAAAGGTGTCCTCCTCGTTCTTGACGACGGCCCCCGCGTTCGGCGGTGGTGTGCTCACCAGCAATTTTAGCTCGCGTATCACCGATAACGTGTTGCGTGCCGGCATCAACTACAGGTTCGGCGGACCGGTGGTCGCGAAGTATTGATCTCCGCACGACTGTTACTGTTACTCCCGACAATCAAAGCCCCGGCATCGCCCGGGGCTTTTTCGTTGCGGAGCCTGCCGGGGGTGTTTCATTCGGGGGGCCATTCGGCCAGTGTTGCGGATTCCCGACCGAAAGTGAGTTTGCGCTGGCAGCCGAACCGCTGCAATATGCAACGCCTTTCATTTTGTAATCGGAGATACGATGGCTCCCATCAAATTTGGCGTCGGTCAAAGCGTCCTTCGCAAGGAAGACGATGCGCTCATTCGCGGCAGGGGCCGCTACACCGATGACCATGCGCCGTCGGCGACGATGCACGCGCTGGTGCTGCGCTCGCCTCATGCGCACGCGAAATTCACCATCAATGCCACCCGCGCCGGCGGGCTGCCGGGGGTCGGTACGATCCTCACGGCCGACGATGTCCGTGATCTCGGCGATCTTCCGTGCCTGTTCAATCTGCCGGAGAATCCGTTCACCGGCCCGCCCTATCCGATCCTGGCGAACGGCGAGGTGCGGCACATCGGTGACGCCGTTGCCTTTGTCGTGGCGGAGACGCTCGATCAGGCTCGCGATGCGGTGGAGGCCATTGAGGTCGAATGGACCCCGCTGCCCGCGGTGATCGGCGTCGCCAACGCGGTCAAGAATGGCGCCCCGCAGGTCTGGCCCAGCCACCCCGGGAATGTCCTGTTCGACGTGCCGATCGGCGACAAGAAAGCCACCGAAGCGGCGTTCGCCAAAGCGCATGCCGTGGCCGAAGTCTCGATCGTCAATCCGCGGGTCATCACCAATTACATGGAAACGCGCGCAGTGGTTTGCGAATACGATGCCAAGCGCGACCATCTGACGCTGACGATCGGCAGTCAGGGCAGCCACCGGCTGCGCGACATCCTGTGCCAGATGATCCTGAAGATCCCGGTCGAGAAGATGCGGGTGATCTGCCCGGATGTTGGCGGCGGGTTCGGCACCAAGCTGTTTCCCTATCGCGAATACGCGCTGGCCGCGGTTGCCGCGCGCAAGCTACGCAAGACGGTCAAGTGGACCGCCGACCGCGCCGATCACTTCGTGGGCGACGCTCAGGGGCGCGACAACGTCACCACGGCGCGGATGGCGCTCGCCGAGGACGGCAAGTTCCTCGCGATGGACGTCGATCTGATGGGCGACATGGGCGCGTATCTGTCGACATTCGGGCCCTACATTCCCCACGGTGGCGCCGGAATGCTGCCCGGCCTTTACGACATCCAGGCCTTTCACTGCCGCGTTCGCACGGTCTTCACCAATACCGTGCCGGTCGATGCCTATCGCGGCGCCGGACGCCCGGAGGCCTCCTATGTGGTCGAGCGGCTGGTCGATGCGGCAGCGCGCAAGCTCGGGATGACGCCGGACGCGATCCGGCGCAAGAACTTCATTGCGCCGCGCGCGATGCCCTACAAGACCGCCACCGGCAAGATTTACGATTCCGGTGACTTTGCCGCGCATATGAAGCGCGCGATGGAAATTGCGAACTGGAAGGAATTTCCCAAGCGCGCCAAAGCGGCGAAGAAGCAGGGCCTCGTGCGCGGCATCGGTCTCTCCACCTATGTGGAGGTCTGCGGCACGATGGGAGAGGAGGCCGCCGAGGTGCGGCTCGATCCCAACGGTGACGTTTCGATCCTGATCGGCACCCAGTCGAGCGGACAGGGCCACCAGACCGCCTACGCGCAACTCGTCGCCGAGCAGTTCGGGTTAGCGCCCGAGCGCGTTCACATTTTTCAAGGTGACACCGATCAGGTCCCGACCGGCCTCGGCACTGGCGGCTCAAGTTCGATTCCGTCGGGAGGTGTCAGTGTCGAGCGCGCGACCCGCAAGCTCGGCACAAATTTACGCGAGATCGCCGCCGAGGCGCTGGAAACCAGCGCCAGCGATCTCGAGATCGATGAGGGTACTGTACGTATCGCCGGCACCGACCGGTCGGTCAGCTTTGCCGATCTTGCAAAGCGTCAGGGCGTCGATCCCTCGAAGCTGAGCGCGAGCGAAAAGTTCAGTGCCGTGGACGGCACCTTCCCGAACGGCACCCACCTTGCCGAAGTCGAAATCGATCCTGCCACCGGTATCATCAGAATCGTCAACTATGTCATCGTCGATGATTTCGGGGTGACGCTGAATCCGCTGCTGCTCGCCGGCCAGGTTCACGGCGGCGCGATGCAGGGGATCGGCCAGGCGTTGATGGAGCAGGCGATCTACAGCCCGACGGACGGCCAGCTCGTCACCGGAACCTTCATGGATTATGCGCTGCCGCGCGCGGCCGATGGTCCGTCATTTGTTTTCGAGACCCACAACATCCCCTGCAAGACCAATCCGCTGGGCGTCAAGGGCGCGGGCGAGGCCGGCGCGATTGGTTCCTGCCCGGCGGTCGTCAACGCAATCATCGAGGGACTATGGCGCGAATACAAAATCGATCACATCGATATGCCCGCGACCGCCGAGCGGGTCTGGATCGCGATCCGCGAGCATCAGCGTCGGCATAGCCTCTGATATCTTCCGCGCGCGGGGAATAAAACGCCGCGTCCGAGGTTTTGATAGTTAGCCGCGGCCCGCGCAAGCGAGTTCGCGGCGTCGTTTGGAAACGCTTGCGAGACGGAGAGCTGGCCGATGATACGAATGGTTGTTGTTGCGGGAGCCTTGTTGCTCGGTGCCGGCGCCGTCATGGCGCAGCAGGATATCGCCGTTAAGCAGGATAATTTGATGAGGGCGCAGGGCAAGAGCATGTACGGGGTGATCTCGAAAACCGTGAAAGGTGAGATCCCCTACGATCAGAAAGCGATCGATTCCGCCATTGCCCAACTCGAGGAAAGCGTGCCCACGATCGCCAACGTCTTTGCGACAAATCCCAAGGAAGATGTGGTGGACTCGAGCTATGGGTCATCGCAGAAAATCTGGCAGAACAAGGCCGATTTCGACTCCAAGATACCGCCCGTCACCAAGGCGATCGCGGACGTCAAGGGCAAGGTCAAGGATAAGGCCAGCCTGAAGGTCGCCTACGACTCGATCCAGGCCAAATGCACCGACTGCCACGAGACTTATCGCGTTAAGCTTAAATAGTTCGTCTCAAAAATCCGCTACAGTCCGACAAATAGCAAAGGGTGGACGCCGTCAGGCGATCCACCCTTTGTCTTGAGATTTTGCGAGCTTGGGATTTCCGCCGGGACGGGCAGAATTCCAGAAGTTACTTCGTCACTTGACCGCGGATTTCGCCGCCCGGATTGGCTGCGGTGTGGACGTTGACGTAGTACTTGCCAGCCACCAGATCGGCAGCCTGCGCGTCCGTCAGCGTGGCGCTGCCCTCGGCTGGGCTTGCGGCGGCATTCGGGATCGCGACAGCGACACCGGCGTTCTTGCCGGCTTCAGCCGGCCCGTGGAAATGCGCAGCGGTCGCGGGGCCGGAAAGCCCCGAATAGGTGAGCTTCCAGCTCAGCTTCTTGGTGGCGGG
>Ga0208991_1000199_pt1 | contig 13197 bp, 13 predicted proteins | sample MedBloCAOM3_M2_FD_187855 | JGI IMG/M metagenome (GOLD analysis project Ga0208991, IMG submission 187855) | Forest soil microbial communities from El Dorado National Forest, California, USA - Mediterranean Blodgett CA OM3_M2 (SPAdes) (version 2) | ecosystem: Environmental > Terrestrial > Soil >...
CTTGAAGTGAGAGTCACCGACGGAATCGCAGATGCGGACGAGGAAATCGCTATGCGTGCGCGTACCTCGCTCGGCTGGGCCGCTCTTGTCCCCAGCGGTCAAGTGGAGGTGAGCGTCGAGAACCGGTGGGTCACCCTTTCTGGTCAACTTGACTGGCATTTCCAGCGAGCCGCCGCCGAAACCATAGTCCGAAACCTGGCCGGCGTCGCCGGAGTCTCAAACCAGATCACGCTTCGGGCGCAGCCGCAAACCACGGACTTAAAGTCACCCATCGAGCGGGCGCTCCGGCGCAGCGCCGATCTTGACGCCCGCTTCATCCGCGTCAAGGTTGTCGATGGTTTGGTGACCCTCGAGGGCGTGGTGGGGTCGTGGTACGCCCGGGAACGCGCCAGAGACGCGGCGTGGATGGCACCGGGGGTAAGCGCAGTCCGCGACTTGTTGATTGTCGCGTAAAGGATCCGTGCCGAAACGGTTTCAGTGCGTGTTGAGCTAGTTATGGCGTAACGGCCTGACCCTCGGGCGCATTGCGTCGATCGGCGCACGCCGCCGTTTTCTCAACGTCACGGCTAAAACTCTATTTCCGAATCCGGGAATAGATGCCCATTTCGGCGAACTGACATTGTCTGCGCTCTACGCGCGGGCCCGTCAGTTGGAAACACCAAGGGATATCGCTCGCGCAGATAGTTCCCATCTAGAGAGATAGGCTTCCGCGTTAGGTGTTGGCCTTCTAGCCTATGCCAACCATGGGAGTGAAGAGTTGTGATCGTGCTCATGAGCCGGTGGAATTCAGGCCCGAGAGACTGCGCGATCTACGCGCCCCCGAGGCGCCGCGTCGCGTACCGCGCAAGTTCCGCCCCACCACCGCGGCTTTCATCAGGATCGCCTTTCTCGTGCTACTCGTTTGCGCAGCCTACACGCCACGGTCTGCGAACGCGCAGTCGTTCTGCGGGGGCTGTGAAGTGCAGATCGGACTGGGCGGAACCTATCACTTCTGGGGCACGACAGGCGGCACGGTCGTGCCCGTGTCGGTGACCTGGAGCGAAAGCCGCTACGAGCTCGGATTCTTTCGCGTGACCGGTCAACAGATGCTCCACGACCGAGCATCGCACAACGAGCGGGTGATGGCTGATCCCTACTGGGGAGTCTCGCTCTCACGCCGCTGGCAGCTATTCGAAAGTGGCCCGGTAAAGGGATTCGTCGGATTCGGATTGGCGGGAAAAACCAAGTCGGACGAATTGAGTACCACACGGTGGGACTTTGCCTCTCAACTCGGGCTGCGCTTTCGTCTGCCCGGCAACCGGGCAATCGCTGAGCTCACCATACGCCATTGGTCGAACGGTGGTGTCCGACTACCGAACCACGGTCAGGACTTTGCGACTCTGACAGTGCGGCTCAACTCCGGACTGTTTGGCGTCGGTGAAACAAACCGACAGCCTATCGACCCAACATTCAATCTCGATCGCGCGTTGGCCGCCAACAGCTCCGGCTCCGAAGGACAGTTCCTGCCATGAGCGACGACGAGTTACAACAAGTCATTGGCAAAGCACGAAGGCTCAAGGAGCTACGTCGCGCGAAAGAGCGCGTCAGACAATTGGAGCGGGAATTGTGTGGAGCACCGGTAAAGCCTGAGGGCTCACCCTGGGTCCCCGAATTCCTCCGCAGGCCGGTAAGTAGTGGGCCGGCGCGTCTCACCAGCGCCGATGGGCAAAGGCTGCCCGACAATGAGCCGAACCATCCGACACGTGCGCTCTCACAGCTTCGCTCTGCAAGACCAGTGCCAGAATCCCTTTCGGCCGGCGGTCCGCGCGCGACTTAGCCGAATGGACATCCGCTTCGCGCGGACCGTTGGCCGAACCGTGGCGACTGACTTCTCGCGCGCCGTGTGACCAGCCAAGTGCCCTCGCGTCCTGAGATACTATGACCAAATAGACAACCCGCTCGAAATCCCCTGCTCTCTATCTCTCCTTTATTAACGGAAGCGTGCCTGGTAACAAAACGGCGTCGAAGAGGTAACTGTCTGATTTCAGAAGAGAAGGTTCGCCCGTTGGAGTGATCTCCCGGGCAGTTCTGATTTTTTTATCTAGTATAATCAACAACTTATAACCATCCGGCCAGGACGCCAACTTTCCGTTCCATGCCGCTGACGCTCGGGCGCAGTGTACGTGAGCCGCTGGCCGTGCTCGTCGTGAAGCGCCACGGCAACGGAGGCAGGCTACGGTGCCCGCTAGTTTCATCGCGGGAGAGCTGGCTGATGTTCCGCTGCGAAGCCCTCGGAGAAACAACATGACGAGACGATACGACCTCGTGATTGTTGGAACCGGCACGGCGGCGATGGTGGCTGCGATGCGTGTGCGCGCCGCCGGCTGGAGCGTCGCGGTGATCGATTTCCGACCGTTCGGCGGCACTTGTGCGCTGCGGGGCTGTGATCCGAAAAAGATGCTGATCGCGGGTGTTGAGACGGTCGACAGCGTGGGGCGCATGCGCGGCCGAGGCGTGGCGGGTCATGTCAGGATCAACTGGCCTGAGCTGATTGCCTTCAAGCGCACCTTCACCGATCCGATTCCGCAAAGGCGTGAGCACAGCTACGCCGAGAAGGGTATCGACACCTTCCACGGGCAGGCGAGATTCACTGACCGAAACAGCATGGTCATCGACGGCACGGCACTCGAAGCCCGCTACTTCCTCATCGCTGCGGGTGCCGAACCGATCAAGCTCGGGATTCCAGGCGCGGGGCACCTGGTGACCCACGAGGAGTTCCTCGCCCTCGAAAGCCTGCCGCGGCGGATCGTTCTAGCGGGCGGTGGCTACATTGCCGCCGAATTCGCCCACATCGCCGCGCGCGCCGGCGCGCAGGTCGCGATCGTGCAGCGGGGCGAGCGCATCCTCAAGCACTTCGATCCGGATCTCGTCGGCTGGCTCATGGAGAAGTTTCGGGCGATTGGCGTCGACGTGCACACCCGGACCGCCGTCGAAGCGATCGAGAAGTCAGACACCGGCTTCACGGTCCGAGTCTCCAGGGAAGGAGACTCACGCACGCTCGAGGCCGATCTCGTGGTCCATGCGGCTGGGCGAGCGCCCGCGCTCGAGCCCCTCGATCTCAACGCCGCTGGAATCGCGGCGGAGAATGGGCGCCTGAAGCTCAATGAGTTCCTGCAAAGTGTCTCGAACCCGGCCGTGTATGCCGCTGGCGACGCTGCCGAGAGCGGACCGCCGCTCACCCCGGTGTCCAGCCATGACGCAAAGGTCGTCGCGGCCAACCTGCTGGAGGGCAACCGCCACCGGCCGAACTATCTTGGCGTGCCGAGTGTCGCCTTCACGATACCGCCGATCGCCGCGGTCGGGTTGACTGAGGCACGCGCGCGCCAGGGCGGTCTTAAGTTCCGCATGCAAAGCGAGAAGGCATCGGATTGGTATACGGCGCGCCGGGTGGCCGAGCCGACGTACGGCTTCAAGGTCCTCGTCGAGGAGCCGAGCGAGCGAATCCTCGGTGCCCACCTCGTCGGTCCGCATGTCGACGAGGTCATCAATGTGTTCGCCTTGGCGATCCGCAAGGGGCTCACGGCCGAAGACCTGAAGACGACGGTCTTCGCCTACCCGACCGGCGCTTCGGACATCGGTTACATGCTTTAAGGATCGTGTGTGTTCTACGCGTATTGGGCCCACGCATCGTTTACATGTGGATGGCTCTCCGCCACACGACAGTTCGCGACGCCAGCTTCGGAGTGCCGATGTGTCAGGCGTGGGTGCGCACCCAACTGACTATGTCTGACTTGCCCAGTGCGCCAGACTGACGGGTTATCTCGCGACCTGACTTGAACAACGCCAACGTGGGAATGCTGCGGATGTTGAATTGGTCGGCGACGCTCGGCTCGGCCTCAGTATTGACCTTCACCAGGCGCGTCCTGGGTTCCAGCTCTGCAGCGGCTTCAGAGAATTGTGGTGCCATCATGCGGCAGGGACCGCACCAGGGGGCCCAAAAATCGACCACCACGGGTACCTCGTTACGTTCGATGTGCCTATGGAAATTGACGCGGGTCAACTCGATCACATGGCCCGTGAACAGGGGCTGATGGCACTGCCCGCACCTCGGTGCGGCATCGAGGCGTGCAGCGGGAATGCGGTTGACCGTGTCGCAGTGCGGACACACGATGTGCAAACTATCGGCCATAGAAAATCCATTGGGGGCCGATAATCTGATTTCAAGACCGCGGCAGGGCCAGCACAGCAAACGAATTTGCGCGGATTAAGGCGGGCGTCCATTCGGGGCGGGAATCACCACGGTGTAAATGAACCGTGGTGCGGTTCTCAATGTCACTTTCGCAGGCCGGCAAGGAATGCCCGCCAGGCTAAATCGCACCGTTTTCTTATATGGGCGGAGGGCCTCGTCTTGCCATTGACTGTCCAGCACCTGGACAGCCACCTCGTGCAGGTTGCTGCCATTGACGTCCTGGCACTGCCCCCATTGCAAGCTAAAGGTATGCTCTGGATTCGTGCCACTATAAATCATCGAGACCACGAGTTGGTCGGCGCGAGAGTCGTAGTAGGCCTTCGAGAAATTGTCGGCATGCGCGCCGTGAGGCAGCATCAGCGCTACGAGCCCGCTCCCCAGAGCTGCCGCGATCCATCGCGCACAATGACCACCGCGTCCGACGAGTGCCAAGCCTCCAGCAACACTGCCTGCCTCGTGTGCACCTGGTTCGAGGAGCGCGCGACGCTTCGCGGGACTGCGGTTGAACACGGCGACATCAAGTCCGGCCTTCACCGGGTTTGCCGCCATCGCCGTGCCCATCCGGCCCAGGCCGATGAATCCAGTCTTCATTTCTTCAACTCCGTGGTTCTGAGCCGTCAGGATCGTTGCAGGGGCGCCATGAACTCGGGCCCGACGGGATCGGTGATCGCCTCGCTCAGGATGCGATCGATTCTCGCCCGCGTTGCGGCGCCGAGCGACCAGCCCGCCACACCGAGCGCGGCCTGCAACTGGTCGGGGTGGCGGCCGCCCCAGAGCGCCACGCTGATGCCCTGGTCGAGCATCCAGCGTACGGCTAGGTGAATCACGCGCCGGTGGAAGAAATCCCGCGCGAGTTGATCGAGCTCCCCAACGGCTGTCAGGTACTGCGCGTATCGGGGCGGCTGGAACTTCGGGTCGAGCCGCCGCAGATCATCGCCTTCGAAGATGGTGTCCGCCCGCATCCGGCCGCTCAGCAGCCCGCGACAGAGCGCGCCATACCCGAGCGTCGCGATGTTGTTCGTGCGGCAGTAGGGGAGAATCTCCGCTTCGATGGCTCGCTCGAAGAGGTTGTAGGGTGACTGCAGCACGTGCAGAGGCGCAACCCCGCGGAAGCGCTCCATCTGTGCGACCGAGAAATTGCTGACGCCGATGGCGCGAATCTTGCCCTGATCGTAGAGCGTGCGCATCGCCTCGGCGGTCTCCTCGATGGGCACGAGCGGGTCGGGCCAGTGGACCTGGTAGATGTCGATGTGGTCGGTGCGCAGTCGGCGCAGCGATTCGTCAATCTCCCGCATGATCCGATCCCGGGTCGCGTTCCGGTAGACCTTTCCGTCGCGCCATTCCAGGCCCACCTTGGTGGCAATGACTGCACGTGAGCGCAGACCGGCCGCCCCGACCGCTCTGCCGACGATCTCTTCCGACACGCCAAATCCGTACACCGGTGCCGTATCGATCAGGTTGATACCCTGCTCCAGAGCGGCCCGGATTGTGGCGACCGATTCGCGCTCGTCGGTTCCGCCCCACATCCAGCCGCCCATGGCCCAGGTTCCGAGCCCCACGCGCGACACACGCAGCTGAGTGCCGGGAATGTCAACGGACTCGGTCTCGACTTCGTGCATCTGAGTCTGGACTAACTGTCGCATGAGTCGCCTGCTCCTGTTTGGCCGATGCCTACAGGCTGTGCGCCGTCCATTGCTTCCGGGTTACGATCTGGGCTCCCCCTGTTGCATGTGAAACCGGATCGAGCGCGGGGGAAAATGTGGCGATGCGCGATGCAGGTGACGGGGCCGCGAGTTGCGAGCCAGATAGCCCGGCGCATCCTCTGGCAGACAACCGGGGCTAGGCTTCCATAAATCAAACGGTTACAACGAGTTAGTCCTGTACGGAGCTGTAGGAGTAACGGCACAAACTCGGCGTCTGCGTACAATAAGTCCTGCGCTGCCACCTTTTTTGGTCGCGCATAGGCTCAACGTTGCGGGTCTCATGGCTAAGCAGTGCGGTCATCTGGATTTCGTGCGGACCGATCATCCGCGTAGTCGCGGTTGCGAGGAGTGCCTCAAGCTCGGCGATACCTGGGTTCATCTGCGACTCTGCAGAACCTGCGGGCATGTCGGTTGTTGCGACGACTCGAAGAATCGGCACGCGACTAAGCACTTTCATGCGACGCAGCACCCCGTCATGACGTCGATCGAACCGGGCGAGAATTGGAGCTGGTGCTACATCGATGAGCTGGCGATGGAGCTGCCGACGTGACTCGACTCGATTTGTAGGAGCGGCCGTGGCGACCACTCTCCTGGAACAGCGTCGCGCGCAGATGTTCCCCAAGCTCACCTCAGCACAGCTCGCGCGCCTGGAGCGCCAAGGCACCCGGCTGCAGACCCGCGCGGGCGAGATACTCGTGGAACTGGGCGCCCCACCGCGTGGTGTTTTCGTGGTGGTGGCGGGAGCTGTTGAGGCTCTGGCTCCGCCGTCGGCTACTCAGGCCGCATCGGGCGATGAGTTGCTCTACCTTCTGAGTTCGGGGGACTTTACTGGCGAGATGAGCACCTTGCGCGGCACCCCCGCCTTGGTGCGCATTCGCGTGCGCGAGGCCGGCGCGGTTCTATTGATTAATGCGGAACAGCTTCGACGCATCGTGCAGAACGATGCCGAGCTCAGCGAGCTCTTCATGCGCGCTTTCATCCTACGCCGCATGAGCGTCATCGAGTCCGGGCACAGCGAGGTGCTGGTTCTGGGTACGGACCACTCCGCCGACACCCTGCGGTTACGGGAGTTCCTGACGCGCAACGCCCGCCCCTACGTGAACATCGACATCGAACACGACGCCGACGCCCAGGCGTTGCTCGAGCGCTTTCACGTCCGGAGCGAGGACGTTCCCGTGGTGATTTGCCGAGGCGGCGAGCTGCTGAAGAACCCCAGCAATGCCGACGTCGCCGAGTGCCTCGGCATGAACGCCCCGCCCGCCGACGAGCGCGTGCACGACTTGCTGATCATTGGCGCCGGCCCTGCAGGACTTGCCGCCGCCGTATCTGCCGCTTCCGAAGGCCTGGACGTGCGCATGGTGGAGACCTTCGCCCCCGGCGGCCAGGCCGGAACGAGCTCCCGGATCGAAAACTATCTGGGATTTCCCACCGGCATTTCGGGCGCAGCGCTTGCCGGTCGGGCGTTCTCTCAGGCACAGAAGTTCGGGGCCCAGCTGAGCGTGGCCTGGCATGCGGTGAGGCTCGACTGTGAGCGCTGGCCGTACTCGGTCGACATGGCCGACGGCCGATCGATGCGCAGCAGAGCCATCCTTATCGCCAGCGGTGCGCAATACCGGATGCCCGATATTGCCAACCTCGCGCGCTTTCTTGGCCGCGGCATCTACTATGCCGCCACTCACCTGGAGGCCAAGCTCTGCGCCGACGAGGATATCGTGGTCGTCGGTGGCGGCAATTCCGCAGGCCAGGCGGCGGTCTTCCTCGCCGGATCGTGTCGTCACGTGCACATGTTGGTCCGCTCCGACGGGCTGGCCGAAAGCATGTCGCAATACCTCATTCGGCGCATCGAAGAGGCACCGAACATCAGCCTGCATACGCGCACGCAGCTCGCGGCACTCGACGGCTCGGATCGCCTGGAGCGTGTCTCGTGGTCGTCCAGTGATGGGACACTCGAAGTGTCCGATCTCAGGCACGTATTCCTGATGACCGGGGCGCAGCCGAACACAGGCTGGCTGCAGGGCTGCGTAGCGCTCGATGAACACGGTTTCGTGAAGACTGGACCCGACCTTGGCGAGGAGCAGTTAGCCGCTGCACGCTGGAGCCTGCGACGTCTGCCGTACCTGCTGGAGAGCAGCGTGCCGGCGGTATTCGCCGCCGGCGACGTACGCTCGGGAAGCGTCAAGCGCATTGCTTCGGCAGTGGGTGAGGGATCGATCTCAGTCCAGTTCGTGCATCGGGTGCTGCGCGAATTCGCCGACGCGGGAAACCTGGGTGCGATCGCTGCAGCCTGAAGAGGCCACGCGACGTGACCCCAAAACCCTATTTGTCTGCCTCGAGCAGAACGACGGCACCCTGGCCGCCGTCGGTGCAGATGCTCACGATGGCGCGTGATCCAGGCGGGTGAATGGACAATTCCTTCAGCGCCTGACTAATGATCCGGGCGCCCGTAGCGCCGAACGGATGTCCCAGTGCGACACTTCCGCCATTGGGGTTCAGGCGCTCGCGCGGAAACGCGCCAAATTTCGGCTCCACACCTACTTTGTTGCGCAGGAACTCGGGCGTCTCGAGCGCCTTGATATGGAAGAGCACCTGAGCGGCGAAGGCCTCATGGATCTCCCACAGATCAATGTCGGCATAGACGAGGCCATTGCGGGCCAGCATGCGAGGAATAGCAAAGGCCGGGGCCATGAGCAGCCCCTCCACCTGAAAGTCCACCGACGCGATTTCCCAGTCGATCAGTTTCGCCCTTGGAACGCCCGCCGGCAGCTTGGCGAGACCCTTGGACGATGCGACCCAGAGGCTCGCAGCGCCATCCGTCAATGGGGAGGAATTCCCGGCCGTCAGACTGCCGAGGCCGCTCCTGCGGTCGAATACGGGTGGCAGCCGAGCGAGTTTCTCGAGTGAGCTGTCCTTGCGCGGAATCGTATCGCGCCGAAGACCCCCGACCGGGATCACGAGATCATCGAAGAAGCCCTTGTCCCACGCGGCCGTCGCGCGCCGATGACCTTCCAGCGCCAGTTCATCCTGCTCGACGCGGCCGATCTTCCAATCCTTGGCCGTGATCTCGGTGTGCTCTCCCATGCTCATCCCGCTCGTGCGGTTGGTCACGCTCGGTATGAACAGTTGAATGTCACCGAGCTTGAGCTCCGTGACGTGGGCGACTTTCTGTCCAAGCGAGCGAGCCTGTTGGAATCGTCGGATCCAGTCAGAAAGGGACTGACCGAGACCCAGCTGGATCCGGCTCATGCTCTCGACGCCACCCACGAGGGCCAGATTGCGGCTGACACCATCGGTCATTCCCGCGGCCTCGATGGCCCCGATCATGCTCGTCGCGCAGGCCATCACCGTCGAAAACGCCGGTATCGCCGGGGGTGCGCCGGCATCCATCCATACCTCGCGGGCGATGTTGCTCCATGTCAAATTGGGGACGACCGTTCCCCACACACAAAAGTCCGGATGGCCATTGGCGAGCTCGCCGAGCATGTGCCGTACGACCGGCACTGACAGGGCGATGGCATCGAGCTTGGCGAGGGGTCCGTCGACCTTCGCGAACGCCGTCCTGACACCTGCGGCGAACCAGACCTCGGGACGTGTGCCATTGCGTGCTGCCATTTCTAGAACCTCCTCGATGTGGCGTCAGGATGCGGTCGTCCGTCGCGCGACCGTACGGCTCGTGTTCGCCATGGAATGTTGTTGGTCCCGTTTTGGGTTGGTCGCGAGCTAGAACAGGCTGGTTCGTGAAGAATGCCGTCCTCGGCGCGACGAAACAAGCGTTCGTCTCGCTGTTGGCCTGGGTGCGAGTCCCTCAGAAGAAACGCCAGGTGCTACGCCCTCAGTGCAGATAGCTCCTATCTAGAGAGAGGGATTCCGCGCTAGATGCCGCCCTTCTAGCGTATGACAACCATGGGCGTGAAGAGTTGCGCAAGCAACAAGTTCGGATTCTTGCTGTTACTCGTCTGTGCAGCATGCGCACCCGGGTCCGCAGATGCGCAATTCCTGTGCGAAAGCTGTGAAGTGCAGGTCGGTTTGGGCGGGACCTATCACTTTTGGGGCACGACTGGCGGCGTGGTCCTGCCAGTGGCTGTGACCTGGAGCGAGAATCGCTACGAGCTGGGATTCGTTCGCGTGACTACCCAACAGACACTCCACGAATCCAGATCGCGCAACGAGCGGCTGATGGCTGATCCGTACTGGGGAGTTTCGCTCTCACGCCGGTGGCAGCTATTCGAACGCGGTCCGGTTAAGGGATTCTTCGGATTCGGATTGGCCGGAAAAACCAGGTCGGACCTCCTGAGTGCGACGCGCTGGGACTTTGCATCCCAGTTGGGGCTGCGCTTTCGCCTCCCCGGTAACCGCGCGATGGCTGAGCTCACTATGCGTCATTGGTCGAACGGCGGCATCCGACTACCGAACCACGGTCAGGACTTTGCGACTCTGACGATCCGGCTCAATCCGGGGCTATTCGGCATCAGTACAGCTCACCAATACCCGGTCGACCCGACATTCAATCTCGAGCGCTCGTTGGCGGCCAACGAACCCGGCCCGCAAGGAGGGTTTTTACCATGAGTACCGACGAACTGGAGCAAATAGTCGCCAAAGCGCGGAAGCTCCGGGAGTTACGCCGCGCGCGCGAGCGCGTCAGACAACTGGAACGGCAATTGCGCGGGGAGCCCAGCAAGCCTGAGGAGCCAACCTACATCCCCAAATTCCTGGCACCTCCAGCCTCGCGCGGTGTCAGCAGTGCGTGAGAGTAAGCTCCGAGTCTGATCTCCGCTCCGATCCCGCAGGCGACACGCGATCTCTCTCAGAAGGGGGATCGCTCGGCATCTCGCAGGTGCGTTGACGTCAGTTGCCTGGGCAACATATCTTGTCCCCTACTCCAGGATCGCCAGGGAACGCCCGGCGAGCCACGGGCCCTGCCACTGCGGGATATGACGATGTCAGGTCCAAGTCGTCATCTTGTGCGTTTGCTGCTTTTGTGCACGCTGGCGGCGTTGCCGGGCTGCGCTTCGCTGCCATCAGAAGCTCCAATGACGACAGTGGACGTGATCGAATCGCAAGAGGTGTCGTTCGGAGTGCGCACTCAGGCGGCCGACGGACAGTTCGAAGTTCTGCCCTCAAGCCTGATTGCCCGGAGACTGCAAGCGCAGCTTGGCGACCGCCCTTTGAGCATTCTTGCCCTCTCCGCGGGTGGCGCCGGCGCCGCCTTCGGAGCGGGAGCCGTCGTTGGCCTGGCCCACGGCGAAACGCGCTCAGCTTTTTCGGTTGTGACGGGGGTCAGTGCGGGGGCGCTGGTCGCGCCATATGCCTTCCTTGGCCCGGCGTGGGACCAGGAGGTCACTGCGATCTACACGCAGGGAGGCAGCGAGGGTCTGTTGCGGCGGCGCATATTCGGCGCCGTTTTTGGCTCGAGCATGTATAGCGGTACTCCGCTCAGGCAACTCATCGAGCGTCATGCGGGTGACGCCATGATACAAGCCGTTGCTGCTGAAGCGGCCAGGGGTCGGTTGTTGCTGGTGGCAACGACCGACCTTGCAACCGGCGAGCCGGTTATCTGGGATCTTGGGTCGGTTGCCATGCACGGCGGTCGAGATACCCAACAGCTGTTTCGTACCATCCTCTTGGCCTCCGCGAGTGTTCCCGGAATGTTTCCGCCGGTGACGGTCAGGTTCCGGGCCGGTGGCCACATGCACGAGGAGACCCATGTGGATGGCGCCGTCACCATGCCGTTCTTCATTGCGCCGGCTCCGGATGATTTGCCCCAATCTACCGAGGGAATGCCGCCCACCGTGGTGCGGATAGTCATTGACAGCCGACTCCGCGATGTGCCGCGTGCGACACGGGCAACCGCCGTCGCTATCTTCAGCCGCGGAATATCTGCCGGACTGACCGGCATGATGAGGACGACTCTGGAATGGACTGTAGCCGCCATTCGCCAGCGCGGGATCTCGGTCGACTATGCTGCGATACCCGTGTCCTACCCTCTGCGCAGCGCCTTCGACTTTGGCCGGGATGCGCAGCGCTCGCTGTTTCAATACGCCGCGACCTGTGCAGAAGCTGGGCGCCTTTGGAAGCGCGTCCAGAGCGGCGATGAACGTGCAGCGGAGCGACGCGGTGTACCAGAGGGCACGAAGTGTCCGGCGGATGACTTGTTCATCGGGCGCTTCGCCGCGCTCGAGAATTGAACTACAGCTGCGTACCGGGCCCCTGCGACTAAGAGATGGGGCACGTCATTGTCGGTCAATCGCGCGCGCCTCCCCGGCTACCCCCGCGTAGAGGACCGCGAGCAGTCCGATGATGAAGATTCCGTCAAAGGTTCCGGCGCCGCCGATCGAGGCGATCGGCGCACCGAGACCCTGGATCTTATCAAGATTCAACACGTCGGCGCCGATCAGCGTGCCGAGACTGCCACTGATGTAGGCGAGCGGCCCGGCGCGCCGCCCCGCCAGTACCAGGGCGACAGCGGCGGTCGTCAGTGCGGGTACCAGAATCGGTTCGGCGATCCCGAGGCCCGGCACCGGTCGAGCAAGGAGGTGGCAGACCGCCGCCACAATCGCTACGCCAATGACGCTCAGGCCGAACAACTGATGTTTCACGATCAGGTAGAGCGACAGCGCGACCGGTATCAGCGCGCCTCCCACGTTGACGGCGAGCACGGTTGCGGCAAAGTCACGGACCACCGGAATTACGTAGGTGACGCCGAAGTAACTGATTTCAGCGGCGGCGGCGCTCTCCCGCTCGGGCAGATACGCGACCGGAATATTGATGTAGCTCCCGAGCAGCGACAGGCTGAGAATTGCGAGCAGATTCCCCACGCCGATGCCCATGCTGATCGACGCGTAGTGCAGCACCCGCAGCGCAGCCATGCCAACCACGAGACCGAGCAGGCCCGTCAGCACTAGCAGAAAGGGCAGCGTGACGGGAAAGTAATGGAGCCCTGAAGCAAGCATACCTGTCACCGTCGCGAAACCCGGCGGGGCCCAGTGCAACAACGGGTGCCATGGGCTGCGAAACATAGATCATGTGACTTCGGCACTCGCGTGTACAGTCTGGTACGAATCGACCGTCGCCGAAAAGCTGTCGCATGAGCAGACGGTTCAAATTTTCTCTCCTGTCGCATCGCACTCGTTCTGCTAACCCATCATTCGCCGCATGGGAGTCCGTCAGGACCCACTGCCCGGCGGTAACCGGGACGATCAACTCCCCATGCAATGGGCTTATACTGAGCGTCACTATGAGTGACCTCCTGGACGCTGCGGCGCGGCGGGC
>Ga0208991_1000200_pt1 | contig 13176 bp, 10 predicted proteins | sample MedBloCAOM3_M2_FD_187855 | JGI IMG/M metagenome (GOLD analysis project Ga0208991, IMG submission 187855) | Forest soil microbial communities from El Dorado National Forest, California, USA - Mediterranean Blodgett CA OM3_M2 (SPAdes) (version 2) | ecosystem: Environmental > Terrestrial > Soil >...
ATCGCCGAAATGCCGCGCCTGCGCGCGATCGTGGCGCTGGGGCGGGTGGCACATGACAGTGTCATTGCGGCGCTCGGCGAGAAGCGCTCGAAACTGCCCTTCGGCCATGGATCCGTGCACACCGCCGGCAAGCTGATGCTGTTCGGCAGCTACCATTGCTCGCGCTACAATACCAATACGAGGCGGCTGACGCCCGACATGTTCCGCGATGTTTTCGCCAAGGTGCGGGCTCAGGCGATCCCCGCATCGGAAGCCTGAACCGGGATCAATTCCCCCGCGCCGGGCCCTCATGCGAGCCGCGCAGCCACTCGCGCACGGTCTCGGCGCTCTTGTCGGGCGGAAAGACCGGATAAAACACCTTCGTCACCACGCCGTCGTCGATCACCAGGGCCATGCGCTTGAGCAAGGTCATGCCGGCAACCTCGAAGGTCGGAAGCTTGAGCGCCCGCGCGAAGGCCAGCTTTTCATCGGACAGGATCGGAAACGGCAGGTGCAGCCGCGCGACCGCCTCGCGCTGATAATCGGTGTCCTGGGTCGACAGTCCGAAAAGATGCTCGACGCCGAGGGTCTTGAGCTCGGCGTAATGGTCGCGGAAAGCGCAGGATTGCGGCGTGCAGCCACGCGCGCCCGGGATCGCGTCCCAGCCTTCAGGCAGCGCCTGGCCGGGCCGGCCCGTGCGGGGATACAGGTAGACGACCGTGCGGCCCTTGAGCCTGGAGAGATTCACCGACGTGCCGTCGGTCGCCCTCAAGGCGAGATCGGGCAGCGGCAGGCCGGGCAGATGACGGGCGGCGCCATCGTCGAGCGGCGCCGGCAAGTCGGCCGGAAGGATGGTCGGATCGTGCAGGACCGTCATGGCGCACTGCCTTCCCTGCCCGCATATGACATGAATTCCATCAGCGAGCCGTCCGGATCGCGGAAATAGACGCTGGTGCCCGCCCCCTTGGCGCCGAAGCGTTCGAGCGGTCCCGCGTGAATCGCGACGCCGCAGCGCGCCAGATGCGCGATCGCGTCCGCGATCGGCCCCGACCATTCGAAACACAGGTCGCTGTTGCCGGGCTGCACCGGCAGCCGCGCCACCTCGGCCGGCTTGACCCCCGGCCCATGCACGTTGAGCTGCTTGTCGCCGAACCGATAGGCGAAGCCGGCCGGGCGGCGCACCAGCTCGGCGCCGAGCACATCGCGGTAGAACGCGTTGGAACGTTCCCAGTCCGAGACATGGATCACGCAGTGATCGAGCCTGGTCGGTAGCGCCATCAGCCCTTCGCCCGCAGGAGGCGGCCCTTCTCGCGCTCCCAGCTCCGTTTCTTCTCGGTCTCGCGCTTGTCGTGCAGCTTCTTGCCGCGCGCGAGCGCGACCTCGACCTTCGCGCGGCCCTTCTCGTTGAAATACATCTTCAGCGGCACCACCGTCATGCCTTCGCGCTCGACCCCGGCCGCCAGCTTGTCGATCTGCCGGCGGTGGAGCAGAAGCTTGCGCGGCCGCTTGGGCGCATGATTGGCGCGGCTCTGCTGATATTCCGGGATGTTGGAATTGACCAGCCAGATCTCGCCGTTGCGGGTGTCGGCGTAGGATTCCGCGATCGTCGCCTTGCCCAGACGGAGCGATTTCACCTCGGTGCCGGTCAGCATGATGCCGGCCTCGAAGACCTCGCCGATCTCGTAATTGAACCGCGCCCGGCGATTGTCGGCCACGATCTTGAGCGGCCGCTCTTTCTTCTCCGCCATCGGCGAGCCTCGTTGCAACCGCAGGGAATGAGCCGCCTGCCAACCGCGCATGCCCTTTTGGGTCAGCGACTTGTTTAATCGCCGCCGCCGGCCCGAACAAGCGGGACGGCTTTTCCTCGCGCTAGGGCCGCGCGTCGCCCACCGGCGCCCGGTTCTTCAGCAGGTCGCGAATCTCGGTCAGCAGCTGGACGTCCTTTGGGAGCTCGGCGGGCGTTGCCGGCTGGGACAGGTGCAGCCGGTTGACGCCCTTGACGACCAGGAACAGCACCCAGGCGACGACGAGGAAGTTCAACACGATTGTCAGGAAGTTACCCCAGGCCAATACGGCGCCTTGCTTTTTCGCCTCGGCGAGCGTGGTTGCGGTGACCCGGGAGGACAGCGGCAGGAAGTAGTTGGAGAAATCGAGCCCGCCGGTGACGGCGCTGATGACCGGCATGATGACGTCGGCGACGATCGAATTGATGATGCCGCCGAATGCCGCCCCGATGATCACGCCGACCGCGAGGTCGATGACATTGCCGCGCATCGCGAACTTCTTGAATTCCTCCAGCACCGGCTTCTCCTCGCGTTGCGGCGCGTGATCGGCGCAGCTCGGCTGCGCAATGGGCAAGAAATAACACGAATGGCGGCGGCCGAGGCGATGCCGGGTCGCGTTTTCCACGGCCGGCCGCGGCCGATGCGGACCCCGAGTCCGAAGCAGGTTCTTGCGGCAAATACGCGTGACGGCGTCAGTTCACCAAGCCGGCATGCACCATCGCGTCGCGCACCGCCGCCTTCGACTTCTCGCCCAGCGGCACCATCGGCAGACGCACCGTGTCGGCGATCTTGCCGAGGATCGACAGGGCATATTTGGCGGGCGCCGGGTTGGTCTCGATGAACAGGTTTTGATGCAGCGGCATGAGCTTGTCCTGCAGCACGAGGGCCGCCGCATAGTCGCCGCGCAAACAGGCGCTCTGGAATTCCGCGCACAGGCGCGGCGCCACATTGGACGTGACCGAGATGCAGCCGTCGCCGCCATGCGCCATGAAGCCGAGCGCGGTCGCGTCCTCGCCGGAGAGCTGGTTGAACCCCTCCCCCAGGACGGCGCGCTGCTGCGAGACCCGCACCATGTTGGCGGTCGCATCCTTCACGCCGGCGATGTTCCTCAGCTCATAGAGCCGCTTCATGGTCTCGACCGACATGTCGATCACCGAGCGCCCCGGAATGTTGTAGATGATGATCGGAATCCCGATCGCGTCGTTGATGGCCTTGTAGTGCTGGTACAGGCCCTCCTGGGTCGGCTTGTTGTAATAGGGCGTCACGATCAGCACCGCGTCAGCGCCGGCCTTCTCGGCATGTTGCGACAGCTCGATCGCTTCCCGCGTCGAGTTCGATCCGGCGCCCGCGATCACCGGGACGCGGCCGCGGGCCTGGTCGATGCACCATTCGATCACCTGGTTGTGCTCGTCATGGGATAGCGTCGGGCTCTCGCCGGTGGTGCCGACCGGGACGAGTCCATTGGTGCCCTCGCCGATCTGCCATTCGACCAGGTCGCGGAACGCCTTCTGGTCGAGCGCATCGTCCTTGAAAGGGGTCACCAGCGCGGTGAAGGATCCGCGGAAATTCGTCTTGCCGTTCGTGGTGGAACCCATGGTGACCTCCGGACCGGGGAGCTTTGGTCGAAGCGCCTCACCGGTAACGATTTTTCGACCTTCAGACTAACGATTTCCGTCAATGGAGCCTAACGATTTCCGTGATCTGGCGCGGCCGCGATCCGCGCAAGGCCAACACGACGGTGCGGCGCGTCAGGAAGCCGCAAGTCTCAACATCGCCACGATTGCCCCGGATTAGGGTTTTGTCAATTTTATCAACGCAATAGGTTTAATAACGAATGCCAGGAGGATGTTGGCCGGTGATCAGGCAAAACCGCACGGCGAGCTGGTGCGCGGTCGTGGCTGCCCTGACGCTGGTCGCGCCGCCGGCCGCCGCAACCGACACCAAGACCGGCACGACAACGGACGCCAAGCCCGACCCCAAGTCGGCACCCAACCCCAACGCCAAACCGCTGGCCAAATCCGACGCGAAGTCCGGCACCAAGTCTGCGCCGCTTCCTCCCACGAAACCCGTAACCGCCAGCAAGCCCGTCGCAGCCCCCAAGGTCGCGGCACATGTGCCGCTGCCGCGCGCGCGTCCGACCTTCGCGGCACCCGCCCGGACCGTCGCATCGCCGGTGCAGGCCCCGGCGCCGACCGCACTGCGCGCCGAACCGACGGCGCCGGTGGTGGCCGTCGCCTACGCGCCGCCCGCCCCCACGCCCGGCATTCCGCTCGCCACGGCGGCGACCGCGTCGACCCCGCCGGCCGACATCGACGCCATCAAGCAGGCCATCAGCCTCGTGCGCGCCGGCAAGATCGCCGACGCGAGCGCCGTCCAACGCGGCATTTCCGATCCGCTCGCCCGCAAGCTGGTCGAATGGGTGATCCTGCGCAGCGACGACAATGGCGCGGACTTCGCCCGCTACAACGCCTTCATCGCCGCCAACCCGAGCTGGCCCAACATGGTCATGTTCCGCCGCCGCGCCGAGGCGATGCTGTGGCAGGAGCGCGCCCCATCCGCGACCGTGCGGGCGTATTTTGCGCACACCAAGCCGCTCAGCCCGAAGGGAAGGTTTGCGCTCGCGCGCGCGCTGATGTCGGACGGCGATCGCGCCGGCGCCCAGATCCATGCGCGCGAAGCCTGGCGGGTCGATTCCTTCCCGGCCGACATCGAAGCGCAGGCGCTCGAGCTGTTCGGCGAATTCATCACGCGTGCCGACGAGAAGGCCCGCATGGACCGGCGGCTCTACACGACCGACGACGCCGACGCCGGGCTGCGCGCCGCCAAGCGCCTCGGCGGGCCCGAGCCCGCGATCGCCAAGGCGCGCATTTCCGTCTCCGCCAAGGCGCCCAACGCCAAGGCTCAGCTCGACGCGGTGCCGGCCGAGGCCCGCCACGATGCCGGTTATATTTTCAGCCGGGTCCAATCGCTGCGTCGCGGCGACAAGATCGCCGAAGCGGGCGCGCTGATGCTCACGGCGACGCGCGATCCGGCCCGGTTGCAGGACCTCGACGAATGGTGGGTCGAGCGCCGGCTGCTCGCCCGCAAGCTGCTCGACATCGGCGACGCCAAGCTCGCCTATGCGGTCGTGCGCGACGCGGTGCCGCCGACCAAGGACAACTATCGCGCCGAGCATCAATTCACGGCCGGCTGGATCGCACTGCGTTTCCTGAAGGATCCGGCGACCGCCGCCCAGCACTTCGGTCGCGTCGCGCAGGGCAACGCCAACCCGATCACCCTGGCGCGCGCCGGCTATTGGCTCGGGCGCACCGCGGACGCCGCCAGCAAGCCGCAGGAGGCGCGCGCCCATTACGAGGCGGCGGCGCGCTATACCACCGCCTATTACGGTCAATTGGCGCGCGCCCGGCTGGGTCACGGCGACATCGCCTTCTCGGCTCCGCCCGCCCTTCCGCCCGACAAGCGCCAGTCCCTGGCGCGGCTGGAAGTGGTGCGTGCCGCGGAGATCCTTTATGCCCTCGGCGAACGCGACCTCATCGTCCCCATGGTCGCCGACCTCGCCGACAAGACGCACGACCAGGGCGCGCTCGCGATGCTCGCCGAGCTTGCCGAGAAGAATGCCGACGCCCGTTCGGTCCTGCTCATCGGCAAGATCGCGTTGGGGCGCGGACTTCCCTTCGACCAGTATGCGTTTCCGGTCGGCGCCCTGCCCCGCTACAGCGCGATCGGGCCGGAAGTCGAGCCGGCCGTGGTCTATTCGATCGCCCGCCAGGAAAGCGCCTTCAATCCCAAAACGGTCTCGAGCGCGAACGCGCTCGGCCTGATGCAGGTGACGCCCGACGCCGGCCGCCATATCGCCAAGAAATTCGGCGTCGCATTCGATCAGAACCGCCTGCTGCACGACACCGTCTACAACATGCAGATGGGCGCGGCCGAGCTCGGCGACGTGATCGCGCGCTATCGCGGTTCCTACATCCTGGCCTTCGTCGGCTATAACGCCGGACCGGGCCGGGTGAAGGAATGGGTCGAGCGCTATGGCGATCCGCGCGACCCCGGTGTCGATCCGGTCGACTGGGTCGAGCGCATTCCGTTTTCCGAAACGCGCAACTACGTTCAGCGTATCCTCGAAAATCTCCAGGTCTACCGCGTCCGTTTCGGGGGCGGGGCCAAGCTCATGATCGAGGCCGACATCCGCCGCGGCGCGCAGACGAATTAGCGCAATTTTCAGCCCAAGCGGCCCCGGTTCGCCGGAGCGCGAACGCCACGTTCGGATCGACAGTGCCGGGACGTCTCGATAGAATATGGCGACTGGATGGTGAGGATCTGCCTGGGGCAACTTGGATTATGTCAGCCATAGGGGTACGATGGTCGATTATCAGTCTCGGGATGTCGTGCCAGACGGCCCTGCAGATCAATCATAATATTCCATTCCTGAGAACGCTGCTGAACGACGATACGATGTCGCTTCGCGCCTGCCCGTTCGACTGGCTCGTCGCGCCGGTGGAAAGCGTCACCCGGTTGCTGCAACGCTGGGAGTTTTATCCCTCCTCTCCGGCGGATTTGTCGATCAACCAACGTCCTTATTGGGGCGCAGCCAATGTCTATTATTGGCATGACTTCAAAACCGGCAATCCGACCGAGGAATTCAACGATATCAAGGAAAAATTCGCTCACACCGCGGAGAACCTGCGCTGGGTTACCAAGTCCCAGCGCACGCTGTTCCTCGTCTCCAACACGCAGAACAACCTCGTCACCGACATGGCGAGTGTCGGGACATTCGACCCGGTCATTCGCAGCTCCAGCCTCGCGGCATTGAATGTCCAGCTCCGCGCCCGTTTTCATCGCGACTTCCATCTGGCATTGATTACCCATCCCGACCGTTACATCCGCGACACCGAACATGAATTCTTCTCGGTGGAGCACATCGAAAAAGACCACTCGGAATGGGAGGGAAGCCCGTATAATTGGCAGCAGGCGCTGACGCGGCTGGCCGGAAGACTGTTGAGCAAAAAAAAGAGCCGCTTGCGACCCGCGCAGCCTCACCTCACTCCATGACCGCAAGCCGTTTCTTGCGGACATTCGGACTTGCCCGCGAGCGCCAGCCGAATATTGTGGCTCTATCGATATCGTCCCGGCGCCGGCTTGCCGCCCTCTTTCGCATATTGGACCGACCCTGAATGACCGCCTCTCCACGACACAGCCTTGCCGACGCCATCGCGCTCTTTCAAAGCGGGCGGCCGGAGGCGGCCGGCAAGATTTGCAGACTGATCCTGAGCGGCGAACCGCACAATTTCGACGCCAACTACCTGCTCGGAACGATCGAGCTGAATTCTCGCAATTTCGCCGCCGCCGAGCAGTGCCTGACGCGGGCCGCACATGCCGATCCCCAAATGGCCGATGTCTGGGCGCTCCGCGGCAACACCTTGATTGCGCTTGAACGCCTGGACGACGCCCTCGCGAGCTTCGATCACGCCCTGAAGGCCAAACCGGATTTTCTCGGAGTTCTCTACAACCGGGCGAAGCTCTTGCGAGACATGGGGCGGAACGACGAGGCCCTGGTGAGTTATGACCAGGTGCTGGCGATCGATCCCAATTTTCGCGAAGCGCTCAACAATCGCGGCAATATCCTGATGACGCTCGGCCGCCATGCCGAGGCCGCCGAAAGCTTCGCGCGGCTCGCGCGTGCCGACCCGAATTTCGAGCACGCGCTCGGAAACCGGGTTCACGCCATGCAGCAGATTTGCGCCTGGGACGGCCTGGCCGAATTGCTCGGTGAACTGGGCACGCGCGTGAGGGCCGGAAAGCCGGTTGCGACACCCTGGGTCATGGCGGCGGCCTCGGATTCCGCGGCCGACCAACTGCGGTGCGCCCAGATGTTCACGCGCGATCTTTACCCGCCGGCGGCCAATCCGTTATGGCGCGGCGAGCGCTACGCTCACGACCGCATTCGCATCTGCTATGTCTCGGCGGACTTTCATGACCATGCCACCGCGTCGCTCATTGCGGGGCTTTTCGAAGCCCATGACCGCACGCGCTTCGAGCCGATTGCGATCTCGCTCGGGCCCGATCGCCAGGGCGGAATGCGAAGCCGTATCGAAAGCGCCGTCGAGCGCTTCACCGACATGCGGACGAACAGCGATGCCGAGATCGCGGCGCATATCCGCCAGATGGAGGTCGATATCGCCATCGACCTCAAGGGATTCACCCGCAACTGCCGGCCCGGCATTTTCGCGCGGCGTCCGGCTCCCGTCCAGGTCAGCTACCTGGGCTATCCCGGGACGATGGGCGCGCCCTATATCGACTATCTCATCGCCGATAAGCAGGTGATTCCCGCCGACCAGCAGACCTTCTACGCCGAGCGCGTCGTCTACCTGCCCGACAGCTACCAGATCAACGACGACAAGCGGGAGATTTCGGGCGGCGTCCCGACCCGCGCCGATGCGGGCCTGCCCGAGAGCGGCTTCGTGTTTTGCTGTTTCAATAGAAGCTACAAAATCACGCCGGATGTGTTCGACATCTGGATGCGGCTTCTCACCAAGGTTCCCGGCAGCGTGCTGTGGCTGTTCGAAGGGTTTCCGGCCGCGGCGGCCAATCTGCGCGCCGAAGCCGAAAAGCGCGGCGTGTCGCCGGAGCGCCTGGTATTCGCGCCGCCGCAACCCTTGGCCGACCACCTCGGGCGCCATCGCCTGGCGGATCTCTTCCTCGATACCGTGCCGTGCAACGCGCACACCACCGCAAGCGACGCGCTGTGGGCCGGCTTGCCGGTCGTGACCTGCCTGGCTTCGACCTTCGCGGGCCGGGTTGCGGCCAGCCTGTTGCACGCGGTCGGCCTTCCGGAGCTCGCCACGGGGTCGCTGGACCAATACGAAGCGCTTGCATTGAAGCTCGCCGGCGATCCGGCGCTGCTGGCCGAGCTCAAGGCGAGGCTTGCGGCAAACCTTGCCACGGCGCCGTTGTTCGATACCGCCCGCACGTGCCGGAATATCGAGGCGGCCTATACCGCGATGTGGCAGCGACAGCGGCGCGGGGACGCACCCGCCGGATTTTCCATCGATTGAACCGCGATCGGGGCATGGATCTTTCCAGCGATCATTACGTGACCGCGCAGGACGGCCTGCGGCTCCATGTGCGCGAGCATGGCGACCGCACGGCCTCCGGCCTGCCGGTCGTATGCCTGCCGGGTCTCGCCCGCACCACCGCCGACTTCGATCAGCTCGCCGCTGCCCTTGCGGGCGACCCCGATCGGCCGCGGCGAGTGCTCGCGCTCGATTATCGCGGCCGCGGACTGTCGGACCATGACCGCGATCCCGGCAACTATTCGCTTCCGGTCGAGCTCGCCGACGTGATGACGGTCCTGACCGCCCGGGCGGTGGGGGCCGCGGTGTTCGTCGGCACCTCGCGCGGCGGTCTCATCACCATGGCGCTGGCGGCTGTTCGTCCGGCCGCCATCGCGGGGGCGGTGCTCAACGACATCGGACCGGTGATCGAGCCGCAGGGACTGATGCGGATCAAGAGCTATGTCGGCAGGCTGCCGCTTCCCCGCGGTTTCGAGGAAGGCGCCGACATCCTGCGTCGGCTGTTCGGCGCCCAGTTCACGCGGCTCAGCGACGCCGACTGGCTCGCCTCCGCGCACCGAAACTGGCGCCAGCAGGACGGCCGGCTCGTGCTCGCCTACGATCCGCGGCTCTCGCGCGCGCTCGCGTCGGTCGACGCCGCGCACCCGCTGCCGCCGCTCTGGCCGCAATTCGACGCCCTCGGCAACGTTCCCCTGATGGTCATCCGGGGCGCCAACTCCGACATCCTGTCGGCCGCCACGGTGGCGGCGATGCAGGCGCGCCGGCGCGACACCGTGGTGGTCGAAATTCCCGACCAAGGCCATGCGCCGTTGCTGGCCGAAGCCGACACGATCGCGCGCATCGGCATATTCGTCGCCAAATGCGAGATGCTCGGCGGCGCTTGAGCGCCTTTCAGGCTTTCTGGATCGCGAACTGGTACATGCTGGCGAAAATGCCGGGGTTCTTGCATTCGAACCGGTGCCAGCGATCGAGATCGATCATGGCGGGATCCTCGGGATTTTCCGCCGCGTAGGCACGGAGCACCCGCGCATCGAGCTGAAAGCCGAGGAATTGCAGCTTCTCGGCCGCCAGGAAGGCCGCGATCTCCGGAAGCGTGTGCTGATATTCCTGGACGTGGAACAAGAGGTCGCGGCAATCGCTGGTCGAGTAGAAATCGCCCGCCGAGATGACGGTCTTGCCGGGCGCTCCGTCCGGAAGCGCAAAAATCTCCTGCCTGCAGCGCCGGATGTCGTCCGCGCCGGCGCCACAACCGCGTGCCGCGATGGCGGCGCGCGCCGCATTGATGTCCTGGCGCGCGGTGCGGCTGTAGAGGCCGAGCATCATGACGCCGTCCGGCTTGAGCAGTGACAGCAACACGCGCCAGCCCGCCGCCGGGTTCTTCAGGCACTGGAGCGACCCGTTCGCCTCGATCACGTCGAATGTTCTTTCGAGATCGCCCAGCCGCAGAATATCGGCCTGCGCGTAGTCGATCGGCAGACCGAGCTCCCGCGTCCTGCGCGCCGCATAGGCGAGGCTGGAGCGGCTGAGATCGACCGCGAGCACACGCGCCGCGGAAAATCTCCGGTAGGCCTCGATGGCGTGCGAGCCGCTGCCGCAACCCGCGATGAGGATTTCCGGCCCCTCCGGCGTCGCCAACGGCCGAAGCGGCGCGAGGGGAAATTTTGCCCGCAGATAGTCGTCGACCGTCAGCGCTTTGACGGCGGGCGGGGGAATGATCCAGCGTGGATAGGGATTTTCCTCGTATTGCGCCTGGACGGCGACCGAATCCGCGTCGATGGCGGTGAGCGCCACCAAGGAGACACGGATGGCCCGCTCTTCCAGCGGCTCGCGGATCTGCTGCACCACGATCTGCGTGACCGGATCGGGCCAGCGCCGGTCCATCAGCTGCGAGGCCCGCCACAGGGCGTGCAGCGGCATATAGGCGGCGACCGCCATTGGCCATGCCATCGGGACATCGCCCCCCGTGCCGAGGCGCGCATCCAGGGCGGCGCTCAGCCGGCTCACCTCGGCGCGCTCCGCATCGGTCTGCGCGAAGACATATTCGTTGATGAAGCATTGGCGCGCCAGGGCGGAGCAGAAATCGGGGACGGCCAGCTCCTCGTCGCGCGCGGCGGCGTCGAGCAAGGTTCGGCGGGCGGCGGTCAGCACCCGCTCGACATCGCCATCGCTCACCCGGCCCGAGATCATCACCTGGCGCAACAGCGGGTCGGCGTCCAGCGCCTTCAGGTCGGCCGCATCGACAAGCTGCGTGTCGTTCCCCGACTCTCCGGCTGCGCCCAAGCGCGCGATGCACCCCGCCATCGCGTCGCCCCGCTTGATCAGCGAAATGGCGGCGCGCTCGAGCTCGCCGCCGCGCGCCCAGCCTTCCGACAAGGCGCGCAATACGTAGGGACGCAGTGTTTCCAGCTCGCTGTCGGGAAGCATCTGGATGCAGAGCGCGAACAGGCTCTTGGTTTCCGCGGTGCCGTCGTGGTCGAGGACCTGCGTCAACACGGACGCGGCGTCGGCGGCAAGGCCGAGCCCCAAAAGCTCGCGCGTCAAATGATGGACGGTGTCGAGGTCATCCGGCTTCAGCCGCAATGCGACCCGGAACTGCCGCAGCGCCGCATCCGACCGGCCGAGGCGGGACAGCGCAAGACCCAGGTTCTTGTGCGCGTCGAGGAAGTCGGGGTTGAGCCGCACGGCCTGCGAGTAATGCGCGAATGCCTGGGCGGGATTCCCGCGCAGCGCCGTGACGATGCCGAGATTGTTGTGCGCCTCGGCATAGTCCGGTCTCAGCGCGAGCGCACGCAGATAGGCGTCCTCGGCCTCGTTCAGCCGCGCCTGATCCTTGAGCACGTTGCCGAGATTGTTGTGGGCCTCGGCGAACCGCTCGTTGCACGCGATCGCCGCCCGATAATGCCGCTCCGCGTCGCCGAAACGGCCCTGCCGCGCCAGCACATTCGCAATATTGTAGTGCGCGACCGCGGAACGCGGATCGAGCGCCAGCACGCGCTCGTAGCACGCCACCGCGTCGGCGTCCCGCTGCTGGCGCGTGAGAATGTTGCCGAGATTGAGATGCGCGGCGGCGTAGTCGGGCTTGAGCGCAATCGCCTTTTGATAGCGAAAGGCCGATTCATCGAGACGTCCTTCGCCTTCCAGCGCCAATGCGAGATGGTACTGAGGTTCCGCGGCGCGCTCATTCAACGAAACGGCGCGAGCCAGGAGATCGAGCGCGGCGCGGCCGCGCCCCGTCTGCAACGCCAGGACGCCGAGATAATGCAGGCTGTCCGCGTGTTCCGGGTCGACGGCCAGTACCCGGCGATAGAGATGCTCCGCCGGCGCCAGCTGTCCCGCCCGGTGGGCCCTGACCGCGTCGCCAAATAGCCGGGCCACTTCATCGCGGTCATGGCCGTCGGCTGACCCGCGCGCCCCGGGGTCGGCCTCTTGGCATTCCATCGGCAAAACCGCCTTTCAAACCACCAGATTGAAGGCAGTACATGACCCGACGCCGAACCTGATGCCATCGAAGATCGGGAATTTAACGTCGCAACGGGATTATTTTACGCGATTTTTATTTTGCGCGCGCGCCGTCGCTGCGGGTCGGCGTTGATCAATGCGACTCCTTTTCGCGGCGACGACTTGTCGCGCCAGGACACGCCGCTCATCGCTTCTGAACGGCGAACTGATACATCGCCGCGAACAACCTCGGATTCTCGGACTCGAAGCGGTGCCAGCCCGCGAGGTCGATCATGGCGGGATCGTGCGGATTTTGTTCCGCGTATAGCTTGAGCACGCGCGCATCGATTTCAAAACCGAGGAACTGGAGATCCTGCTCGGCCAGGAAGGCGGCGATTTCCGGCAACGTATGTTGGTGCTCCTGCACGTGGAAAAGCAGGTCCCGGCACTCGCTCACCGAATAGAAATCGCCCGAGTGCGTCACCGTCTGGCCGGACGCGCCTTCCGGAAAGGACAGGATGTCCTGCCGGCAGCGCCGGATATCCTCGTGCGTCGGCCGGTAACCGCGCTCCGCGATGAAGGCGCGGGCCGCATTGATCTCGCTGCGCGCAAGGCGGCTATACAAGCCGACCGACATGATCCCGCCCGGCTTGAGCAGCGACAGCAAAATGCGCCAGCCCGCCATCGGATCCGCGAGGTGATGCAGAACGCCGCTCGCCTCGATGAGGTCGAAGGTGCGGCCGATCCCCCCGAGCCGCAGGATGTCGGCTTGCGCATAGTCGATCGGAAGCCCTAGCTCGCGCGTCTTGCGGACCGCATAGGCGAGACTGGTGGCGCTGAGATCGACGGCGAGCACGCGTGCGCCGGAGATCTTTCTCGAGGTCTCGATCGCATGCGCGCCG
>Ga0208991_1000201_pt1 | contig 13150 bp, 12 predicted proteins | sample MedBloCAOM3_M2_FD_187855 | JGI IMG/M metagenome (GOLD analysis project Ga0208991, IMG submission 187855) | Forest soil microbial communities from El Dorado National Forest, California, USA - Mediterranean Blodgett CA OM3_M2 (SPAdes) (version 2) | ecosystem: Environmental > Terrestrial > Soil >...
GCACCTCCTTGGGCAGGCCCGCCATCTCGGCAATGCCGCCGGCATTGTCGGTCACCGGGCCAAACGCGTCGAGCGCCACGATCATGCCGGCGAGCGCCAGCATCGTGGTCACCGCGATCGCGATGCCGAACAGGCCGGCAAGCTTGTAGGTGGCGAGGATGCCGACGATGATCACGATGGCGGGAAGCGCCGTCGCTTCGAGCGAAATGGCCAAGCCTTGGATCACATTGGTGCCGTGGCCAGTGACCGAGGCCTTCGCGATCGACTGCACCGGGCGGAAATTGGTGCCGGTGTAGTACTCGGTGATCCAGATGATCAGCCCGGTTACGAGGAGACCGACGATGGCACAGAGGAACAGGTTGGTGCCGCTATACGATTGGCCGGGCACGCTGGCAAAACCGACCAGAAGATACGTGACCAGCGCCACGCCCGCGAGCGAAAGCACACCGGTCACGATGAGGCCGCGGTAGAGCGCGCCCATGATCGATTGATCGGAGCCGAGCTTGACGAAAAACGTGCCGATGATGGAGGTGATGATGCAGATGCCGCCGATCGCGAGCGGATAGGTCATCATGTTGAGCAAGATATCGGGACCGACGCTGCGAAAGAAGATCGCCGCCAGCACCATGGTGGCAACCGTCGTCACCGCGTAAGTCTCGAACAGGTCGGCGGCCATGCCGGCACAATCGCCGACGTTGTCGCCCACATTGTCGGCGATCGTCGCAGGATTGCGCGGATCATCCTCCGGGATGCCGGCCTCGACTTTACCGACGAGGTCGCCGCCCACATCGGCGCCCTTGGTGAAGATGCCGCCGCCGAGACGAGCAAAGATCGAGATCAGCGATGCCCCGAATCCCAGCGCCACGAGAGCGTCGATGACGGTGCGGTCATCAGGGGCCAGATGCCGCGGACCGATGAGATAACCGAAATAGAGGGTGACGCCGAGAAGCGCCAAGCCGGCGACCAGAAGGCCGGTGATGGCACCCGCTTTGAACGCCAGCTCAAGACCATCGGCGAGCGAGCGGATCGCGGCCTGGGCGGTGCGGACATTGGCGCGCACGGAGACGTTCATGCCGATGAAGCCGGCAGCGCCCGAAAGCACCGCGCCGATCAAGAAACCGAACGCCACCAGCCATCCGAGGAAGTATGCAAGGATGAAAAAAATCACGACGCCGACGATGCCGATCGTGGTGTATTGGCGCTTGAGATAGGCCTGCGCGCCTTCGCGCACCGCTGCCGCGATCTCCTGCATCCGCGCGTTGCCCGGATCCGCCGCGAGCACGGAACGAGCCGCCCACGCGGCGTAGATGATGGCGAGCACGCCACAAAGGACGATCAGCCAGAGAGCCGTCATTGTAGAAACCCCGGTTTTGTGAAGCGTACCGGGCAAGAACACCTTTGCACGGTCGCCGCTGCGCCGAGCCCGATTGGTCGCCCAAAGCCCCGGCCGAAAGTGGCGCGGACATTGCCAAAAACAGTCCCGCGACGCAACGCTCGAAAATGCGCGGTTTTGTTGAATTCTTCAGAGTTCGGCGCGCCGAACAACAAGAAACTGCCGCGTGCGACGCGGCCTCGCGACCCGGCTCACCAATTAGTGGCCGGACGCACCCTCGGCAGGGTCGTGGTCGACGGGGTGCTCGGTTGCCCCGCCTGCATCTTCCGCACGTCTCTTTCCATCTCGAGGCAGGTGAGCCACTCCACATAGCTCGGAAGATAAACCGTCGTTCGCATGCACCGCGATTTGTCGAGCGATGAATACGTCGCCCGGTCCTTGATGATCTGCTCTCGGGCCTTTTGCTCCGAGTCCAGGCATCCCTTGACGTCCTGGTCGGTCGTGCTCCCGCCCAACAAGCTGACCATCACGCCGGCGGCGGCCTGGCAGGTTTTCTGAATATCGACGGTGGGCACCTCTCTGCGCCCTTGCGCATCGATCGTGGCGACCTGGCGACGTGCTTCCGCAGCGTACGCTCCGGTGCCGAAATTCTGCAGATACGTGTTGTATGCAGAGGAGGTGCCGGCCCGCTGAGCGTCCGCCCAAGCCTTGTCGTCCGCGTCCTTGCGTGCTTTCGCCTCCAGCGTAGCGGCGCGCTGGCGCGCCTCGGCGATGTGCGCGCCGGAGCTGAAATTTTGAATATATCCGTTGAATGCCGCAGCGGTGCCCGCCCGCTCGGCGTCCGTCCAGGCCTTCTCGTCCGCGTCCTTGCGCGCCTGCTCATCGAGCGCTGCAATGCGTTGACGGGCGTCGGCGACATGCGCGCCGGAGCCGAAGTTCTGGAGATATGTATTGAACGCCGCCGCGGTACCGGTGCGCGCGGCGTCGGCCCAGGCCTTCTCGTCGGCGTCCTTGCGGGCCCGTTCGTTGAGCGCCGTGATGCGCAGGCGCGCCTCCGCCACGTGTGCGCCAGAGGCGAAATTCTGGATGTACCCGTTGAAGGCCGCAACGGTACCGGCGCGCTGGGCGTCGGCCCAGGCCTTCTCGTCCGCCTGTTTGCGGGCTTGCTCGTTGAGCGCGGCAACCCGATCGCGTGCCTCCGTCACGTGCGCGCCAGAGCCGAAATTCTGGATGTAGCCGTTGAAGGCCGCGGCGGTACCGGCGCTCACCGCTTCGGTCCATGCCTTCTCGTCGGCGTCCTTGCGCGATTGCTCATCTGTCCCGGCTTGCTGCTGCGCCGGGGCCTGTTGTGTGTCCGATTGCTGGCTACAGGCTGAGAGGAGCACAGTTCCCGCAAGGATGCCCAGAACTGCCAGTCTCAGACATACAACGCGAGGGACGCATTTGGGTTCGCGAGGCGGATGACCATTCATGGCTGCGCTTTTGTCCGGTTTGCACGCTCCCCTCGCGCTTTTCCGAGTTCAATATGTCCCGAAACATCAACACCGTCAAAGATAGGCCTTAGGACGCTGTTTCCAAGCATCGCCGACTGCGGCACTTCGCGCCGGATGAACGACTCAGCGGTCAGGCAACGGAACGTATATGTCTGCGTGCGACCGACGTTGGGGATTTTTCAGCCGTTCAGTCATGCAAGAAGGGCCAAGCGCCTGCCGCGAAGGCGGCGCTTGGCCCCTCTCGAACCTCAAGTATGACGTGTGTCTCGGCCGTGTCCAGCCTCGGCCGTAACCTCACCGGCGACGTCGACGGGGCGGCAGAGCAGGCGGCACCTCGGGTGCCCGCTGCCAGATCGTTCCGTTGTCGAATTGGATGGTCATCCCGTCCGGGGAATAGATCGCGCCGAGATTTGCCCGCGCAATCCAGATTCGGCCCGGGTAATCCACCCAGCCGCGCGAGGCTTGGCCGGCCTCGTTGACAAGGTTGAGTTCCCAGCCGTTCTGAGTGACGAAGGCGATATCGCCTGGGCGGGCCGGTACGCAGCCCTGCATGCATTGATATGGGCCGGTCAGATTCACGCCTTGCGCCGAGGCGTCGGTTGCGACCAAAGCTGCCGACAGGGCAATCGCACCCAGTACAATTCTCATCACCTTCTCCTTAGTCACTCTGTTGACCAACCGTTTGTATCGAGCTCGCGGCAAGCTGTTTCATTTGAGCGCGCGCTCCACATGCTAGCCTGCAGTCGCAAACGGGGTGGCGGACCGCTTGCGCCGTTCTCAAGGCTCTTTTGGAACTTTTCCCCCCAGGCGGCAAGGTCGCTCACGGGCGCAAGCGCGGCTTTGATTAGCTTTGATTAACGGCGGGCGACAGCGCCGGCGCTGGAGACTCGCTAGCCCAATGAATCGGACTTTCATCAGATCCATCCGGATCGACCGCAGCGTCGTCGGTCCGATGATACCGCCGCGGCAATGATCTGCCCAACCTCAGGCTTGGTGTGCGCGCACGCGCAGACCGCCCCACAGCAGCAGCGCACCCGCGGCTAGCACCACCGGGAACACAACCTCATTCACCGTGGCCCAGCCGAAGCTCGCCAGCAGCTGACCGGACGAGAACGAGCCGATGGCCATCGAGCCGAAGACGAGAAAATCGTTGAATGCCTGCACCTTGTTGCGCTCGTTCGGCCGGTGACAGTGCGTAACCATCGTGGTGGCGCCGATAAAGGCGAAATTCCATCCCACTCCCAGCAAGGCGAGCCCAATCCAGAAATGCCAGAGCGAAATTCCGGCGATCCCGATCCCGGCGGCGACAATGATCAACGCAAAACCCACGCCGGTGATCCGCTCGAGCCCGAAGCGGGTGATGAGCGCGCCGGTGATGAAGCTTGGCGCGTACATGCCGAGCACATGCCATTGCAGTCCGAGCGTCGCGTCCGTAATTGAATGATTGCACATGACCATGGCGAGCGGCGCCGAGGTCATCACCAGGTTCATCATCGAATAGGCCGCGACACCGCAGGCGACCGCCACGATGAAGCGCGGCTTCTTAGCGATCTCGGACAGCGGGCGGCCATCACCCACGCTCGAGCGCGGCGGTGGTTTGGGTATGTTCACGAACATCAGCACGCCTCCCGCGATCAGAGCGAGCGCGGACTGCCCGATATAGGTCGCGGCGAACAGATAGGGCGGCCACAGATTCTGGGTCGCGATGACGAGCTGCGCTCCGACCACGCCGGCGAAGATGCCGCCGAGCAGAACCCATGAAATTGCCTTTGGCCGGAACTCATCGCTCGCGGTGTCGGCGGCGGCGAACCGATAGGACTGATGTGCCGAAGCGTAGAAGCCGCTGAACACGGCGCCGACATTGAACAGGAGGAACGAGCCGTCTAGTACGGCAACGCAGCAGATCAACCCGGTCAGCACGCCGCAAGCGGTGCCGATCTGCAACGCATTGCGACGGCCCAGTCGACGCGCCAGCACGCCCATCGGCAGCGTCCCCATCCACATCCCCAGCACGAAGATGCTGATCGGAAGCGTCGCCAGTCCTTTGTCCGGAGCCAGCATGGTGCCGACGATCGCGGCGGTCGCGACCAGCACCGTGTTGTTGCCGCCGGCGAGCGCTTGCGCGATCGCCAGCACCAGCGCGTTGCGCCGGGCGAGGCGGTCGCCCGCGAGGGCATGTGCAACGGGTTCGGCAACCGCCGACATTTACGTCCTCCGAAACCGGATGAGCGTAGAACAGTTTTTCTTTTTAGCGGGAGGGCTGAGAATAAACCAATACCCAGTGCGCAGGTCAGAAGTGCATCGCGCCCGAATGGCGGATCGCCGCCGAGCGCGCCTGCGCTGGACGCAGCGCGCCCACTTGGCCGAATGCCGACTTCATCTCGTCGATCATGAGATCGATCACGTGGCCGGGACCTTCAGCGCCGAGCGCGCCCAGGCCCCACAGGAAGGCTTTACCGGCAAACGCCACATCGGCCCCGAGCGCTACCGCACGCACGACGTCGAGGCCCGAGCGGATACCGCTATCCAGCATCATTGTTGCACGGCCGCCGACGGCGCGCACGATGGCCGGGAGCACATCGATCGGCGCGGGCAAGCCTTCGACCTGGCGCCCGCCATGGTTGGAGACGACGATGCCGTCGACCCCGAGCGATACGCACTTTTCAGCATCGGCGGGATGGAGAATTCCCTTCACCACCAGCGGACGCTTCCAGCGCTCGCGATAGCGCGCGACCTCGTCCCAGGTGAACGCGCCACCCATTTCCCGCCGCACGAACGCCGCGACCTCGTTCACGTCCGCCGTGTCGGCGGTGTAGGGCTTGAGATTGCCGAAGCGCGGCTGCCCGTGCGTCCACAGCGATTTGAGATAGCCGGGCGAGCTCAGAATGCCGGCGATCATGCGCAGGTCCGGCCGGAACGGCGAGGTAATGCCGGCGGCGACCTCGCGCGGACGTGTGGTACGCACCGGAACGTCGAGGGTGAGAACCAACACATGCACCCCGACCGCGTCGGCGCGGCGGAGGAGATCGAAGCCGATCGCATGTTCATTGCGCGAGCAGCGATAGAGCTGGAACCAGAGCACGTCGGGTGCGATCTCGGCCGCGCGCTCGACCGTCATCCCGCCGACGAGCCCGAGCGTGTAAGGCACACGCGCGCGCTGCGCCGCGGCCGCAAGATATTGATCGGCTCCCGGCCACACGATCGAAGGGCCGCCCATAGGCGCAACACCGATCGGTGCGGAGTAACGCTTGCCGAACAGTTCAACATCGACGGGCGGCAACGCGGTGGTGATGCCGTAACGCGGCACCAGTTCGACGGCATCGAGCGCGTTCCAGTTGCGGGCGATCCCGCCGTCGGCGCCCGCGCCGCCGTCCATGTACTCGAAGGCAAAACCCGGCACGTGCCGGCGGGCATGGCGGCGAAGATAGGTTACGGTCGGAAAGCGGCGGTGCAGCTTGGGGAAGCGCGGATTGTCGGCCGGGTTATAGGCGGTCGCCGGCCGCACCAAAGCAGTCGTGTCGTGCATGGGGTGCCCTTCCCTATTCCTCAACTATCGACCATCGATCTCGCCGACGGATGCCGGCGGGAGCGCCCCATCGCGGCGCAGCGGCGATCAGATACGATTGACGTCGTTCGCACTCGATTTGGCGATGAATGTTGCTATTTGGCCGGACAGAGCGGTTGCTGCGGACTGCAGCGGTAGAGCTCGTATTCCACGAACCGCTGGTTTTCCACCTTCCAATGCACCAGCGGCGGAAACATGTCGCCGGCCGCGTCCCAGTCATCCGAATCATAAGCGCCTTCATAGTTGATCGGCTTGCCTTTCGCGATCAACCTGATCGCCGAACTGAAATCCTCGACGATCGGCCTAACCTTCTGTCCGCCCTTGTTGTTGATCTTCGCGAGCCCGTCCCGGATGTCCGCCGGAGCCACGTCGCGCGGCCGCTTGGCGTCGCCCGCGGCGACCAGCGCCGCGAGCATGAGGGTGGCCGTCGCATCGTAAGCGCCCGAAGACGTCATTTCCGGAGATTGTCCCGTGGCCGCCCGGAACGCCTTGACGAAGGCTTCGCCTGACCCGCTCTTGTCCGCGAGCGTCACCGAGCTGCCCTCGAGCCCATTCGCGGCTGCGCCCACCTGCTTGAGAATATAATTCCGCCGGAAACTGTTGTTCGACAGGATCGGAATGGCGTGGCCACCCTGCCGATAGGTCTTGATCGCCTCCGACGCGGCTTCCGGCAGCATCGCGACGATGAGGACATCGGGCGCGCCGTCCGTCTTCCCCGTCATCTCATTGGCGGCGTCGATCACCTTGGCCCAGTCCGCCCCGATCTTGTCGAGCGCCGACATATAGATGATCTCGGTGGACGACGGGCCCTTGTAGAACGACGGCAAGATCGCGGCGATGCCGGTGGCCAGCGCGCGATGGCCCCCATCGGCAAAAATTCCGATCTTGAAGTTGCCGTCGCCATTTCCTTTGCCACTGCTCGTCTTGTTCAGGGCAATTTGTACCAGGACGGCGGCTTCGTACTTCGCGACGTAAAACACACGGAACAGCCAGTTGTCGACATCGCGTTCCGCCGCCTGCGTCAGGGCATCGGATTCCGTCACGTTGGCATCGTTGATGAAGCTGGACGAGCACTGAAAGCACGTGATCGGGACTTTCTGTTTCGCGGGCCTCGCCGGATCGTAATTGAGCTTGTTGATCGTGACGGTGACGCCGCTGCTGTCGGTAAACAGTGCTTTCACCTGCTCCTGATTGATCAGTCTGAGCGCCTCGGATTGCGCGAACGGAGGGTTGCTCTTGGAATCCCCGAAGATCACCTCGAACTTCACCCGGCTGCCGCTGCGATCGAGCGCCGCATTCATCTGGCTTGCCGCCAACTCCACCGCAGCCTGGTAAAGCGGCGACGTGCTGCCTCCGGTCTGATCCTCCACGGCGCCAATTCGAATGATCGTCGGCTCCGCAGCGGCGGCCGCGGGCTGGACTGCATCTGTAGCGAAGCTGCACACCAACGCGAGCGTCGATAGCGCTGCCAATTCCGTAAGCGGCAATGACATGATCTTTCCCCTCCCAAAGCTTCGTGGCGGGCAACATCGCGACCGGGGCGGGTTGCCTTGATCTGTCGAGACTAGCGGGCCGAGGGTTTGACGGTCACGCAGCGCAGCAAGCGCCCTCAGAAATGGCTGAACGAGGGACGCGCCAGCACAAGCGGTTTTCCGCGCACATCGACAAAGCGCGCCTGCCCCTGCCCGGCCGTCACCGTGCCGATGTCGGTGACCGCGACGCCAACCGCCGAGGCTTGGCGGCGCAACGCCTCGATCCTGTCAGCCGGCACGCATGCCAAGACTTCATAGTCGTCACCGCCCGTGATGATCGTTTCGATCAGCGCGGGCTCCTTCGCGAGCGCGGTTCGCGCGGCGTCGGAGAGCGGCACGCGCGCTACCTCGATTTCGGTTGCAATTCCGGAAACGCGGCAAAGCTTGGCGAGATCGCCGGCAAGCCCGTCGGAGACGTCCATGGCGGCCGAGGCGTGCGAGCGGAGAGCTTCCGCGATGGCGATGCGTGGCTCCGGCACGAGATAGCGGTTCCTCAGGTGATCCTGCTGGTCTTGTGCAAGCCCCCAACGCGCGGCGGCTGAGCTCTCTCGCCGCATGAGCAGGCCGAGCGCGGCGTCGCCGATCGTGCCGGTCACCACCACGCGGTCGCCAGGCCGGGCGCCAGCGCGACGCACCATCTTGCCGTGCGGCACCGCGCCGAGCACCGCAATCGATATCGTGATCGGCCCTGCCGTGCCATCGGTATCACCGCCGAACAGCGGGCACGCGAAGTGAGACGCATCCGCTCCGAGCCCGCGCGCGAACGGCGCAAGCCAGGCGTCCCCGATTTCCGGCGGCAGCACCAATGTCAGTAAGAACCCGAGCGGACTTGCGCCCTTGGCTGCGAGATCGGAAAGGTTCACCCGCAACGCCTTCTTCGCCACCGTATCAGGGGGATCATCGGGGAAGAAATGCATTCCGGCGACGATGCCGTCGGTCTTGAGCACGAGGTCGCAACCCGGGGGCGGCGCGATCGCCGCTGCATCATCGAGCAAGCCGAAGGCGCCCGGATGCGTGGCGAGCGGCTTGAAATATCGCGCGATAAGGCGATCCTCGCCGGACTCAGCTGCTTGCGCTTCGTTCATAAGAATCGGCCGCTCAGTGACTGGTGTCAGCCCTCATGATAGCCTCGGCCAACTAAAATAAGCGCGATTTCCGGGTCGCCCGATGGACGCATTCGATCTCTACTCGCCTGCCATCGATGCCAATCCCTTTCCGTACTACGAAATCCTGCGCGAGCAATATCCCTGTTACTGGAGCGAGAGCGGCAAGCTCTGGATCCTCTCACGCTACGACGACATATTGCAGGCGGCGCGCGACTGGGAAACCTTCTCTTCCTCGCAAGGAAACATGATCGACGAGCTTCCAGGTCGCGCAGGCGCGACGCTGGGAACGACCGATCCGCCCCGTCACGACCGCCTGCGGGCGCTGAGCCAAGCCGCCTTCGCCCGCAAGAACATCGAGCACCACATTGCCCCAACGATCGAAATCGCCGACCGCTCGCTCGACCGCATATGCGAGGCGAAAGCGTTCGAGTTCGTCAATGATTTCTCCAGTCAGATCACGGTCGGCCTGCTGTTCCGTACCATGGGCCTGCCCGAGCGTGATCATGCCAACATCAGGCGCAAGGTCATCCTCGCGGTCTCGACCGACAAATCCGTGAAGGGCCGCAACCCGGACCATGTCGCCGCGTTCAAGGAGCTCAGCGACTTCCTCACCGCCGAAGTGGCGGTGCGGCGTGCGAACCCGACGGACGACCTCATCACCCACCTAGCCGAGGCGGAGATCGACGGCGATCGGCTGAGCGAGCGTGAGATCGTGCTCACGACCGCCACGTTCGTGATGGCCGGGGTCGAGTCGCTGTCGAGCTTCATGAGCATGTTCGCGCTCAACCTGCATGATCATCCCGACGCACGGCGTCGTGTCGTCGCAAACGTGGCCTTGGCCGAGCAGGCGATCGAGGAGTCGCTGCGCTTCAACACGTCGGCGCAGCGCTTCAAGCGCGTCGTTGTGCGCGAGACCACACTCCATGGCGAAACGATGCGCGTCGGCGACAAGGTGGCGCTCGCCTTTGGCTCCGGTAACCGCGACTGGCGGAAATTCCCCGATCCGGATGCATACGATATCGATCGTAAGCCCCAGGGCCATCTCGGCTTCGGGGTTGGCAAGCATTTCTGCCTTGGCAGCCAGATGGCGCGCCTGGCGACTGGAGTCGCGATGCGACGCTTTCTTGCGCGCCTCCCGGATTATCAGCTTGCGGAGGGCGAGGTGGCTTGGAACTCGTCCTCGAACTTTCGCAGTCCAGTCGCGCTTCACTTCCTAATGCGCTGATCCAGCCACATTTCGAACGATCTCACGATTTTGGGAAGCCGGCATCACGGCCGCTTCACGCCCTTGTGCGTTGCACCATTCCATGGTGCAACGCACATATCTCGCACTAAACGCCACCAATGGAGATTTGATATGAAGACTCTCATTGTCTTTGCAGCGCTCGCCACCGCAATTGCCTCGCCGGCGCTGGCGCGGCCCGCCCACCACCCCGACAATAGCGTGATGAGCGGCAGCCAATATCTCGGCTCCGATCCGGATGCCAACGTCCGGTTCGACCTGCAGCGCGAATCCGGCACCCGGAACGGCAGCTTCTAATCTCGCGTTCTGCCGGTCCGCTTGAAAGCCCCGGGCCAAGGCCCGGGGCTTCTTCGTCCGCGCAAGTCCGTCCGCGCACGTGTGACGGGGCTCACACACCACCCCCGGCCCTCCCCCTACATTAGGCGCCGGGGCACAAGAACATGAGGCTCACCATGATGAAGCACGCACTCGCCCTGGGGATTGCTTTTACAATCGTCACCCCGCCGGCCGCTGCTTGGGCAGGCTTCGAGCCCGCCAACAGACTGGCCGCGCCATTCCCTTCGAACGCGACGATCTACCGGCCGGATTGCTGGATCAAGGAAGACCCTTCCAATCACTGCGATGTCGGCGGCGGACGCATTAGAGACTGAACGTGCGCATGCCGCACGTCACCTCACGGTGAACTCGCCGCCGCGAAATCGCCGCGCAATCTGATCGAGCACGGCATTGACCATCCCGGTCTCGTCCTTGTCGACGAACGCATTGGCAACGTCGACGTATTCGGAAACGACGACGCGCGCCGGCACGTCGTTGCGATGACCAAGCTCATAGGCGCCCGCGCGCAGCACCGCCCGCAAGATTGCCTCGATGCGCTTGAGTGGCCAGCCTTCCGCCAGCGCCTTGTCGACCAGCGGATCGAGGCTGCGCTGCTCCCGCACCACGCCCGATACCACGTCGCGGAAGAATGCAGCCTCCGCCGGCAGGTACTGCGCGCCTTCGACCTCCCGGCCGATCCAATGGCTTTCGAACTCGGCGAGGATATCGTTGAGGCCCGTGCCCGCGATGTCCATCTGGTAAAGCGCCTGCACCGCCGCAAGCCGAGCGGCGCCGCGGCGATTGGCCTTGCGATCGTCCTTCGACGCGCCCGGACGGCTCATGGTCGACCCGCGGCAACGCGGCGCGCGAGCCGAACGAGCGAAAGCGCCGCGCGCGCAGCGTCGCCGCCTTTGTCGGCTTCGTCCGGGCGCGCGCGCGACCAGGCCTGGGCGTCGGTGTCGACGGTGAGGATGCCGTTGCCGATCGGGAAACGGCGCGTGACCGCCAAGTCCAGCAGCGCGCGCGCCGATTCCTGCGAAACGATCTCGAAATGCAGCGTCTCGCCGCGAATGACGCAGCCAAGCGCGACGGCGCCGTCATAGGGCTTGCCGGAACGCTCGGCAGCATCGACTGCAATGGCGATGGCGGGCGCCACTTCGAGCGAGCCCGGCACGCTCACGCGCTCGAAGATTGCGCCGGCTTCCTCCAGCACGCGCGTGGCGCCCGCAAGCAACGCGTCGGCGATATCTTCATAGAAGCGCGCCTCCACGATGAGAATGCGCGCGCCCTCGAGATCGCTCGCAGCGCGATCGCTCGCATCTTTGCCGGCAGATCTGCGCGGCTCGGCCATGAACCCCGTCTCCAGTGTCGAAGTGGTGGTACCAAGCGAAGCGGGGCGGAAGCAAGTGAGCGGCACAATCGAATTCGACCTGCCATTGGGAAGAATCCCGTGCGATATGGCACAATCGGGGCATGTCCTTTGCTGAACACTCAACGTTGCGCCGCGCCGTCTTCGTGGTGGCATTGCTCAATCTGGCCTATTTTGGCGTGGAATTCGCGGTCGCGCTCGCAATCGGTTCAGTTTCGCTGTTCGCCGACAGCGTCGACTTCCTCGAAGACGCCTCGATCAATCTGCTCATCTGCGCCGCGCTGAGCTGGAGCGCGCCGCGCCGCGCTCGTCTCGGCGTGGTGTTGGCGGCTATCCTGCTTGTTCCCGGCTTCGCGACGCTATGGACCGCCTGGGACAAGTTCTGGCTGCCGCTGCCGCCGGCTCCCATCGCGCTCACGCTCGCGGGCACTGGTGCGCTGGCGGTGAACCTCACCTGCGCCATCATCCTGGCACGCTATCGCGGCCATGCCGGCAGTCTGACCCGCGCCGCATTTCTGTCTGCGCGCAACGACGCATTCGCCAATATCGCCATTATCGCGGCGGGCTTCGTGACCGCCGCGACGCTCTCGGGCTGGCCCGACCTCGTCGTCGGCCTCGCCATTGCGGCAATCAACGCCGACGCCGCGCGCGAAATCTATGTCGCCGCGCGGCAGGAGCGGCGCGCTGCGGTCGAGGAAGCGGCCCCGTAATAGCCTTGTGAAGGCACAGAAGCGAAGCCGCCATCGCCCTTGCTATGGACGCGCCATCAACCTTGCCGCGTAGCGCGCCATCAAGTCGACCTCGAGATTGACGTGATCGCCGGCGGCGAGCGCGCCGAGCATCGTGACCTTGAGCGTGTGCGGAATGATCAGCACCGCGAAGGTGTCGTCGGCAGCCTCGTTGACAGTGAGCGAAACCCCGTCGAGCGCGACGGAGGCCTTGGGCGCGATGAAACGGGCAAGCTCCGCGGGCGCATAGAAGGAGAACCGCGCCATGTCGCTCAGATCCTCGCGCGCAACCACCGTGGCAAGGCCGTCGGCATGGCCGGCGACGATGTGCCCGCCGAGTTCGTCACCCACCTTGAGCGCGCGCTCGAGATTGACGCGCGTACCCCGCTGCCAGGCTCCGACCGTGGTCACGCGCAGGGTTTCGGCGGCAGCATCGACAGTGAACCAGGCGCGGTTGCCGTCCCTG
>Ga0208991_1000202_pt1 | contig 13118 bp, 5 predicted proteins | sample MedBloCAOM3_M2_FD_187855 | JGI IMG/M metagenome (GOLD analysis project Ga0208991, IMG submission 187855) | Forest soil microbial communities from El Dorado National Forest, California, USA - Mediterranean Blodgett CA OM3_M2 (SPAdes) (version 2) | ecosystem: Environmental > Terrestrial > Soil >...
CGCCGCCGCTCTCCGCGCTGACCGGCGAATCGTCTGACAGCCCTTCGGTCTCTTCGGTTTCCACTTCCGATTCGGTTTCGATGTCGAACGCCTCGTCGTCGTCATAGGCTTCTTCGACATGAACCGGGAACGCCGCGACCTGCGCTGCCAGCAGCGCCTTGGCGGCCTCCAGCGTATGCACCTGTTCGCCGCGGTCGATGATGAACGACTGCTGGGCGCTGACGGTGGCGTCGGCGATCACGGCCAGCGTCACCTTGAAACCGTTTTCGAGATCGCGCAGATGGCCGCGCTTGTGATTGAGCACGTACAGCGCGACGTCGGTCCGGGTGCGCACCACGAGATTGTGGGTCGCACCCTTCATCAGGATTTCCTCGAGGCCGCGCAGCAGCTGCAACGCCACCGACGAGACCGAGCGGACATGGCCGCTGCCGCCGCATTGCGGGCAGGGCTCGGTCGAACTCTCCAGCACGCTGGCGCGAATGCGCTGCCGCGACATCTCCAACAGGCCGAAATGCGAGATGCGCCCGACCTGGATTCGCGCGCGGTCCTGCCGCAGGCAATCGCTCAGCTTGCGTTCGACCGAGCGGTTGTTGCGCTTCTCGTCCATGTCGATGAAGTCGATGACGATCAGGCCGGCGAGATCGCGCAAGCGCAATTGCCGTGCGACTTCCTCCGACGCTTCGAGGTTGGTCTTGAGCGCGGTATCCTCGATGTGGTGTTCGCGGGTCGAGCGGCCGGAGTTGACGTCGATCGAAACCAAAGCTTCGGTCTGGTTGATCACGATGTAGCCGCCGGAGCGCAACTGCACCGTCGGCGAGAACATCGCATCGAGCTGGCTCTCGACGCCCATCCGCGAGAACAGCGGCTGGCCGTCGCGATACTGCCTGACAGCACGCACGTTCGAGGGCATCAGCATCTTCATGAAATCGCGGGCTTCATGATAGCCGGCTTCGCCGGCGACCTGGATCTCGTCGATTTCCTTGTTGTAGAGATCGCGCAGCGACCGCTTGATCAGCGATCCCTCCTCATAGACGAGGGTCGGCGCCTGCGACTTCAGGGTCATGTCGCGCACGGTTTCCCACATCCGGATCAGATATTCGAAGTCGCGCTTGATTTCCGGTTTGGTGCGCGAGGCGCCGGCGGTGCGCAGGATGATGCCCATGCCCTCGGGCACGTCGAGATCCTGCACCACTTCCTTCAAGCGCGAGCGGTCCTGCGCCGAGGTGATCTTGCGGCTGATGCCGCCGCCGCGCGCGGTGTTGGGCATCAACACCGCATAGCGGCCGGCCAGCGAGAGATACGTGGTCAGCGCGGCGCCCTTGTTGCCGCGCTCTTCCTTGACGACCTGCACCAGCATCACCTGGCGGCGCTTGATGACTTCCTGGATCTTGTACTGGCGGCGCGGACGGAAGGCGCGCTCCGGCACTTCTTCCATGACGTCGTCGCCGCCGACGGATTCCACGACTTCCTCTTCGGCGTCGTCGCCGTCGTCTTCTTCATCATCGTGCTGCTCGTCGCCTTGCGGCTGAGCGGCATGCTCGTCGTGGGGCGAGGCGGCGTGCTCCTCACCGGCGCGTTCGGCGCGCGCCGCGTCCTCGGCATGAGCCGCATTTTCTTCCGCGTGCTCGGCGTGGATCCGCTCATCATGCGCGTGTTCTTCGTGGACTTCTTCAGCGGCGGCAGCGGGTGCCGCGGCTGACGCCTCGATGGCGGCCGTGTCGGGCAGGGTCACCGCCGCCAGCGTCTCGCTCGGTTGAACTTCGCCGTGTCCGTGATCGTGCTCGCCGTGAGCATGTTCATGCTCGTGATCATGCGCGTGGTCGTGATCATGGCCATGTTCATGCGAATGATCATGACCTTCATGATCATGATGCCCGGCATCGGCGTGATGATGTTCGGCATCGTGGGCGTGGCTATGACCCTCGTCGGCGTGCAAGCCTTCGTGTTCCGGGCCCTGATGCGGCTGAGGGGCGACCGAGGCGTCGGCGCCGGCGTTGTCGATGACCTCGCTCTGGACTCGCTCGCCATTGCCGCGGCGGCGCGAATTGCGGTGACGCGGACGGCGGCCACGGCTATTGGAGCGATTCTCGGTCTCTTCCTCGGCCTCGCGATGGGCGCGTTCGTCGGCCTCGATCAGCGCCTGACGGTCGGCGACCGGAATTTGATAATAGTCGGGGTGGATTTCGCTGAAGGCCAGGAAGCCGTGGCGGTTGCCGCCATATTCGATGAAGGCGGCCTGCAGCGACGGCTCTACGCGGGTGACCTTGGCGAGATAGATGTTACCGCGCAGTTGCTTGCGCTGGGCGGTCTCGAAGTCAAACTCTTCGACGCGATTGCCGCGGACGACAACGACCCGGGTCTCTTCCGGGTGGGTAGCATCGATCAACATTTTGTTGGGCATTTTGGAACTCATGACGGCGGCGGGCGCGTGTTTCCGTGAGCGCGTATCGCGCCGCCGGGTGACGCGACGGTCCACCTGATTCGGGGGTGAGGGGAAGGCCAAAACGCAACCCGGGGCGCCACGCCGAACGGGATCGCCGCGAAGCAATGCGACGCGCAGAGCTTTCGCTCCGCGTCGGCGCGATTGTTCGGTGGATCTTGGTCGGCAACACAGTCTGGCGCATCAAGCGTCGGCCCGTCTGGAACACGTTGGCGGCAAAAAGGCGCCGCCTTGTCTGTCGCTGAAAGCCCGGCGCGGCGCCGAAGCGCTCGCCGGCCATCGCATATCGGACCCTGCGGTCCGGATAATCGGTTATGCCGTGTCTGAAGCCGTCCCTGGAACAAGATGGTAACCTGGGACCGACGCCGCTCGGGCTCGAAACCGCCCTCCTTGTCAGCCGCGCGCTGCGCTGGCCTGTGGAGGGATCGGAAAGACGCTGGAATCTCCTGGATCAGAAGGTTCCGGCGCTGCACCGGGAGGCTGAACGCGACACAACCGGGAGTTTTAGCCGTCAGCCCCTTGTACATACGTCGATTGGCGCCGACGTGCAAGGGAAGCGTCGCTGCGGGGCAACACTCGGTCTTATTCGCCGGGCGAGCCTTAAGCTTCGGTTAACCCTGTAGTTCTATTGCGATAAGAGGGCTGCTCGGAGGCACAGATTCGTTGGCGGGCCGCGCAAAATACCGTGTTTTGCCAGGATATGCGCTCTTGTGCGCCGCAGCATTGCTGTGTTCGGACGTTACCCGTGTCCTGGCGGCCGAAGACCCGACCCCGGGCCCGGTCGCGGTGTCGAATTTTCCCATCGCCTCGGACGTTCGGCTGGCCGGTGACGCCAAGCAAACCCGGTTCGTGCTCGATCTCGACAAGTCGATCCAGTTTCGCGCCTTTGCGCTGGCCGATCCGTATCGCGTGGTCGTCGACCTCCCCCAAATCAGCTTCAAGCTCGGGGCAGGGGCCGGCACCGCCGGCCGCGGCCTGATCAAGGCGTTCCGCTACGGCCTGGTGATGCCGGGCGGTTCGCGAATCGTATTCGATCTCACCGGCCCGGCCAAAATCGCAAAATCCTATGTGCTGGAGGCGGCCAACGGCCAGCCGCCGCGGCTGGTGCTCGAGCTGGAAGAAGTCGACCGCACCAGCTTCGTCCAGGCGCTGGCGGCCGAGAGCCGGCCCGAACTGAGGCCCGCGATCGCCGACGCCAACACCGCCGTCCCTGCCGAAGCGTCCACGGCGCCGAAGCCGGCTGCCGCTCCGGATCCGCGACCCGTGGTCGTGATCGACCCCGGCCATGGCGGCATCGACAATGGCACCCAGGCCAGCGGCACCATGGAGAAAGAACTGGTCCTCGGATTTGGCCTGGCGTTGCGCGATCGCATTGAGAAGAGCGGCAAATATCGCGTCGTCATGACCCGCACCGACGATACCTTCATTCCGCTGGCGGACCGGGTGAAGGTCGCCCGCAACCAGTCGGCGGCGCTGTTCGTGTCGATCCATGCCGACGCGCTGCCGCGTCGCGAGGGCGATGCCCAGGGGGCCACGATCTACACGCTGTCCGACAAGGCCTCCGACGCCGAGGCGGAGCGGCTGGCCGAGGCGGAAAACAAGGCCGACGCCATCGGCGGGGTCAATCTGACGGAGGAGCCGACCGAGGTCGCCGATATCCTGATCGACCTCGCGCAGCGCGAAACCCGCACCTTTTCAAACCGGTTCGCGCGCCTGCTGATGGGCGAGATGAAAACCAATGTCCGGATGCACAAGCACCCCCTGAAATCCGCCGGGTTCAAGGTATTGAAGGCGCCCGACGTGCCCTCGGTGCTGATCGAGCTCGGCTATGTCTCGAACAAGGGTGATCTTGAACATCTGGTATCGGAGAACTGGCGTTCCCGCACCGTGGGGTCGATGGCGCAGGCCATCGACGCCTTCTTCGCCAAACGGCTGGCGACGGCCGGGACGGCGAACTGAAAACGGCGCCGCCGGACGTGGAAGCCCTAGTTTGGCCACAGCGGCGGCTCTATAAAAAACCACCGCGAGGACTTGAGGAATCGATCTAAACTCCCTCCCGGCCGACGTATTATTGGTCTGCGCGAACGGCACATCGCCGCGCAGGGGCTTCGCTGAGCAAAACGCCGGGAGCACCGGCGCAAGGGTTGAAACGGAACTTCGATAATGCGCTTGCTGGTGCGGTTCATGGGTTTCTTGTTCGCCGCCGGAACCGTCGTGTTTCTGGTGGGCGTCGCCGCCGCGGCGGGGCTGATCTGGCATTACTCCAAGGATTTGCCCGACTATTCGCAACTGCAGGATTATGAGCCGCCTGTCATGACGCGCGTCCATGCGTCGGACGGGGCGCTGCTCGGTGAGTATTCCAAGGAACGCCGGCTATATCTGCCGATCCAGGCGGTTCCGAAGATGGTCATCAACGCGTTCCTGGCGGCCGAGGACAAGAATTTCTACGAGCATGGCGGCATCGATTTTACCGGCATGGCGCGCGCGGCCGTGCTCTACGCGCAGAACTACGGGTCCAACCGCAGGCCGCAGGGCGCCTCCACCATCACCCAGCAGGTCGCCAAGAACTTCCTTCTGACCAACGAAGTCTCGTTCACCCGCAAGATCAAGGAAGCCTTGCTGGCGATGCGGATCGAACGCACCTATTCCAAGGACAAGATCCTCGAACTCTATCTCAACGAGATCTATCTCGGTCTTGGCGCCTACGGCATTGCCGCCGCATCGCTGGTCTATTTCGACAAATCGGTGAACGAACTCACCATCGCGGAAGCCTCGTATCTCGCGGCACTGCCGAAGGCGCCGGCGGCGCTGCATCCGGTCCGTAACCGCGAACGCGCGATCGAGCGGCGCAATTACGTGGTCGACCGTCTGCTGGAAAACGGCTGGATCAAGCAGGCCGATGCCGACAAGGCCCGCAAGGATCCGATGACCGTGACCAGCCGGAGCAACGCGGCGCATATCTTCGCCGGGGAATATTTCGCCGAGGAAGTCCGCCGCGACGTGTTCGAGCGCTACGGCGAGAAGAAGCTCTATGAAGGCGGGCTGTCGGTTCGGACCACGCTGGACCCGAAGCTGCAGGTGATGGCGCGCAAGACGATGACCGCGGGCCTCGTCAACTTCGACGAGGCGACCGGCTATCGCGGCGCCGCCAACAAGCTCGACATATCCGGTGATTGGGGCGTCAAGCTCGCCGACGTCAAATCGCTGTCGGACATCTCGCCGTGGCGGCTCGCGGTGGTGCTGGAAACCAGCGATCAGTCGGCGCGGATTGGCTTTCAGCCCAGCCGCGAACTTGGTGGCGCCGTCAGTAAGGAGCGGCAGACCGGCATCATCACGCTGGATGGCGTGAAATGGGCCAAGGCCGCATCCGGCCCAACACGCTTCAAGACACCGACCAATGTGTCGCAAGTGCTCGCGCCCGGCGATATCATCTATGCCGATCCGCTGATCGCAAAGGACGGCAACCCCGTCGAGGGCCAGTACCGTTTGCGGCAGCTGCCGGAAGTTTCCGGCGCGATGGTGGCGATGGATCCCTGGACCGGCCGCGTGCTGGCGATGGTCGGCGGATTCTCGTTCGACCAGAGCCAGTTCAACCGCGCAACCCAAGCCTACCGGCAGCCGGGCTCCTCCTTCAAACCGATCGTGTACTCTTCCGCGCTCGACAACGGATATACGCCGTCGACGGTGGTGGTCGATGCGCCGATCGAGATCGACCAGGGACAGGGCGCCGGCGTCTGGCGTCCGGAGAACTATTCGACCGGCAAATATTATGGCCCCACGACCCTCCGCAATGCCCTGAAGCGGTCGCTTAACACGGTGACGGTGCGGCTGGCGCAGGACATCGGCATGCCCCTGATCGGCGAATATGCCAAGCGCTTCGGCGTCTATGACGAACTGCCGAATTACCTGTCCTACGCGCTCGGCGCCGGCGAGACCACGGTGATGCGAATGGTGACGGCCTATTCGATGTTCGCCAATGGCGGCCGGCGGGTGAAGGCGACGCTGATCGACCGCATTCAGGATCGCTATGGCCGCACGATCTTCAAACACGACGCGCGGGAATGCCGCGGCTGCGACGCCGCCGGCGGCTGGAAAAATCAGCCCGAGCCCCAGCTTGTCGATCGCCGGGAGCAGGTGCTGGATTCGATGACGGCCTACCAGATCACCTCGATGATGGAAGGCGTCGTACAGGGCGGCACCGCGACGGTGGTGAAGGAAGTCGGCAAGCCGATCGCCGGCAAGACCGGCACCACCAACGACGAAAAGGATGCATGGTTCATCGGCTTTTCGCCTGACATCGTCGTCGGTATCTATATGGGCTATGACAAACCGCGCAACCTCGGCAAGGGTGCTACCGGCGGACATCTGGCCGCACCGATCGCCCGCGATTTCCTAAAGCTCGCGCTCGCCGACAAGCCGGCGATCCCGTTCAAGGTCCCGGCCGGCATTAAGCTGATCCGCGTCGATCAGGCGAGCGGAATGCGGGTCGGTCCGGGCGACAGCGGCAGGACCATTCTGGAAGCGTTCAAGCCCGGTACCGCGCCGCCGGATAACTATTCGGTCATCGGCGTCGCCGATGCCGACGGCCGTTCGCTACAGCCGTCACCCGACGCGGATCGCAGCCTCTTCCGTCCCGGCACTGGCGGCCTCTACTAGCATTGCGCTTTGCGGCGCACGCCGCTACATCCCTCGCAGCACCAATGCGTTTTCGAGCGAAGTGGATACCGGTTCGCGTAAAGAACCCGCGTCAAAACAAGAGACCAGAGCCTCGGTTCTGATTTAATCAGACCGAGGCTCTGAGAATGGCGGTTTAAAACCGCAGATCAGAGAGCCCATGCGCGCCGAAGTCGAACGTTTAGTTGAAGAGATCAAGCAGTCAGTCGGGCTGCTGAGGAGGCATCTTTGACGTCGATGCATCCACGGCGCGTCTTGCGGAGCTGAACAAGCTCGCCGAAGACCCCAATCTCTGGAACGATCCCCAGAAGGCGCAGAAGCTGATGCAGGAGCGAACCTCGCTGGAGGATGCGCTCAATGGTATCGGCAAGGTCGAGCGCGAACTTGAAGACAATATCGGGATGATCGAGCTCGGCGAAGCCGAGAACGATCAAGGCGTCATTGCTGAAGCCGAGACCGCGCTGAAAAATCTGAAAAAGGAAGTCGCCCGCCGCGAACTCGAAGCCTTGCTGTCGGGTGAAGCCGACCGCTTCGATTCCTATCTCGAGGTTCATGCCGGCGCGGGCGGCACCGAGAGCCAGGACTGGGCCGAGATGCTGCTCCGCATGTATACGCGCTGGGCCGAAAAGCACGGCTTCAAGATTGAATATCTGGAAGAGACCCAGGGCGAGGAAGCCGGCATCAAGTCCGCCACCATCCAGATCAGCGGTCACAACGCCTACGGCTGGCTCAAGACCGAAGCGGGCGTGCACCGGCTGGTGCGGATATCGCCGTTCGATTCCAATGCGCGCCGGCACACTTCGTTCTCCAGCGTCGCGATCTTTCCGGTCGTCGACGACAGTATCAAGATCGACATCAAGGAATCCGACGTGCGCACCGACACCATGCGTTCCGGCGGCGCCGGCGGCCAGCACGTCAACAAGACCGAATCGGCAGTCCGACTCACCCACATTCCGACCGGGGTCGCGGTGGTCTGTCAGGCCGGACGTTCGCAGCACAAGAACAAGGCGCAGGCGTGGGACATGTTGCGCGCCCGACTCTACGAAATCGAACTGAAGAAGCGCGAAGAACAGGCCGCCGCCGACCAGGCCGCCAAGACCGATATCGGCTGGGGCCATCAGATCCGCTCTTATGTGTTGCAGCCCTATCAGATGGTGAAGGACCTTCGTACCGGCGTGCAGACGTCGGACACCTCGGGCGTGCTCGACGGCGACCTCGACGAGTTCATGGCGGCGACGCTGGCGCAGCGCGCGTTCGGAACGACGCCGGGCGCGGTCGAGGATGTGGACTAACGAATGGCAAAAGTCGCTTTCATTGGCCTCGGGCGCATGGGCCATGGCATGGCCGGCCGCTATCTCGAGGGCGGCTTCACGGTCGCGGTCTGGAATCGCAGCAGGTCGAAGGCGGACGATTTGATCGCGCGCGGTGCGCGATGGGCGGCGTCTCCTGCTGATGCGGCCGACGGAGCCGACGCTGTTGTGACGATGGTCGCCGATGACGAGGCGTCGCGCGCGGTGTGGCTCGGCAAGGATGGCGCTGCTTTGACTGCCAAAGCCGGTACGCTGGCGATCGAATGTTCCACCGTCTCATACCGACATGCGCTCGATCTCGCGCGCGAGCTTCGCGGACGCGGTCTCATCTATATCGATAGTCCGGTCACGGGTTTGCCGGATGCCGCCGCCAGCGGGAAATTGACCCTGCTGGTCGGCGCCGAGCCCGCGGATCTAGAACGAGCGCGGCCATATCTCGCGCCGCTCTCTACCACGATCCGGCATTTCGGCGCCGTCGGTAGCGGCACGGTTTACAAACTGATCAACAATCTGATGGGTGCGATCCAGATTGCCGGTATCGCGGAGGGCCTCGCGATCGCCGAGCAGGCCGGCCTCGACATGAAGCTGGTGCTGGAGGCAGTCGAAACCGGCGTTGCTGCCAGTCCGCAGGTGATCCGTCATTCAAAGCGGATGGTGGCGCGAAATTTCTCCGGCGCCACATTCACGGCGGCGCTGCGGCACAAGGATGCCGCTTACGCGGTGGCGTTGGCCGAGAGCCTGTTGTCCGACGTTCCCTTGATGGGACGCGCCGCGGTGCAGGCGTATGCGAGGGCGAAAGCCCATGCGCCTAACGACGATGAAGGCAAGATGATCGAGATCGTGTCGCGGCCAAAGGCGTAGCAACGTAATCAGCCGCCTGTCCGCGCGATTTTCCATTCCGAAAACCACCGGGTAAACCGCCCGCTGTCGCGATTCCCCCCGTGCCATGCCGCGTAGACTACGCCGTCGCTCGCCACCAGCAGCACCACGTCAAGGCCTTTGGAACGGCGCAGCGTATCGATCGCTTGGCTTGGGGTCTGCGCGATCGGGCCGGCGACGTTGAAGGAGGTGTTGACCGACATCTCGACGCCGATGCGGCGGCCGAGCGCCTTCAGATAAGCGTAGGTGAGGGCGTCGTCCTCCGCCCGCACGATCTGAATCCGCCCGGTCCCGTCGGCATGAATCACTGCTGGGATTTTGCCGCGCGCGTGCGGCTTCGATCGCGCGGTCAGCACCATGTAATTATAGGCGTTGTAGCCGCCGTCCGACGCGCCTTGAAGCAGATCGAAATACTCCTGCGCCGCCTCCAGCGTCGCCATCGGCGCCAGCGGGCGGATCGCCTCACGGTATTTCACGCGCTCGTTGAGCCGCTCACGCGCTTTGGGATCGCAAGGATTTGCAAGGATCGAACGATGGCCGAGCGCGCGCGGCCCGGTTTCGGCCGCACCCTGATACAGCGCGATCACGCCGTTTTGCGCCACAACGAATGCCATCAGATCGGCGACGGCGTCGCGGCCCTCCGGCGTCGAGATATCCCCGATCCGCTGCGAGGCGACATCATCGGCCTTGAGTGCTGTCGCGACTTCCTGATGCGATGGCGAGGTACCGCAATAAAATGCGTGGGCCATCGGGGCGCCGCGCGGCGCGCCCGCGAGATGCGCAAACAGCCAGGCAGCGCCGATCGTGACGCCGGGATCGCCGGGCGTCGGCGGCACCCATAGATGCAGGCGAGCTTTCCGTTGTTGGAACTTCGAAAACCACGCCTGGTCGAAATGTTCGAGCAGCCGCATGTTGCCGACGGCGTTCAACGCCACTCCGCCGGTGAGAACCAGCCGGCTTGCGCCGGTCGCGCGCAGCAGATGATCGACCACATGGACCATCGCGTCCTCAAACACCAGTTGCGTCGCAGCAGCCTTGTTGAGACGATCTTTTGTGTCGGGCCGGTGATTGATGTCCTCGACGCGCAGCACCGCGTCGGGATTCCAGAGCTGATCGGGCCTTAAGGGCTCGCCGAGGATTTCGATCAATGCTGCCTTGTAGGGATGATCGAACGGGTCGCAATACCAGTTGGCCATGGCGCGATTGACCCGGACTTCGCCCTCGCTGCCGAAGTGCAAGATGTCTTTCAACCGCGCGTAGTAGGGATTGCTCGCGCGATTCATGTCGCCCCACGCGGCGGCGCCCATGTAGCGGCCCTCGCTGGACAGCCAGGTCCAGCCGCCTTGCGTTGATGAAATCACGCTGTAGAAGGCGCCCAACGAGTCGAACATGCTGTCATTGCAATACAGCTGTCGCATGGTGCCGTTCTCGGCGACATAGAGCGAGATCGATCCCCTGTCGCCGGTGCCGTCGAGCACTGCGATGGCGACGGGTTCATCGTTGTCGACGAACGGCGAGGCGGCAAAAGAAAACCATGCATGATTGTCATGATGCGGCATGCAGATCAGCGGCACGCGCTCTGAAAGGCCAAGCTGCCGGCTAAGGATTTTCGGCGTGCGGGTCATTTGATCGAGCCGGCGGCCGTCAAATCCGGCGGCTTCGGTGGTGCGGAGCAGCTTCAGGCTTTGCGGCACTTCCTCCAGCACCGAGCGGGCCAGCGTCCCGGCCAGCGTCGGGTAATCCCAGCTGGTGAGCCACGCGGCGATGTCTTCGATATTGCGTCCCCCGCCACGCAGCGTCGCAACCATCGCATCGATCGACTGCCGCGGATACTCGGTCGTATGCTTGTTGCCGGAAAAGCGCTCTTCCTCGTTGTTGACGATCAGCCGCGGGCCATTCGCCTGCGTCACCTCAACCAGCGCAACGCCCGAGTTGTGCGTGCCGGGAGGCCCGATTCCTGCGAGATAAACGGTCTCTCCGCGCGAAAGCTTTTCGCGGACGTGCGCAATCCGCGCATCGGCAAAGTTCGAACCGAGCTGATGAAAGCCTGCGGCTCCCATCAATCGCGCGCCTAGCCATCGCGCGGCGCGAAATCCGACAGCTCCGAGCTTGGGATGTCGTGGACCAATTCGTCTGTTCAGTTTCAAGCCGTCAGCCTTGTGGCAATCCAGATGCTGCCCTGCATCAATCATAATTGGCGACGAGCAACAATGCTGTTTCGTCCGGCGGAATAAGCCGATGCTTGCATGCGCGCGCGACTTGCGACGCTTGATCAAATAAAGTGCCAAGCGGGAGTGAACGATGCGGGCTTGTATCGGAAGCCTTTCGAACAGATGCAGTTGATGAAGTTCGACGGCGAGGCCTGGCGATTGTTCGGCGACGTCATCAACGGCGAGGTCGGCCATTAACCGTCCATCCTGGCAGGTCGGCCGTTACAGCAGCTTCAGCCTGCACTCAGCCGCACGCCGGCCCGCAAAAATTTCTGCGGGTCGACCGCTTCGCCGTCGATCCTGGTTTCGTAGTGCAAATGCGGACCGGTGGATCTGCCGGTTGAGCCGACGGCGCCGATCACCTGACCGATCTTGATCTGATCGCCAACCTTGACGCCGATCTCCGACAGATGGCCGTAGCGGGTCGACAGACCGTTGCCGTGGTCTATTTCCACCATGCGGCCATAGCCGCCGGCCGATCCCGACGACACCACTTTTCCATTCGCGGTCGCGCGTACTGGGTCGCCCGTTGCTGCGCGGAAATCGAGGCCGGTGTGCATGGCCGGCCGACCGAGGAACGGATCGCTGCGGACCCCGAAGCCGGACGTGAATTCGACTACGCCGACCACCGGCTTGCGATACGGCACCAGCGCAAGGGTCCGGTTGAGACGCTCTACTTGGACCCGGGTGGTATTGATCCGGTAGAGCTGGCGCTCGAAAGCGCCTGCGTCGGCTGGAAGCTTGACTGGAACGTAGGGACCACCCATGCCCGCACGTGGCGTCGCAGCTTCCAATTGCGCCATATCGAGACCGAGATCGGTAAAGAGGCCGCGCATGCGGCGTACACGCGATTCCATACCATCTTCGACCGAGCTAAGCGCCGCCATCTGGCGGCTCTCGATCTTATCGAGAGAACTCTGCAGGCGGACCAGAACGTTATCGACGCCCTGAATCTTGGCAAACTGATTCGGTTGGGTCCGAGGGACGACAGGGGTTCGCGATTCCAGGCGCGCTTCGCGATCCGGCGGCGCCACGAAAATCACGGTATCGCTGATCGGCGATGGTTTCGGTGTACCCGAAGAAGCTCCGTTGGTCGCCGCGGCTCCTCGCGATGGCGTCCTGATTGATCCGGTCACCGACGTGTCTGGAATGGCGCCCAGCGCAGTGGCGCGCGATTCCAGGGCGGTCTGCCGACGCAGGATCTGATCGAGTTTCTGGTCGAACTGTTCCTGATCGAGCAGCTGGCGGCTGGTCGTGCGATCGACCTTGGCGCGCAGTTCGGCAATACGGTCTTCGTAGGCGTATTGCATCTCCGCCTGGCGTGCGATCAGCCGTGTGAGAACGTCGTCGCGGAACGCGAAATAGGTCGCTGTCGCGGCCGACCACATTCCGAGTACTGTCACCGTGCCGATCACGATCCAGAACACCACCGGACCAAAGCGGACCTGTTTGCCGGCGTGAACGAGAGTATAGCCCTCTTGCGCGTGCGGGGCGGGGGCCACGGCATGGCTCGTCGCCGGGCGGCGAGGGGCTGCCCTGCCGTGGTCATGTGGATGGCGTTGGGGGTGTTCGGAATAATGACCGGAATGGTACGACATCGGCACT
>Ga0208991_1000203_pt1 | contig 13104 bp, 14 predicted proteins | sample MedBloCAOM3_M2_FD_187855 | JGI IMG/M metagenome (GOLD analysis project Ga0208991, IMG submission 187855) | Forest soil microbial communities from El Dorado National Forest, California, USA - Mediterranean Blodgett CA OM3_M2 (SPAdes) (version 2) | ecosystem: Environmental > Terrestrial > Soil >...
CCGCCGATCAAGTCCTTGCCGAACACCGCCGACAGGTCCTGCGTCGCGCCGTCGTAGACCGTGCCGGTCGGGGGCAGCACCCCGCTCGCCCGCTCGATGTCCTGCAGATCACGATGATCGTTGCTGGCGCGGTTGATGGCGCCCTCGGCGTCGAGCTTGAAGCCCGTGAAATTCGTGTCGAGGATGAAATTGACCACGCCCGATACTGCGTCCGATCCGTAAATGGCGGATGCGCCGCCGGTCAGCACTTCGACGCGCTTCACCAGCGCGCTCGGCACCGTATTGAGGTCGGCCGACGGATTGATCGGATCCCCGGGCGCTGTCCGCCTGCCGTTGATCAGGACCAGCGTGCGGAAAGCGCCGATGCCGCGCAGATCAGCGGTCGCCGTACCGGTCAGCGGTGCCACCGAGGCGCCGTTGGCGCCGAGTGTCAGGCCGGAGTTCACCTGCGGGAGGCTGTTGAGCAAATCCTCCGCACGAGCCGTGCCCTGGTGCAGCAGCTCATCGTTGTCGAGCACCAGGATCGGACTGGGACTGGTGGCGTTCGCGGACCCCAGCCGCGACCCGGTGACGACGACCTCGACTACGGGCTCCTCGGCCTCGGCGCCGTAGACAACGAGCGGGTTGCAGACGCCGAGCACAGCCGCGGCACACGCACCGGGAAGCGCGAATCGGCAACGCTTCGCGACGATGACGAGGAGGCGTGCTACACCGGCACGTGCCGCCCCGGCCACAATGTTTCGCATGACCACTCCCCCATGATCGCGGCCAGGGCGTAATGCCTGGATCCAGTGACGCGAAAGTACTCCGTCAACCTGAATCCAACCTGAAACCAACCTGAACGACGCGGCCATTCTGGCGCGTATTCATCGGCCGCGCCTACTTTCCCGCGGAGAGCGCGGATCATCGTGAGGGGCGTGGCGATGGTGCTGATGACCGGCGTTTCGTTCTACACCATCACGGCGTACACGCCGACATTCGGCAAAGAAATTCTCATGCTCACGCAGAACGATGCGCTGCTGGTAACCCTGTGCGTGGGGTTGTCGAATCTGTTCTGGCTGCTGGCCTACAGCCTCGCGACCACCATCGGCGGCTCGACGCCCGCCATAGTCACGTTCCTGATCCATGCAACCGGCAACCGCGCCATGCCCGGCGCCTGGTTGTCGGTCGCCGCCACGATCGCGTTGCTGGCGACGCTGATCCGCGCCGATCAGGAGCGCGCCGCAAGAGGCGCATAGCGCTGCGAGGCGTTTCCGCGACTAACGCAAATCCCTCAGCCGATAAGTCGCGGCGGTGGCGGTATTGGTACGTGATCCGTCGACAAATAACGCCGGGGGAGGCTTCCTTGAATAACAACCGCCGCTTTCATATCTGTTCCGGCAGTGCGTCGAATCTCACCCCGTTCTCAGGACAGAAATCGATCCGCGAGTGAGACGGGCCGGCCATCGGAAACAGGTAGCATTGGAGCGGGCAACTCCGGCCCGCCCCACACCTTGAGGGATCGATACGCGGGTCGGAGCCAACGGAGCAGGAAGATGGCGAACAGGAAGCCCCGTGACGCGCACACGCGGCGCCGGTGCCGCCCGTGACGCGTGCACTGACCGGCCTGCCGGCCGGTCCCGCGGGCTCCGGGCACACGGGTCGGCAGCTCGTGCTACTCAAGGAAGGCACCGGCCGCGCGGGTGCCGAGATCGTGCGCAACGCCACGGGCCTGCCGATGGCGCTGTCGTCGGACTTCGATGGATGTGTCCGGCAGACCCGGCTCGCGCCTGGGGAGGGGATGCTGTTCGAGCGCCTGGGGGCGGCGCTTTTGCACAGCGATCCGGACCAGGCGCGGGCACTGCTAGATCGCACGGACGCGCAGACGCTCCTCCTGGTCGAACCCGAACGGTACGTCCGCGCACGTGGACTCGCGGACCGTCCCACCGCAACGACTCTGCCTCCGGCGGACACGACGCTCGGAACCTGGGGCCTGCAGGCGACGCGAGGCCTCTCGTCTCGCTACACCGGTCGCGGCATCCGGGTCGCGATACTCGATACTGGCCTTGACCTTCAGCATCCCGACTTTGCCGGCCGGACGATCGTGTCGCAGTCATTCGTCACGGGGCTGCCGGTGGATGACGATAACGGTCATGGAACGTTCTGCGCGGGAGTTGCGTGCGGTCCGCAGCGACCCGCCGGGCGGCCTCGGTATGGCATTGCTTTTGGCGCCGACCTCTACATTGCGAGAGTTCTCGACCACAACGCCGACGGGACGGACGGTAACGTTCTCGCGGGCATCGACTGGGCAGTCCGCAACAACTGTGCCGTCATCTCGATATCGCTCGGCTCTCCGGTGGCGCCCGGTGATTCGTATCCACACGTCTACGAACAAGTCGCGGCGCGAGCGCTGGCAGCGGGAAGTCTCCTGATCGCGCCCGCGGGAAACGAGAGCCAGCGACCGGACACGATCGCGCCTGTAGAGCATCCGGCCAATTGCCCTTCGATATTGGCAATCGGTGCGGTCGACCCGAGCTTCGCGGTGGCTCCATTCTCAAATGGAGGCCTCAATCCCCACGGTGGGGAAGTCAGCCTCGCAGCACCTGGTATCGCGATCGTTTCGGCTGCGCCTCGGCCAACTCTGTATCAAACCGCAAGCGGCACGAGCATGGCGGCGCCCTACGCCGCGGGAATCGCGGCGCTCCTCGCCGAAGCGAATCCCACTGCACGCGGCACCGCACTCCAGGGCCTTCTGCTCCAATCATTCCTGGCGTTGGCGGCTCCGGCGCGCGACGTGGGGGCAGGGCTCGTGCAGGCGCCGCAATAGACGCTCGTCAGATGGCACGATCCGTTCCAAGCTACGACCCTGGGCGATCGGTGAGCCGGGTCAACGTCGCGGTCGCGGTCGCGGAGGACGCACGCGGGCGCATCTACGAGATCGCCGCCGCGTGTCGCGCGCTCGGCCTCGAGCACACCTCGACCCTGGCGGACGTCGGCGTGCTCACAGGGTCGGTCGAATTCCACGATCTACCGAAACTCAGAGCGATTCCAGATGTCGTGGCAGTCGAGCTCGAACGTTAGCGATGCCCCTCGGAATCCGGATCGCGCATCACGGCGTTGGGCGAGCTCCGCGGGCGCGGAGATTGAACGGGAAGACTTCCGCCGTGCCAGGGGTTTCAGCGTCAGACTCGATGCGAAGCATATAGCTACCGGGTCCCAGGCGGGAGGCGTCGGCATAGCCGTGGAGATACCCGTCCGCGCTCAAAGCAAGACCGGCGACGGCGCCGACGGGTTTCGAACTCCCTCCCTCATCTTGTCGCACGAGCGTCATCCGGTACCGGGAAGCCGTCAAGTGCGTTGCCGGCGCCGCGCGAAACTCGATCACGCCGCCGGAGGGCAGGTCCAGGTCGGGCGTCGAACCCTCACGCACTGCGACAAATGTGAAGTGCGCCGTGATCGACGGCGCAACACCGGCGATGCGCGACTCCAGGGACGCTGTCAGAACCGGCGCGGCTCCGGTACTCGGTTGCAGCCACAGGAATAGTGCAAGTCCGGCGATCGCGGCCGCCGCGAGCAGGGGTAGCCAGATCCGAGAGCCTCTGGCTCGGGATACCGCTTGGTCAAAATACCCCTGCGCCCGCAATTGATGCAGTCCTTCACCCAGCCGCAACGACTGCTCCAACTCATGCACGAGCGCAGGATCACGCACCAGGCGATCTTCGAACGCGCGGTGCTCATCCTCGGACAGTCGTCCGACAACGTAGTCCTGCATGCGCTCGAAATCGCGGCCGGCGTCCATCACTCCACACCTCCCTGGATAGAAAGACCGGCGGGAGCTGTCGCTGAATTCCGCGTGTCCACGGCTTCAGCCGCATGACCCAGGAGCAGTCCGATCGCGACCAGCGTGAGCAGATCCGCTTTCCAGAAGCCCCGGTGTTCCAGGAGCTCTCTGAATCGATTCCGGGCGCGAAAGATCACGCGATTGAAGTGCTCCTCCGATAACCGGAGGTCGCGACAGATCTGTTCCTTGTCTTCGTCATCGAGATAGAACCGGACCAGGATTTCCCGGTCCCGCTCAGCCGGCATCTCACCGAGCATCCGCCGGGCCGCCTCGGCCCATTGGGGTCGCCCAACCCGTTCCCATTCGGGGTCGTCCTCGGCACCCTGAAGTTCCTTCAAGGCATCGGCGCTCGAGACTGCCGTCCGGTCCTTCCTACGGTGGTTGCGCAGGTGATTCAGTGCCACACGGTAGAGATACCCGCCCAGGTTCTCCGGGTGGGCGATTTCTCCGCTGCGCAGTTTCTCGAGTGTCGTGACAGCGGCGTCCTGAAGAATGTCGGCGGCCACCTCCGGATCGCGAACGCGCCGCAAGATCAGTGCGCGTAGGCCGGGATAGTCGCGATAGACTGCGGCCAGGTGCGAAACCGGGTCCGCTACCGGCGCGGGGACGTCCGATTTCGGGGGAAGCATCGCTGCGGGTGCTGCTTGGTCGTCAACACCAATCATGAGCGGAGTATAAGCCGCAATCACAAAACACCGCAGCCGGGGTTGAACCGTCACCCGGCCGGCCGACGTGTTTTTGTGGCGATTGTTCTGGCGGGGTGGGCCGTGCCAGGCACCGCGGAGAATACCTCGTGCACCCGTGCTCTCGGAGCTCCGGTGGCCCAAGGCCCTCTGCAGACCCTCGGAACCGGGCCCGCCGCAACAGATTTTGCCGTCATGCCGGGGCACGCGTACCTGATCGAGGTCGAGGAGCGCAACAACGATGCGCGTGTCGAGATTCTCGACCCGATGAGCGAGGTGATTGTCCGAGCCGACCACCCCGAGCGACGGACGGGAAGCCGGCGTGCGGTGGTGACGGCGCCGGACCGGCCCTCCCTGGCCGTCCGGGTGACCGGTAAGGAACACTCAACCGTCGCAGGGACGGCAGTCGTTCGCGTCTTCGACCTTGCCGCTCTCCGGACACGACCTGACTGCACTGCGATCGTGAAGACCCTCGCCGAGGCCGATGCCGACTATGCGGCGGGAGAGGAGATTGCGAGAGGCCGCTCGACTCCCGGGAACGCGAACGCACGCGATGCGTTCGTGCGGGCAGCGGACGGCTATTTGTCCGCCGAGCGCGCACTCACGGCGCCTGTGGACCGTGCACTTCGCGGCCAGACGGCGCTCGCCCTGGCAGGAGTCGAGTACTTTGACCTCCAGGACTGGGCGAAAACGGCCGAGTGGGCCGAAGCGGCTGCCGAATTGCTCGGGAATGACGATCCGTACCGACGGGCGCGCGCCCGGGCACTCCTCGCCGCAGCGTGGATCGAGATCGGATCGGCCGCCCCGGCTGGACGAGCCGTGCCAGGGTATGGTGTGCGTTCGACCGAGCTCCTCACTCGCGCCCGGACCGAGCTGCAACGCTTGAGCCGCTTCCACATGCAGCGAGGCGAACGGTATGACGCCGGGTTGCAACTCACGAACATTGCGTTGACTCATCTCTATGAGGGTCGCTACCCCGAATGCGTGACGGCTTCTACGGCCTCGAGTCACTTGTTCGAATCCATCCACGAGACGCCGCGACGTGCGCAAGCCTGGCAGAACCGGGCGCTGTGCCTCTGGGGCCTCGGGCGTTTGCCGGAGGCGCTGCGCTGGTTCAAGCGCGCGCTCACCGATATCGGTCCGGAACCCTATCCAGGTCTTTACATCGGGGTGATCACCAACACCGCGCTTGTGGATTACGCCCTCGGCCACTTCGACGAGTCGCTGCGTCTTTATGATCGCGCGCTTGCCTTCGCAGAAAAAGTTCAGGCGCAGCGGGATGAAGCGTACGGTCTCTACGGAATTGGTGTGAACTATTACGCGCTGGGCGACCGGGCGCGCGCGCGCGAATTCCTCGAGCGCTCGCTCGCGATTCGCACCGTGGCCCTGGACGGGCGTGGACGCATGGCCACACTGCGGGCGCTTGCGACCATCGACGCCGAACAGGGGAGGGTGGACGAGGCCATAGCCTCCGATCGGGAGGCGCTCGGCCTGGCGGTCGCGCCGTCGGCGATCGAGCGCATCAGGATTCAACTGGCGGCCCACACCGCGGCCGCCGGCCGCCTCGTGGAGGCAAAAGCGCAGCTCGATGAAGTTCTCTCGACAGGGGCCAAGGCCGACCCGCTCATTGGGGCAGAGGCGCTCCTGCAGCGCGCGGTGCTGCTTCGAGAGATGGGTCGGCCCCGCGAGGCTCTGGCGGACCTGGCGGCGGCCCGACCGCGCTTGCGCATCCTTGGCAGTGTCACTGAGGAGTTTGCAGCGGACCTCGAGCAGGCGCGAGCACTCCGACTGGTTGGGCGACCTCACGCGGCTTTCGCAGCCGTCGAACGGGCCCTGGGACAAGCCGACGCCGTCCGCCTTCAGAGCGCGAATCCCGAGCTGCGCGCGCAGCTGCAAACGCCGCTGCGACCGGCCTACGACCTTAAACTTCAATTGCTGCGGGAGCGCTACGATCACGCGCTAGCGGCGGGTCGGGTAAGAGAGGCCGACACGCTGGCAGCGGCCGCGTTCGCGACCGCGGATGCATCGCGCGCGCATTCCTTCGCCGACGTCGCGGCGCAGAAATACTCGCCTGCCATTCGACGGGCGCTCGCATCCGAGTTTCACCGCCGCGAGCAGCTCTATCGCGAGCTTTCCGCCCGTCGATTTGCCCTCGACGCTCGACTTGACCGTTCGGGCTCCGACGACCCGCGCGCGCGGCGTCTGGTCGGTGACATTGCCGAGCTCGAGCGCCAGGTGGACACGGTCAACACCCTCATCGCGACACGCACCATGCCCATCGGTGCGCCCGCCCGGGCGGGCAGCGAACAACGCGTGGGTCTGCCGCCCCTTCCTGCCGATACGGCACTGGTGTCGTACTGGCTCGGGTCCGAATCCGCCTACGCATGGGTGGTCTCGCCGACTGAAATTCGCTGGATGCGTTTGCCGTCGCCGGCGGCCATCGCAGACAAGGTCGCCGCATTCCACCGCTCGCTGAGGCGGCTCGTCGATATGCCCGTCGAGAGTCGACTCCAGGATGCTCGCGCTCTGTACGAGCTGATCATTCTGCCGATTGAGCCGTGGCTGTCGGGCGTGAGGCAATGGGTTGTCATTCCGGACGGTGCCCTCGACTACGTGCCGTTCGCGGCGTTACGAATGCCGGACACGTTTGTTGCTCTGCAGCACGATGTCGCCCTCACCCCGGCCGCGTGGGTGCTCGACACCAATGGGGCGCGGGCGAAGCCGCAGAACCGCCGCGGCCTGCTGCTCGTCGCCGATCCGGTGTATCAGGCGGACGATCCGAGGCTCACGGCAGTCCAACAGGTGGTAGCGCCGCAAGCTTCGGCCAGGGGTGCGCTGGATCCTGCCCGTCGCGGCTATCGGCGCCTGCCGTTCACCGCCCAGGAAGCAGCGCAGATTGCGGCGCAGTTTTCGCCTGCGGACGTTGATCAACTGACTGGACTCAACGCCACGCGCGACCGGCTGCTCTCTCTCGACTGGTCGAAATACCGGTTCATCCATATTGCGACGCACGGCATCGTCGATGCGCAGGTTCCTGAGCTATCCGCGTTGATTCTCGGCTCCTACAACGCCGGTGGAGACGTGGTCGACGGTGCAGTCCGTGTTGCAGATCTGTCACTTCAGAGACTGACGGCGGACGTTGCGGTATTCAGCGCGTGCGACACGGCGCTCGGCAAGGAGGTTCTCAGCGAGGGCCTGGTGGGCATCGGCTCCACGACGCTCGCCCGGGGTGCGCGAGCGGTCGTGGCCTCTCTTTGGCCGGTCTCCGATGAGATTGGCGCTCGTCTGATGACAGAGTTCTATCGGCACCTGTTGCACGACTCGATGAGCGCTCCGGCGGCACTCGGCGCTGCAATGCGATCGGTCGTGTCGCACGACGCGTCCGCGGATCCGGCGCTTTGGGCTGCATTTCAGGTTTCGGTGGTTGCGCTCGGGCCAGGCCGACCGACCACGACAACAAGACCCTAGGAGACGCCGTGAACTTCTGGAGCAACAAGAGGGTTACCCTGAACGACAGCTGGGGGCCTGGCGCCGCCCACACTCTCACGACGCCGCTCGGGCAGCAGCCTGAATTTTCGTTGCGTCCGCTGCACCTGCGCGATGCCCAGGGCAACCCGCAACTGGCTCACTTCTCCATCGATTTCCCGTCCGGCTTTCTCGCGGACGGATGGCAGGGTGTCAATTTCACGCCGCTGGGTACCGTCGCTGTCGCGGGCATCACCGGTCTGGCGCCGTGGGATCCGTCGCAGAGCGCAGCGTATCGAAAGGTTATTGACGCTGCCTCAGTAAGCCTCGGGGACTCGCGCACGGTGCGCCTCGAAGCCGTCATCCCCCATCTCGGGCCCCAGGGCGGCGTGGGGTACAACAAAGTGCGGTTGTTCTACGTATTCAACGCGGTGCAGGGCCCGATACCGGATCTCGTGGTTATCAAGATTGCAACGCACGTAGCCATTCCGGGAACCGTGCAAGCACGTCAAGACGGCACGGGTCACGGACCGCCGCGCTAGGCGCTGAAGAACTCGCGCCCAGCCGTCTCACCGTTTGAGGACCAGAGGAGGCCACGTCCATGGAAACGCGGCGGCTGCGCACCTTGCAGCAGCCCTCCCACATAGAGAAACTGCTGGAGGCTCTTGTCTCGCGCGCAAGTCTCTTACCGAAGGACAGTTACCAGATTCGGGACCCCGGTGCGCTGCCACCCCCGCTGCAGACGCTTATAGCCCAGGCCGCTCAGGAGGGACGAGTCTGGCGGTGTTGGGCCAACAGCTACGAGACCTGCCTGTTCACCTGCGAGATGTCGCTCCCCCGCTCCCGCGAGCGCGGATCGCCCGTGCTCCTGGTGAATCGCTACAGCGAAAGCGGTGAACTCCAGGAGGCGGGATCCTGGATGAGTGATCAGGAGGGAAAGTGGCGACCGTGCGCGGATTGACCCATCTCAGCAGTCGCGGATGAGCACGATCAGCATCGGCGGAGCCGAGCGTCCCCTCGCCGTTGCGGATGCCAGATGGATCGCAGCAGCGTTCGAGGCGCACGCGCACGCCGGCCAGCCGCCCTGCGTGCGAGTGACGATACGAGACGGGAATGTCGAAATGAACCTGCAGACCCCAAATTGCGCCGCGGGTAGCGGCGGTGGTGGCCGGCCACCGAGTCGCGAGGAGGCGGAAATCTCCAGACTGTGGAACATGCAGGGCCTGATCAGCACGCGCTTTACCGCGGCGCAGGTCGCGGCCTTCGTCGAGTGCGTGGGACATCTGCTGCGCTGACTACAGCGGTCTGCCTCCAGCCAATTCGTAGCGCTACAGTTTCGCGCTGGTAACACCCTATACAGGCTGATGGGACTCCGGGTCCGCGAGTCGTATGGGCGCGCGCCTGCAGGACCTCGCGCCGCCCACTCCTCACGAGGACGCCTGCAACGGTCCGGATGGTGTTAAATTCGGTTCCGATGGCAATTACTATATCGCGCAAAACGGATCCGGTCGTGTGCTCGTCGTGAACGAAGAAAAAAAGGTGGTGCGGATGATCAAGGTGCCCGCGCCCTGCGTTACCAACATGGGCTTTGGCCCCAGCGGCGCGCTGGACGCCATGAACCGGCGCGGAACTTCACCGGTTTCGCGATAGGCTGCTAGTCGGAGAGCCCTCATGTCACAGATGATCGACGTACGCAGCGATACCGTAACCCAACCAACCCCGGCAATGCTGGAGGCGATGCTGCGGGCGGAAGTGGGTGATGATGTGTTCGGTGAGGACGAGACCGTCAACGAACTACAGAGGAAGGCCGCGGATCTGTTTGGTAAAGAGGCCGCGTTGTTCTGTCCGACGGGCACGATGTCCAATCAGATTGGCATCAAGGTCCATACGCAACCCGGGGATGAAGTGATCTGCGACGAGCTGGCGCACATTTATCTGTACGAGGGCGGCGGCATAGCGGCGAACTCCGGGTCGTCGGTGCGCCTGCTGAAAGGCCAGCACGGGCGATTTACCGCCGAGCAGGTCCGCGAGAACATCAATCGGCGCGACGATTCCCACCTTCCGTGGACGCGTCTCGTGGCCATCGAAAACAGCGTCAATAGAGGCGGAGGATGCTGTTGGGATCTGCGGGAGATCGAGCGCATCCGGGTTGTCTGCAAGGAACACGACATTGCCATGCATCTGGACGGCGCGCGGCTCTTCAACGCACTCGTTGCTCGCAACGAGACACCACGCGACTATGGCAGTCTGTTCGAGACGATCTCGATCTGCCTCTCAAAGGGACTCGGCGCCCCGGCCGGTTCGCTGCTACTGGGATCGCGGGCCCTGATTTCAAGGGCGCACCGACAACGCAAACTACTGGGGGGTGGCATGCGGCAGGCGGGATATCTGGCCGCCGCAGGGCTGTTCGCCCTCGAGCACAATGTGAAGCGCCTGCAGGAAGATCACCGCAGAGCAAAAGCGCTGGAAGCCGAGCTGCGCTCGCTCCCCTACGTTTCGAGCGTTTTGCCCGTCGAAACGAATATCGTGATTTTTGAGCTTCACGAGCGACTCGGTGCCGAGCCCTTTCTGCAACAGCTGCAACACCAGCAGGTTCGCGCGCTGAGCATGGGCCGCCAGACCATCCGTTTTGTGTTCCATCTGGATGTCAGCGATGCTCAACTCGAGGCGTTGCTCGGAGCCCTGCGTGGCATCCGGGTGCGATAACCATGGCCGCCGCTCCGGCTTCCAGGGTCACCGCTCGTAGCGTATGAAGGATGTGCGGCGAGCCAGAGTGTCGTACAACGCGCGCCCGTCGGCGTTGAATTCCTGCGTCATCCAATAGACCGACGCCGCCTTCACGCGATCCGCTTCCGTATACACGGCGTGTATCAGGGCACGACCGACTCCGCTTCCGCGTGTCGCCGGATCGACGAACAGGTCTTCGAGGTAACAGATGTCTTGCAGCGACCAGGTGGTCGGATGAAACACGTAGTGGACGAATCCGACGAGGCTGCCGTCCCGTTCGGCGACCAGGCCGTGGGGCTGCACACGCTCATCCACGAGTCGCGCAAAGGTCCCGTCGGTAACTTCGATCGAAACATGCTGGCGATAAAAACGCAGGTAGCCCGCCCACAATGCATCCCATTGCACACGGTCACTCGATCTCACAGGTCTGATCTCGGGCACAGCACATGCCTCCTTAGTCTGCAGAATGACACCCTCGCGTGGTTCAGCCGCAGCGGCCCAATGCAGGTGACCCTATTGGTCGGCATGCGAGGCGGCACGGGCGTCCCTGCGGCATACGAGCAGGATCTCGTCGACCTCGTCCGTTGCAATCATTCCGGGGGCGAGCCGCAGCTCCTGCTGGAACCACAATCCGAGCTGCATGAATACCCGGTTGTACCACCACATCGCCAGTTCACGATGATGCAACAGCCACCACATGCCGACGTCGACCAGGCGCGACGAGCGTGGCTGCATTCCGAATACGGCGCTGCGCTCCACCAGGAGATGGTGCTGCGCCAGCTTTGAGAGCAGGTATGGCGGCTCGTAACGCCGCTTGTGGCCCACGAAGTCGTCGAACGAGGTCCAAAGCGAGGGGTGCAGCGGCGCCGAGATCAGCAGAGCCGCACCTGACTTCGCAACCCGTGACAGCTCCGACAGTGCACCATCTCCGTCCTCAACGTGCTCGATGATATCGAGGGCGCACACCAGATCGAATGCACCGTCGGCGAAGGGCAGGGACGTCACCTGGCTTAGCACGACTTGCGCGCCGCGCGCACGAAGCTTCGCGAGCGCCGGCGCGCTGATGTCCACGAATTGCGTGCCCTCGAGCGGCAGTCGTGGTCTCAAGCCGGGCGCAACTTCGAGCCGGCGAGCGGACTTCGGCAACAGTGATTGCACCAGCGGCCAGGTATTGAATCGCTGAGGCTCGACGAGGCTGGCACCAGACCACAGCATGTCGTAAAAGCGGCGATTCTTGTCGAGCAGGCCGCGCTCGCCGCGCGTCGGCGCAAGCCCTGGTTGCATCATTGCGTCACTGTAGTCGATTCGCGCTTCCGGGTCGCATCCCGCGCCGCGTGCGCCGCCGCGCGCACGGCCGTGGCGGCCGCGACGGCGCTTAGCGATTACGTGTCGTACTTCGGTCCGCCGCGAACTGCGGCGGATCGTTACCGTGCGCAAAGTGTTTGGCGAGAAAAGCTTCGCCGCGTTCAAGGATGAAGTAGCGGAACGCTTCAGCCGCCGGGGAAAGCGTCTTGGCCAGGGTGTTGACTACGTGCCAGCGACGCATGACCGGCAGACCCTCGGTTTCAGGAGCCGCGATCAGTTGGTGATCGAGCTCCAGTTGCACGGTGTGTAGCGACAGCAGCGCAACGCCCATTCCGGCCATCACGGCCTGCTTGATGGCCTCGTTGCTCGACATCTGCATGACCACCCGCGGGGTCATCTGATACGCATCCATGAACTCGTCGAGCGCGGCGCGCGTGCCCGAGCCCGGCTCGCGCACGATGAATCCTTCCTCCAGCAGCGCTCGCGCCGGCACCCTCTCGGCGCGCGCAAAGGGATGCTCGACCGACGTCACCAATCCGTGGGGATGCATCGCGAAAGGCTCGGCCCGCGAGGGCCAGTTCTTGGGCGGCCGGCCCATGATCGCCAGCTCAACCGCGCCCTCGCGCATCAGCGCGACCACTTCCTCGCGGTTGCTGGCGACCCGCAGACGTACTTCGACACCGGGGTGCTCGTCCCGGAATTGCGCCAGCAGCCGCGGCAGAAAGTACTTCGCGGCGCTGACCATGGCGATATCCAGCATCCCCGTCTTGAGGCCGCGAAAACGGGCGACCATGTCCTCCGCGTCGCGCATCGCAGCCAGGACCTTCTGGGTGTAGGCGAGCACGTATTCGCCGACCATCGTGAGGGACACCTTGCGGCTCGAGCGATCAAACAGCGGCAACCCGACTTCCGTCTCCAACTCCTTGATTTGCATCGAGACCGCAGGCGCCGAGAGCCGCAGCTCCTCCGCCGCGCGCGCGAAGCTCAAGTGCCGCGCGACCGCCGAGAAGACCCTCAATTGCCGGAGCGTGGCGTTCTTCATTAAGTAACTCTTAACTTGTCGCTAACTTAAAGTGACTTTACCTGAATAATAGCCCCCCTCTA
>Ga0208991_1000205_pt1 | contig 13062 bp, 12 predicted proteins | sample MedBloCAOM3_M2_FD_187855 | JGI IMG/M metagenome (GOLD analysis project Ga0208991, IMG submission 187855) | Forest soil microbial communities from El Dorado National Forest, California, USA - Mediterranean Blodgett CA OM3_M2 (SPAdes) (version 2) | ecosystem: Environmental > Terrestrial > Soil >...
CAGTACTGGCGCGCATTCCACGACAAATTCCTCTCCTTTGGTGGGCCGCCGATCCCGCTGGTGAGGAAGGCGATGGTGGGCGAGGGCGGCTCGCTGCTCTGATCCGCGGCGCTCTAACCCGCGACCGCCGCTTCCAGAAACGTAAGGCTGCGGGCGTCGGCGTCGAGGCGCACCCGCACGCCAAGCGGCACGGGCTCGTTGACGTCGCCGTGGCCGATGGGAAAGCCGGCGGCACAGGGCAGGCCGGTCGCGAGCGCCAGCTCGTGCAGCACCTCTGCGCTGCTGTAAGAGGCGTCCCTTTCCTCGCAACCCGTGAACGAGCCGAGCACGATGCCGCGCACCCGGTCGAATACCCCGGCCAGCTGCAGATGCGTCCACATGCGGTCGAGACGGTAAGGCCGCTCGCCCTGGTCCTCGAGCAGCAGGATGGCGCCATCGAGCGCCGGCATGAACGGCGTGCCGAGCACTCGCGTGACGACCGACAGGTTGCCGCCCAGGAGCGGCCCTTCGGCCACGCCGCCGACGTAGGTGAGCGCGCCGCTAAGCGCGGGCGCCGGGGAAGTGGCTTCCAGCAAGCCGAACAGGCGCTCCGGGGTCGCGGGGGGCAGGCGTCCCAGCTGGGTGAGGACCGGTCCATGAACGCTGATCCGGCCGTGGGACTGCAGCCACAGGTGCAGCGCGGTGATATCGGAGAAGCCGACCAGCAGCTTCGGTGGCCCGGGGGGGCGACGGTGCGCCAGCCGCGCCAGCAGACGCGTCGCGCCGTAGCCGCCGCGGGCGCAGAACACCGCCCGGATGTCAGGATCGGCCAGCGCGGCATCGAGCTCGCTCCAACGCCGCGCGTCATCGCCTGCCAGGTAGCGATGACGCTCGAATATTCCCGGGCCGTACTCGGCGCGGTAGCGGGCGCCGATGAGAGCGAGACCCGCCTCGAACGAGGCGCGGTCGAAGGCACTCGCCGGGGCGATGACCGCCACGCGGTCGCGCGGATGTACCGCGGGGGGCGGTTGGAAGCTTGCGATCAACGGCGCTCCCTCAGTTCACACCACGACATACAATCAGTCGCAGCGACTCTAGGCGCGCCGCAAAAGGATCGTCAATGATCGGATTTCTCCTGTGGCTGCTGCTGCTCGTGCTGTGCTGGCCGCTCGCCCTGCTGGCGCTGCTGCTCTACCCGATCGTGTGGCTGCTGCTGTTGCCCTTCAGGCTGGTGGGACTCACGGTCGAGGGGGTGTTTGCGCTGCTGCGGGCGCTGATCCTGCTGCCGGCGCGAGTATTGGGCGCACGGCGCTGAGCGCAGCTGTGCCGCCCGTCTTCAGTCCGAGAGCGCCTTCAGATCGGAGCGCAGCGCCGCGCGTCCCCGGTCAAGCTGCTCGAGCCGCTGGGCGGCATCGCGCAGCGCGCTTAAGTTCTTGACCGGGGCGGCATGCAGGCGACGGTAGGCAGTGCGCGCCGCGAGCCACAGGCGGGTCATGCGGGCGTAGCGGGCCGCGACTTCGCGGCGCAGGGTGATGATGCCTAAGGCGCTTGCTTGCATCGTCGCCATCACGCTTGAAAGCCACCGCCGGTGACAGTGCAGCCGTCACAATTTCCTCACGCCGCCCTCACACCCGCCGGGGTAGCGTGGCCGCCTGAAACGTCGCGGGGCATCTGGTGGATTTCATTTTCATCCTCGCACTGGTCGCGCTCTACGCGGCGACTTGCTGGCTGGTCGTGGGCGTCTCCAGGCTCGGAGGCCTGAAATGAGCGTCCCGTACGCCTTGAGTGCGCTGCTCGCCACGGGGCTGTTCGCCTACCTGCTGTACGCGCTGCTGAAGCCGGAGAAGTTCTGATGACTGCGCTGGCGGCGGCGCTCGTCGGGCTGTTGCTGGTGGTGCTGCTCGCGTGCGTCAAGCCGCTGGGCCTGTACATGGCCAACATCTTCGACGGGCGCCCGATCCGGCCACTACGCGCGCTCGGCGAGTGCGAGCGCGGCATCTACCGCCTGTGCGGCATCGATGCGGCGGCCGAGATGAGCTGGAAGCAGTACGCCCTGTGCCTGCTGCTGTTCAACGCTCTGGGGGCGCTGGCGCTGTACGCCCTGCAGCGCTGGCAGGCATGGCTGCCGCTCAACCCGCAGAAGTTCGCGGGCGTCCCGCCCGACTCCTCCTTCAACACCGCGGTGAGCTTCATCACCAACACCAACTGGCAGGGCTATTCCGGGGAGTCCACCATGAGCTACCTCACGCAGATGGCGGGGCTCGCGGTGCAGAACTTCCTGTCGGCGGCCAGCGGCATCGTGGTGGCGATCGCGCTCATCCGCGGGCTCGCCCGGCACAGCTGCGCGACCATCGGCAACCTGTGGGTGGACGTGACGCGCGCGGTACTTTACATACTGCTGCCGCTGGCGCTGTTGCTCGCCCTGGCGCTGGTGTCGCAGGGCGTAATCCAGAACTTCAGTCCCTACAAGGATGTGACCACGCTGGAGCCGCTCAGCTGGCAGCAACCCAGGACCGACGCAGCCGGCAACGCGCTCAAGGATGCGGCCGGCAACGTGCTGCAGGAGAGCCTCACCAGCCGCGCGCAGACCCTGCCGATGGGCCCGGTCGCTTCGCAGGAGAGCATCAAGGAGCTCGGCACCAACGGCGGCGGGTTCTTCAACGCCAACTCCGCGCACCCCTACGAGAATCCCAGCGCGCTCACCAATATGCTGGAGATGCTCGCGATCCTGGTCATTCCTGCGAGCCTGACCTACACCTTCGGCCGCATGGTCGGTGATACCCGCCAGGGATGGGCGGTGCTCGCCGCGATGGCGCTGCTGTTCGTCGCGCTGCTCGCCGTCACGTTGCACAGCGAGCAACAGGGTAACCCTGCGATTGCCAGGCTCGGCGTCGATCAGGCCGCCGGCGCCACCCAGTCCGGCGGCAACATGGAAGGCAAGGAGACGCGCTTCGGCATCGCCGCTTCGGCGTTGTTTGCCACCATCACCACCGCGACCTCCTGCGGAGCCGTCAACGGCATGCACGACTCGTTCACGCCTCTCGGGGGCCTCGTGCCGATGTTCCAGATGCAGTTGGGCGAGGTCGTGTTCGGCGGCGTGGGTACCGGGCTGTATTCCATGCTCATCTTCGCCATCGTCGGGGTGTTCATCGCGGGATTGATGATCGGCCGCACCCCCGAGTACCTCGGCAAGAAAATCGAGGCGTTCGAGATGAAAATGAGCTCGATTGCGATCCTGGTGATGCCCTTCATCGTGCTCACCGGCACCGCGGTCGCAGTCAGTGTGGATGCGGGGCGGGCCGGGGTCGCCAATCCCGGCGTGCATGGCTTCTCCGAGATCCTCTATGCCTTCTCCTCCGCCGGCAACAACAACGGCAGCGCGTTTGCCGGCATCTCGGCCAACACCCCGTTCTACAACGTCGCCCTGGCGCTCACCATGTGGCTGGGGCGCTTCTGGCCGATCGTGGCGGTGCTCGCCATCGCAGGCTCGCTGGCCGCCAAGAAGCGCATCCCGGTGAGCGACGGCACCATGCCGACGCACGGCGTGACCTTCGTGATCCTGCTGATCGGCACGGTGCTGCTGGTGGGTGCGCTCACCTTCGTGCCGGCGCTGGCGCTCGGGCCCGTCGTCGAGCACCTGATGCTGTGGCACTGAGCGCACCCACGCGCCCGCAACGGAACACCGCATGACCCGCCGCAAACTCGCACTGTTTGAGCGCTCGCTGCTGCTGCCGGCGCTGCTGGACGCACTGCGCAAGCTGGACCCGCGGGTGCAGTGGCGCAACCCGGTGATGTTCGTCGTCTACGTCGGCAGCCTGCTGACGACGCTCCTGTGGCTGCAGGCGCTCGCCGGCGCCGGCGAGGCCCCGGCGTGGTTCATTTTCAACATCGCGCTGTGGCTGTGGTTCACGGTGCTGTTTGCGAATTTCGCCGAAGCCCTGGCCGAGGGGCGCAGCAAGGCGCAGGCGGCGGCGCTGCGCGGACTGAAACAGACCGTGTGGGCCAGGAGGCTCGCCCATCCCCCTGAGCGCGAGCGCGCCACGCGCGTGCGCGCCGAGGAGCTGCGCCGCGGGGACGTGGTGCTCATCGAAGCCGGCGACTACGTGCCGGCCGACGGCGAGGTGATCCAGGGGGCCGCCTCGGTGGATGAGAGCGCGATCACCGGCGAATCCGCACCGGTGATTCGCGAGTCTGGCGGTGACTTCTCGGCCGTGACCGGCGGCACCCGCGTGCTGTCGGACTGGATCATCGTGAAGGTCACGGTCAATCCCGGCGAGACCTTCCTCGACCGCATGATCGCCATGGTGGAGAGCGCCCGCCGCCAGAAGACCCCGAACGAGATCGCGCTCACCATCCTGCTGGTCGCGCTCACGCTGGTGTTCCTGCTCGCCACCGCGACGCTGCTGCCGTACTCGCTCTACGGCGTGGCGGTCACCAAGCTCGGCACCCCCATCACCATCACCGCGCTGATCGCGCTGCTCGTGTGCCTCATTCCCACCACCATCGGCGCGCTGTTGTCGGCGATCGGGGTGGCCGGCATGAGCCGCATGCTGCAGGCCAACGTCATCGCCACTTCCGGACGTGCGGTCGAAGCCGCGGGCGACGTCGATGTGCTACTGCTCGACAAGACCGGGACCATAACGCTCGGCAACCGCCAGGCGGCGACCTTCATCCCGGCGGCCGGTGTCAGTGAAGAGGAACTCGCCGACGCCGCGCAACTCGCCTCGCTCGCCGATGAAACGCCCGAGGGTCGCAGCATCGTGGTGCTGGCCAAGCAGCGCTTCCGGCTGCGCGAGCGCGACCTGTCGGCCCTCGGTGGCTCGTTCGTGCACTTCTCGGCGCACACGCGCATGAGCGGCATCAACATCGGCGCGCGCCAGATCCGTAAGGGCGCCGCGGACGCCGTCGCCAAGCACGTCGAGGCCCTCGGACAGACTTTCCCGAAGGCGGTGCTCGCGGGCGTGCAGGAGGTCGCGCGCCGCGGCAGCACCCCGCTCATCGTGAGCGACGGGGCGCGCGCGCTCGGCATCATCGAGCTCAAGGACACCGTGAAGGGCGGGATCCGCGAGCGCTTCGGCGAGCTGCGCCGCATGGGCATCAGGACCATCATGATCACCGGCGACAATCCGCTCACCGCCGCCGCGATCGCCGCCGAAGCCGGTGTCGACGGCTTTCTGGCCGAGGCGACCCCGGAAGCGAAACTCAAGCTGATCCGCGCGCACCAGGGCGAGGGACGCCTGGTCGCCATGACCGGCGACGGCACCAACGACGCCCCGGCGCTCGCGCAGGCCGACGTCGCGGTGGCCATGAATACCGGCACGCAGGCGGCCAAGGAAGCCGGCAACATGGTCGATCTCGATTCCAATCCAACCAAGCTCATCGAGGTGGTCGAGACCGGCAAGCAGATGCTGATGACCCGCGGAGCACTCACCACGTTCAGCATCGCCAACGACGTCGCCAAGTACTTCGCCATCATCCCGGCGGCGTTCGTGACCACCTATCCGCAGCTGAACGCGCTCAACGTCATGCATCTGGCGAGTCCGTTCTCGGCGATCCTGTCGGCGGTGATTTTCAACGCGCTCATCATCGTGTGCCTCATCCCGCTGGCGCTGCAGGGTGTGCGCTACCGTGCGCTGGGGGCCGCGATCCTGTTACGGCGCAATCTGCTGGTGTACGGACTGGGCGGCATTCTGGTGCCGTTCGCCGGCATCAAGCTCGTGGACCTGGGGTTGGTGCTTGCGCACCTGGTCTGAAATCCTGCGCCCCGCTGTGGTGCTGCTCACCGCTCTCACCGTGCTCACCGGCGGCCTGTATCCGCTGATCGTTACCGGGATCGCGCGGACACTGTTTCCCGGTGCGGCCGCCGGCGGCATCCTCGAGCGCGACGGGCACGCGGTCGGCTCGAGTCTCATCGGTCAGAGCTTCACTGATCCGGGGCACTTCTGGAGCCGCCCCTCGGCGACCACGCCCCAGCCCTACAACGGCAGCGCGTCGACGGGCTCGAACCTGGGACCCCTGAACCCGGCGCTCCTCGACGCGGTCAAGGCGCGCCTGGCGGCGCTGCACGCCGCGGATCCCGGCAACGCCGCACCCGTCCCGGCCGACCTGGTCACGGCATCCGCCAGCGGCCTCGATCCGCACATCAGCCTGGCGGCCGCGTACTACCAGGCGGCGCGGGTGGCGCGCGCGCGCGGCCTCGATGCCGGCCGCGTGCGGGCATTGATTGCCGCTCAGGGCGAGGGTAGGTTGTTGGGGATTCTCGGCGAGCCGCGCGTCAACGTCCTGGAGCTGAATCTGGCGGTCGATGCGCTGAAATGACCCACATGGCCGAAGCCCGGCCTGACCCGGACCAGCTGCTCGAACGCATCAAGACCGAGGAAGCGCGCGCCCGGCACGGGCATCTGCGCATTTTCTTCGGTGCCTCCGCCGGCGTCGGCAAGACCTACGCCATGCTCGAGGCCGCGCGCGGCATGCACTCCGCCGGCACCGACGTGGTGGTGGGCTACGTCGAACCGCACGGACGCGTCGAGACCGAGCGGCTGCTCGAGGGCCTGCCACGCCTGCCGACGCTCGCGGTGCGCTACCGCGGCATGGTGCGCCAGGAATTCGAACTCGACGCGGCGCTCGCGCGGGCTCCCGCCATCCTGCTGGTGGACGAGCTGGCGCACTCCAACCTGACCGGCGGCGAACCGTCCCCGCGCCACCCCAAGCGCTGGCAGGACGTCGCGGAACTGCTGGCCGCGGGCATCAACGTCTGGACCACCGTCAACGTGCAGCACCTGGAGAGTCTCAACGATCTGATCTTCCAGAGCACCGGTGTCCGCCAGCGCGAGACCCTGCCGGACCATGTGTTTGACGAAGCCGACGACATCGAGCTGATCGATCTGCCGCCCGATGACCTGATCGCACGCCTGCGCGCCGGCAAGGTGTATGTGGGCGAGCAGGTGACTGCCGCCACCGAGCGCTTCTTCCGCAAGCAGAACCTGCTGGTGTTGCGCGAGATCGCGCTGCGCCGGGTCGCCGATCGGGTCGAGGCCGCCTCGCGCGCCCTGCCGGCGGACCGCACCCAGGCGCGCATCGCCGGCGACCGCGTGCTGGTCGCCGTCGGCCCCGACGAGCAGGCCGAGCAGCTGGTGCGCGCCGGCAAGCGCATGGCGGACGCCCTCGACGCGCACTGGACCGTGGTGTACGTGGAAACGCCCGCGCTGCTGCGCCTGTCGGAGCTGCAGCGCAATCGCCGCATCGAGGTGTTGCGGCTGGCGGAGTCGCTCGGCGCCGAGACGGTGACGCTCGATGGTCCGTCCGCCGGCACCACGCTCGCCGAGTACGCGCAGGTGCGCCACGCCACGCGCGTGATCGTGGGGACACCGAAGCGGCGCGGCTGGCGCGCGTGGCTGCGTCCCTCCACCGCGACCGAGCTGGTGCGCCGCGCGCGCACTTTCGACGTGGTGCTGATCGCCGCGAACGCACACCGGACACCAGCGGCGCCGGCGGCCACCGGCGTCGCGAGCGCGGCCTCTGCGGTGCGCTGGGATCGCTATGCGTGGGCCGCCGGCATAACGGCGCTCGCCACGCTCATCGCCTTTGCGATGTATCCGCACTTCGAGCTCTCCAACCTGGTCATGATCTACCTGCTGGGCGTGACGGTGGCGGGGCTGCGGCTCGGGCGCGGACCGTCGGCGCTCACCGCGGTGCTGAACGTCGCCGCGTTCGACTTTTTCTTCGTGCCGCCGCGCTATTCGTTCGCGGTCTCGGACGTGCAGTACCTGGTGACTTTCGGCACCATGGTGACCATCGCCCTGGTGATCGCAACCCTCACCGCGAGCGTGCGGCAGCAGACCCGCGTGGCCGGCGCGCGCGAGCGGCGCACCGCGCTGCTGTACGCCATGAGCCGCGAGCTCGCCGCCACCCGCGGCATCGCCAACATGGCGCGCGTGGCGGTGCGTCACGTGGCGGAGGTCTTTCAATCCCAGGCCGTGGTGCTATTGCCCGATCCCGGCGGCAAGCTCCACTACCCGGCGGACGCGCCGCTCGAGAGCTCGTTCCGCCGCGCCGATCTCGCGGTGGCGCAGTGGGTCGCCGACCACGGGCGCCGCGCTGGACTGGGCTCCGATACGCTGCCGGCCGCGCCCGGTCTGTACGTGCCGCTCGGCGACGAGGGGCGCGCGGTGGGCGTGCTGGCGGTGCTGCCGGCCAACGCGCGGCGCGTGCTGCTGCCGGAGCAGAGCCACCTGCTCGAGACCTTCGCCGGTCAGATCGCTCTCGCGCTGGCGCGCGCGCATCTCGCCGAGGTCGCCGAGCAGTCGAGTCTCGCGGCCGAGCGTGAGACGCTGCGCAACACGCTGCTGGCGTCCATATCGCACGACCTGCGCACGCCGCTCGCGGTGATGGCGGGTGCGGGCAGCACCCTCGCCGAGCACGGCGCGAATCTCGATGAAGCGACCCGCGTGGCGCTGGCGCGCTCGGTGGAGACCAAGGCGCGCGAGATGTCGGAGCTGGTATCCAACGTGCTCGAACTGGTGCGTCTGGAGTCCGGGCAGGTGGTGTTGCGGCGGGACTGGCAGACTCTCGACGACCTGGTGGGCAGCGCGCTCGCCGGTTACACCGAGCGGCTCGCCGCCCACCCGGTAGAGGTGCGCCTGCCTGCCGACCTGCCGCCGGTGTGGGTGGATGCGACGCTCATCGTGCAGGTGTTTGCCAATCTGTTCGACAACATCGCCAAGTACACCCCGCCCGGCACCCGCGTTTGGGTCTCCGCCATCGCCGGAGCCGACGGGGAGACAGTCAGGGTCACGCTGGACGATGACGGGCCGGGACTGCCCGCCGGTAACCCGGCGCGGCTGTTCGACAAGTTCCAGCGCGGCAACGGCGAGGGCACGGTCGTTGGTGTAGGCCTGGGACTGGCGATCTGCCAGGCGATCGTGCGCGCCCACGGCGGCGAGATCGAGGCGCGGCGCCGTGAGGGCGGCGGCGCGCGCTTCGTCTTCACGCTGCCCGCCACCGAAGAGGCGCCCGCCACGGAGCAGCCGCAATGACCCAGGCCATGCACCAGGTGCTGCTCATCGAGGACGAACCGGAGATCCGCAGGGTGCTGCGCGTGCTGCTGGAGTCGGAAAACTACCGCTGCATCGAAGCGGATACCGCGCTGCGCGCCGAGATCGAGACACGCAGCCACAAGCCCGACGTGCTGCTCCTCGACCTGGGGCTTCCCGACGGAGACGGACTCACCGTCATCCGCCGGGTGCGCGCCTGGTCGACCGTGCCGATCGTGGTGCTGTCGGCGCGCACCATGGAGGAGCAGAAGGTGGCGGCGCTCGATGCCGGAGCCGACGACTACGTCACCAAGCCCTTCAGCGCCCCGGAGTTGCTGGCGCGGCTGCGGGCGGCGCTGCGGCGCCACGTGAGCGGCGCCGCGCCCACCTCGCTCCTGCAGTTCGGCCCGATACGCGTCGATCTGGCGCGGCGCGAGGCGCGCGGGTCCGAGGGCGAGATCCACCTGACGCCGCTGGAGTACCGGTTGCTCGGCTGTCTTGCGCGGCAGGCGGGCGCGATCGTGATGCAGCGCCAGCTGCTTCGCGAGGTGTGGGGGCCGGAGCGGATGGATGACTCGCGCAGCCTGCGGGTGTGCATCAAGAACCTGCGCGGCAAGCTCGAGCCCGATCCGCGCCGGCCGCGCTACCTGGTCACCGAGACCGGACTCGGCTACCGGCTGCGCGTGGATGAGGAGGCCGCCGCCGATGGTGCACACACCTCCGGCGCCCGCGGCTGAAGTCAGGTGAGCGACACGATCAGTTTGGCGGAGTGACTGCGCCAGTTGATCGGGATGATGAACGAGCGCATCCCGGGCTTCTGCGGAATCTGCGGCTTCTCGCCCGACAGAACGCTCGGCACCGAGATCACGAAGTCGCGGCCGAAGTCCCGGCGCGCGTTACCGGAGATCGTGTTGGCGACCTCGCCGACCAGATCGCGCATGGTCTCGTGGCTGAAGTCGTTCTCCTGCATCTTCATGAGCAGCACGGTAAGCATGGCCTTGGAGGCGGTGAAGTACACGACCCCCTCGCGCTTGCCGGAGATGTTGATGACCCCGGTGTACTCGTGCACCGAGGGTGTGCCTTCCATCAGGTACGGCGAGCCGATCGAGGCCGGCTGCTGTGCCGCGACCTCGAAGAAGTTCGTCGTCCCCTCGACGAAGGTCTTTAGCTCCTGTTCGTGCAGCATGGTCGAAGTTTTCCCTGTTGGGTCCTAGCGCATGAGATCCGCGATGGCTTCGTTCAGCTGCCGGTCGGTGAAGGGCTTGTTGAGGAAGCCATTCGCGCCCCGCTCCATCGCCTCTACCGCCGTCGCCTTGTCTGCCAGCGCCGAGATCACCAGGATCCGCACCGCGGGCTTCAGGGCGACGAGCTGACCGATGCACTCGATGCCGTTCATGCGCGGCATGGTGAGATCCATGGTCACCACGTCCGGGTCGGTCTTCTTGAACAGCTCGATGGCCTCGAGCCCGTTGGCGGCCGTGCCCACCAGCTGCAGGTCCTCGCACTGCTGCGAACGTTCGATGCGCCGGCGCATGAGGTTCGAGTCGTCGACGATCAGCAGCTTGAAGGATCGTTTACCGTTGATGTTGCCCACGAGCGTTGCCTGCAGCGCCTCAGGCGACCGCGGTGCTGACCGCCTGGGCGGCGGCCGGCAGGAGGATCTTGAAGCGGGTGAAGCGGCCGGGGTGGGTGCTCACGCCGATCCTGCCCCCGAGCGCGTACACGCTGCGCGCCACGACGTCCATGCCGACCCCGCGGCCGGCATCCATGGACACGTCTTCCTGGGTGGTGAAACCCGGACGAAAGATCAGGGCCATGGCGGCGCGCGTGTCCATGCCGCGGGCCTCCTCGTCGCTGATCAGCTGCTTGCGTACCGCGGCGGCCTTGAGCGCCTCGGTGGCGATGCCCGCGCCGTCGTCCTCGAACAGCAGCTCGTAGCCGTCGCCGGTCTTGCGGAAGTGCACGCTCACGACGCCGACGTCGTGCTTGGTGTGCGCACGGCGCACCTCGGGTGGCTCGATGCCGTGCACGGCCGCGTTACGCAACATCTGGATGAGGCAGTCCTTGATGATCGCGGCATACGACGGCGGCACCTCGCCCAGTCCCGCCACGGTCAGCCTGAAGCGCTTGGCGTGGTCCTGGGCCAGCCGTTCGGCCATCGCCTGCAGCGCGGGCGACAGATCCTCCACCCGGGACTGCGGCCGCGCGCCGCCTGCGCCGTTGGTGGCTGCGGCGGCCACAGCCCCCGCAGCGGGAGCGGTTTCCTTGAGCGTCGTGAGACGCGCGGCCATCTCGCGCACGCTGCGCAGGTGCGCCAGCAGATCATCGAGCTTCAGGACCAGCGGCAGGAAGTCGTTGCCCGACAGCGCGGGCTTTTTCTTGCAGTCTGACACCATGTCTTCGAGCGCATGCACACGGCTGGCGATGCTCTTGAGGTTGAGCGCCGAGGCCTCGCCCTTGATGCCGTGCAGCTCGCGGAACAGTCCGCCGAGCTTCTTGCGGAACTCGGCGTCGGTGCGCGCCGGCTCCTTGAGGATGGTGTTGACGAGCATGAGGCTGGTTTCGGCGGTATCCAGGAACGACAGCAGCTGCAGCGGGTCGACGTGCAGCATGCCGAGCATCATGTCGACCTGCGCGTTGGCGTTCTCCTGCGAGTCCTGCAGCTCGCGCGCCAGTAGCACGCTGGAGGTGATGTCGCCGACGGCGCACAGCACGTGCCTGATGCCTTCCGGTCCCATGACGCGGTGGAAGTCGAACTGCAGGTAGCGGGTCTCCTTGCCGCCGTGCCCGTTATCCGTGGTGATCTCGAGCTGGCCCAGCGGGTTGATGCTCTTCATCAGGTTCTCGTGGGCGCGATCGCCCCACAGGAGCTTGATGTACTTGGTGGCGGTGGCGAGGGTCGCCGGCGCCACCAGGTCCTTGAGCAGCTCTTCGAAGGACAGGCCCGCGAAGTCCTGGCGGCTGAACATGCGTGTCAGCGCCTCCGACCAGACGCTGCCGATACGGTAGTCAGCATCGAGTAGGAAAAAGCCCTCACGCACCGTCTTGAGGATGTCGCGCGTCTGCTCCTGGGCCTCGCGCGCGGCGCGCTCATGGCTCGAGCGCGTGAGCCGGAAGTAGCCGGCCGCGGCCGCCAGCGCCAGCGCGGCGAGCACACCAGCCAGCAGCAGCGTGCGCAGCCGCGCCGCGGCGTCCGAGCAGGTGCGCTGCAGCGTCGCGGCCAGCGCCGCGAGCTGCGCCTGCAGCGGCCCGGCGCTGTCGCTCGCGAACAGCTGCGCCCGTTTGACCTCGGCGTAGTGCTCGCGTCCCTCGCGCGACAGCGAGCTGCCGGCGGTGTCCGAGTCCACGTAAGGCTGGCCGCTGAAGGAGACGACCGGGTCGAGCACCGGAGCGTACTGGTGCCACAGCAGCAGCGCCCGATGCAGCTGCGGCGAGTCGAGTTCACCCGAGACACTGAGTTCGGTCAGCTTCTGACCGAAGCGCTTGACCGTTCCCTGCAGGTCGGCCAGCGCCTGGCCCGAGTAAGCGCGGACCTCGAGGCGATCGCGCAGCGAGTTCAGCTGGTGGGAGATCTCTACCGGATAGGTCTGCAGCATGCTCGCGGTCTGCAGCGCGCTGATGTTGGCGCGCATGTGCGTGGCGAGCCGGAATCCCATGATGAGCACCGCGCCCATCACCAGGGTGAGCGCCGTGCCCAGGCCTGCGGTGACGAGTTGGCGGCGGCGGCGTTCAGTGCCTGCGAGAGTCATTCCGCGGTCTCCTGTTCTACTTGGGCAGCTCGAAACGTATCCGGGTCCTGATCGGTACCTCGACGGCGGCGCCGTTGACCAGCGGCGGCGCGTAACGCCAGTGCTTCACGGCATTGATGGCCGCCTGGTCGAACACTCCCGGGGGCGTTGCCTCGACTACGTGGACATCGCGCGTCTCGCCGCTGGTATCGACCGTGTACTCGAGAGTCACGCTGCCGGCGATGCGTTGCGTCATCGCCGTCGCGGGGTACTCCGGTGCCGGGCCCCGCAGACGCTTCAGACTCGCGGCGGGCGCGGCGGGG
>Ga0208991_1000207_pt1 | contig 13001 bp, 11 predicted proteins | sample MedBloCAOM3_M2_FD_187855 | JGI IMG/M metagenome (GOLD analysis project Ga0208991, IMG submission 187855) | Forest soil microbial communities from El Dorado National Forest, California, USA - Mediterranean Blodgett CA OM3_M2 (SPAdes) (version 2) | ecosystem: Environmental > Terrestrial > Soil >...
GGGAGTTGCGTTGGCACTCCCCGCGACTTCCCCGCTTTGTTTCCGCGACGGCCGCACCGCAACGTCGTGATGCGCGAATGGCGAGCGCGAAGGAGCAAGCATGTGGCTTCGGTTCGCGATGGTGCGCTGCGTTCCATGCGCCACAATTCGCGCGCCGCCATCGCGCTGCGACCGTCGCGATCCACAGCCGGATTGTTCCCGGGCTTCCACCGCGACCGGAAACCGCCTATGATTTACCTCAATTCTGGGTTCGACTCATGCCGAGAGGGGTCTCCAACGGGGCGCGGGGCGTCGCATTTTCAGACCTGACATTTTCCAGGCGTGTTTTGTGATCTGCTCGCGGTGCAATTGCCACAAGCACGAGTTGGGGGGCGGCGTAGTAGGGTGGTATCAGACTTCATGTCGACCTGGGTGCTCCGACCGCTCCGCGGCGGATCGTTGGTGGTATTTTTTGCGCTGAACGCTGCCTGGCTCGCGGCGTGCAACCAGATTCCGTACGAGAAAGAGCCGCGCACGCCCGACGTCTTCGACAAGATCCGTAGCATCGATTTGCTGCCGCGGTTTCCCCAGCAGCCGAATTCGGGCGACCAGATCGGCGGGCCTTCGGCCCGGCCCCAGGTCTATGGCGGCGTCGTGGTGCCGGCCATCGAGCCCCGCCCGCAGCCGACGGCGAGCGCCGAGGGCGGCGAGGGCTATGAGCTCAATTTCGAGAACACGCCGATCGCGTCGGTCGCGAAGGTCGTGCTCGGCGACATTCTGGGGCTTGGATTCATCGTGGACCCGCGCGTGCAGGGCACCATCAGTCTGTCGTCGGGCCGGCCGATACCCAAAGCCGACCTGCTTTTCGTGCTCGAGAACGCCCTGCGCTTGAGCGGCGTGGTGCTGGTTCGCGATCCGACCGGGTATCGCCTCGTGCCGCTGGGCGATGCCGTCGGGGGCGGCAACCTGGATTCGGCGGCCGCGCGCGCCGAGCCGGGGTACGGAATTTCCGTCGTTCCGCTGCAAAATGTTGCCGCCGCGACGCTCATCAAGCTGCTCGACAGCTTCGCCACCAAGCCGGGCACCGTGCGCGCCGATGTCACCCGCAATATGCTCCTGATCCAGGGCAGCGGCGCGGAGCGTCGCACCGCCATCGAGACGGTGCTCAGTTTCGACGTCGATTGGATGCGCGGGCAGTCGGTCGGCATTTTCCCCGTGCAATACAGCAACCCGGAGCCGGTCATCGCCGAGCTGGAGAAGATCCTGGATTCCGGCGAGGGCGGCCTGAGCCAGGGCGTCGTCAAGTTCCAGGTGGTGGCGCGGCAAAACGCGATCCTGGTCGTCAGCCGCAAGCCCGAGCAGCTGCGGCAGGCCGGGATCTGGATCAAGCGCCTGGATTCCGCCGACATGACCCGGACCGGGGTGCATGTCTACCGGGTCCAGTATGGCGAGGCCCGCCAGCTCGCGCGCGTGCTCAACGAGGCTTTTGTCGGCGGCGGCGGCTCGGGCTCCTTCGACACCCCGGCGAGCCAGGTCGGACCGGGCCTCGACGCCGCCACGACGACGAGCACGCAGCGCACGGGGGCGGGCGGGCAATCGGGCGGCGGAACAGGCGGCTTCGGCAGCAGGTCCGGCGGTGGCGGCGGCGGCGGCGACGCGCGCGGGTTCGGCGGCGGATCTCAGAGCACGCTGGGGACCGCGACCGCGACGGCGGCGGCGACCGGCGCCACCGCCAACCAGCTCGATGTGCGCGTTTCCACGTCCGGGGGCGGTCAAGGTCAGGCCGTGCTGGAGGGCGTCAGGATCACCGCCGACACGGCGACCAATTCGCTCCTCGTCTACGCCAGCACGGAAAAATACCGGATCATCGAGCAGACGCTGCGGCAGCTCGACCAGCCGCAATTGCAGGTCGCGATCGACGCGACCGTCGCCGAGGTCACGCTCAACGAAAATCTCAGCTATGGGGTTCAGTTCTTCATCCAGAGCAAGAATCTTGGCCTGCCCGCGGATCGCGGCTCCGCCCTCAACGTTCCGTCGTCACCGCCAGGCGCGCCGCCTTCCGTCGTGAACGGCGTCGCCGGCGCGTTTCTCAACCGGGCATTCCCCGGCTTCAATCTTCTCATCGGCAGTGAGGCGAACCCGCACATGATCCTCGACGCCCTGCATGGCGTCACGACCGTCAAGGTGCTGTCGAATCCCTCCCTTGTGGTCATCAACAACCAGTTGGCGACACTGACGGTGGGCGACGAGATTCCGGTTTCGACCGGCACCGGCAACGTGCTCAATGCGGCGACCGGGACCAGCAACACGATCATCAATTCGATCGATTATCGCAACACCGGCATCATCCTGCGTGTGGTGCCGCGCGTGAGCGTCAACGGCAGTGTCCGCCTCGATATCGAGCAGGAGATCAGCCAGGTGGCGAGCGGCTCGGGCTCCACGCTGACGCCGACCGTGTCGCAACGCAAGGTCAAGAGCGCGGTGGCGGTCGCGAGCGGCCAGACCGTGCTGCTGGCGGGGCTGATCCAGGAGCGCTCCGAGTTCGACCGCGCGGGCATTCCGGTGCTTGATCAGATTCCCAAGCTGGGCGATCTCTTTTCGCATCAGACGAGAGCGATCACGCGCACCGAGCTCATCATATTCATCCGGCCGCAGGTCATTCGCGACAGCGTCGACGCCCATTTCGTGGCCGAGGAGTTGCGCACCAAGCTGCGCGGCACGATCGAGTCGGTGCCGTCGAACTTCAAGCCGCCGCCGAAGCTTCAGGTTCGATGACGGCTCATCGCATGCGCGGCCGGCTGCTCGCGCCGCCTGCGGCACAACAGGGCTCGGGAATGTTGGCGCGTTGGTCCATCCTGATTTCGCGAAGGCTGGCGACGGCCAGGACCTTCGAGGAGGTCACGATTGTCATCGCAGGGGCTGCCGGCATCGCGGCGAGCGTGCTCCTGCTTCCCGACGCGCGCGGAGTCGCGGGCGGCGGGCTGGCGCTCTTGATGATCGCCATCGCGGTGGTCGACGCGCGGCGCTTCATCATTCCGGACGAATTGACGATCGCCGCGCTGGCGCTCGGCTTCGTGCACGCGGCGTTGCTCGATACCGATGCGATCATGCAGTCGCTCGCCACTGCGGCGTTGCGCGGCGCCGTCCTGGCGTTGGCCTTCTGGGGCTTGCGGATCGCCTACGCGCGCCTGCGCGGACGCGAGGGTATCGGGCTCGGCGACGTGAAGCTTGCCGGCGTTGCCGGGGTATGGCTCGATTGGGCGACGATGCCGGTGGCGGTCGAGATCGCGGCGCTGGCGGCGCTTGCGGTCTTTGCCGTCAGGCGCTTTCGCGGCGCCCGGTCCGTCCGCAGGACGATCCGGCTGCCCTTCGGCCTGTTTTTTGCCCCCGCGATCTGGATCGGCTGGCTGTTGGAATCGATGCTGCCGCTGTTTCCCGCCATGGCCTTGTTCCCATAGAGTATCGGCCACGGCAGGGGATGTGGAACTTCGCCGGGGCGGCGGCCGGGTCCGACGGATGGGAATAGAAGTCGCGTCAGGAGAACTGAAGATGGACAAGGCCGTAAAATTCCTAGCCGCCGCGCTGACGCTCTGGCTTTCCGCCATCGGCTGCGCGACCAGCGCCGAGCTCTACGAGGGCCAATCGATCCATCGGCACGGCCAGCGCGTCGTCAAGGTGCGCACCGTCAGGACGTTGGATTGGCGCGCGCGCGCGAAGGCGGACGCGCTGCTCGGATTCAAATATGAGCATGGGCTGGGGGTGCCGCAGTCCTATGAGCCGGCCGTCGATCTGTATGTCGCCGCCGCCGAGCAGGGCGACCCGACCGGACAATATCTGCTCGGCTTGATGTATGACAAAGGCCAGGGCGTCCAACAGGACGGGATTCGCGCCTATATGTGGCTGAACCTGGCGGCCGCGCATGCGCCGCGGCGCTATCGCGAGAATTATCTGAGGATGCGGGACGCCGTGGCGTCCAAGATGACGCCGGGTCAGATCGTCGCTGGCCAACGGCTGGCGGCCGCATGGGTGCCGAAAAGAGTGGCGGTCGAAGTGGTGCCCGTGCCGCCGCCGCGGTGGTAGGACCGGCCCGCAAGGCGGCGCTTCCTCGCCGCGCCCTCGCTCACACCGCGATATTGTCGATCAGCCGGGTCTTGCCGATGCGGGCCGCGACCAGCAGCCGGATCGGCCCATCCTGGGTCGACTCGACTGGCATGAGGGTTTCGGCGTGGCGGGCCTCGAGATAATCGAGCGCGAAGCCGGCCTGCGCGATCTCGCGGCCGCCCTCGGCGACGACCTCGGGGATCGGGCCGCCTGAAGAAATCCTGCCGGCGCATGCGGTGAGCACGCGAAAAAGCGCAGGCGCGGCCTGGCGCTCTTCCGGCGTCAGGTAGACGTTGCGCGACGACAGCGCGAGGCCGTCCGGCTCGCGGATGGTCGGCATGCCGACGACCTTGACCGGCAGGTCGAGATCCTGCGCCATGCGGGTGACGACCCGAAGCTGCTGAAAGTCCTTTTCGCCGAAAATCGCGAAGTCGGGCCGGCATTGGATGAAGAGCTTGGCGACCACGGTCGCGACGCCGGCGAAGAAGTGCGGCCGGAACCTGTCCTCGAGCCCGGCGAGCGCGGCCCCTTCGGGGGCGATCCGGGTCGCGAATCCCGGCGGGTACATGACGTCGGCGCCCGGCGCCCATACCAGATCGACCTCGAGCTTCGCGAGCTCGGCGACGTCGCGCGCAAAAGTCCGCGGATAGCTGGCGAGATCCTCCTGCGGCCCGAACTGCGCCGGATTGACGAAGATCGACACGATCACCTTTTCGGCCCGGCGCCGCGCGTGGCGCACCAGCGCCAGATGTCCTTTGTGCAACGCCCCCATGGTGGGCACGAGCGCCACCTTGCCGCTGCGCCTGACCCGTGCCAGCGCGCGGTCGAGCGCGGCGATCGAGCGCGCCACCTGCACCTTATGGGCCATGCACCTGATGCCTCATGCGCGGGTTGCCTCATTGGGCGGGAGTTCCAGCGGGCCGGGAAACTAACAGAGCCGCCGCGCGCCCGCCATGGCCGGGCGGGCGAGGGCCCGCCGCGACCTTGACCGCGGACCGCGACGGCGGCATGATTGCGCCACTCCAGGGAGATCCCCGACAAGGGGCTGAGAAACCGCTGGGCCGAGCAATCGGCAGCGCGGAAATCCTTCGAACCTGATCCGGTTCATACCGGCGTAGGGATTGGATTTCTGGCTCAGCCGGCCGCGAAACTCCGATCCCTCCGAAAAAACGAGAGACGGAGAGCGATGTGGTCTGGCGACGCGATACCCCGCTTTGCATTGGTGAGCCGCTGAAGCCGATGGATGCGCCCCTATGCGCCGCCGATTCCAGTTCCGCGGCCCAGCCGAACGCGACCGATGTCGCGATCGTGGGGGCGGGCGCGATCGGACTGTCGATCGCCTGGCGTCTGGCGTCAGCCGGCCTTGCGGTGACGGTGTTCGATCGCGGCGATGCCGGCGCGAGCCTGGCGGCGACCGGCATGCTCGCGGCCGCGACCGAGCTCGAGCCCGGCGGCCTCGATCTGCTGGCGCTTGCGTTGGAAAGCCGCGGCTTGTGGCCGCGCTTCCGCGCCGAGCTCGAGAGCCAGTCGGGCATCGACATCGACTATCGGCGCGAAGGCATTCTCACCGTGGCGCTCGGCCGCGACGAGGTCGAGCGGCTGAAATTCCGCCATGACCTGCAGGCGCGCGCGGGCCTGACGACCCATTGGCTGGACGGGCCGCGCGTGCGGGCGATGGAGCCGGCCTTGCGGCCATCGGCGAGCGCGGGCATTTTCTGCGCGGACGACCATCAGGTCGACCCGCGATGCCTGGTTCCGGCGCTGCGCCGCGCCTTGGCGGCGCGCGGCGGCCGGCTCATGGAAAATCTGCCCGTCCTGTCGCTCGACATCGCGGGCGCGCGCGTCGGCGGCGTGGTGACGCCGCAAGGCCTCTGCCGGGCGCCGATCGTGATCGTCGCCAATGGCGCCTGGGCCTCGGAGATGCTGGGCGACGCGCTCGCGGTGCCGGTGCGTCCGCTCAAGGGCCAGGCGCTGGCGCTGCGCACCACGCCGCGCACCGGCACGCCGGCGCATGTGGTGTGGACCGAGCAGGTGCATCTCGCGCCCAAAGCCGGCGGCCGCCTCATCGTGGGGGCGACCGTGGAGGAATGCGGCTTCGATCGCACGGTCACGGCGGGCGGGGTCTTTGCGCTGCTGGAAGGAGCCCGGCGGGCATTTCCCTGCATCGAGGACATGGAAATCGAGGCGGTGTGGACGGGCTTCCGGCCGACCTCGGACGATGACGCGCCGATCCTCGGCGCGACCGGCATCGCGGGCCTGGTGCTGGCGACGGGTCATCATCGCAACGGCATCCTGCTCGCGCCCGTCACCGCGCAGGCGATCCATGACCTCGTGGTGGGCGGCGCCATGTCGGGCGTGGCCGCACGGTTCGGTTTGGATCGTTTTGCCGGCAACAGCCCCGGCAACCGCGCCAACCACAGGGTGGAGACGGGCGCCGGATTTCCGCATCAGGAGATAGCCCATGCGGCTCAACGTCAACGGTGAGGCGCGCGACAGCGCCTCGGCGACCCTCGCGGATTTGTGGCGCGCCGAGACCGCGGGGCTGGAGCTGCCCACCCCCAAGGGCTTTGCGATCGCGCTCAACGGCGCGGTCGTGTCGCGCGGCGCCTGGGCGGCGACCGCTTTGAACGACGGCGACCGGATCGAGATCATCCGCGCCATGCAAGGAGGCTGACATGAACGAGCACGATCCTTTTACGATCGCCGGGACCGCCATCGGGTCGCGCCTGCTGCTCGGCACCGCGGGCTATCCCAACCAGCGCATCCTCCGTGACGCGGTCGAGGCGAGCGCATGCGAGATCGTCACCGTGTCGGTCCGCCGGATTTCGCTCAAGGGGCACGGCTCGGATACCATCGGGTTGCTCGCCGGCCGGCGCTTTCTTCCCAATACCGCCGGCTGCGAGACGGCGCGCGATGCGGTGCTGACCGCCGAGCTCGCGCGCGAGGCGCTGGAGACCCATTGGATCAAGCTCGAGGTCATCGGCGATCGCGAGACGCTCTATCCCGATATCGGCGAGCTGCTGGAAGCCACCCGGCAGCTCGTTGGGCGCGGATTCGTGGTTCTGCCCTATTGTACGGATGACCCCGTGGTCTGCCGGCGGCTGGCCGACCTGGGCGCCGCTGCCGTGATGCCGATGGGATCGCTGATCGGCTCGGGCATGGGCGTCGCCAATCCGGCCAACCTCGAGCTGATCTGCCGGCGCTCGGAGGTCCCTGTGATCGTCGATGCCGGGATCGGCACGGCCTCGGACGCGGTCATCGCGATGGAGCTGGGCGCGGCGGCGGTGCTGCTCAATACCGCGGTCGCCAAAGCCAACGATCCGGTGAGCATGGCGCTTGCCATGCGGCACGCGGTCGTGGCCGGCCGTCAGGCGTATCTCGCCGGGCGGATTCCGCGCCGCGGCCGCGCCGAGCCGTCGAGCCCGCAGCTCGGCCTTGTCGGGTCGTGAACGCGCTGCCGTCGCGCCTGCTGGTGGTGACCGACCGGCATCAGGCGGCGGCGCCGCTCGAAGCGATCGCGATGCAGGCCATGCTGGCCGGCGTGCGATGGATCTGGTTGCGCGACCGCGACATGCCGGCCGCGGAGCGGCGCGACTTGGCGGCGCGACTGCTCGCGATCACCCGCCGGCACGGCGCGTTGCTCTCGATCGGCGGCGACCTCGATCTCGCGGTCGAGCTCGCGGCGGACAGCGTGCATCTCGGCGCCGGGGCGTCGGTCGCGGCGGCGCGCTGCAAGCTCGGGCCGGGCGCACTCATCGGTATCTCGGCCCATGGCGAAGCCGATATCGCGGCCGCGCAGGCGGCGGGAGCCGACTATGCGACGCTCAGCCCGATCTACCCGACGCAGAGCAAGCCGGGTTACGGTCCCGCCTTGGGGGTGGCGGCGATCACGCAGGCAGCGCGATCGGCGCTTCCGGTGCTGGCGCTCGGCGGGGTCACGGCCGAGCGCGCCCCGGCCTGCATGCGCGCCGGCGCCGCCGGCATCGCGGTCATGGGTGAGGTCATGCGGGCGGCGGCGCGGCCCGGCGGCGTCGGCGAGGCCGTGCAAGCGCTTGCGCGCGCGTGCGATCCGGCATGAGCCGGCTTGGTCGCCCCAACCGCGTTTCGATATTTCGATATATTGTGTCTTCACCCGACCCCTCGGTACGGCGGGGCGACCGGTTCGCCCCATGGGAACCCAATGGCATCCTTTCTGATCGGCGTCGTGGCGGTTTTGATCGTGCTCTGGTTCACGCATAAATTCGTGCGAGCCAACCCGACCGGCATGGCGAAGCTGTTGCAAAAGGGCGGCGGGGTCGTCGCGGTCGTGGCCGCCTTCTTTCTGGCGCTACGGGGCGGCCTCGCAGTCGCCTTGCCGCTTGCCTTCATGGGTTTCGGGCTGCTCGGCTGGATTCCGGCCAATGTCGCGGGCCTATGGGGGCAAGGCAGGGGGACCCGCGTTTCGCGCGTGCGCACGGCCTTCCTGGAGATCGAGCTCGACCAGGATACCGGTGCGATGCGCGGCCGGGTCCTCGCCGGCCGGGCGGCCGGCGCGGCGCTTGAGACCCTCGATACGGCGACGCTGACCGCCTTGCTGGCGGAATTCGACGACGACAGCCGGCAGCTATTGATGGCTTATCTTGACCGCCGGAACGCCGGCGGGGGTGAACACCCGCACGACGGTGCGTACGCGCGGCAGCGCACTGCGGCGCGTCCCGGCAAAATGACCGAAGAGGAGGCTTATCAGGTCCTTGGCCTTCAGCCGGGGGCGGGTGCGGAGGAAATCGGACGTGCCTACCGCACACTCATGAAGAAACTGCATCCCGACCAGGGGGGGTCGACGTACCTCGCTGCCCGCGTCAATGAGGCCAAGGAGGTTCTTCTTCGCCGACATCGTTGAACTCCACTCACGGACAGGCGAGGCCCATGTCTGCCGGCCCCCTGTCTGCCGGCCCCTATATGCCGGCCTGTCCGTTACGCATTACACAACAAAACCAACTCAGGTTTCGATCCGGCTCGCGACGGATTTTTCCGGCGCCGGCTCGTCCCGGACGTTTCCGAAACGAGCATTCGCCGCGAATGTTCCAACTTCAGTTCTTGAGGGTCATGCAGCTGATGTCGTTGCGCTTGAGCTGCTTGCAGGTGGCTTCGGCCTGGCTTTTCTCGAGCCCGGCAAAGCGCGCCCGATAGAATGTCTTGTCGCCTTTGGTCACCGGCTCGGTGAAGGCATTGGCGCGGGCGAGCACGCTCTTGGCCTTGCTCTGCGCCGCGTCGAGGCGCTGCTTCGCCTCGCCGGCGGTCTCGAAGGCGCCGATCTGGATGATCCAGCCGCTATGGGTCTGGGCCTTGCGGGTGGGCGCCGGCTCCGCCTTTGCGGTTTTGGCGGCGGGCGCGGGCTCGGTTTTGGCGACCACTTGGGTTTTCGTGGCCGGGGCAGGTTCGGGTGCCGGAGCAACGGCCGGCGCAGGCCACGCGGCGGCCTTGATCGATTCCTTGCTCGGCGTCGACCACGGCTGGGCGGCGGGGGTCGGCGGCGCCGATGGGGCCGGTTGCGTCGCGGCAGCCCTCGGGGCCGGGGCCGACGCGGTCGAGCCTGTCTCCTCGGGCACCGCGATCATCGGCGCGGAAGGCGCAAGCGCCGCGGCCTCGACGCCGGCGAGCTTGACCTTGATCGTTTTCACCGCGATCGGCTTAAGCGGTTCGGAGGAGCCGGCGGCCACCTGCGGCTTGGAGGCGACCATCAGGCCGCCTTGGACCGGGGCGGCGGCCGGGGCCGCTACCGACGACGCGCTGGCGAGCGCATAAGCGCCGCCCGCGGCGGCCACTTGGGCGGGGCGAGCGGGGACACGCGGCTCCGCCGGCGCGGCGGCCTCCGCCACCTGGGTGGCGGTGCGGCGGTTCGATGCGTCGGCGACATACGAGGCGATCAGGTCACGCATGCGCGCATCGCGCGAGCCCGCCGAGCTGCCGCCCAGCACGACGGCGACGATATGCCGGTTGTCGCGCTTGACCGAGGTCACGAGATTGAAGCCCGAGGCGCGCGTATAGCCGGTCTTGATGCCGTCGACGCCTTCGATGCGTCCGAGCAGGCGATTGTGGTTGCGCATCGACTCGCCGCGATAGGTGAAGGACGGCGTCGAGAAATAGCGGTAGTAGCGCGGAAAGCGCTCCTGGATGGCGCGGCCGAGCAGCGCCTGGTCGCGCGCGGTGGTGACCTGCTCGTCGTTGGGCAATCCCGACGCGTTGCGATAGGTCGTCCGGGTCATGCCGAGTGCGCGCGCCTTGCTGGTCATCAGCGCCGCGAAATCGTCCTCGTTGCCCGCGATGGCTTCCGCGACCACGACGGCGGCGTCGTTCGCCGACTTGGTGACCAGGCCGCGGATCGCGTCCTCGACCTCGAGATTCTGCCCCGGCCGCAGGCCGAGCTTGGTCGGCGCCTGCACGGAGGCATGCTCCGACACCGGCATCGAGCTATTGAGCTTCATCTTGCCGGACTCGAGGCGCTCGAACAGCAGATAAAGCGTCATGATCTTGGTGAGCGAGGCCGGATGGCGCAGGCTGTCGGCGCTGGCCTCGTGCAGGGTCTTGCCCGAATTCGCGTCGACCACGATGGCCGAATAAGGCGGGCTGTAATTATCCCGGCTGGTGCTGTGAGTGGCATGTCCGCCGGATCGGCGATGGCGGCGCGCATCGGCCGGCTCGGTAGCGACGGCGAGCACCGTGACCACTGCGACCGCACCGAACATCGACAGACGCAATCCCCGCGCTACTCCATACACTGAGCGAAACATGGTCTCCCCTGGTCCGTTGCTCGCTGAGCGCCCCGTGCGCCGGACTTCCCCGAGCTGCCTTTCGCCCTAACTGCATGACTTGACGTAAAAAAGGCAGCGTTGCGACCACCCTGTGCCGACATTTGCCGATAAATCAAGCGTTTCGGCAATCCACAGTCGGCCAGGGTAGGTGGGTGGAGTTGCTAAACGGTTAATTTCCTTATGGAATTGGAAACGGATTATTAACGATATTGCAATGCAATATTTTCTATTGACTTTTTGTGCAGTGCAAGATATCTACGTTTTTACGGCTGAGGGAGCCGAACCATTGCAACAAAAGCCGCCTATTCCCAGCAGGTGGCACCGGGAGATCTGCCATGCTCAAGAACTTCGATGACATCCAGAAAGTCGGTAAGGACAACATGGATACCGCGATGAAGTCGTTTGGGTCGGTGTCCAAGGGCCTCCAGGCGATCGCCTCCGAGGTCGCGGTTTACTCGAAGAAGTCCTTCGACGAAGGCTCCGCGGCGGCCGAAAAGCTGCTCGGCGCCAAGTCGATCGAGAAGGCCATCGAGATCCAGACCGATTACGCCAAGTCGGCCTATGAGAGCTTCATCGCCGGCGCGACCCGCATCGGCGAGCTCTATGCCGATCTCACGAAGGAGACCTACAAGCCCTTCGAAGCCTATATCGGCAAGGTCAACGGCAAGTGATCTGACTTAAACGGCCGACTTAGGTCGTCCGCGAATCCCAAGCCCGGCCGCACGGCCGGGCTTTTTGCTGTCGGGGGCGCCGAGCCGCGGTTCCGGGGCGCGGACCCGGGGGATGGGCACAATTCTCACTTGCTCACTTGGCGATGTGCAGCTTCGACAGGTTGGTGCCGATCTGGTTGAACACCTGGACGATCTGGGTCGCCTGGGTGAGCACGAACCATTTGCTCGCATCGGTCGCGCAGTCTCTCAGCAAGGTCGAGGTCGGGTCGCTCCCGGTGTTGACCTGGATCGTATAGAGCGTGATCCCGGCGGCCTTGACGTTGGCGCACATCAGCCTCTGCCGCGCATCGATCTGGCTGGCGTCCGTGGTCCAGCGATTTTGCGTATTCAACCCGTCGGTCAGCAGGATGATGACCTTCTGATACTGATAGCCGGCAGTTTCCGCCGGGGCATTGAGCGGATCGCCTTGCGTCAGGGATTGCCAGCCCCAGGCGAGACCGATCGCCTGGTTGGTGTTGCCGTCCGGCGACATGGCGTCGATCTTAGAATTGAGCGCCGTCCAGTCGTAGCTCAGCCCCATCATTTGGGTCGGGCAGGAGCTGTATTGCTCGGTCGGGAACAGGGTCGAGGCGATACCGGCCAGCAGGTTGATGTCCAGCGGGTTCGGCACGGTGTTCCTGATGTCATAGTCCTGGTCGCGGTCGGTGATGCAGCCGTTCCAGGTGTTGTGATTGGTGACGGTAACCGGCGGAGAGGGGCAGGTCCCGGCCGGAGTCGCGCTGATCCCACTGATATTGTAGAGCGTGCCGTTATAGCAGACGCTGGTGGTGAGCGTCGTGCAGGGGCCTCCGTAGGCAAATCCGGGTATCGTGTAGAGACCCAGGATCGTGCAGACAGTGACCGGAGGCACGCTGCTGTAAACCGCGTTGATGGGATCCCACAGCTTCCAATTGAGCCAGTTGCCGCCCCAGTTCGACGTGCCGCCGACATTGACGTCCTTGTTGAACGGAATGATCGACACATAGACGTCGCCATTGGTGACCGCGGCGGTCCTCAACTGGCCGATGAGGTTCTTGGCCGCGGTCTTGAGCGCGGTCATCTTGCCCGCATCCGCCATCGAGCCGGTATTGTCGAGCACGAGGGCGACGCGCAGACGCGAATTGCCCCATTTCGCGGTCGAGCTGGCGGCGATCGGAATCTGCGTGCTGGTGAAGGGCAGAATGCTCATGAAGGTCATGTTGACCGAGCTCGTCGCGGTCAGCTGCAGAACGCTGCCGGCGGTGGGCGAATAGGTCGCGGTCACGACGGGCGCCGCGGCGCCCCCCGGCGTATGGGCCGAGTCGGTCTGCGAATGGGTGTAGAGCGCGTTGAAATAGTCGCTCGCCTTGGCGTTGACCTCGTCCTGGGTGAGCGGGGGGGAGGCTTTTGCGGCATCCTGCGCGATGGCGAGCGCGGTCGA